>Ga0233335_1000067_pt1 | contig 37731 bp, 23 predicted proteins | sample GEONDECOMP222_FD_180695 | JGI IMG/M metagenome (GOLD analysis project Ga0233335, IMG submission 180695) | Leaf litter microbial communities from Shasta-Trinity National Forest, California, United States - GEON-DECOMP-222 | ecosystem: Environmental > Terrestrial > Plant litter > Unclassified... | reverse complement strand
TTTAGATTTAGCCCGGAGGACCCGGAGGACCCGGAGGACCCGGAGGACCCGGAGGACCCGGAGGACCCGGAGGACCCGGAGGACCCGGAGGACCCGGAGGACCCGGAGGACCCGGAGGAAAGTGTAATCTATTCTATCTTAAATTACTGAATATATAAGCATATATTAAAAATAAGATTATTACCTTAAACTGGTAGAATACAAGTTGGATTTGTTACCTACTTTGGGAGTAGGAGTTGGCTAGTTCGAATCTGGCCTACCAGAAAATAAAAAGGTTAAAAAAGGTGGTATCTCATTTTGGCTTTTACTTTTACCCTTGCCTTTTGCTCTGTCCCGTATCTTTACTATGGAGGGGTAATACCAAATAAAGGAGGCTAATGTTTATAAAGGGTAGTCTACCTTTTTTGTTTTGTTTTCCTCCTTTTTTCTTTCCTTTTTTCTCTTTCCTTTTTTATCTTATGGATAAAAAAGGAAGTTATGGAGAAAAAAGGAAGTAACAAAAGGAAGATTAAAAAAAAACAAAGGAAGCAGCAGAAGAAAAAGGGTGGGCAAAGATAGTATAGAGTTTAGTATACAGATGGTTCTGTAGTCAAATTGCAAATTTGATCAAATCAGGGTTCAATTCCCTCTGAACTCTTATCTGTACTAGTCGGTCCTATTCTGTCCAGTTAATTGCTTTTTGTTGTTAATTGCTTTTTGTTGTTAATCCCAGGTTGGACACAGGACAGAAGGATAAAAAAAGGCAGGCTATAAAACAGCAGTTAAAGGTAAAGGAAGTTCTTTTAGTTTAATGGTAAAATATTGTCCTTCTAAGACATAAGATTTTGGTTCAAATCCAAAAAAGAATTATATTATACCTAAAATAAAACTTGGTACTAAGCGAATCTTAGGTCAGTGCCTAAAAAGGTAGAATCATTTTCTCTTTCTCCTCCTTTTTTATCTTTCCTTTTTTCTCTTTCCTTTTTTCTCTTTCTCCTCCTTTTTTATCTTATGGATAAAAAAAGGAAGTTATGGAGAAAAAAGGAAGTTATGGAGAAAAAAGGAAGGGGATAAGGATTTAAAAAATTAATTTAATAATAAAAAAATCAATTAAAAAAGAAGATTTTATTTTTAAATTCAAACATATAAGAGATATAAATAGAATAATCACAAATTGTGCATACAATACGACAAATAATTTGTCTAACACACACAAAAGAATTTAATTTTGGTTCCGATTGAACGTTATTCAGTAGTTTAAGGCATGCGAATCGTTTATAATATATAATATTATAATTACCTTTTAGGCAATATCTTTGGTATTAGTCCGGGTCCACTAAACCCGCAAAAAACAAGTAATTATAAATTAGTTTATAAAGGTGTAGTGGTGAGTAATATTAAACAAGATACCTTACAGTCTTCAAAAATGGGGGATATTATTAAATATGGTTGATGGAAATTAATATTAGATTCAGTTTTAGTCTAATTTTAATATAAGAATATCAGTTAAATATTAAATAAAAAATAAAAAGGGATTATTCCCGCTGTTTGATTCTATTTAACTTGACTAGGTAGTTGGTGGGGTAAAGGCCTACCAAGCCGATGATCAATAGCCAATCTTGTAAGAGAAGATGGCCACATTGGGTACGAAATCGACCCGAGTAGTTTTGAAACTACCTGCAGCCGAGAATATTTGTCAATGCTCGCAAGAGTGAACGAGCTAACTGAAAGAATAAGAATCTAACGTGAGGTAGTGAGTAAATTAAACTATTGATTAAATTTATTTAATTAACTAATTAAATTACTCCGCTTTATCTTGTACCTCGCTAATAGTGTCGTCCAAAAACTGGTGCCAGAAGACTCGGTAACACCAGAGACGCGAACGTTAATCATCTTGAATGGGCATAAAGGGTTTGTAGGCAGCTTTATACGTGAAATATTAACTTATTATATAAAATAATATTTTTCATACTTAAAGATAGAATCTAATAGAGGTTGAGATAATACTTAGAGTAGTGCTCAAATACTTAAATACTAAGTGGAATACTAGAAGCGAAGGCTCTTTTCCTTTAAAGATTGACGCTGAGACACGAAGGTGCGGATAGGAAATAGGATTAGAGACCCTAGTACCCCACACTGTAAACGATGAATGGAAGAGGCTTACCTTATATAGAGTAAGTATCGAAGTGAACTACGTTAACCATTCCGCCTTGCTAGTATACTTGCAAAAGTGAAAGCAAAAAAATTAGTCGGTCCTAAAGCAAACGAAGTGAAGCATGTTATTTAATTCGATAGTCCGCGTATAATCTTACCACTCCTTGAATAGCAACTTATTTATTTAATAAGTAAAGTAATAAATATTTGAATAACCCTTTAAATTAATACTTTTTAGGTTTAATTCAAGACTAATAGTTATATATATTTTATTACGGCATACAGGTGTTGCATGGCTGTCGTCAGTTCGTGTCGTGAGATGTTTGGTTAATTCCGGAAACGAACGCAATCCCTACTGTTAATTTAAACTTAACCGTGATTTTTTGAAAAATTAAATCTTCTTGGGGCTAAGACAAGTCCTTATGACCCGAATGGAGTGGGCTATAGACGTGCCACAAAAGCTTTTACAAAGTGATGCAATACTAACTCTTTATAATTTTATTTTTAGGTAACTAATAGTTGATTGTAAAGGGGCACAGAGGAGCTAATCATCAAAAAAAGCTGTAAACGAATTGTTGCCTGGAACTCGGCAACATGAAGGAGGAATTTCGAGTAATCGTTGATCACTAGGCGCAACGGTGAACTTTTTATTTAGGATGAACTAACTGTCTGTCAATCGGAAGAAGCTCTCCAATAAGGAAGAAATGGTTTGTTGGTCATTATTAATTTAGATTGGAGTTGTAGTATTACCTACTATGACGCTCTATTTTAAAGATGCTGTAACTGGGTCCAATTATTGTGAGTGACATTCGATAAGTCATAGCAGGGTAGCTGTACTGGAAGGTGCAGCTGTAGTATATAAAATTTATTTTATAAAGTTAAAAAAATGTAAAGACTATTAACTTCAGATTATTTATTATATTCTATATTTTATAGAGTATAAAGACTTTTATAGTCAAGGGTCTGATAGACCAATTTATCTATCCTTCGGGTTAAACCTTTTACTCTGAACTAAGCGGATTCGACATGGGACGAGTTTAAGTATATTTAACACGATTGTTAACAAAACATAACAATATAACCCCCCGTCTATTTACTTTTTGTATAAAAATATATATCATATTTTTTTTCATTGGACTAAGGTTTTATTTTGTATTACTTAATTCATTTATTAAAATAATGAAGAATGTTGATTAAATCAATCTAAAAACTCCTTTGTTATCCCTTTTTAAGATATCTTTATATATTACTATAATTAAAGATTAAAGAGTAAGGATTAAAGAGTAAAGATTAAAGATCACAATAAAAGAGTAAAGATTAAAGATCAGAATAAAAGAGAAAAAGTATAAAGTATAAAGTATAAAGTATAAAGTAATAAGTAAAAGCATAGAGCTAGAGTATATTTTTTTAAAAGTAAAGTAAAGTAAAGTAAAGTAAAGTAAAGTAAAGTAAAGTAAAGTAAAGTAAAGAAAGAGTAAAGAGTAGAGAGCAATATAATAGCTGGGGACTCGGAGAACTGAAATAAACCTACTTTTTACATATATTTAAATTTTAGTGCTATGGGATGCGTAGATTTACAGTAAAACAAAAGATAGGTAAAGGAAAGGTAAAAGGTAAAGGTTAACTAGGCATTTTATAATAAATATAAGATAGCGTATAGTTTGATATTACAGATTATATTTTATACATAGTACATAATATAATATATTGTAATATAATATATAAATTACAGTAGGGGGTTAGCTGAGTGGTTTTAGCAGTAAATTTACACTTTACAGACAGAGTTTCGATTACTCTACTCCTTAGATTCTATTTTTTTAGACTAAAATATTTATTTTTATGGGATTATTTTTTTTTTCTACAAAAATGAAAAAGAAAGCAATTTTGCTAAATTTATGGCAGCCGTAAATATGTAATATTTACAGAATATTAAAAAAAAAGAAAAAAGAAACACGGTACTGTCTTCTGTCAATTACTTTATTAAATGAGTTATAATAATTTATATTATATTTTATAATACTAGAGAGGTATAATTACAATATATATAGAGATGTATATAGCTATAGAATATTTAAAATAAGGTAATGTTAATATAATATACCTATGTTATTAAAGATAGATTAGATTATAGAGTATAATTTATAGAATTTAATATATTTAAAGAAGAGTAATATATTTTATATTAGAATATAAAGATAAGAATAAGACAGTTAAAATAAGTAAGAGAACTGAAATGTTTAACGATTTATCTAAACTATTTATTAATCCAATATTTAATGATGCTCCAGAACCTTATCAATTTAGTTTCCAAGATGGGGCTAGTCCTGGGTTCCAGGGAATAGTGGATCTTCATGACTCAATCTTCTTCTACCTGGTAGTTATTTCTGTGGGTGTATTCTGGATCTTATTTTCAGTAATAATTAATTTTAGTGCTAAAAATTCACCAATTACTCATAAATATGCTAACCATGGTACATTAATAGAGTTAGTGTGGACAATCACACCTGCCTTTATTTTAATAGCTATAGCCTTTCCTTCATTTAAATTATTATATATGCTAGATGAAGTAATCTCACCAGCTATAACAGTTAAAGTAGCTGGACACCAGTGGTATTGGTCATATGAATACTCAGATTTCGTTAGAGAAGATGGGGAAGCAATAGAATTTGATTCATATATGATCCCTGATTCTGATTTAGAATTAGGTCAATTACGTCTATTAGATGTAGATAACAGAATAGTTATACCTGTTGATACTCACGTAAGATTTATCGTTACAGGTACAGATGTAATCCACGATTTTGCTATACCTTCTCTAGGACTTAAAATAGATGCTGTTCCCGGAAGATTAAATCAAACTTCTGTAATAGTAAGAAGAACAGGTACATTCTATGGACAGTGTTCTGAAATCTGTGGAACATACCACGGTTTTATGCCTGCAGTAGTACAATCAGTAGATAAAGAATCTTTTTTGGTATGATTGAACCAAGTATAATTAATACATTTAAAAATTGCTTAAGCGATTTAGATGTATATTTTATATTAATGTGTGTGAGTACAATTATAGTTCTAATCTTATTTTTGCTTAGAACTAATGTAATTAAACAACTAACAAAAATAAAGTGAGTTGGATATTTAGTTCTCTTGCCCTATGTTATCTCTTGGTTTTATTCAGGTATTTTAATACCTTTACTAGATATTTCAGTTATTGACATTATTCATGGATTTAGAACATTAGATTACCAATTTGAAGGCACAGAAACTAATAATTGAAGACCTAGAATATTTAAAGATGAAATAGAAATAGAGAGTGATACAACTGATTTAAATAATTTAATTTATTTAGCTGATGATACAAGTTCGCAAAACCCGGATAATATAGATAGTTACAACAGTAACAGCGCAATACTTAGTGAAGTTGAACAAACTGAATTTATATCTTCTGTTCAAGTTAACACAAATAATTCTGATAACATTACGGATTTACCTGCTACCCTAGAAAACTCGAGTAATGTAACTGAAACGAGTAATGAATTGGACGATACTAGAGAATCTAATCAAATACCTTCGTTAAATTTACCTAATGGTTCTCACATACATGAAACAGAAGTCAATTCCAATATAAATCAATCCGAAGACATAGTTCATGTACCAGTGCCTACAGAACGAGATACAGAACAGTTTAATTCAGATTTAGAAAATTATAATAATTCTGTACCTGAATTAAGTTGGGGCTCAGATTCGGAAGAACCTGGTGCTCCTATGGATGATAATAATAAAGTGAATAGTTCGCAAGATGCGGACGATGAACGAAACTCTTACGACTCGGACCCTGAAAATATAGAAAGAGATGCGTCTGTGCCAGAGAGTCAAAGAGGTTTAGATAGTGATGATGTTGAAGATGCTTTGGAGGAACACGTTGGACTTAGCAGGGATTTTGTTGAGGACGTAGGACCACATCAACAAACTACCCGAGATGCTGCTGAAATAGCTACATATATCGAAGAAAATGGATATGTAGATGAAAAAGGGAATCCTTTAGTTGCCCCTGAAGTAGCTGAACAGCTTAGACGAAATATGGAAACAACTAATAGTATAGCTAATAGATTAGAACTAGGTGTAGGACAGGCTATTGATATAATAGACCGAACTAATGCTGTAGGATTAATGACGCCTGAACGAGACATTATACAAACTTGGAGTAGTAACCAACAACAGACGTTACAGACAGCTGAACGATTAGCTAATCGTTCAACAGAAATTTTAGATAATGTTCTTTCGGGTAATCCAAATGGGGTACACGATCCAAGCTACTATGGTACTAGAAATGCTTCTATTAGAGCATGATTAGAAGGAGTTAGTGCTACAGACGCTTCAACTTCTAATGAAGTTGTACCTAGTAACCAGCCTGTGGACAATGTACCACAAGATAAGACAGATAAACCTGAACCTAAATCCTAAATGAATATTTATTTTATTAGTTTTAGACTAAAACTGAATATAAGCTTAATACTCATTTAGCACCATTCCCTCTGTACCACACCTTTTTACCTAATAAAACCAAAGTTACCAATAATTTTGGTAATATTTTACCAAAATAACGGTGGAAGACAAAGGTCAATTGATTATAAATATATCCAAATAATTTACCCCCCGGTTCCCATAAATTTTACTACCATTTTATAAATTTAAGGTACTAGAACAGGTATTATACTATTAATAATAGGACTAAAACTGCCAATGCATCCTTAGCTTAATATTATTTGTACTAGTTATATCTCGTTGTACTTACCTGTGTTTTTTGATGATATTAGTATTATCTAGCAGAAATTAGAATTATTCTATTGTGTACAGGCAATTAATAATATTAGTGTGCACCGATGGAGTACTATTACTTAACTTATTTTTCAACATGCTACATATAACAGTACAATAATGTCTCATTAGTAATTATTATTAAATAAAATGTAAAGGTAATCGTTCTTATTACCCACTAAAAGTAGCCCGGTTTGTGGGTTTGTATCTTGTTATATTTTTGTTTTAAATATATTAAAAATAGACATAAACAAAAAGAAATAACAATAAAAAAAACATATAAGCAATCAATATGTGGCTCAATTAGTCATTTTAAGTATTATACTAAGTAATTATTTAATTACTTTTTAAGTACCCAATCATTGATATTTAACACTTTCATATAAAAAGAAAAACAATAAAAAAAACAAATTTGAAAAAAAAAATGAATAATTTAACTGTGGATCGAAGATCTTTCCAGGCTTTCCCTTATCATTTAGTTGAACCATCACCTTGACCAATATTAACTAGTTTTGCTTTATTAACTTTAACTGTATCCGCTGTTTTATATATGCATGGTTTTGCTAACGGTGGTACTTTACTATCTTTAGGTTTCCTATTAACAGCAGGTGGTATGACTTTATGGTTTAGAGATATAATCACAGAAGGTACTTATTTAGGTAACCATACTTTTGAAGTTAGAAAAGGTTTAACTTTAGGTGTAGCCTTATTCATTGTAAGTGAGGTTTTTGCTTTCCTAAGTGTATTCTGAGCTTATTTCCACTCTAGTTTAGCTCCCACAATAGAACTAGGTAATTCTTGGCCTCCTGTAGGTATAACACCTCTAGACCCATTTGCTATACCTTTACTTAATACTATATTATTATTATCTTCAGGTGCATTTATTACTTGGGCTCATCATGCTTTAATCCAAGGAGATAGAAAAGGAGCGATAGCAGGTACATTTTTAACTATCGTTTTCGCTTTACTATTCACAGGTTTACAGTACGTGGAGTATAAACAAGCAGGATTTACTATAGCTGATTCAGTATTCGGTACTGTTTTCTTTGCGGCTACAGGGCTACATGGTTTACACGTAATAGTAGGGACTATTTTTATATTAGTAGGTTTCTTACGTATTATTTCATACCATTTAACTGATAACCACCACCTTGGGTTTGAGTCAGCTATACTATATTGGCATTTTGTTGATGTAGTATGACTTTTCTTATTTATCTCAGTATACTGGTGAGGATCATAGTATAATTAATCTATCTGTTCCTAGTACACAAAATGAAAATAGGAGCACACATTTATTATATTAATAAATTAAGAATAGATTGCCTTAAACTGTTTTTGTATAACTAAATACTTTCCAATTTAATTAAAACTACACTTTAACTATATTTTTTTAATTTGCTTCCGGTGCTAGTCCTAGGTTACTTAAAGGATTATCATTCATTTAAGGTAAAATTTATCTTGGAGATAACCAATATTCTTTTTTGTATTAGGCCAAAGGATATGTATAGGAGCGGCTCTTTTTCTTAGAGTATTTATAATTATCTTATAAAAAATGCCACAATTAATTCCTTTTTACTTTTTAAATCAATTATCATTTTCATTTTTAACTCTATTAACTTTAATATTTGTATTTTCTAAATACATACTACCTTTATTTACACTTCAACAAGTTACAAGAATGTACATAGTAAAATTAAGTAACAAAGTTTAACCCCCTTTTTTTTTGTTGCTACTTTAACTCTGTACTAAGCTTTAATCCATTTTTAGGAATTGCTTGGTTTTCCTTTTTTCTTGTTTTAATCGTAATCCTTATGCCTTTTTATTGGCTTTTTTTCACATTTATTGTTTTTAATTTATTTTGCGTATATCCTGTACTTTACTTAGTTCTTCTTGATTTCCTTTTTTATCTTATGGATAAAAAAGGATAAGTAACTAGATTAAGCTTAACAAAAATACATAGCATGTGAAAAGCTAAAGATTGCTACAATTTTAGTTTATTTAAACTAAAATTTGTATAGCTAGCATTCAACACTGATACCTGGAGAAGCTTATGGCCGCAAGACTAGAACCGGCACTAGGCTAAATTATCCTTTTTTACTGTGCCTTATATGCATGTTTTCTCATTTATATATAAACCTTTAATTTTCTCCTTTACTTTCCTTTATTTTTTAGGGAATAACTAATAATTAATAAGAGTAGTTAAAGGACAGGGACCAGTAATATAAGGGCAAATTTAAATCTAACTAAGTAAAAGTTTAGTAATGACAAATATCTAAAACAAAACAAAAATAAAACTTCATACTTTTTACATGTTAAATACACTTTTTAGTTTATTGGAAGTATTACTAGTATTAGTTCCTATGTTATTGGCTATTGCTTTTATGACTTTAATTGAACGTAAACAGTTAGCTTCAATGCAGCGGAGAACAGGTCCAAATGTTGTAGGTTTATTTGGTCTTCTTCAACCCTTTAGTGATGCTCTAAAATTAGTTGTTAAAGAAACAATTGTTCCCGCTCAAGCTAATAAAGTTCTTTTCTATCTTGCTCCTATGATGACTTTAATCTTTAGTTTATTAGGATGAGGAGTAATACCCTTTGGAGAAGGATTAGTTTTATCTGACTTCTCCTTAGGTTTATTATATACTTTAGCTCTTTCTTCTTTAGGTATATACGGAGTATTATTTGCTGGGTGGAGTGCTAATTCAAAATATGCTTTCTTAGGTAGTCTAAGATCAACTGCAAGTATGATTAGTTACGAACTAATCTTAAGTACTGCTGTAATTATAGTTATTTTACTGACAGGTTCATTTAATCTTACAACTATAATTGAAAACCAGCAATCTATTTGATTTATAGTACCTTTATTACCAGTTTTCATTATTTTCTTTATATCTATATTAGCAGAAACAGCGAGAACTCCATTTGATCTGCAAGAGGCTGAATCAGAATTAGTAGCCGGTTTTTTCACAGAACACTCCTCAATTATCTTCGTGTTTTTCTTTTTAGGTGAGTATTGTTCAATCGTTCTAATGTCAACTTTAAGTGCTATCCTGTTTATGGGTGGTTGGTTAATGCCTGAACTTTTTGTTAATGATACATTTTTCAATCTACAAAGTATTATACTAGGTTTAAAAACTTGTCTTTTCTGTTTCCTTTTTGTATGATTTAGAGCCACTCTACCTAGGGTAAGATACGATCAAATTATTTTATTCTGTTGAACAGGTCTATTACCTGTTGCTATTGCTCTAACTGTACTAGTGCCAAGTATATTAGTAGCATTTGATATTGCCCCGTACTAAGATAATTTATTTGTGTCGGATTTACAATCAAAATTGTTTTTTATTTTACCCCCAATCTTACGAGTATTAAGGACTCCAAATTGGCCAATTTAAAATAAAGCTATATTCCTAGCCTCAAATAACGCAGCAGCGGCTGTCTACAGATAAAGTTTAGATCGATTGTGTAATAGCTTTAGATACATTTCTGCTGATTAGCCTAACCTGGTAACAGATAATAAACTTACAGCTGAGTGTATAATTTAAGAAGTAAAACCATAGACAGTAATATAACATAATTGATAAAGAGAATTGATCATATTTCTTCTATAAAGAGATGATTATTATTAGATCTAATTATAACGATATCCCTTAAGGATATTTTTGTGGCTAAGTATTGCAGCAATAAAAAAAGGGGGCTGGACTATAACTTCTGTGCCTAGATATCTAACAAAATAAGAATAAAATCTTAATTAATTCAGATTAATTGTTGAAATTGTCGTTTCAACAGTGGGATGATAAACTATTACTACTTAAAAGAATATATTTGGTTTAGTATAGGTGCTAATCCCAGTATATTAACTAATTAGGCTTAAGCTAATTTAAAGGAGCTGGTATTTAAAGACGATAGTAGTTGCTCAAGCAATGACCTAAATAATCTAAACCTCAAAAATGATCTTAATTTATACTAGTTTAATAGAATGATTAACTATTAATATTAGTGCGTAATTAATCCTTTTTTATCCATAAGATAAAAAAGGAAAAAAAGTAAAACAAAAAAAATCTAGTACTTTTCCCCTTTGCTCATATTTTCTTTTTTAAAAGAAGTATTCTTTTAATACTAGTATTAAAAACAAAGAGTTTCTTATTACTACAGGTTTATTATTAGTTTTAACTATATTTAAATTAATTATAAGTATAGGCATTCCTTTTAATATAAAGTTATGTAAAAAAATAAAACATAATAGGCTACAGTTATTATAAGCAGCTCCACAATCTTACCCGTACCTTAAGGAAAACAAAAATTTAAAACAATGAATCTATCCTTATTTTTATTTTTAATTGGAATCTTAGGTTTCATTTTAAACAGGAAAAATATAATACTAATGATTATTAGTATAGAAATTATGTTACTAGCTGTTACATTGCTAGTTTTAATAAGTTCCTTCAGTTTTGATGATAATGTAGGTCAAACCTTCAGTGTATATATCATTTCAGTGGCTGGAGCCGAATCAGTTATAGGTTTAAGTATACTTGTAGCTTACTACAGATTAAGAGGAAATATCTCATTAAGAACCTAATGTATCTATCAATTTTAGTATTACCATTACTAGGTGCTGTTGTATCAGGGTTACTAGGTAGAAAAATAGGAGTAACAGGTAGTCATATAATAACAACAACTTGTTTATTCTTAACATCAATACTAGCAGTAATAGCCTTTTATGAAGTAGGTATCTGTGCTAGTCCAGTTTCATTAGTACTAACTAGTTGAATAGATTCTGAGTTACTACAAGTAAATTGAGGTTTTTTATTTGATAGCTTAACTGTATCTATGCTGTTACCAGTATTATTTGTATCTACTTTAGTTCATTTATACTCAACTAATTACATGGCTGAGGACCCACACAACCAAAGATTCTTTTCTTACTTATCTTTATTTACCTTCTTTATGATAGTTTTAGTTACAGGAGATAATTATCTTATTTTATTCTTAGGTTGAGAGGGTATAGGTATATCTTCTTATCTTTTAATTAACTTCTGATTCACTAGAGTAGCTGCAAATAAAGCAGCAATTTTAGCTTTAACTCAAAATAGAGTAGGTGATATGTTATTTAGTATCGGATTATTCGGAATGTTTTGGTTATATGGAAATTTAGATTTTGCTACAGTATTCAGTATTTCACCATACATGAATGAAACTTCACTAACAATTATCGCACTACTGTTACTAGGTGGTGCTTGTGCTAAATCTGCTCAATTATTACTGGGAAATTGATTACCTCACTCAATGGAAGGTCCAACACCAGTTTCAGCTTTACTGCACGCGGCTACTCTAGTTACTGCCGGAATTTATTTACTAGTTAGATCTAGCCCATTACTTGAATATGCACCCACAGCTTTAATAGTAATAATCTGATTGGGAGCTATAACTTCATTTTTTGCAGCCTCAACAGGGTTATTACAAAATGATATGAAAAGAATTATAGCTTTCAGTACTATTAGTCAATTAGGGTACATGTTTATGGCTATTGGATTAAGTCAATACAATGTAGCTTTATTCCATATGGTAAATCATGCTTTTTTCAAAGCGTTATTATTCCTAGCAGCAGGAGCAGTTATACATGCAATGGCTGACCAACAAGATGTTAGAAGACTTGGTGGTTTAATTAAATTTTTACCTTTTACCTATACAGCTATATTAATAGGATCACTATCTCTTATGGCTATACCTTGGCTAACTGGTTTCTATAGTAAAGATTTAATAATAGAATTAGCTTATGCACAATATAAGTTTAGTGGGGCAGCTGCATACTGATTGGGTACATTAACTGCTGTTTTAACTGCTTTCTATTCATTCAGACTTATCTCACTTGTTTTCTTAAGTTACCCTAACGCTCCTAAATCAGACTATTTACACTCTCATGAAGCAGGACTAGCTGTAGTTATACCTTTAACAGTACTATCTCTGTTTAGTATTTTCTTTGGTTTTGTATTATCTGATTTATTTGTAGGACTGGGAACTGATTTCTTCGGAAATAGTATATTTACACACCCTGATCATATTTTATTAGTTGAAGCAGAATTCTCTTTACCTTTAGGATTTAAATTATTGCCTACAGTAGGGAGTGTATTTGCAGCTATACTTGCTTTATTGTTATATAACAACTACCCTAATACTCTTATTAATTTTACATCTTATTCTAATTCAATTATTAGTTCGAATGTACAAAAAAGTATTGGACGTAAATTATATACTTTCTTAAATGGTAAGTATTTAATTGATATTATTTATAATAATTTAATTGTAGCTCCAGGACTAAAAGTAGGTTACATTATTACAAAGGTTTTAGATAGAGGAGTGATTGAACTTCTTGGACCTTATGGATTAGCTTCAGCTATGAGTAGTACTGGTGTAAATATAGGAAAAATGGATACAGGAATAGTAACTAGTTATGCACTGTACATAGTTTTAGGATTAATTAGTTTAATCTTTATTATATTTTTCCCTGTTTTAATTGCAGGAGGCTTAGTTTACCAGCCTTTAGCTGAAGGAGTACAGGAAGTGGCTAATGCCCATACTTTATATCCTAGCAACAGTGAAATAAGACTAGTAATTATATATATTTCATCACTAGTCCTATTAAACTATAATTCAGCCCTAGCTAAATAAGAAAAAGATACCACTAAAAAAGAGCAAGGATAAAAGAGTAATAGATAACTTTAAATTAGATTAGTCCAAATCGGTTTTATTTTTGGTACATATAACCAATATACCGGTGGAAGACTAAAAATTAATACCTTTTTTGTTTTTTTTCTTTTTATTTAAAATAACCAAAACTTTTTCCCCCTTTTTACCTTATTTTCATAATAACTGCCCTCTGTTTTCACTTAAAGTTGCTGATACTAATTAAAAAAACAAAATGCGGAGTCATGGTATGTTGGCACCAGTTAAAAGGAGTGCTTTCAATTGCCCACCTTTGCCTAATTACCTTATTTTCTTGAATACCTAATATAGAACGAGTTCAACTAATCTAAAGGGAATAAATTAAAGGTTTGTAAAAGAGGTAGAATTAGTTTAATGGTAAAATAACGTCCTGTGGCGACGCTAGATCCCAGTTCGAATCTGGAATTCTACCCTTAATAGATTATTTTATTTGTTTTTAACTTGATAAGTAGCTGGTATTTGTATCTAGCTTTTACACATAAATGGGCTTAGTGCAAGTAAAATAACTTAAATTATTGAGACTATATTGAAAAAGAATTAAGAATTTAGATTTAACAAAGGTTAAATCTTAATGATTTAAGTCAGTTAACTAGACATTTAATATTAGTGAAGCTAATATTTATTTGAGCTGATGAGTTTAGACTATTGCTATGCTGTAAAAAATATAAAAATATACATAAATAAAGAAAATTCTAGGAATACTAAATTTAACTACCTAAAACTTGAAAAGCAATAAAATAAAACTTCATAAAAACGACTTAAATTTATTTAATAATAAATTACCTTTTAATCAAATAAAAGCCATAACAAAGTTTATCTTATTATTAATAGTTTTAAACTTCCATGTTTTCCACCTTAAGTTATTATAAATATAACTAATTTATAGGTGAAAGACAAGATAAACAACGCTGTTTTATATTCCCCATATACATTCTAGGTGCCGTATCTAGAGGATCAGTATAGATTAATAAATTAACTATACTCTGGTCCACGTCTTAGTAAGTATTTATTAAGATGTATAAAATCAAAAAACTAAATCCTTAGTTATTATAATTATATTACATGAGGATCTTAAAAAGTCATCCTATTTTTAGTTTAGTTAATTCTTACCTAGTTGATAATCCTGAACCATCTAATATCTCCTATCTTTGAAATTTTGGTTCCTTATTAGGTTTATGTTTAGTTATCCAAATATTAACCGGAATCTTCCTAGCTATGCATTATACTCCTAATGTTGATTTAGCTTTTGTATCTGTAGAACACATTATGAGAGATGTAAACATGGGATGAGCTATAAGATATACACATGCTAATACAGCATCATTCTTTTTTATCTTTGTATATATACATATAGGTAGAGGGTTATATTACGGTAGTTTCAGATCTCCAAGAGTTTTACCTTGATCAATAGGAGTTATTATCTTAGTTCTTATGATGGCCACAGCCTTCCTGGGTTTGTTACATAGCCCAAAATGATTTAAATTCAATAAAAATAACAACAGCAATAATAAAAATATATCTAACTGTCCTAGAACTCATACTTTTGCACAGGTAAAGCAAACAAATACAATAGGTACAATAGGTACAATAGGTACAATAGGTACAAGAGATTTTTCTACTTCTGCGAAAGGAAGTTTGCCCCTCCTTTGCACTCCCAACACACTTTCTTCGGTAAAAAGCTGGAAATTAAGTGGAGTGCAAAGGGACAAAAGAGATTTTACTGTAACATCTATTTGTAAGCAATATACTGAAGAACTGACGAAATTTATAACAGAAAAAAACCTTAATCCAGTTTTTTTATATGATAATTTAGCAGATCCAACAATTAAAGCCAGAGTATTAGATGAAACACGGCATTTAAGTGGTATTTATTTAATATTAAATAAAGTTACTTTGGATTATTATATAGGATCAGCCTCTACTGGTAAAATATATGCTAGATTCTCTAATCACTTATTTAATTTTAATGGTAGTAAAGTATTGAAAAATGCAGTAAAAAAGTACGGGATATCTTCATTTGTATTTATGGTTTTAGAATTGTTTCCTGAAATAGTAAACAAAGAGAACAATAAAAAATTATTGGATTTGGAAGATTTTTACTTAAAATCTTTATTACCTGACTATAACATATTGACTGAAGCCGGTTCAAGTTTTGGTTATAAACATAGTGAAATCACTAGACTAAAGATGAAGACTAATTACAGTGAAGAGCGTAGAATGACTATAGGTAATTTGAATAAAGGTAAAACTTTATCTTCTAGTACTATAGAATTGATTAGACATGCGGCTTTAAACCGAAAAGCACCTATTTATACAAATGAAGCTATTCAAAATATGAAAAAAAAATCTAAAGCTATACTCGTATACAACTTGGATTACACAGTATATGGTGAATTTCCTAGTATAGTACATGCTGCTAATTCTTTAGGTTGTGATAAAAAAACCATCACTCGGGCTTTACTAAGTCCAAAAAAGATATTGAGAAGACGTTGAATTGTTAAATATGTTTAAACATTATTTGTTCCCCTACCATTACTATTTGAAATAAAGCTGCAAATAGAAAACTAAACCTTTTTTTAAAATAGTTTAAAATTAAAAAGAGCAGTACATAGTTTTTTAGATATTTTAAATTTGAATTTAAATTATAGTCCCATGAGTAATATTTTTTATGCAATCTAGGGAGAAAAATAAAAAGTAAAGTGGAATACCCCGACAGGGGTATTGAAGATATCAATATTCAATTGGTACCTTTGGCAATGTTAGTGAAAACGATCAAAGAATACTTAATCTTGTTTTAGTTTCCTTTTTTATCTTATGGATAAAAAAGGATTAAAAACTAATCAGTATATATTACCATACGATATAGAGATTAAAGGTTAGAGATCGTCGGTTATCCTTATAATCGCGACAGACTGGGTCACTAATGGGTGTCTGAAATGATGCTTAATGCACAGTCGGAACTTTTAGTTATTATTTTATAGCTAATAGAATAAACGAAATCAAAGTTATTCTAGCTTATTATGAATGCCTTTTCATTTATATTAAGTAAGTATGTATGTTCTTCCCTACGGTCAAATGTCTCTATGAGGTGCAACCGTAATTACTAACTTACTTTCGGCTATCCCATGGATAGGACAAGATTTTGTTCAATTTGTTTGGGGTGGTTTCTCAGTAAGTAATGCTACTTTAAATAGATTCTTCTCACTACATTACTTATTACCATTCATATTAGCAGCTTTAGTTTTAATGCATTTATTAACAATACACCAACACGGATCAGGTAATCCTTTAGGAACTACAGGTAACTTGGATAGATTACCATTCCATCCCTATTTTGTATTTAAAGATTTAGTAACTGTACTATTCTTCTTACTTACTTTATCTATAATTGTTTTCTATTTCCCTAACCTAATGGGACACAGTGATAATTATATTCCTGCTAATCCAATGCAAACTCCAGCTTCAATCGTACCTGAATGGTATCTTTTACCTTATTACGCTATACTTAGATCTATCCCTAATAAATTATTAGGGGTATTAGCTATGTTTGCTTCTTTATTTATTTTATTAGCTATGCCTCTACTAGATACATCTAGATTAAGAGGTAGCCAATTTAGACCATTAATGAAATTTATTTTCTGGGTTTTTGTTTCAAATTTCTTTATTTTATTATGGATCGGTAGCCAACACCCTGTTTCACCTTTCTCAGAAATTGGACAATTCTCAACTTTCCTGTACTTTGCTTGGTTCTTAATTTTAGTTCCTGCAACAGGAATTCTTGAAAATACTTTAATTGATTTAGCAATCCCAGTAAAAAATATAAATAAATAAATTTAACTGGTCCTAACCTTAACCAAATTAGGTTGGCAACAACATAAAACAACATAAAACAACATAAAACAACATAAAAAACATAAAAAACATAAAAAAAACTAAAATAAATAATTATTGAAATAAATAATTATGAATATAGTTGATATTTAATTGAAAGTAATTTGAGATCCAATTTTTTACCCCCTGGACTCCCCCTTTTTAGGTAGTCCTGGTTAATTGTGCTTAATGCTTATATATTCTTCAACTTCTCTAATAATACTTAGTTTCCAGGCTGGTTTTCTTTTTTCTCTTTTCTTTTTATATTTCTATTAGATACATAAAAAGGTAATGATACTTTATATTTTTGTATTAGTAAGATCGGAAAGGAAGAGGGATACTTGAGGGTAGTGCTGGGGGAAAATTATAAACTGATTATTTACTTATCAAGTAATTTAAATTACTTATACTATGTATAATAGATTTGAAACAGAGAAGTGAAGGTTGTTTAGTACAATATTAGGGAATATTCCTAGTACTAGTGTTGGTACTAATAAAGTAAATAAAAGCATGAATTCTCTTCTAGATAAGTCATTAGTTACAGGTAAATACATACTAAATTTACCATAAGATATTCTATTGTAAACCCAAATACTATAACAAGCTGATAAGAAAATACCTGTAGCACCTAAAGCACCGATAATAGGATTTCTTTGGAATACCCCAGCTAAAGTTAAGAACTCACCCGCTCAATTTAGAGTTAAAGGTACAGCCATGTTAGCTAAAGTAAAGACAAAGAACATTATTGTAAATAATGGCATAGTTAAAGCCATACCTCTAAAATAATTAAGAGTTCTAGTGTGGTAACGGCTATATAGAACTCCCCCTACACAAATGAATAAAGCAGGACTAACAAAACCGTGAGCTAAACTTAATAGTAAAGCTCCTTCAATTCCTTGAATATTATTAGAGAATAATCCTAGTACTACTACTCCCATGTGACCAATAGAACTCATAGCTACTATTCCTTTAAGATCTGTTTGTCTTAACGTTGCTAAAGAAGCAAAAATTAAAGTAACTATAGCAACAGTTTGTACTAAAGGAGAAAAATAGTGTGTAGCATCAGGTAAAATAGGTAGTAATATTCGAAGGTAACCATAGGTAGCTAATTTTAATATAACGGAAGCTAATATTATACTTCCACCTAGAGGTGCACTAGAGTGTGCTCAAGATAGTCAAATATGAAATGGGAATAGTGGTGTCTTAAAAGCAAAACTAATAAAGAAGGCTAGCCATAATCACTTTTGACTTTCTAAACTTATTTCCTTTAAGGAAATTAGTTGCATATCAGTTGATCCATAGTTGTAATAAATTACCATTATAGCAAGTAACATTCATAAAGAACCAAAAAGTGTATATAAAAATAATAAGAATGAGGCTCTTATTCTAGAGTAACCTGCTCCTCAGATACCAATTATTAAGAATAGTGGTATTAATACACTTTCAAAAAATACATAGAATAGTAATAAATCTAATACAACGAATACAGCTATTTGTAGAGTTTCTAAGAGTAAAAATGAAATTAAATAGAATTTTAAATTCTTTTCTATGTCATCTCAATTAGATAAAATACAAACTGGAGTTATAAAGGTTGTTAGTAATACGAAGTACAGAGAAATACCATCTATACCCACATAGAAATGTAAAAAAGGAAGAGATTGAAGGAGCTCAGTGCTTATATTAGCACTGTTAAGTAGGCTAGTGATTCCGCTATATTCTTCAACATACTGGTACTGAGAACTGCTAGAATCAAATTTAATTCAAAGCACTATTGAGACTAGTAAATTTAATAAAGATGCAAATAAAGCTATTTGTTTCATTCTTAATCCTGCATCTAATTTAATTGAAGAGTTAACTTGATCGCTATTATTTCCTTCTAATTTTATATTATTTTCTGTTATAAGATTTATTTTATTTATATCTTTCATCGGTATTAAACATAAACATCCAATTAATGGGATAATAAGAAGTAAAGTTATCATATTTATTAATTATTTTATTAAATTAAATTTTTGTTTTTAATTTACTCTCCTACCCTTTGTTTTTAGTTTTTTGATCTAACTTGATCTAATCAATCCAAAAGGGGGTAGAACCATACTTTCTTAGTTAAAGAAGATGTAACCTTTAACAAGGTTAAATGTGACAACCCTTTTTCCTTACTTACTTTTGTTAAGTCCTACTTTTTTCTCTCCTCCGGGTCCTTTTTTTATTTCATTAAAAAATTTTTTCTTTTTCTCCTCCTTTTTTTTCTTCTGGATAAAAAAGGAAAGAGAAAAAAGGAAGTTATTTTCCAAAAGGAAGTTATGGAGAAAAGAGGAAGAATCAGTAAACAAAAAGGCCTTTTTCTAAAAAAAAAGGAAAAAGGGTCGATCCTCAAATTAGATCTATTTAATCTATTTATTATGTAGCCTAAACATTTATTTGGTTACAGCGAGAATATTATACTTAATTATATTTGTATATATTTTTCACTTCTTTTATTAAAAGAATGATAAATAGCTTTAAAAGGTAGGGGGAAAAAAATAGTTAAATTTAAAATAATAAAACTCATCACTGATATTACCTTATTAAATTAAAACTTAATCTAATAAATTAAAAATATAAATGACTCTTTACTATAAAATACTTGTAACTAAGCTATTCATCTTGATCGGATGAGTTCGAAGAATTAGGATCGCTTATAGTCGTACTTATGGGGTCAACATGATATTCAGATTGTAACTTGCTCTGCATGGCTACCGTATGTTCATGCAGTTTTTCGTATTCTAGTTTAGATAGATCAGCGTTTACCACACTATTAGCATAATGCTCGATGGCCGTAGCTACTGTAGAAGCTGGACTTCTGAGTATCTCTCTAGCGTCTCTCTCTTCGATTTTGCTTGTTTGTTGCGCGTCCTCTAGAGCATCGGTAGTAAATGTTTTTAGAGTGGAGATAGAATCAAGCTCGTTCTGAGGGATTATACCATTTAAGTAAGTCTCCATACGAGTTAACCTGTGATTTAAATTTTGTAAATCTTTCACCGGGGTATTCACTTCCAGGTTAGAGTCTTTCATGATTTTGTTAAAAACAGGACCTCTGTTTTCATGTAAATGGTTTTCGTATTTAGCTCTAGTTTCTGCTAATACTTCAGAAGTGAAACCGTCGGAATCACCACTATCACTATTAGCGAAATGAATGTAATTTTGAGAAAATGGAGATAATTCTGTTAAATATAAATCATCTGAAACGTTAAAAGGTAATAGTTCAAAACGGTTAGTCTCCAGCATACTGAAAATATTACGTAAATCAGAAAAACTATACATTTCTCAATGTATATTGATGGAACGATATATAAGATAGCTGCCGATAATTAAGAATATATTTAATATAATTATACCAGAATACAATGTATATATACATATTCTAAGTTTATTACTATGTAATATTATTAAGAAAAGTAAATTTGAAGTCATTTTATTTATTTGAATATTTATTTAAATTAAATATTTATTTAATTTACTCAATTCTACTTTTTCCTTTTTATTTAATTAAATTAGATAAAAATTCAAAGGGAGAATTCCACTTTCTTAGTTAAAGAAAAGTGTAACCTTTAACAAGGTTAAATGGGACAGCCCTTTTTCTCACTAACTTTTCTTTTACCCTCCTTTTTTCTCTTCTTAATAAAAGATAAGGTGAGTCAAAAAAATGATAGCTACCTTTTTAAAGAGCCGATCGTCAAATTAGATCTATTAGATCTATTTATTATGTAGCCTAAACTAAATTATGATAACTTTAATTATAAATTTTCATTGAGAAAAGTTTAAAATATAAATTATTAAAGTTATCTGATTTATTTATTGAATTTTCAATGTATGTGTTTAAACATACTTCTTATATAAAACAAAAAAGGCAGTTAATCTCAGAGGGGGGGGGAATAGAAAATCTTAAATTAAGATTGTACAGGTAGCATATTAAATGCGTGGAATGGAACTGGGCTAGCCAGTGACCATTCTAGTGAAGTAGCTCCTTGTGTTTCGTTTTCAAATTCTTGTGTAGAAGTAAAGAAAGCTGGAACAGCCCAAGGATTATTAGCCACAACCTGTCCGTTTGCAAAAAGATCGTATATGATATACCCAAATAAAGCTGTAGCTACTACAGATATTAAAGATCCGAAACTAGATACTGCATTTCATGCTGCGAAGGCATCAGGGTAATCCGGTATTCGTCTAGGCATCAATTGTGTTAATCTTAGGACTCATAATAAATCATCCTAAACTCCTAATCTTACGATTAGGTTCAGACTATGTCATTCAGTATTAATGTGATAAAGTAATACTGATCGGGCGCTTCTGTTTTCACAGTGTAGGGTTATTGTTAGTATGACTCACCTACTAGTCGTTGAACGTTCTTTATTCTAATTTTTTTTAGAACTATACTGAATAAAGCTTCGCTGCAAATTATCCTATGCTAATAGGACTTTCTTGCAATTCACCCGATTTTCTAATAGACCTTTAAGGGGAGCTATAGAGGCATGTAATTAATAGTTATGTAATTTCACACGTGAAAATAATTTACCTTTAAATGGTAATCCATTTAATAAATATTTAGATAAAGTATCTTTACCCATTTTTAATTCTTTTGAACAGTGAACAGTTGAATAAGAATTTATATACTCGAGAGTTATAGCATCATAAACATAAACTAGTTTAGTTAAATTTTCTCTCGTCGAATTTGATTTAATTACTCCAAATTGTGGATTATTGACTCCAACTTTATTTCGTCTTTGCATATGAATAAACTCAGAAGAAAACTTATGGTTAGTCATAGGATTTAACTTACCTAAACGATTTAATCCAAATTCGCGTCCATGTTTAAAACCTAGAGTTGTTCCAGCACTAGGAGATTTATTTAAAGCCAAGGAAAAATATTTACTAAAAAGTATATTTAAATATAACTGTTCTGTAGATAACATAAACTCTTTGGTTACAGACCCTGTTTTTCCTAAATCTTCTAATATCCCTAAAATAAAATTACTATGGGTATAGTAAGATATACTGTTAGATACATGATATTTTCGGTTTAATACACTAGGTGTTCAATAAGATAACAATCGCTGAGAGCCATTTCAAGCACTCCCTATATATATGTTACCATTAATTAAATTAATCCATTGGTAAATAACGGTACGTTTTCGGTTTTCAATTCCTATTAAATTTCTATTTAAATTAGGTTTATATATACGTACAGGATCATTAAAGAAGATAGGAAGTATATGGGGACCATTAGGTTTAATAATAATTAACGATGAAATTATTAAAGTATCCAGTAAAAATGGGTTGTGTGAATCTAGATAACTAGATAATATAAAATGTATACCGGCTAGACCAAGGAAATGTTGAGGGAAGAAAGTTAAATTAACCCCAACGAATAAAGTCCAGAAATGAACTTTACCTAAGAATTCACTATATGTTTTACCTACTATTTTAGGAGCTCAGAAATAGAAACCACCAAAGATGGCAAATACTGCCCCCATAGATAATACATAGTGGAAGTGTGCTACTACATAATAAGTCAATAATTTAACTAGATTATATTATATCTTTGTCCGTGATATACGTGTAAAGATGTGATAATCTAGGGTTGCGGCTGGTCTCGCGACCAGGATCGGACTATATCTTACGCATAAGTTCGGTCTTTAACTTTTAATTTAAAGGAAAAATAGGCGCTATCACGTGTAGTCTCTACGGTGTCTCAACTCAAAATATGAGAAGAGTTCCCACGGTATTGCCTTATATCTATATAGGTTACTATGCTCTAATAGGCCAATATAAGGTTTCACCGTTAGCATAATATATTTAATTATACCGAAAGATTGCAAGTCTTTCACAGTGATATGACAACACGACACTGTTATGTTGTGGTTCAAAAATGATGTCGTAGATCTGAAAGCACTTTAGAGTCTTTCATAACGATAGCTAACTGGTAATATTTGTAACCTTGTAAGGGATGCTGTACAAGGTGTTTAACCACAGTTTCTACTCCTTTAATATTCGCAATTTCAATAAAATAAAAAGGGTTTACACCTTTCTTTACTTGTACTTGAAGATGTTCTTGACCTCAAAAATAAAGAATAGCTTGCATTAAGTAAAGATCATATAGTTGACCGGTACTAAAACTGAATCCTAATGATCCAGATCGTATTGCGAAACTGCCTTCAGCCTCAATAAATCCTGATAGTCAAGATCCAAAATATGAGGGCAACGTACTAAAGAGTGGAGAAACAGTAAAACGAGTTGAGTATTTTCCACCACGTTCTAATAAATAGTCATCAATTGACAATCCTGATAACGCTTTAATTAAAAACGAAAGTTGAAGTGTAACCCGAGTAGTTAAAGGTGGAAACTGTGCAAATAAAGGCAGAATAGTATTACGGATAATATTAATATCGTTAATAGTTCATTGAACAAACTGGTATCCAGCTTGACTTCCGCTAGCCACAGTAATAATATTTACTTGACCGCCGTATACAGAGGCAATATGATCAAGCATATTCTTATTATATTTATTTAATTTAAGCTTTACAACTAGACGGTATTGAAGATATTTCTTTCTTCTGTGGTTGACTTGTAAAGAACCATCTCCATCAATAAGACCTACAACGAAAGCACCGAGACGATCAGCACTAAGCATAGTAGGTTTTAATAAACCAGCTGGTATAGCTAAAACAGACATAATATTGCAAGTAGCGGCGGAACTATAATTATCTAGACAAAATAGTGATAAAAATGTATCGTGTAGAGCTACATCTAAAGAAGCATTAGCTAGAACTACTCCAGTTAATCCTCCGATAGTGAATAGAGCTATAAACCCTAATGCGAATACCATAGGTGTTGTATATCTGATACTTCCACCGTAGCATGTAGCTAACCAACTAAAGATTTTAATTCCAGTTGGAACAGCAATTATCATTGTAGCCGCAGTAAAGTAAGCTCTAGTATCAACATCTAATCCAACAGCGAACATGTGGTGAGACCAAACAATGAATCCCAATATTCCGATTGAGAACATTGCATAAACCATACCTAGATAACCAAATATAGGTTTACCTGAGAATGTTGAAACAATGTGACTTACCATTCCGAATCCTGGTATAATTAGAATATAAACTTCTGGGTGCTTTCAGCAGCTATTATTCAAAAAAAAAGGAATAAAAAGCAGAAAACTGAAGGACTATATCTTCATCACTTAACTGGAAGTTTGATTCCACTTACGGTTGAAACTAATCCAAGCCTTATGCAAAACCGTATCCTCAGGAGCTTTATGAGCTTTAAGATTTACAAGTCGGTAATACTCTTTAACTAAGAACAAACGGTTTCGTTTTATTGATTGAGGAGGGCATACCTTAGCGTACTTGAGGAAGTTTGTTAAATTGAGCTCAGATTGAACAGTCCATTTGTAATAACCATTTTTGGATTTATCAAAATAGATAGCCCCATCGAAAATATTTAAAAAATGAACCACGTCTGTATATAGTTTGTTTGTTACGCTCAAAGTTAACTGAGGGTGAGCATTTAGACCTTTTAGATAATATCCAATAGTACCATCAGCGTCGAAAAAGCCGGCAAACCAGCCGTGTTCCACATGTAAATCATCTGGGCTTAATGTTCGCAAACCTAGTATTGTACATACCCGATTAAGTTGAACCAAACGATTATTATGTCGGATATAGCCGTTTACTCGATTTACTAAATCTATCATACCAGGACGATTATGTAAACGTCAACGGATAGCTTGAACACCTGAACGAGGTTTAATTGCCCCTCCAAGTTTATTCTGGATAATACGTAGCATACGTTCGTCTGCAAGAGCTACAGTAATTTCACAACTAGAATATCCTGCTTTGCTAACTTGAAAAGTTCCGTCACCATCGATAAGACCAGCTAACCACTGATTAAAACGGGTGTCCTTTTTATCGTAGGATGTTGCGCGTGTAGTCTCTGAGGTTCCTACTAGGTGCGATGTATAACATCTACCGTTGGTTACCTGCTGATTCCACTTACGAGTAAACGGTACTTTAACCAACAGGGCTAAAGTTGAATTTAGACTTACACTGCTAGTGACTGTAGACTCTAGGGGGTTCCAGCATACAGCGCAATTCGAATTTAAGTTTACACTTAAAAAGGGCCACATTTGACCAAAGAACCAGAAAAGGTGTTGGTAAAGTACAGGATCACCACCTCCAGCTGGATCATAGAATGAAGTATTAAAATGTCTATCTGTTAATAGCATAGTGATAGCACCGGCTAAAACAGGAAGTGATAATAATAATAATATAGCTGTTATGAAAAGTGCTCACACAAATAAAGGTAATTTGTGTAAAGTCATTCCTGGGGCTCTCATGTTAAGAACAGTAGTAATAAAGTTTATAGCACCTAAAATAGAAGATATACCTGCTAGGTGTAAACTAAAAATAGCTAAATCCACAGAGGCTCCGGAATGTGATTGTATTCCCGCTAAGGGAGGATATCATTTTATAGTTGTCCTTTGCTTTGATAGAGTAGACAACTCTGTACTCTCATACAGGATCGGACTATACCTTTATCTTCAAAATCAAGTTATATTTTAGTAAATCGGTTAGCTACTCTGCTATTAATTTTAAATGCATTATCCATTCGAATCGATCGAATATTCCGCATTCTATCCCTTACTTTGGTTAAGTACACAAATCGTTCAAATCCTACTTTCATTTTACCAAATGATCTAGCTCATATTCTATACTCCAACGATTTCATTCCTATCAATGCGTTATGATAGAAAGCAATGATCGATGGAATATCTCGAGCAGTATCCACATAAAAAGTACAGTAGGTATTTTTAACTCGTACTCGAGAACCTAGGAGTAATGATGCAGCATCTAAAACAACTGTATCCAGTTTTTGAGTAATCTCAAAAGCATGAACCATTCGTTCTGGGCCTTTAGTGAATAGGTAAAAACTACCTTCCGCTTCAGTAAAACCAACCACTCAAGCTTTAGACATGATGCTTTGTGCATCTAATAAGGACATAGGCGATGCAGTCAAGTTTGATCATACCGGTGAAATATAATCACTTGGCTTTATCTGTCTTTTGAGCTCATTTAATATAGCATGTTTTTGGGCTGTTGAAAGAGAAGAGTTAGTACTAGTTAATAGACCTTGTTTAAATAAATCATAGTTAAAGTATTTACTCGTTAATAATCGATGTTGATCAAAGAGTGGGATAATATGTTGTAATAACAATTTAGTGTCCCGAATTCGGAACTCGGCCATTCCATCACTAGCGACTCGTACTTCACCTAGCCCCAGCATTTTTTTGATGTAGTACAACAATCTTAGATTATAAGAACTTTGACCAATTTTAAAGTAAAAGGTCCATTTACCGGGATTATGTTCACTGAACTGGAATGTACCGTCACCATCTGTTACTCCAACTAACCATTGGCAAAACTCAATATACTCTTTTTTAGAACTTGATCGATTAGAAGATACTCCACGTTTAGTCTCTGATGAGTTAGCTCTATTTGAACTAACTCAGGCGGATTGTCCCCGTGTTATCCATATTTTTACTGCAGTATTGTTACCTGTGAGTAATAGATTTCGTGCCATTTGGCTAGAGGAGTTTCCCGCATCGAGTGGAGTTTTTGTCCCTATCATGTATGCTGAATACATAATAGGTTCGAACAGCATATCTAAGGGCATCACACCCATCTCAACTGTTCATCCAGTACCCGCCCCGTTTTCTACTAGTGAACTTACCAGTAACAAGATTAATGAAGGAGGTAGTAACCAGAAACTAATGTTATTTAGCCGAGGGAAGGCCATATCCGGAGCACCTATTTGTACTGGTACTAAATAGTTACCGAATCCACCTACCATTGCTGGCATACGATTACCCTTAATGTTTCCAATAAGGCTGGACTATATTTTTACCCTGGTGTAACTATATATAAAGGTCATATATATGAAACGGTAGGGTATTTCGCGTGTAGTCTCTGAGGAACCTACTAAAGTTTATATTACTCTTTGGTTTCCTGCTGATTGCCCAATTTATATCATGTTACTGTTCTCTAACTACTAGTATGTAAAATTACAAAGTATAGATAGACCTAGTTGATATAACTCTATAGGGGTTTCCAGCATATAGCGAAAAGAAAGTTATAGATTACTCTATAACCCGGCTACGCCAAATGATAGTTTAAGTTAATACTGTGAATTTCCATTGTTTACGATAAAGTTGTCCAGTTCGTTGACCATTTACATATTGTCGGATTGTACCTCGATCTCCTTTTACTATACGACTAAATTCCCCAATGCTAAAGTATTCTTTGGATAGTTTAGGGTATAGTACATTTTCGGCGAAGATTGGCTTCCGATCAGGTTGTGAAAGGATACTATTCTCTAGTCGAAGAGTATTAAGAAGCTTTGAAAAAGTACCAATTTCTGTAATAGACTCATTTGCCATCTCTGAAAGTGCTTCAAAAGCAATGATAAATCGTCCTAGAAACAGTTCTCCCGTACTCGCATAATACTGAATAGTAGCTCGATGTATATGTGCATAATCGATTAAATATTGAATTGAGTTACACTTGAGAATAAGCTGTGAATTTTCTGTATCATAAATAAAAACTTTAGTACCTCGTACTAGACGATAGTAATTTCGCCAGTATTCTGACAAAGGTTCATGATAACCAGAACTACTTGCGACTACATCTACATTTAGATCAGGACTAAGTAAATCCATACAGTATTGTTCAAGTTGTACAGCCATTTCACCAGTACTCCCTGATTCCATAATAAGAAGAGTAAGTGTAACTCCTTCAAACCCATATTTACGAAAGTATCGAAGTACTCGTCGTTCAGCTTTAGCTAGAACACTAGGCATAAAGTAACTACATACACGTGAATACAGTGAAATAGAACTACCCACATAACTTACACCATCTTTACTGTGAAAGATATATACTCCCACAGCATTTTTTGCGTATTTGGCAATGAGATGACGATTGTTGAATGGATCTTTTATTACATACTTTTTATAATTATGAGGAGAAGAACCGTTATTTGACTCTGGTACGGGTTTCGTAAATTTGGAAATAGTATTCACCATTTGTGTGAACTCATTACGTGAAGTGAGTCCGTTAACCATGAAGAAAATCATAACGAAGGCGTGAGCTGTTATAATAACATTAAATAATTGATGATCTCCTTGTAAATATTGTACACCTGGGGCTGCTAGTTCCAATCTGATAATAACAGAAAAGGCTGTTCCGATCATACCGGAAAAAATGGCAAAGACTAGATAAAGAGTACCTATATCTTTAGCATTCGTAGAAAACAACCAACGCGTCATACTGAGCCAAGGTATTACCGCGACCACTCCAAGGACTAGTACTTAAATTATATTATATACCCTGTGCTGCCTGCTTTATTTAAGTCTGACACAACCAGAATAAAGCTGACCAATCTTAATTGTTTTTTTTTTGTTAATCTAAAGTCCAAGTATGAATATAAAAGGGAAGTTAAACATATAGTTAAAACCAAAAGGGCAGAAATATAGTAATTTCTTTTATATTATTTAAGTTTTAAGTATTAGGAACGGAATAGAGGTGAGTCGAACACCTAAGGGCGTGAACCCAGACAATTAGCAATCGCCTTCTCTTACCAATGAACTATTCCATATTGTGACACTATATTTAATGCTGATAAAGCATAGGTAAATAAATTGCTTTCCTGTCCCTATAACTATTGAAGGAAGTTAAGGTAATTAGGGAAATAAGGGTAATAATGATTAGGACTAAAAAGAAAAAAGAAGCATTTTAAGGTTTATAGTTAGATATGAAAACAAGTGGGTTCGAACCACTGACCTTCTCCTTAAAAGGGAGACACTCAAACCAGCCGAGTTCTGTTTCCAGTTTACAGTGAGAATCGGTAAACAAATTAAATTTAATTTGTTTATTAAAATGAATTATATGTACCGCTTCATTCTTCATTCAGTTTTTATAAAAATAAAGTAAAGAAAGTTGCTGCATTAATATAAAAGTACGTTTAAAGCTTTATCATATTTTTAGTTATTATATTTTAGATATAATACATAATTTTATATTTAACTAGTCCAATTACTGGTTACTGTAAACTTTATATTTTAGTATAGGTTACATTAATTAGCTTTTTTTTTAGTATTATTTTCTAGTCCTCCGGGTCCTTTTTTATCTTATGGATAAAAAAGGAAGGTAATAAGAAAATATAATTTATAGAACTGAGACATCGGTCTATATTACCAATGAATTTTGCCAAATAATTAATATTTTAACTGAGTCGACCAGACTCGAACTGGTATAATCCATTACCAAAAAATGGTGTTTTCCCAAATTAAACTACAACTCATACTTTTAATAATAAACAATAATCATTCAACTCTGCTTTATTCTTTAGTTATATTCTTTTTATTTAAACTATTAGCCGAAAGGCGGATTTGAACCACCTACTGATTCTTACAAGGAAACCGTTTTACCAAGTAAACTATTCCGGCATCGAACATGAAAACTTAATTAAGAATGGACTTTATTATTTTCTTCTTTTATTTTTACTTTATTTATTACTTCTTTTAAGTAATTTTAATTTTAAGTATTAGTTAATAAGACCCAAGTAAGGTGACCGAAGTAACAGTAATAATTATTCCTTTACTATTCCTACTCAAATTATCATAATAATCAATATCATTAGGAATACATTTAAAGAGTATAAAATAATTATAATTTTAGCCGGATTTCAGAATGTAGAAACTCACTTATATTATTTTTGTATTTTCATATAAAAATGGATATCCATTGCCTTTTTACTTATTCTGACCATAGGACCTAAAATAAAATCCTATTGTTTTATAGCTAATTAGTACCCGGAGGACAACTTAAATTTAAATAAATATTAACTAAAGAAAGATTAGTTATCAGTAGTGTTAAACCAATAAGGGTGATTAAAAGATTGATTGATTCTTTTTTTATTTTATTTTGATCTTTACCAGATTCGAACTGGTACGTGGAACGTGAAGAGCTCCTGTACTACCCTTATACTAAAAGACCTAGCAATTTATATTTTAATAGCGATTGTATTTATATTGTACTAAGAAATCAACTGTATATCTAGAATGTAGATAATTACATTTAATAATTAAAGTTGTCCTCCGGGTACTAATTTAAACTTACCTTGATACAAGCACTCTGGACACAGGACAGGAAGAACTATAGCATAGTTTTACCAGGAAATAAAAACAAACACTTCTGTATTCTTTCTTTTCTTTTTATTTTCTACTAAAGATAAAAAGGGGTAATCATACCCCGGTGAAAATAAAAAGGTCTTAGTTTTTAACTTGAAGTTTGCATTGCTACATTTAATTTAAAATATGCATTAAAATAAGCGCCGTTAGGATTCGAACCCAAACCGACAGGACATGAGCCTGTTATGCTACCAATTGCACTACGACGCCGACTAAATTGATATATTTATCATATATCCTTTACTTTTTTTTCTTTTCTCCTCCGGGTCCTTTTTTTCAACAAACAATAAGAAAAAAAGGAAGCGAACAGTCGGAGGGACAGAATACAAAAAAAGGGAGTAAAGTAGAATAGCAAAAAAGGGAATAGCACCTGTTTTAACTTAAATTAAGTTGAATAAAAAAAGGCAATTACATTTGGATTAGGTTAATTAGACTAAGTCGTTTAATTGAAATACACACTTTATTGACTTATTTTATATTGCACTCTTTTATTAACAATAATTGTATTAAGCTAATACAATTTATACATATAAATAAAGAATATATAAGTAAAAGGGTATAATGACAAATATGAAATGGAAATAGTGTAGTTATATTAATTGGATAATATTATATATTAAGTAGTAAATACTTTTATTATTATTGCATTTCCTATTATTAATCTTTTTATCCTGGCCTAACTGCACTACTTCGGTCTGAGTTACCCCAAAATTAAGCAGAATTAAGCACTTTAGTGTTAACACAGGTAATATATATTATATAGATAATAAAAAGCAGCTCTAATTTTACTTGGTCCAAGTTTCTGTAAAATAATTGTTTAATACCTAGATACCAGACAAAAATAATCTCACATTGAGATCTGTTACCTTGTCGGAGTAGTACGTAGTTTAGTCTAATATTTAAATATAAAACATCAAACCCTGCACCTTTAAAAATTGATTCCAATTATATTCTCTTTTTTTAGACGAAAGGCAAAAATATGCCCAATCTGTCTATTATAAGATTATATTCCATTAGATAAAATAAAAATATATTAAGTTGGCTTAATTTTAATTAAAGGTATACAAATATGATAAAGGGGGAAAATAGTTTAAATAAATCTATAATAATATTGTAGTTCTAATTTAAAGTTTTAATACTATTAGAATCAGTACTTTTACTTGAAGCTGTAGCTGTAAACTTAAGAGCACCTGAACCTATTTCATAAACAAATCCAATAGTTAAAATACTAAAGAAAAGTATTACAATTCAGAATCCATAAGAACCGATTTGATATAGAGTAGTAGCAAAAGGATAAATAAGAACTAATTCTAAATCGAACACTAGGAATAAAATAGCTACAACATAAAATTGTATTGAGAAAGGTGATCTAGTTTGAGGTATAGCTGAAAATCCGCATTCGTAAGCAGTAATTTTTTCTGAATCCGGTCTGTGAACCGCAAAAACTATATTTAAAGCTAATAGAATTAAAGTAAGAATAGGAACAAAAATAAATAAAATTAACAGTGTATTCATAATTTAAACATTAAAAATGGTTAAAGCTAGAAGGTGTGTGCTATTTAATATTATAGATGGATTAATAATGAATAATAAAATAGTTAAAGTTAAAGCACTAATAGTCATACTATGTATATTAGTAATATTAACTTTTTCTGTTTCTCTAATAGGAGCAATATTACTACTTGCATTATCTAAACTAGATTTAACAGTTGTAGTTTCATTAGGGAAATGAATAATTTTAATAATTTGTAAATAATATGAAGTACTTATTACACTAACTAAAATAGCAATAATACTTAAAAAGAAGTATCCGCTAGTTGTAGCAGAGAATAAAACTTGCTGTTTAGCAAAGAACCCCATTAGAGGAGGTATACCAGCCATAGAAAATAAACAAATTGCAAAGCTAATACTTAGTACAGGGTTATAAATAAATTGTCCTTTTAATTCAGAGATATATTTAATATCTAAATTATTTTTATTAGTTCTAGTATTAAGTCCTTTATTCTTTACGTATGAGTTAATAGAATAACCAAATACTAGTAATATTAAGAATGTATTTAAGTTAGTAATAGAGTATTGTACCAGATAGAAAATTAAAGACTCAATAGAACTTTCTGTATTAACAGCTAAAGCTAGTAACATGAAACCTACATGAGATATTGTACTATAAGCTAATAGTCGTTTAATTTTATATTGAGCTAATCCTACAACAGTACCAATAATTAATGAAAGTAAAGAAGATATAAGGAATAAATTCTTTAATACATTTATATCAGTTAGTGAAGATGATAAACCTGATACATCTCCTGTACCTGGTAATAGCATAGATACTGAATCATTTAACAGTCCACTGTTTAATTCAAGTAAAAATACAACTATAGCTATTTTAGGCATAATAGTTAACCAAGTTGTAACTATTGTTGGTACATCATCATAAACATCAGGAGCTCAATTATGTAATGGAGCTGCTGCTATTTTAAATAAAAAACCAGTTACTATTAAAGTAAAACCTAATAAATAACCTCCACTTAAATTAGATGAACTAACCATATTAGATATATCAGATGAAAGGTTTTCAGCTTGAGGAACTGAAACTAAACTATATATTGATTCTAAATTAGTTAAACCAGTATAAGAATAGATTAAACCAGCACCTAATAGTATAAAACATGAAGAAAGACCACCTAGTAAAAAGTATTTTAAACCAGCTGATGTTGAAGATTCAGAATCCCTATAAATAGTTGCTAATAAGTAAACAGCAAAAGATTGTAGTTCTATACTTAAGTACATAGAAACTAAATCAGAGCTGCTAATCAATAAAGAACCACCTAGAGTTGTAAACAATAAGAGTAATGAATACTCTGATAGTACAGGCTCAGATCGAGGATCTATTTGATCTATACTTAAATTAGAATTTATATCTAATCTGTTGTAGTTTGAAGAAACCGGTTGAACATCTGAGTTTACTTCCTTGCGGTCGTTAATAGGAGCCAGCTCAGGTAAATTTCCTGAGTTCACTGCTGACTTTCCGTATTTAGGTGTTCATGGCATTAGGATAACTGCACCTATTATATAGATAAAGACATCTATACTTTGAGAGAGAGGACTAACCAAATATAACCCACTATATAAACCTATTCCAGATCCTATGCTTTCAATATATAATACATTGAAACTTAGAAAAGCAGAATAAAGTAAAAATATAGAAGTTAATCGGCCGAATAGTACTGGACTAATCTTAAGATTTGTATTTTGTAGCGATATTGCTACTATTAAAGTAAGTATAGTTATTGTTGTCATTTATCGGTTCTTATTTTCTTATTTTCTTATTTCCTTATCCTTTTTTATCCATAAGATAAAAAAGGAAAATTAGGATAATTTTAGTGGGTTTTTAGTCCTTGATATTTTTTTTTTTCCTCCCTCTCAAAGACTCTCAAAGACTCTCAAAGACTCTCAAAGACTCTCAAAGACTCTCAAAGACTCTCAAAGACTCTCAAAGACTCTCAAAGACTCTCAAAGACTCTCAAAGACTCTCAAAGAGGGTTCCTATTTTTTTGATCAGTCTATAAATAAGTTATTTATTTTAGTTTATTAGCAAGGGATCTTTTTATTTTAATTCATTTTTAATTCCGTGACCCAACCATACTCTTATACTAAAGGCACCTTTTTTATTTTTACCTGTATAAGTTGAGCTAGTTACTAAATTTAATTTAGAAATAGATACACCTCCTTTATAGGCCTTTCTAACTGTTCTTTTAGGAACTACTCTTTGTTTAGCCAATCGACCTGAAATTCTAAATTTTATCCCTGTTAATATTGAAGATGAATTTCTTACTTCTTTTACTGAAGAATTTAGAGTAATTGAATTAGTTTCTTCATTTTGACTAGGTACAAGTGCACTTGCTGATTTTGTAACCTCCGGTTTTATTTTGTTTTTAATTATTGCATTTCTAAATAATACCTTTTTTATTCTTGCAAAACTTAAAAATTTACCATTTATTCCAATAAATTGGGCTAATATGTTACTATCATAGTAAGGATATCTTATTCGCACAATATCTAATTCAACGTTTGTATTTAAATATCTAGATAATAGTACTACTAAAGTCTTCAATTTTTCTTTTTCTAATAATGTAAACGAGTGTTTTCCCCCTAAGGCACCTAATTTTTTAGATTTTCTAAATGAATTTTTATTTAAGTAGTTAGAGGACTCTAATAATTTTTCAGTTATTACTGAGCCTGTGTCTTTTGACTCTTCTGATGTAATTATTGAATTAGTGTCTGCCTTATTCATATCTTCCTTATTACGGCTGATATATACAACTAAAGATATCTTTATGTTGTTAGCACTGATATTGTAAACAGGTTTACCTATTAAGCAACCTAATTGAATAAAAAATGAAGTGAGTATTCGATATACTCCATCACTTCAACCTGGTCCAAAGTTTACTGCATTTTTCTTATTAAAAAAATATACAGTACTTTTATTATTATTATTAATAATAGAGGCTTTTGAAATATTCATTTTTGTAGTTAAATTGTTTATCATTTTTTTTATTTTTTGGTTTTTATTTAATTTACTTACTAAGTGCAGTTATTACCCTCTTACTGGAGGTACACATTAAAGATAGCTATTTTACCAGCCCTTTACAAATAGTATTTAATGATTATTCAACTTCTACTGCTTTGATTTTTTTTTATTTAGCTTATATAATACCATACTACACTATAAGATATATATCTTATATTCCAATAAATTGGGCTAATATGTAAGTTAGAAAAAGTATAATAAAACATATACATGAAATTGAAGTCAATAGAACCAGAGGATAAGCTAATTTAACTTAAATCCCTTTAAGTTTTGAGCTAGCCCAGTAAATTTGTTGCGCCGTCTGCTTTAACTTATATCTTTTAAAGAATATATTCGTACCCAATAATTAAACTGCTCTGTGGTTGTTGGACACAGGACAGAATTATTAACTAATAGTATATGGATTAAAATTAAAGTTTGTTTGATTAAATTAAATTAAATTAGCTAATAAACATTTGATAGATTATAACTATCTTTATAGTTGTTCCTACTTTTGTTTATCTAAAATAACCGAAGAAGGGAATTGAACCTTTATTCTACCGTCATGAGTGGTAAGTTTTAACCATTTAAACTACTTCAGCTGATGTTACAACTTATCTCTTTTTTATACAGAGTTAACCAGAATTACGAGTAATCAGAATCGAACTGATGTATTCTACTTGGAAGGTAGGAGTTTTAACCACTAAACAATACTCGTTTTTTTGGATCCATAGTGTACAAAGGATCCAAAGGCTAACCTTTATTATAAATTTAGTATATTTTTTTTATGCTTTCCTCCGGGTCCTTTTTTATCTTATGGATAAAAAAGGAAGATAAAGATAAAAAAGAAAACCAGATGGTAGAATAGTAGCTGAGTTAAAATAGTTAAACCATTTATTCCCTGCAGAGTATTTACTAACATCCTACGAGAGTCGAACTCGTATCTTAATGCTTCGAAGGCATACGCTGTACCATTCAGCTAAAGATGCTTTAAAGCTATCAACGATAGACTTAAGCTAAGTTTTACTTTATTTGAAGTACATAGACCCAACACTGACTTTTTTTAATCTTTTGTCTTTCTTTGTCTTTTTTTTTTATCTTTTTTTATCGCTTGCGTTAAAAAAATTGAGATATGGTAATTGAAGTTTAAGTTAAGGCCGACAGGACTCGAACCTGTATAAGATCCATTATGAGCGAATGGCATTAAACCAATTATGCTACAGCCTTTACAGTTAGTAGTTTAAGGGTTAATTTAAACTAGTTAACAAGTAACTTGTTTTATTTTTGTTGCTTTCTTTTAAAGAATCTATTGGATTAGATAAATTAGATTGGAATAAATTAGCTACTGTCCGGAGGACTCATTTTTATCGCTGGATTAGCTGCTTAATATACAAAGATTAAATTTGTAATTATACTTTTTATTAAATAAAGGAGACATATGGAAAAAATGAGATTCGAACTCATGACTTTTTGAAAAGTAATCGTTTTCAAGACGACCGTAATAAACCAGACTCTACCATTTTTCCTTAAGTCCCGGAACCGAACTATTGAGCTTTATTTTTGTTTTTACTTATTCTCCTTTTTTATTTGCTTATTTATTACCTTTTTATTATCCCTTGTGTCTAGCTAATTATTGGAGTATATTTGAGCACTAAAACCAATTACAATTTTGTCCATTTCTACTAGTTACAATCGATTACTAAATTATAGTAATATACCTGATATATAGTACATAAGCTAAAATAAATTTAATTTTAGGAGTAAGGAGACTTGAACTCCTACTTATTAATATAAACTGTATCCTAAATACAGCCTGGCTACCAATTTCAGCATACTCCCTTGTATTATTATTATTATTACTACTTATAGATACTCAGATATATCTAATATATCTATACTATATATATTGGGCGGGGGGATAAGATTCAAAAAGCTTACTATAAAAACATAAATCTTCTTAAGTTCATATAATTATAGTTAAATATCTTAATTCCATTTTTTTTAGGACAAACAAAACAAAATAATATTATTATTGTATACAGAGTGACAAGATTGGGAAACAAACGTGTACGAACAAAGAGACTCGAACTCTTACGGAATAATTCCACTTTTTCTTAAGAAAAGACTGGCTACCAATTTCAGCATGTTCGCTTCAGCAGTTGCTGCTTTATCCGCTTAAAACCAATGAATTACTCTACTCTTTTTATTTTTTATATATTTTTTTTTTTTGTTTTTTTCTTTCCTTAAAAAAAAAAAAAAATTTTTTCTCTTTCTCCTCCTTTTTTATCTTATGGATAAAAAAGGAAGTTATGAAGAAAAAAGGAAGAGAAAA
>Ga0233335_1000066_pt1 | contig 37951 bp, 29 predicted proteins | sample GEONDECOMP222_FD_180695 | JGI IMG/M metagenome (GOLD analysis project Ga0233335, IMG submission 180695) | Leaf litter microbial communities from Shasta-Trinity National Forest, California, United States - GEON-DECOMP-222 | ecosystem: Environmental > Terrestrial > Plant litter > Unclassified... | reverse complement strand
CTCTTCGACGGTGATACCGTGCAGCCCGAGCGCGCCCATCGCCGGCCACAGCTCCCGCGGAAACCAGTTCTCCGCGTCGATCCTCGCTGCCAGCGGCGCGATCTGCTCAGCGGCGAAACGCGCGGTCGTCGCGCGGATCATGTCCGCGATCTCGCCCGATGCGAAATCGAGTATCCGATCCGTCATCCCACATCCTCTATTATGTTTGGGCGGGGATACGCCGCCACTTGCGTTCCGCAAACTCGAAAAGACCGAGGAGGCGAGCAGACCCGCAAAACCGGTGCGACGGCGAAGCTTCGCGCCACCTTAGAGGGGACCTTTGACTTGCACCACGACGATGCCCTAGCGGGCTGGTCAGAAGGAGATGAACGATGAGCCGGATCGACTGCGAGAGCCTGCGCGACAGGATCATGAGCGCCGAGGATGCCGCTGCGCTGATCACCTCGGGCAGCACGGTCGGGCTCAGCGGCTTCACCGGCTCGGGCTACCCCAAGGCAGTGCCGATGGCGCTCGCCGCGCGGATCGAGGCCGAGCATGCCGCCGGCAACCCGTTCCGCATCCGCGTCTGGACCGGCGCCTCGACCGGACCCGAACTCGACGGCGCATTGGCCAAGGCCGACGGTATCGAATTCCGACTGCCCTATAATTCGGACCCAATCGCGCGCGAGAAGATCAATCGTGGCGAGATGGAATATTTCGACATGCACCTCAGCCAAGTCGCGCCGATGGCGTGGCAGGGCTTCCTCGGCGCGCTCGACACGGCGGTAGTCGAAGTATCCGGCGTCCGCGCCGACGGATCGTTGATACCATCTTCATCGGTTGGCAACAACAAGACCTGGCTCGACCGAGCAGACAAGATCATACTCGAGGTCAATCGCTGGCAGAACCCAGCGCTCGAGGGGATGCACGACATCTATTACGGAACCGCGCTGCCGCCGCACCGCGTGCCGATTCCGCTGGTCCGCCCCGACGACCGCATCGGCGAGGCCTATTTCCGCGTCGATCCGGCCAAGATCGTCGCGATCGTCGAGACCGAAGCGCCCGATCGCAACCTGCCCTTCGCGGCCCCCGATGCATCTGCCCATGCGATCGCGGGCCATCTGATCGAGTTCTTCCGCCACGAAGTCGCCCGCGGCCGCCTGCCTGCCTCGCTGCTGCCGCTCCAATCCGGGGTCGGCAACATCGCGAATGCGGTGCTGACCGGGCTCGTCTCGGGGCCGTTCAGCGACATGACGTCCTATACCGAGGTGATTCAGGACGGGATGCTTGACCTGCTCGACTCCGGCAAGTTGCGCATGGCCTCAGCCACCGCCTTCTCGCTCAGCCCCGAAGCCGCGGCGCGGCTCAATGCAAACATGGAGGCTTATCGGGAGAAAATGATCCTGCGCCCGCAGGAGATCAGCAACCACCCCGAGCTGATCCGACGGCTCGGCTGCCTGGCGATGAACGGGCTGATCGAAGCCGACATCTACGGCAACGTCAATTCGACGCACATCATGGGATCGCGCATCCAGAACGGTATTGGCGGATCGGGCGATTTCGCGCGCAACGCCTATGTCTCGATCTTCATGACACCCTCGACCGCCAAGGGCGGCAACATCTCGGCAATCGTGCCGCAGGCCAGCCACGTCGACCATATCAGCCAGGACGTGCAGGTCCTCGTCACCGAACAGGGCTTGGCCGACCTGCGCGGCCTCAGCCCAAAGCAGCGCGCCCAGGTGATCATCGAAAACTGCGCCCACCCGGACTACCGCCCGGCGCTAGCCGATTACTATCGCCGTGCGCGGGCCGGCTCATATGGGCAGCAGTCGCCCTCGCTACCGGGGGAGGCACTATCGTGGCACCAACGCTTCATCGATACCGGCACGATGCGGATGTGACGGCCCTGCGCACTGTCTCCGTATCAATCAGCCAAGTGTAATCTCAAACGCCTCCCCGCGTTTTCAAATATGCCTCAACGGTCCTTTGGAGCGGCTCGCCACCGTGCAGGCCGAGCTTGGTCCGGCGCCACAGGATATCCTCGGCAGTGCGCGCCCATTCTTTTTCGACCAGATAGTCAATCTCGCGGGCGGACAGGCCGTGGCCGATATCCTCGAGATCGGTGGCGTCACCAAGCACGCGGTCGATACGGGTCCCATATGCGTGTGCCATCCGCGTCGCGTTGATCTCATCGAGAAACGGCCAGCGCGCGCGCACCGTTTTCAGGAACGCCGCGAAGTCGCCGCTGGGCAGATCCCCACCCGGCAGGGCAGCTCCCGCGGTCCATGGCTTTGTCATTTGCGGAAGGAACGGCCCGAGTTGATCGAGCGCGTGCTCGGACAGCCGGCGATAGGTCGTAATTTTGCCGCCGAAGGCAGACAGGATCTGCGGCGCCTCCTTAGCGCCCAGCCGCAGCACATAGTCCCGAGTCACTTCGGACGCATTTTCGTGGCCATCGTCGAACAGCGGGCGAACCCCAGAATAGCTACCGGCTACGTCTGCGGGTCCGATCTGCCGGGTGAAATAGCGATTCACGCTGTCACAGAGATATTCGACCTCGTCGGGATCGATCGTCGGATGCGACGGATCTCCTTCATACGGTTTGTCGGTCGTGCCGATCAGCGTGAAATCGCCTTCATAGGGAATGGCGAAGACGATGCGCTTATCCGGGTTCTGCAAGATATAGGCGTGCTCGCCTTCGAACAGCTTGGCAACGATGATGTGGCTGCCCTTTACCAGCCGCGGCGGGCGCTCGGCATGCGCCTGCGGCATCTCCTCGAGTACTTTGCTCACCCACGGGCCAGCGGTATTGACGATCGCCCGCGCAGTGACCGTGCTGCCGTCGCCGAGTCTGGCGACCCAGCGGTCATTTTCCCGCTTCGCCCCATCGAAACTGGTATGGGTACGAATCTCGGCCCCGTGCTCGGCTGCGTCCAGTGCGTTGAGCACCACCAGACGAGCGTCATCCACCCAGCCATCCGAATAGACAAAGCCGCGCCGGATTGGCTTTAGTCCAGCACCCCAATGGCTGTTATCCAGCCGCACACCTTTGGATTTCGGCAATCGCGTACGGCCGCCGATATGGTCGTAGAGGAACAGCCCCAGGCGGATCAGCCACGCCGGACGCATGCCCGTGGCGAGCGGCATGACGAACCGCATTGGCCGGATCAGATGCGGCGCGACATCGATCAGTTTCTCGCGTTCGGCGAGCGCTTCGCGAACCAGCCGAAACTCGTAATATTCGAGATAGCGCAGTCCACCGTGGATCAGCTTCGTGCTCGAAGACGAGGTATGTGAGGCGAGATCGTCCCGCTCCACCAGCAATACGCTCAGCCCTCGCCCCGCGGCATCGCGGGCAATGCCGGTGCCGTTCACACCGCCGCCGACGATCAGCAGATCAATATCGCTCTTCGCCATGCCCGTGCTCATGCCTTCGGTGCCGAACGGGTGCGACCAAGCGCTTCCTGCCAGCCTCGTTTCAGTGTCGCGCGCTGGAAATCGGTCATTGCCGGTTTGAAGGTTCGCTCCTCCTTCCACACTGCGGCAATATCGTCGGAGCTGCTCCAGATACCAGTCGCCATACCGGCAAGGAACGCCGCGCCTGCGGCGGTGGTCTCAATATTGACGGGCCGTGCGACTTCGGTGTCGAGCATGTCCGCGAGGAACTGGCAGAACCAGTCATTCGCCGCCATGCCGCCATCGACGCGGATCTGCCGCGCGTCGCGCGCACCGTCGGCGACCATCGCGTCCATCAGATCGGCCGTCTGATAAGCTACCGACTCCAGCGCTGCGCGCGCGATATGTGATCCGGTGGCGGCGAAGGTCAAGCCAGTGATCGAGGCGCGTGCCTCGGTATCCCAATGCGGTGCGCCGAGGCCGACGAACGCGGGCACCATGTACACGCCGTCATTGCCGTCGAGCTTAGTCGCCATGTCGTCGGTATCGGCGGCCCGGTTGATCAGTCCGAGCCCATCACGCAACCATTTGACCGCCGCGCCAGCCACGAAAATAGACCCTTCAAGCGCATAGGTAATCTCGCCACCAAGCTGGTAGGCGATGGTGGTAAGCATCCCGTTCTTGCTCGTTACCGCTTCCTTGCCGGTATTGAGCAGCACGAAACAGCCGGTGCCATAGGTCGACTTGGCGTCGCCGCGCTGGAAGCATGCCTGTCCGACGACCGCGGCCTGCTGGTCGCCCGCCATGCCGCCGATTGGTACGCTTCGTCCGAGCAGGTCGGAGGTCGTCTCGCCGAAGATCGTGCTATTGTCCTTCACCTCGGGCAACAGACTTTCGGGAATGTCGAGCATCTTGAGCATATCGGCGTCCCACGCCCCCTTGTGGATGTCGAACAGCAAGGTGCGCGAAGCATTACTGGCATCGGTCGCATGTACCTTCCCGCCGGTCAGCCGCCATAGCAGGAAGCTGTCGATCGTGCCGAAGGCAAGTTCGCCGCGCTCGGCTCGCGCACGCACGCCTTCGACTTCGTCTAGGATCCACTTGAGCTTGGTACCCGAAAAATAGGGGTCGAGGATCAGCCCGGTGCGTTCGCGGACCAGGGGTTCGTTGCCGTCCGCCTTGAGCTGCGCACACAATTTCGCAGTGCGGCGGTCCTGCCAGACGATCGCTTTATGGACGGCCTCACCGGTCTTGCGATCCCACACCACCACGGTTTCGCGCTGATTGGTGATGCCAATGCTCGCGATGCTGCCGCCATCGGCCTCAGCGACTTCTTTCAACGTATCGACAGTGTCGCGCCAGATATCCTCGGCATCGTGCTCGACCCAACCGGGTTTGGGATAATGCTGCTCAAACTCGCGGCGCACAGTATGCCGCGGCACGCCGTCCGTGCCGAACGTCATGCTACGGGTCGAGGTCGTGCCCTGGTCGATCGCCAGGATGATGGTGTCGGTCACGCGTCGCTCTCCTAGTTTATTGGGGGGCCGGCTGCGGGCTTGCCGCGCGGCAGGAAGGGTCTGATCAGCAGATGTTGCGCGCCACCGCCGATTACCGCGCCGATGAACGGCCCGGCGATCGGTGCCCACCAGTAATTGCCGACGCCTGGAAACGCTGAGGGTCCCCATCCCATCAGCCAGGCAAAGGTTCGCGGACCCAGGTCGCGCGCCGGATTGATCGCCCACGCCTCGAGATACCCCGCCGACGCGCCAATCACCGCGACCAGCAGCCCGATCACGATCGCCCCGAAATTGGCCTGCGGCGCCATCGTGTTGAATTCGTCGGTGATCGCGAAAATTCCAAAGATCAGGATCGCGGTGAGGATGATCTCGTCGAGAAAACCCTTCATCGTCGTCACAGCAACACCGGGCGCGGTGAAGAACACGCCGGCTGCGCCGCCGCCCTCACGGGTGAGATGCTGGGTTGCGTTGAAATGGTCGATGACATTGAAATAGAGCGCATAAACGATCGCAGCCCCGACGAAAGCGCCAACCAATTGTGCGCACCAATAGGGCACGACCTTCTTCCACGAAAAGCCGCGGTACAAGGCCAGCGCCAGAGTGACACCAGGATTGGCGTGCGTGCCCGAGACCGCGCCGGTAATATAAATGGAGATCGAGACCGCCATGCCCCAGGTTATGCAGACGCCCCAATAAGCAGTCTTATAAGGACTGGGATCGTAGAGCGTGTACATCGCGGCAACCGACAGTCCGAACGTCATTACGATACAGATTGCGACCGCCTCGGATATCAGTTCGCCCACAAACGCCTTATGTTGTGGATTCATAAGCGATGGGTCTCCCATTCTAGGGGCGGCGGCCATCCGACCTCAGGTCCATGTCAAAAACGATGCTTCGCCCACAGAGGGCAGATCGGCCCGCAGGGCGAGGAACCGGAAGCATCAGGAATAGCCATAACGCGGCGAATCCCCTGCTAGTTGCCGCCTATCGGAAAACAATCCGATCGGAAAGATCTGCCCGGTGGCACCCGTCAAAATGCAGCGATGCCGGTGATCGCACGGCCGAGGATTAGCGCGTGGACATCGTGCGCGCCTTCGTAGGTGTTGACCGTTTCTAGGTTCATCAGGTGGCGCATCACCTGATAGTCGCCCGAGATACCGTTTCCACCGTGCATGTCGCGGCTCATCCGAGCGATGTCGAGCGCCTTGCCGACGTTGTTGCGTTTGACGATCGAGACCATCTCAGGCGCAAACTGCCCCTCGTCGATCAGTCGGCCGATCCGCAATGACGCCTGCAGACCGAGCGCGATCTCGGTCTGCATGTCGGCGAGCTTCTTCTGGTAGAGTTGCGTGGCGGCGAGCGGACGACCGAACTGTTTGCGATCGAGCCCATATTGACGAGCGGCATGCATGCAGAATTCGGCCGCGCCCAAAGCTCCCCAACTGATCCCGTATCGCGCGCGATTGAGGCAGCCGAACGGGCCCTTCAGACCCTGCACATTGGGCAGCAGCGCCGCTTCCGAAACGTCGACACCATCCATCAGGATCATACCGGTGACCGAGGCACGCAGGCTCAGCTTGCCCTCGATTTTCGGCGTGCTTAGACCCGCCATGCCCCTCTCCAGCACGAAGCCACGGATCGCGCCACCATGCGCGTCCGACTTGGCCCAGATAACAAACACGTCAGCAATTGGCGCGTTGCTGATCCAAGTCTTGGAACCGGAAAGGCGATACCCCCCATCGACTTTTTCCGCCCGCGTGCGCATCCCGCCGGGATCGGAGCCCGCGTCCGGCTCGGTCAGACCGAAGCAGCCGATCCATTCCCCGCAAGCCAATTTCGGCAGATACCTCCGCTTCTGAGCCTCCGAGCCGTAAGCGTAGATCGGGTACATCACCAGGCTCGATTGGACGCTCATCATCGAGCGGTAGCCGGAGTCGACCCGCTCCACCTCGCGCGCCACCAACCCATAAGACACATAGGACGCGCCGAAGCCGCCATATTCCTCCGGAATCGTCGGCCCGAGCAAGCCGAGTGCACCCATCTCGCGAAAAATATCAGGATCGGTGACCTCGTTCTGGAAGGCGTACACGATCCGTGGCGCAAGTTTCTCCTGCGCGTAGCTGCGCGCGGTGTCGCGGATCATCCGCTCCTCCTCGCGCAGTTGGTCATCCAGCAAGAAAGGATCCGCCCAGTCGAACGCGCCCATGCCTGCCATCAATCCGCTCCTTGCCGTTACGCGCACGAATATCACCCAAAATGCCGCCGGGTATAGCGGGCACGTTGTATGCGGGGTCGCTGGGCTTCCCTGTCTAATCCGACCGCGGTTAGTCAGACAGCGCCAGGTCCTTAACCTGCTGGGCGATCAGATCGTGGAGCTGCACGACAGCCGCCGCCAATCGTTCGCGGCGCCGAAGGACATAAGAGACCGAGGGCAACGCGGGCATTGCCGGTCCCACGATCTCAGGCAGCCCGGCGAACAGATCGGTGCGGCAGGTGAGGCCGACCCTGCCAAGCACCGCCGCGCGCAGCACCGACAGGCTCGGCGTCTCGACTACCAGTTGATACGGCCTGCCGGCTTCTTCCAACGCGGCGATCGCCGCGTCGCGGAAGCGGCACGGCCGTTCAAGCACCGCCAGCGGTACCGTCTCGCGTGCCGCCAGCGCGGCATGGCCGAACCAGCGCATCGGCTCCTCGCGAATTGCCGCCGTATCGCCGGCAGCCCCCATGCCCAAGATCACGTCCAGCCGATCGCTCTCGAGCAAATCGATTAGCTGCGGCGTGCCCCCAACGCGCACCTCGAGCCGGGCGTCGGGATGCAAAGCGACGAGCTGCGCAAGCACGCCCTGCAGCAGTGTCTCAGCGAAATCCTGGACGAAGCCGATCCGCACTGGCCCCGCCAAGGTATCGCCGGTCAACGTGGCTACGATCCGATCATTGAGCGCCAGCATCTCGCGCGCATGGACCAGCACAGCCTCGCCCTGCACCGTCAGCACCAGCCGCCGTCCCTCGCGCAGGAAGAGTGGCACCTGCAGCAACTCCTCAAGCCGCTTCATCTGCAGACTAATCGCCGGTTGGCTGAGAAAAACGCGTTCGGAGGCGCGCAGCATCGAACCGCCATCGACCACCGCAATGAAACTGCGCAACACATCGACAGGAAGATTGAGGGCCATGGCCAACCTATAAGCGGGACCAATCAGCCATGTAAGCAAATCTATATTGATATAGTAGGAGATAAACTGTCCATTAGCGTCACACCGCCGGCATCCCGCCAGCGAAGGAGGCGAGATGGCAAGGACCGGAGCGATCGCAAGGCGGCAGAAATTGCTGACCATCCGATTCGGAGGCGCGCGCTGGGTGTCGCCGCTGGTGCTCTTGCTGCTTTGGGAAGCAGGCTCACACAGCGGGCTGATTCCGGCCCGTACGCTCGCCGCGCCTTCGGCAGTGCTGGCGACGATGTGGGGGATGATCGCCTCGGGCGAACTCGGCCATAATGTGCTGGTCTCGCTCGGCCGCGCTGGGCTCGGCTTGGCGATCGGCACGCTGATCGGCGGAGCGCTAGCGATCCTCGCGGGGCTTTCGAAGCGCGGCGAGGTCGCGATCGATTCACCAGTCCAGATGCTTCGTACGTTACCGACGCTGGCGCTTACCCCTTTGTTTATTGTCTGGTTCGGGATCGGCGAGACCCCCAAGATCGTGCTGATCGCGGTCGCCACTACCTTTCCGGTCTATCTCAATCTCTACAACGGCATCCGCAGTGTCGACTCGCGGCTGATCGAGGCGGCGCGTGCGTTCGGCCTGTCGCGCGCAGCGATCATCCGCCACGTCGTGCTGCCCGGGGCACTCCCTGCGCTGCTGGTGGGCCTGCGCTATGCGCTGTCGATCTCGGTGCTGATTCTGGTGGTTGCGGAACAGATCAATGCGTCGTCGGGCCTCGGCTATCTCATCAACAACGCGCGCGACTTCATGCGGACCGACATCATCGTCGTCTGCCTGATGGTCTACGCCGCGCTCGGCTTGGGCGCCGACGCCGCGGTGCGACTGATCGAACGACGCTCGCTCGCCTGGCGCCCGACGATCCTGGAGGCTTGACCATGACCGCACCGATCCCCTTCCCGACCCGCCCGCAGCCGATCGTATCGCTGCGCAACTTCACCCGCCGCTTTGGCACCAACACCGTGATCGACGGGCTCGACCTGGAAATCGCCGAGGGCGAGTTTGTCGCACTGCTCGGCCGCAGCGGCTCCGGCAAGACCACGCTGTTGCGCACGCTTGCCGGACTCGACGGCCCGAGCGGCGGCGAGGTCCGCGTGCCCGAATCCCGCGCGGTGGTGTTTCAGGACGCCCGGCTGCTGCCGTGGAAACCAGTGTGGCAAAATGTGATGCTGGGCCTGGGCCGCCGCGATGCGCGCGCGCGTGCCGAAGTGGCGCTCGCCGAAGTGGGCCTCGATCACCGCGCCGATGCGTGGCCACTCACCCTGTCCGGCGGCGAAGCGCAGCGCGCCGCCCTCGCCCGAGCGTTAGTCCGCGAGCCGAAGATATTGCTGCTCGACGAGCCGTTCGCGGCGCTCGACGCGCTCACCCGCATCCAGATGCACGACCTCGTGCTCGGCTTGTGGCGCCGCCACACTCCGGCGGTGCTGCTGATCACCCACGACATCGACGAAGCGATCGCGCTCGCAGACCGCGTGCTGGTGCTCGACGGCGGTCGGATCGTCGCCGAGGAGCGCATCGTCCAGGATCGCCCCCGCAACCCAGATGCGGTGCTGCGTCGTCGCCTGCTCACCTGCCTCGGCGTCGTCTCTCCGGAGCCCCAGCAAAACTGGGCCGAAGCCGCCGAATAATGATTTTGAAAGGACTTTCCGATGAGCCAGCACCCCGACGCACTTGAGATCCTCGGCATGATTTCGACCAGCTATGCTTCCGAGACGCATGCCCATAGTGGCCCGGTGATCGATCCAAGCTATACTGCTGCCTTCGCGCTCGCGCACGAACAAGCCGGCTTTGATCGCATCCTAATCGGTTATCACAGCGCCGCACCCGACGGTTTCCAAGTCGCCGCCTATGTTGCGCAGGCCACTACAAGGATCAAAATTCTGCTCGCGCACCGCCCTGGCGTGACGCAGCCGACGGTGGCCGCGCGGCAGATCGCCACGCTCGACCAGTTCAGCGGCGGCCGCTTGGCCGTCCACATCATCTCGGGCGGCTCAGATGCCGAGCAGCAGCGCGATGGTGACTTCCTTACCAAGGACGAGCGCTATGCGCGTACCGACGACTATCTCGACGTGATCAAGAAGAGCTGGACCTCGCCCAAGCCGTTCGATCATGACGGTCCCTATTACCAGGTTCGCGACAGCTTTTCCGCGGTTCGGCCCGTGCAGCAGCCGCATGTGCCAATCTTCTTCGGCGGCGCCTCCGATGCTGCGGTGCGGGTCGCGGGCCGCCATGCCGAGACTTACGCGCTATTCGGCGAAACGCTGGAGCAGACCAAGGAGGTGATCTTCCAGGTTCGCGCCAGCGCTGCGAAAAACGGCCGGCCCGCGCCGCGCTTCAGTGTTTCGTTCCGTCCAATCCTTGGCCGTTCTGAGGGCGAGGCATGGGACCGGGCCGAACGAATCCTCGCCGAGGCGCAGGTGGTCAAGGACGCGGGCGCGTCGATCTTCGCGCGCGCTTCGACCCAGTCGGAGGGCGCGCGCCGCTTGCTGGAGACCGCCGCTGGCGGCAAGGTGCGCGACAAGAGGCTGTGGACCGAGATCGCCAAGCTCACCGGCGCGCCCGGCAACACCACCTCACTGGTTGGCACACCGGATCAAGTAGTGGATGCGCTGCTCGATTATTACGATCTGGGCGTGCGTACCTTCTTATTCCGTGGCTTCGATCCGCTTGAGGACACGATCGATTATGGCCGCAACTTGCTGCCGCGGCTGCGCGCTGCGGTGCTTGGGCGCGAGCAGCCGCTGGCAGTCGCGGCGGAATGAGTGGGTCTCAAACCCGCGCAATCGATCGACTCGTCGCGGCGATCGAGGCCATCGTCGCGACCCCGGACGAGACGGTTGTCACGCGGGTCGCTGCGCCACTGGCCGCACTCGTTGCGAGCGACGACTGGATCGACCCAGCCTTCGCCGCGCCCGATCCGGAGCGTTATCGTCAGTATCTACTGTATCGCGATCCGGCGGAGCGCTTCTCGGTGGTCAGTTTCGTCTGGGGTCCGGGCCAGGCGACGCCGATCCACGATCACCGCGTCTGGGGACTGATTGGCATCCTACGCGGGGCGGAGATCGAGCAGCGCTATACACGACAGATGGATGGGTCGCTGGTTCCCGCGGGGGCTCCGATCCGGCTGGAGGCGGGCCAAGTCGCGATGCTGTCGCCTGCGACCAGCGATATTCACCAGGTCACAAACGCCTATGACGACCGCATCTCGATCAGCATCCACGTTTACGGCGCCGACATCGGCCGGGTCAAACGTGCGACCTATGACGCGGCCGGCACTGCCAAACCCTTCATTTCCGGCTATGCCGAACCCGCATTGGTAACCGCATGACTCCTCAAGAGATTCGCCATGCCTGGCTCGCCCGCGACGAGATCGCGGTGTTCGACCTACGTGATGAACACCCGTTCGCCAGCGGCCATCCGTTGTTCGCCGCACAACTGCCGCCGCATCGCATCGCGGTCGAAATTAAGCCTCGCGTGCCCCGCAGGACCACACCGATCGTCGTGTATGACAATGGCGAAGGGCTGGTCGAGGGTGCGATCACGCAATTGACGGCGCTAGGCTACACCAACGTCTCCGCGCTCGACGGGGGGCTCACAGCCTGGAAGGCGGCGGGTTACGAGCTGTTTCAGGACGTTAATTCCTATAGCAAGGCGTTCGGCGAACTGGTCGAGGTGCGACGCCACACCCCCTCGCTCGCCGCGTCCGATCTTCAAGCCTTGATCGACGAGAAGGCTGATATCGCAATCCTCGATGCGCGACGTTTCGACGAATATGCGACGATGAACATCCCAACCAGCACCAGCGTGCCCGGCGGCGAACTCGTCCTGCGCGCACGCACCGCCGCCCCCGATCCCGACACGGTGATCATAGTGAACTGCGCAGGCCGCACACGCAGCATCATCGGCACGCAATCGTTGATCAATGCCGGCATTCCCAATCGAGTGCTCGCGCTGCGCAACGGCACCATCGGCTGGACGCTCGCGGGCCAGACGCTCGACAAAGGCCAGACGCGCCGAATCGCCGAAATCGCGCCCGCGCAGCGCGAAGCAGCCCGCGGCGAGGCTCGCGACGTCGCCTATCGCGCTGGCGTACGGCGGATCGACGCCCCTGCGCTGGCGCGGCTCGCCGCTGAAACCGACCGCACGCTCTATCGCTTCGACGTGCGCACTCCCGAGGAGCACGCCGCTGGCCACCCCACTAGCTTCGTCGGGGCGCCGGGCGGACAGCTCGTCCAGGAGACCGATCACTTCGCCCCGGTCCGCGGCGCGCGCATCGTGCTGGCCGACGATATCGGCCCCCGCGCCGACATGACCGCCTCGTGGCTGGCGCAGATGGGCTGGGACGTGCTGGTATTGGACGGCGGCTTCGAAGGACCGCTCGACACCGGCCCGACCGCGCTGCCGCCGCGTGGTCCCGAGGGACGCTACAAGCGTCCCTATGAGGGCACCGACAATGCCGCCGCAGCAATGCAGGCCTATCTCGACTGGGAATATGGCCTGGTCGACCAACTCGCGCGCGACGGCACCCACGGCTTCGTCGTGATCTGAAAGGACAAGCATGACAGTTTCGCTCTATTTCGCCGCGAACACGTCGGCCTTCGCACCGCTGGTGGCGCTCGAGGAAGCCGGCGCCGACTATCGACCGGTGCCCATCAGCCTGGCCACCGGCGAACAGCACAGCCCCGCCTATCGTGCGATCAATCCGCGCGGCCGGGTGCCGACGCTGGTGGTCGATGGCACAGCGGTCCACGAGGTGGTCGCGATTCTCGGCTGGATCGCGGACAGCTATCCCGCAGCATGCCTGCTTCCCGCCGACCCGACCGGGCGCGCCCAGGCGGTCTCGTTGATGAGCTGGTTCGCGAGTACGATCCACGTCGCCCTCGCTCAGGTGCGCCGTCCCGAACGCTATGCCGACGATCCGGAGATACGGCGCGCGCTGGAGAGCCCCGGTCGCACAGCTTTTGCCAAGGCGCTCGCCGAGCTCGAGGCGCGCTCGGCCGCCACCCCTTCGCCTTTCCTGATCGGCGGGCGCTTTGGCGTGGTCGATGCCTATGCCCTGGTCGTCCGCCGCTGGGCTGATGGACTCGGCCTCGATCGCACCGACTTCGCACGTTTCGCCGATCGCACCGACGCGCTCTTCGATCGCCCCTCGGTGCGACGCGCGCTCGATCGCGAAACCCGTATTCCCGCCGCCGCAGCGGCTTGACCTATTCGAGAGCTCCGATGCTAATGACCCGCGCGATCCGCCCCACCTAGCAGACTGCCTGTCAACACCGAAGCCAGACCACAGATTCCCGCGGCAGCCGCAGCGGGAAACGGAGAGGCGCGCTTTCAAGCAAGCGCTTCCCACGCACCGAGACAGGGAATTTAATGCACGTTCGATCATCCGCCGCTGCCCTCGCGCTGCTCCTCGCCGCGACTGCGTTTACCCCGGCCTATGCCTCCGACACCCCCACCTTGGCCGAAGACTCGGGCGAGGACATCGTCGTCACCGCGCGCTACAAAAACGAAATGCTGCAGGCGGTGCCGATCGCGATCACCGCGCTTTCCTCGGCGCAGATCGCAGCGGTCGGCGGCCAGACCAGCCTGAAGAACCTCGCCAATTTCGCGCCCAGCGTCACCATCCAGGGCTATAGCGGCCGTAACCAGACGATCACCATCCGCGGTCTCGGCACCAATTCGGGCGGCACCAACGACGGACTCGATCAGGGCGTCGGCCTCTACATCGACGGCGTCTATCGCCCGCGCACCGGCACCGTGATCAACGACCTGCTCGACCTCGACAGCGTCCAGGTGCTGCGCGGGCCGCAGGGCACGCTGTTCGGTAAGAACACCGTGGCCGGCGCGATCGACGTGCGCACCAAGCTACCCAGTTTCACCCCGGAAGTCACAACCGACCTGACCTACGGCAATTACAATTACGTCCGCGCCCAGGCGTCGGTCTCGACCGGCTTGACGGACACGTTCGCCTTCCGGCTGAGCGGCTTGGTCGCTGCGCGCGACGGGACGATCTACAACACTACCCAGAAGAAGGACTGGGACAATTACGAAAATGTCGCGATCAAGGCTGATCTGCTGTGGAGGCCCAGCGACGCGCTCACCTTCCGCCTGACCGGCGACTATGCCCGCCAGACCGGCGACATGGGTTTCTATCTCTCGGGGCAGGTGCTGCCGACCACCCTGGCCAATGGCGCCCCCTCCAAGGGCTTCTATACCCATTCCGCCGACGTGGGCTACACGCCGATCGCGGTGAACCCGTATAATCGCAAGACCGACATCAACGGCTCGCAGGCGATCCAGATGCCGAGCGGGGGCGTGACCGCCCGGATCGATGCGACGGTCTTCGGCGGGCACACGCTCACCTCGATCACTGCCGGGCGCTTCTGGAAGTGGATTCCCAATTGGGATGGCGACCAGTTCGGCGCGGACGTGCTGGGCCAGGCCACAGTTAACACCAACCAGAAGCAGTTCAGCCAGGAATTACGCCTGACCTCGCCGAGCGGCGGCACGATCGAATATACCGCCGGCCTTTATTATTTCTATCAGATAGCCAACCTGAAGCAGGAAGTGTCATTCGATAAGGACGCCGCCAAGTGGTATTTCGGCGCCGCCGCGCCCGATGCGCTGTTGCAGGGGCTCGATACGCTCAGTTATCTCAACCCCTCGACCAACAGCTATGCGGCCTACGGCCAGGCAACCTGGCACGTCACGCCGAGCACCAGCGTGACCGGCGGCCTGCGCTACACCTACGAGAAGAAAGCCGGCAGCTATGACGCGGTCAACGTCGGCACGGTCGCGGCGATCTCCAGCCTGCCGCCGGCCTATCAAGCGACCGCCGCCGCGATCCGCGCCGCTTATGCCCCGGCGGGAGGCAGCTATGAGGCGAGCCGCTCGAAGGGCACGGTCTCCTGGTTACTCAGCGCCAACCAGGACATCGGCCGCGACGTCCACGCCTATGCGAGCTATTCGCGCGGCTATAAATCGGCAGGCATCAACCTTGTCCGCCAGACCGCGGGCATCAACATCTTCGTCGAGCCCGAGAAGGTCGATTCCTACGAGATCGGACTGAAAGCCCAGTTCTTCGATCGCCACCTGCAATTCAACACCGCGCTGTTCTGGGCGATTGACCAGAATTACCAAGCCAACCTTTACGATGTCTCCAACCGCATCTCCTACCTCGGCAATGCGGGCAAGGTGCGCACCCGCGGCGTCGAGGTCGACGCGCGTGCGACCGTCGCCAAGGGGTTGAGCTTCAACGCCTCCGGCACGTTCACCGACGCCACCTATTTACGCTATACCAACGCGATCTGCCCGTTCCTTTTGTCCTACCAGACATCATGTGACATTTCCGGCCAGCAACTGTCAGGCACCTCGAAATGGGCTGGCTCGGCGCAGGTTCGCTACGAGGCACCGCTCAACGACCATCTGGTCACCTATGCTGCCGCAGATGCGAGCTATCGCTCCAAATACTTCTCTGCGGTCAACGACGATCCGTTCACCCAGATCAAGGGCTATGCGCTGGTCGGCGCGCAGCTCGGCCTCCGCCCGGCACACGGGCCATGGGATGTCTCGGTCTGGGCCCGCAACCTGTTCAATAAAAACTATCTTGTCACCTCCTCGGTCAACGCGACCTGGGGCATCACCCAGGTCGGCATCGGCGAGCCGCGGACCTACGGCGTCACGCTGAAGAACCGCTTCTGATGCGCCCCCCAATCAAGGATCCAGCCATGTCGTTCACTACCCCCTTCTCGCGCCGCAGCGCCCTGGCGATCGGCGGTGCCGGGCTGCTTTCGGCCTGCTTCAAGGGATCTGCCAAGAAACTCGTGATTGGCGATCAGCGCGGCGGAGTCCAGGCGCTGCTCGAGGCGTCCGGCCAACTCAAGAACGTGCCATATGCGATCGAATGGGCGCAATTCCCCAATGCCGCGCCGCTGATCGAGGCGCTGGCGGCCGGCGCGATCGACACCGGGGTCGGCGGCGATGCACCGTTCATCTTTAGCCTGCAGGCGGATGCCGGGGTCAAAGCGATCGCCGCCTTCCGGCTCAAAGGCGATTCGGCGACGGTGATGGTGGCCGGCCCATCGCCGATCCGCGGATTCGACGACCTGCTGGATAAGCGCGTCGCCACGCCGCGCGGCTCAATCGGCCATTATCTGCTGCTCTCGGGGCTAAAGCGGCTCGGCAAACCGTTCGATGCGATCGACATCAAATTCCTCAACCCCAGCGACGGCCGCGCCGCGTTGACCAGCGGGGCTGTCGACGCTTGGGCGATCTGGGACCCCTATGCCGCTATCGGCGAGCTTAGCGACGGGATGCGGATCGTGCCGATCGACCGATCGCTGACGCCAGGGCTCGGCTTCATCTTCGGCAGCGAATCTGCGCTGACGACCAAACGGTCGTTGCTAGCCGAACTGTCTGGACGCTTGGCCGCCGCGCGGATCTGGGGCGAGACACACCGCGAGGACTATGCGCAGATGATGACGCACCAGACCGGCGTGCCGATCGCGGCGACGCGGCGCTATCTCAACCGCAGCGTCAATGTGCCGGTGCCGATCGACGCCGGGCTGGTCGCGGAGGAGCAGGGCGTCGCCGACCTCTTCCACGAAGCAGGGCTGCTCGCCCGACCGATGCGCGTCGCCCCGTATTTCGAGCAACTCTAGCCTAACGTTCGTTTGTCAAAGGGACACAGACATACGGCCCGCAGAGTACAAAGTCTGGGCCCGCCAAGGTCGCCGCGGCGGCGTTGCGTCGGGAAACGCGCGTAAGAGGCTCGGATCAGGCCGGAGGTCGAGCCGGAATGTGTCGAAACCGAACGCAATCGCGCTACCCGACGCTCTCCCCTTTCTGCTCGGCACCGCCGCCCGCAGGCTCCGAGAGCGGGAGCATCAGCACATCGAGAAACCGCTGCCGCCACCAATCGATGTCCTGCGTCTCGATCGAATCCATGCAGGCGCGCCATCGGCGGATACGCTCGGGACGCTCCATGCGCAGCGCGGCCAAAATCGCGTCGGAAATCTCCTCCGCGCTATACGGATTGACCAGTATTGCCTCGGTCAGTTGCGCTGCGGCCCCCGCGAAGCGCGACAGGATCAGCACGCCGGGGTCTTCCGGATCCTGCGCGGCGACATATTCCTTGGCGACCAGATTCATGCCGTCCCGCAAGGGAGTGACCAGTCCGATCTTCGCCGCGCGGTAGATACCGGCCAGCGTATCGCGGCCATAACCCTGGTTGACGTAGCGGATCGGCACCCAATCGACATCGGCATGGGCGCCGTTGATGCGTCCCGACAGCCCCTCCAGCGTATTGCGGATGCGCTGGTAGCTGCCGACTGCGCCGCGCGAGGGTGGCGCGATCTGTAATAGGAACACCTCCTTGCGCTCCTCGGGATGCTCAACCAGAAAGCGTTCGTAGCCGAGGAAGCGCTCCTCCAATCCCTTGGAATAATCGAGCCGATCGACCCCGACGATCATATCGCGGCCGACCGCGCTGTCGCGCATCTTGCGATACGCCAGCCGCGCGGTGACGCTGCGCGCGAGCTCGACAAACTCGGGTGTGTCGATGCCGATCGGGCAGGCGAGCACGCGCACGCTGCGCGTACCCAGCGTGACCACGTCGCCGTCGACCGTCGCGCCCATTTCGAGGCGCACGAAATCAAGGAAGGATTCGAGCCACTCGTCGGTGTGGAAGCCGATCACGTCATAGGCGAACATCCGGCGCACCAGTTCTTGTGCCTCGGGCAGGATCGACAGCAGTCGGCGCGGCGGCCAGGGGATGTGCAAGAAGAAGCCGATCCGGTTCTCGCAGCCGCGGTGGCGAAGCTCGTGGCCGAGTGGGAAGAGATGGTAATCCTGGATCCAGACAACGTCCTCGGCCTCGATCAGAGGCACGACGGTGTCGGCGAAGCGCTCATTGACCCGCTGATAGCCACCTGCGAAATCGCGCTCATATTCGGCCAGGTCAACCCGGTAGTGAAATAGCGGCCAGAGCGTGCGATTGGCGTAGCCGTTGTAATATTCCTCGATGTCCTGCTCTTCGAGGTCCATCGTCGCGGTGGTCACGCCGTCGTAGCGCTGAAAGTTGATGTCGCCGGTGAACGTGTCGGTACGCTCACCCGACCAGCCGAACCACACACCGCTATTCTCGCGAAGCGCCGACGACAACGCGACTGCGAGGCCGCCTTGCGCGCCGGATTCGGAGCCTTTGGGGGCGGAAACGCGGTTTGAGATGATGACCAGCCGGCTCAACGGATCGCACTCCATGGTTTGCTCAGCAGCACCGCGCAGTTGATCATACCGACCAGCGAATAGGTCTGCGGATAATTGCCCCACAATTCGTAGGAAACCGGATCGATATCCTCGGACAGGAGCCCCGCAACGGTGCGCCGGCCCAGCATCTCCTCGAACAGGGCACGCGCGTCGACGCTGCGGCCGGTGAAGTGCAGTGCTTCGATCAGCCAGAAGGTGCAGACATTGAACGCGGTCTCGGGCATGCCGAAATCGTCCTCGATCGCGTAGCGCAGCATAAACGACCCGCGGCGCAGCCCCTCCTCGACCGCCTTGAGCGTGTCGAGAAAACGCGGGTCCTCGGGCGAGAGGAAGCGCAGGTCGAGCAATTGCAGCACGCTCGCATCGAGATCGTCGCCGGCAAAGGTCGCCGACATCCGCCGGGTCTCAGGGCGCCACGCAGCGCCCTCAATCCGGGTGCGAATCGTGTCGGCGCGGTCCTGCCAGAAGGTCGTACGCTCGGGAAGGCCCAGTGATAAGGCGGCATTGGCCAGCCGGTCGCACGCCGCCCAGCACATCGCCGAGGAATAGGTGTGGACGCTCTTGCGCGTTCGCAGCTCCCACAGTCCGGCATCGGGCTCGTCGTAATTCTCCCAGGCGCGCTCGCCGACCCGCTCGAGCGATTCGAAATCCTCGATTCCGGCCATTCGGAACAGCCGGGTATCAAAAAACGCATGGACGGCGCACAATACGATCTGGCCGTAAGCGTCATGCTGGACCTGCTCATAGGCCTGATTGCCGACCCGCACCGGCCCCATCCCGCGATAGCCGGGCAGATCCGGGGCGATCCGCTCCTCAAGCATGGCCTCGCCAAGCACGCCGTAAAGCGGCTGGATATGCCCACCCGCAGCATCGTCGACGATGTTGCGCAGATAGCCGAGATAGCCCTCAAGCACGTCGAGGGCACCCAGCCGGTTGAGCGCCTGCACTGTATAATACGCATCGCGGATCCAGCAGTAGCGATAGTCCCAATTGCGCTCGGACCCCTTATGCTCAGGTATAGAAGTGGTCATCGCGGCGACGATCGCCCCGGTCTCCTCGTGCTGACACAATTTCAGCGTGATCGCTGAGCGGATCACCACCTCCTGCCATTCGAGCGGGATGGCGAGCCCTCGTACCCATTCCTGCCAGTGTCGGGTGGTATCGGCGAGCATCGTGTCGAGTGTCGCGGCAAGATCGCCGGCAAAGCCTTCGTCGGGGCCCAGGAAGAAATGTAGGGGGCGCTCAACGCGGAAGGCGCGCTCTCCTTCGACCATGCCGATCGGTGCGGTGGTGCTCAGCCGCATCGCCATGCCGGGCAGCAGGAAGCGGAGGTGGTTTGACCCACCGGTCCGCTCGCCGCAATCGCCGCCCCAGCCGCAGGTCGGGCGCAGCCGCACGCGGATCCGCGGGCTGCCCGCCACCGGCCGCACGATACGCACATACGATACCGGGCGATAGGTGCGCCCTTGGTTCTCGAAGCGCGGGCAGAAATCGATCACCTCGATCGCATTGCCGCTCGCGTCCGCGTGACGGCTGATGAGGATGGGGGTGTTGCGCAGGTAATGCTGCTCGACGCTGACCCCGTCCTCAAGATCAATCCCCCAGAAACCACGTTCCGGCGTCACACCGCCGAGCAGCGACGAAAACAGCGGATCCCCGTCGATCCGCGGTACGCAGCCCCATACGAACCGCCCCGCGCGATCGACGAGCGCGCTAACCTGGCAATTACCGATCGGCCACAGGTCCACCGAACTCACGCGGCGAACTCACAGGCGGTCTCGAGCCAGGCGAGTGTGCTGGGAACGTCGGGCAAGCGATAAGCGGCGGCGCTCGGCCGGGGCGCACCGACCAATATGCCGCCCCCGCCTAGCGCGGCTGCGGCAACCATCGCCGGTTCGTCGGTATCGTCGTCGCCGAGGAATACAGGGCGGAAACCCGCCATCGGCGGCTGCGCCATCAGCCGGCGCAGCGCGCTGCCTTTGTCGCCGCCGCCGACGCGCAACTCGACCATCATCTTGCCGGTCTGCAGATGCATCCCGCTTTCCGCAGCAAGGCGGGCGGCGAGCACGTGAGCGGCCTGCTCCATTTGGGGGGCGCCACGATAGTGAAGTGCGGCGCCGAGTGGCTTTTCCTCGACCAAAAGGCCGGATGTTGCATGTGCGAAGTCTGTCATGATGGATAGGATACGATCGAGAGCGGCAGGTCGTTCCGGCAGCGACACCGTTCCGTCGTGCCAGCGCACCTCTACGCCGTGGCTGCCGGCGATGGTGAGCGGTAGTGGGCCGAATAGTGCCAGTATCCCGGCAACCGGCCGGCCGCTGAGAATCGCGACACGGCCCGAGAGCGACCGGGCCAGCGCTCGCATCAGCTCGGAGAGCCGCGCATCCACCAAAACCATTTCGGGGCGCGCAGCCAGCTCGACGAGCGTTCCGTCAAAATCGAGGAAAAGGGCGGCATCCCGCAACAAGGTGACGGGTGGTAAAGGCAAGGGCTGGTCGGTCATCGGCATCCGATAGCCGACAATGCTGGCGCGTGCGCGCCTTATGGACGCCAATGCGTCGAGCAGCGGCATACTCCCCGAAGCCGCTCGTTTCGAACGCCATCGAACGACCCTGCGCAGCACCTGTGGCCGTTTCTCGACTTCGCTCGAAACCAATGGGTTCATGTGAAGCATCCAACTCCTACGTCCAGCACCACGCGACCGCATCCGCATCCGCATCCGCATCCGCATCCGCATCCGCGCCTTGCTGCTCCAGCCGCTGACCCCGGCCAGCGCCGATTGCTATTGCGAGTTGTTATCGAAGAGATTACCGCGCCGTTCGAGCGAGTTGGGCGTAGTCACCACGGGCAGCGGAGGCGGAATGCCGCGACGAGTGTTGTTTCATATCCATTGGTTCCTCGGCATCACCGCCGGCTTCGTACTCGCGCTGATGGGAATCACCGGCGCAATGATGAGCTTCGAGGATGAGATCATGGCGGCGCTTACCCCGCCGCTCGCCGCACACGCAGGCGCCGCACCGCTCTCGCCGGACGCGCTGATCGCCCAGCTTCGGGCACAACGCCCAGATGCGCGGATCCAGCGCCTCACGCTTCACGCCGATCCCGCCCTGCCAGCCGAGGTGCGGCTGCAGGGCAGGCACCGCGAGGACAGTCTGGTCGATCCGGTCGACGGACGCTTGCTCAACAAGCGGCCCGGCGCGGGGGTCTTCGCTTTCGTCCGCTCATTGCATCGCTGGCTGGCACTGCCGGGTGGGGGACATGGAATCGGTCGCCAGATCACCGGTTTTGCCGCAATTGCGCTGCTGTTCTTCGCACTGTCCGGCCTGTACCTGCGCTGGCCGCGGCGTGCGCTCGACTGGCGCTCGTGGTTAGTGCTCGACCTGCGCAAGACCGGCCGCAACTTCCTGCGCGCGCTCCATGCGGTGGTTGGCGGCTGGGTGATGGCCTTCTACCTGCTATCGGCGCTGACCGGGCTGTGGTGGTCCTACGACTGGTATCACGACGCGCTGTACCGCGCGTTGACCGGTAAGGCCGCGGTGAGCGAAGATGGTGACCACGGCCGCGACAAGGGGCCCCGGCCGACGCTTCGACCGGTCGATCTGGCCTGGGCGGGGCTCCACCGGGCCACGGCGACCCCGATCGACTCGATCAGCTTCGCCCCGCCGACCGAGGCCGGGCCGATCCGCTTTGCGCTACTGCCGGTCGGCGCCCGCTACGACCGGATGACCGACGACTATCGCATCGACCCCACCGATGGCCATGTCGTCAAAGTCGATCTTTATGCGAAGCGCACGATAGGCACGGTGATTGCCGGCGCGATCTTGCCGATTCACCGCGGCACCTTCTTCGGCCTGCTCGGGCAGATCGTGATGATGCTGGCCAGCCTGGCGATGCCATTGTTCACGGTGACCGGACTGCTGCTCTATCTCTGCCGGCGGCGGCGGCGCGCCGGCACGACCGACCTAGTCACTCTGTCAGCTCTGCCGGCCGACGGAAGTCTGCTGATCGCTTATGCCACCCAGACCGGCGTCGCCGAACGGATCGCGCGGCGCACCGCGGCTATGTTCACCGATACGCCGGCACGCATCCTGCCGCTCGCCCAGGTCGATGCCGCGGTGCTCGCCGAGGCGCGACGCGCGCTGTTCGTGGTCAGCACTTATGGCGAGGGTGAGGCGCCCGACATGGCGCGCGGCTTCGCCCGCCGCCAATTCGCCACGCCACCCACCGCTGCGACCCTCGACTATGCCGTACTTGCGCTAGGCGACCGACAATATGACGATTTCTGCTCTTTCGGGCATGAGGTCGATCGCTGGCTGCACGCCGGCGGTGGACGCCGGCTGTTCGACATGATCGAGATGGACGGCGACGATGGCGATGCTCAGCGCCAGTGGCAGCAGCAGATCGCCGCGATCGGGGCCGACGCCGATGCCGCCGACTGGGCCCTCGCCCCGTTCGATCGCTGGCGGTTGGTCGAGCGGCGCCTGCTTAACCCGGCTAGCCTGGGTGGCCCTGCCTTCCACCTCGCACTCGAGCCTCTCGTCGATATCCCGGAATGGCAGGCCGGCGATATCGCCGAAATCGCGCCGCGCCACGACCCCGCGCGTATTGAGGCGTTTCTCGCGCGCGAGCGACTTGACGGAAGCATCTGCGTTGACGGCATGACGCTCGCCGAGCATCTGCGCGGTGCGATCCTGCCCGATGCGATCAGCGAGGCAACCCCCGCCACAATCGTCGCCAGTCTGCGTCCGCTGCCGCACCGCGAATATTCGATCGCGTCGATTCCGGCCGATGGCCGGGTTGAGTTGCTCGTCCGACAGGTCGCGCGTGAAGATGGCGGTCTCGGCTTTGGATCCGGCTGGCTGACAGAGTTCGCGGCGGTCGGCGACACAATCGATTTGCGGCTGCGCGCCAACACCGGCTTCCGCGCGCCGCCCGGGCCGGCACCGATGATCCTGATTGGCAACGGCACTGGGCTCGCGGGCCTGCGCGCACATCTTCACGCTCGCAATCGCAATGGAGGGGACGGGTGCTGGCTGCTGTTCGGCGAGCGCAGCGCGGCATGCGACGATTTTCACCGCACCGAACTCGACCGCCTCGCGCAGGATAGCGTTCTGGTCCGCGCAGACCGCGCCTTTTCGCGCGATCCGGGGGGCGCGCAATATGTGCAGGATCTGGTCGCTGCGGCGGCGGACGAGGTACGTGCCTGGGTCGATCGCGGCGCGACCCTGCTCGTCTGCGGCAGCCTGGAGGGCATGGCACCGGCAGTCGATGCGGCGCTGCGCGCGGCGATCGGTGACAATCAACTCGAGCAACTCGCGGAATCCGGGCGGTATCTGCGCGACATCTACTGACAGCGGATCGGCTTGTTGCTACACGCCGAACCATGGGGGCGGTTCGGCATTTCATCTTCGGGCACCGTATGCTGGCTACCCTCGTGGTGGCCGCAGCGCTGGCGATGAAGCTGCTCGTGCCCGCGGGCTTCATGCCCGAGCTTTCCGGCGGCCGGATCACCCTGCAGATTTGCAGCGGCCTTGCTTCGGCGCCGATGGCAATGGCGATGCCCGCAATGTCGGCAATGTCCAGCCACGTCGGGGACGACCGCCGGCAGAACAACCACCCACAGAATCGGGCCGACGCGCCCTGCGCCTTTGCCGGCTTGGCGCTCGCGGCGCTGGCCGCTGTCGATCCAATCCAGCTGAGGCTGGCGATCGCCTTCCTGGCGGCGATCGGCATGCGCCCAGCGCCGGCCCGACGAGTACCCGGCGGCGGCTATCTGCGCCCGCCGCTGCGCGGCCCTCCACAGCGCATCTAACGGCCGCTCCGGATCGGCCTGCCGATCCGCCATGACCTGAACCCGCCCCACCCGTCCGCGACCGGACGAAGCGGTGCGGGTGCGTCCAAAGGACCATTCGCATGACTTTCCATCCGGCCGCTACGCCGCGCCGCCTCACCGGCTGCGCGCTCGCCGCCGTCCTGCTGCCCGCGGCGGCTTCTGCCCAGACCACGCCCGACATCCTCGTCACCACCCAGAAGCAGACCCAGAGCATCGAGCGAGCGCCCGCCAGCAGCGCCACTGTCACCGCCGGACAAATTGCCGATACGATCAACGCGGTAAATGTGGAGGATACGCTCAAATATTTGCCAAGCCTGTTCGTCCGCAAACGCCATATCGGCGATACCCAGGCGCCGCTCGCCACGCGCACCTCGGGTCTGGGGTCGAGTGCGCGCAGCCTGATCTATGCAGACGGCGCCCTGCTATCCGCGCTGATCGGCAACAACAATGCCTCGGCCAGCCCGCGCTGGGGACTGGTCAGCCCCGACGAGATCGCCCGGATCGACGTGCTCTATGGACCGTTCTCGGCCGCTTACCCGGGCAATTCGATCGGCGCGGTGGTCAACATCACCACGCGCCTGCCCGATCGACTGGAGGGCACAGTCACCGCCGGTAGCAATCTCCAGCAGTTTGACCAATATGGCACGCAGCGGACCCTGCCCGCCTATCAGCTCGGCGCGACATTGGGCGACCGTTTCGGCCCGCTAGCTATATTCGGCAGCATTTCCCACACGATCAGCAACGGTCAGCCGGTGAGCTATGTCACCGCAACGGCCAATCCGGCCGGAACCACCGGTGGCTATGCCGACGTCAACCGCAGCGGCGCGGCCATCCGGGTGCTCGGCGCAGGCGGGCTCGAGCGTCAACTGCAGGACAATATCAAGCTCAAGGCAGCGCTTGACCTGACAAGCACGATCAGGCTGACCTACGTCGGCGGGCTGTTCCTCAACGACACAGATTCCACCACCGAGACCTATCTGACCAGCGCCACCACCGCGCAACCAGTCTATACGAACGCCTTTTCGAGCGGGGTCTACCGCTATGACGAGCGCCACTGGTCGCACGCGCTGTCGGCTACCGGCACCGGCGCGCACTTCGACTGGCAGGTGATCGGCACGCTCTATGCGTTCGCGCACGACAGCCAGCGTACGCCGACCGCAACGCTGACCGCGCCCGGATCAGGAGGCGCGGGGACCATCACTCGGCTCGACGGCACGGGTTGGAAGACATTCGACGCCAAGGGCGCGTGGAAATTGGGCACCAACACGCTCGGCGGAGGAATGCATTGGGACGAATATGCAGTGAACAGCAATCGCTACGTCACCACCGACTGGATCGCAGGCGGCCAGGGTGCGCTCAATCTCGCCTCGCGCGGCCGCACGCGGACCGGCGCCGTCTGGGCGCAGGACGTGTGGCAGATCGCCGCGCCGCTGACGCTGACGGTGGGCGGGCGCTACGAATGGTGGAGGGCCTATGACGGATTCAACTATGCGCTGACGCCCGCGCTGTCGGTCGTCCAGCCGACCCGCACCGCGCAGGGCTTCTCGCCCAAGGGGTCGCTTGCCTTTGCGCCTGCCGAGCATTGGACGGTGCGTGGATCATTCGGCAAGGCCTATCGTTTCCCGACGGTCGGCGAGCTCTACCAGACAATCACCACCGGCGCCTTTCTGAGCGTGCCCGACCCCGACCTGCGCGCCGAGCAAGCGCTGTCCGAGGAACTCGCGATCGAACACCAAGACGCACGGGGCACCGCACGGCTGTCCTTCTTCAACGAATCGATCCGGGACGCTCTGATCTCGCAATCGGCGGCGCTCGTCGCGGGATCGACCACACTCTATAATTATGTGCAGAACGTCGACCGGACCCGCGCGCGCGGTGTGGAGTTCGCACTGCAGCGCACCGATTTCCCGGTACGCCATGTCGACCTGTCGGGCAGCGCGACCTATACCGACGCGATCACTCGCGAGGATGCGGCCTTCCCCGCTGCGGTCGGCCACCTGCTGCCCTCGGTGCCCAGGTGGCGGGCAACTGCAGTCGTCACCTGGCGCCCCGACGAGGCGATCGCGCTCACCGCGGCGGCGCGCTATGCGAGCCGCAACTGGGGGACACTCGACAACAGCGATCCTGTCGGCAACACTTACCAGGGCTTCTACAAATATTTCGTCGTCGACCTGCGGGTGAACTTCAGGATCGGCGACGGCTATGCCTTTGCTATCGGCGTCGACAATGTGAACAACGACCGATATTTCCTGTTCCACCCGTTCCCGCAACGAGCGTTCACCGCGGAGGCCAGCTATCGCTTCTGACGGGCAAGGCGCGTGCCCCGCAGAACGGATCCGGGGCCTGCCGGATCCGTCCCGGGCGATCGCCCGTCTGGCGGGTGTCCAAGATTAGCCGCCGATAGCATTCGAGTTAGGATGATAGTCGGGTCCCCGCCCTGTTATCCGGAGACTTGCATGCGCCCTACTCCCGGCGAATTCTTCCGTTTCGCCTGCGATACCGGCGGCACTTTCACCGATCTGCTGGTCGAGGCCGACGATTTGCGGATGTACAAGGCGCGGACGGTGCAGGCAGATCCGGTGCAAGGCGTGCTCGACGCGCTGCAGCTCGCTGCCAACGATCGCGGGCTGAGCCTCTCCGAGCTGCTCGGCCGCGGCGAAATCCTCGCGCACGGCACCACCCATCCGATCAATGCGATTATCACCGGCACCACCGCGCGCACGGCCTTCCTCGCCACCAAGGGCCACCGCGACATCCTGCTGATCCGCGAAGGCGGCAAGCGTGACCCGTTCGACTATGCGATCCCTTTCCCCAAGCCCTATATTCCGCGCGCCTTGAGCTTCGAGGTGGACGAACGCATCGCCGCCGACGGCGCGGTCCGGCGCGCGCTCGATGAGAGAGCGCTAATCGCGACAATCGCCGAACTCCGCGCCGCCCGGGTCGAGGCGGTGGCGGTCTGCCTCTTGTGGTCGATCGTCAATCCGTCGCACGAGCAACGCGTCGCCGAGCTGCTGGCCGAGCATCTGCCGGGGGTACCGGTCAGCCTCTCCCATGCCGTGAACCCTTCGCTGCGCGAATATCGTCGCGCCTCCTCGACCGCGATCGACGCGTCGCTACGGCCAATGATGGAGCGTTACATGGGCGGACTCGACGAGCGGTTGCGCGCAGCGGGTTTTGCCGGGCAGGTGCTGATCGTCACCTCCCAGGGCGGGATGATGGCGGCCAAGGCAGTCGCCCATTCACCGATCCATGCGATCAATTCGGGGCCGTCGATGGCGCCGGTCGCGGGCAATCACTTCGGCGGAATCGAGTTCGGCAAACGCGACCTTATCGTGGCTGACGCCGGCGGCACTACCTATGACGTCAGCCTAGTCCGCGACGGCCGGATCCCCACCACGCGCGATAGTTGGATAGGCGAGCCCTATAGCGGCCATCTGACCGGCTTCCCTTCAGTCGATGTCAAGAGCGTCGGCGCGGGCGGCGGGTCGATCGCCTGGGTTGATGCGTACGGCCTGCTCCACGTCGGTCCGCGCAGCGCCGGCGCGCTGCCCGGCCCCGCCTGCTTTGGCCGCGGTGGCGCCGAGCCGACCGTGACCGACGCCTCGGTGGTGCTCGGCCATATCGATCCGGGATATTTTATGGGTGGATCGATCCCGCTCGACGGTGAAGCAGCACGCGCCTCGGTCGGCACCGTCGCCGACCGGCTCGGCATGACCATTGAGGATGCCGCGATTGCGATCCTGGGCCTCGTCACTGAGAATATGGTCCAGGCGATCGCTGATATCACAATCAACCAGGGAGTGGACCCACGCAAGGCGGTACTGCTCGGCTGCGGCGGCGCGGCCGGGCTCAACTCGGTGTTCATTGCCCGCCGGCTCGGCTGCCCGACCCTGCTGTTTCCCGAGACGGGCGCGGCCTTGAGTGCCGCAGGTGCGCTGATGTCCGATCTCACCCATGAATATCGCCAGCCGCTGCGCGCGCCCACCGATGCGTTCGACCTGGTGGCGTGCAATGCGGTACTCGCCCGGCTCGACGCAGAGTGCGCGAGCCATGAGCGAGAAACCGCCAAGGATGGGGCGAGCTACAGCCGCAACTTTACGGTCGAGGCGCGCTATCCAGGCCAGGGCTGGGAAATCGAACTGGCGCTGCGTAAGCCCCGCTTCGAGAGCGCAGCGGATGTCGCCACGCTCGCGGCAGATTTTCACGCGGAGCATAGGCGGCTGTTCACGATTGAGGACCCGACTTCACCCGTCGAGATCATCAGCTGGACCGCGCGCGCCGCCACCCACGTCCGCAGTCAGGCGTTGCCGCGGATCACCTTTGCGGCCGATGCCAAGCGCCATCCCGCGCGTCCGGTGTATTTCGGCGGCGAAGGCTGGGTGGAGACGCCAGTACTCACCCTCGCCGACTTGGCGCGGGTGACCGGACAGCCCGGCCCGATGATCGTCGAGACTCCTTTCACTACGATCGTAATCGATCGTGCCTCCACCGTACGGCTCACCCCGGCCGGCGCCGTGATTGCAGACCTCGCATGACGGAGACCCCGATGCCCCCCGCCGCTCCTATCAATGCAGCTCCCATCGATGGCGCGCAGCTCGCGATCCTCCACAACCGCCTCAACGGCGTGACCCGGAAAATGTCCAACACCCTGTTCCGCACCGGTCGCTCCGGCGTGCTGACCCGGGTACGCGATTTTTCCTGCTGCATCGTCACCGCAGATTGCGAGCTGATCGCGGTGGCCGAAGCGCTGCCGATCCACGTGCTGGCCGGCGCCGACATGATGGCCCGCGCGATGAAGCAGTTTCACCCGAAACTGAAGCCTGGCGATGCCTTCCTGCACAATTCTCCCTATCATGGCTGCGGCCACGCCGCCGACCACACCATTCTCGTTCCCGTGTTCGACGGAGGCGGCACCCACCGATTCACTGTGCTCGCCAAGGCGCACCAGGCCGATATCGGCAATTCAATCCCGACTACCTATCATGGCGCCGCGCGCGACGTCTTCGAGGAAGGGGCGCTGATTTTTCCAGCGGTGCAGGTCGCGCGCGATTACGAGGTGATCGACGACATCGTCCGCATGTGCCGAATGCGGATCCGCGTGCCGGAGCAATGGTCGGGCGATTTCCTGGCGATGATGGGGGCGGCAAGGATCGGCGAGCGCGAACTGACCGCACTGGCCGGCGAGGTCGGCTGGGAGAAGCTCGACCGTTTCTGCACCACTTGGCTTGACTATAGCGAGCAACGCTGCGCCGAGGCGATCCGCCGGCTCCCCGCCGCAACCACCCAAGCAATCAGCATCCACGACACCTTCCCCGGCCTACCCGCCGAGGGGGTCGCGATCAAGGCGATCGTCACCTCCGATCCGGTCGATGGATATGTCCACGTCGACCTCACCGACAATCCGGATTGCACGCCTAACGGGCTCAACCTGTCCGAGGCCTCGTCGCTGACCGCTGCCTATATGGGAGTGTTCAACAGCCTCGATGGCGGCGTGCCTAAAAATGCCGGCAGCATGCGCCGCTTCCGCGTGACGCTGCGCGACAATTGCATCTGCGGCATCCCGCGCCATCCGACCAGCTGTTCGCTCGGTACTTCGAACATCTCCGAGCGCGTCGCCAACGCGGTGGCAATGGCGATGGCGACGCTGGGCGAAGGGATCGGCATGGCCGAGACCGGTAGCGGCGCGCCCGGCTGCGGGGTGATTTCCGGGATCGACCCGCGCACCGGCGCACAACACATCGACTCCGTCACGCTCGCCTTCACCGGCGGCGCGGCGAGCGCGCGGGCAGATGCCTGGGTGACGATCGGCGCGATCGGCGGCGGCGGCCAGGCGTTCCTCGACAGCATCGAGTTGACCGAACTCTACCAGCCAATCGAGATCGTCGAGCGGGTGCTGCTGGCCGATACCGAGGGTGCCGGTCGCAAGCGAGGCGCGCCCAGCCTGCGGGTGGAATTCGGGCCGGTTGGCGGCAGCTTCGATTTCGGCTTTTTCTCCGATGGGCTGACCAACGGCCCCAAGGGCGTACGCGGCGGCGGCACCGGCGGCACCTCGGCGCAGGTGCGCCGAACGGTTAGTGGTGCGCTCGAACCGATCGACGCATGCGGCCAAGCGACCTTGCTGCCGGGCGAGACGTTGATCGCAACTTCGTCGGGAGGCGGCGGTTACGGAAACCCGCGCGACCGCGATCGCGCGGCAGTTCGAGAGGATCTTGCCGAGGGTTGGATCACCACGGAGCGCGCGCGCACCGTTTATGGGCTAACCGACGATGCGTGACACCCAGGCGGAGCGCGGCTGGACTCCTGGATCGGTCGTCCGACTGTCGCTGGCGAACGGGATCGGCTTTTCGGCGACGATGTCGGTGCCATTCTGGCTCGGCGGTGTGAGCGAGCGCTTCGCGCTTCCCATCTGGTCGGGCGCGGCGCTGGCGACGGGGCAGTTGATCTGCCTCGCCGCCTTCAATATCCTCACTCCCTGGCTATTCCGCACGCAGGTACGGCGACACGTCGGCGCGTTCGGCGCGGGGGTGGCGCTGGCTGGCAACCTACTGGCGCTGGCGCCGCATCCGGCGGCGTTCATCGCCGGCTGCCTGCTCGCGGGCTGCGGACTGGGGGTAATGCTCAACGTCACTAATCGGATGGTAACCGAGATGGACGCAGTGGAGCGTACCTATTCGCTTTTCCAGATCGTCGAGGTCGCTTATTCGATGGCCTTCATGCTGTTTGTGCCGATGCTGATCGCGCGCTCCAGCGTGGTCGCCATTCCCGTGATCTGTGCGCTGCTCGCTTTGTTCGCAGTGCTGATGATCCGATCGCTGCCCGAAACCCGCAGTAAAGAGCGCGAGACCGTCGTGTGTCACGGCAGCTTGCTCGGCAGGCAGGCGCTCGCGCTGGCGGGCATGGGATTATTGTTCGTCGGACAGAGTTCGATCAACGCCTATATTATCGTGCTGGCGAGCCGGCTGCACATCCCGGTCGACACGATGGGCGAGGTAATGGCTGCGGGCCTCGTATTCGGGCTGGGCGTAGGCGCAATCACGCGCTGGATGGGGAGCCGGTTCGGCGTTGTCGGCCCGCTCTGGCTGGGTGCCACAGCACTTTCGATCACTCTTATCGTGATTTCGATGACCGATAGCCAGGCGGTGTTTGTGGTCGGCACGATGATGATGTTTGTCTGGTCAGTGTTCAACGCGCCGTTCGCGTTCACAATGCTCGCGCATGTCGACGGCAGCGGGCGCACCGCCTCGATCGGCCCGGCCTTTTTGATGATCGGCGTGGCGATCGGACCGATTGTCGGATCGACGATCGCTTCATTCGGATCGACCAAGGCGATCGGCTGGGTAGCCGCGGCGATCATCCTGGCGGCGGCAGGGCTGTTCAACGTCGCGGGAAGAACGCTGAAGCAACGGGTGCTCGGGTAGGGAGCGGCTAACCTCGGTGGTTCGTTTCAAGCTCAGCCGACAAACAGTCTCCGAGCCCCTCGCGCGGTTTCTCGAGATCCCTCGAAACGAGAGAGAGAGAGAGAGAGAGAGGCTTGAGCCTTACGCCCTCACCGGAAATAGTCGGACCATTCCTTGATCTTGCCGTCGGCAATCACGAACACGCAGGCGATCTTGTCGACATGCGGCGCGGCTCCGGGGCTGTAGGTTACATCCTCGCGGGTCTGGATCACCAGCGGCCCCAGCGCGCGGCTATCGATCACTTTCAAGTCGAAGCGGCGCTTTCCCTCCAGCCAACCATAGAGCATCGCTTTGGTGCCACCATGGCCGTGGGCGGTCATCGCGCTGTCCATCACCCGGACGATGCAGTCGGGATGGAAATACGTGGCCACCATCTGCTCGACGTCGACCTTGCCTTTTGCCCAACTCGCGCAAAAATCGGCGGCTAGCGTCAGGTTGGCGGCCTCGGTCGAGGGTAAGACCCCGGCAGCGGCCGGCCCGGCCGCTATCGCGAACGACGCCCCCAACGCCGCGCTCAGCACCGTGCGGCGCGCAAAAGAGTCGTGGTCGATCGTCATCATCTGTCCTGCCCAACCGTGTCCCTCCCTGACGCAGGCCGGTGCGTTGCTCCAACCCGATTATCGCACACACCGATTGTCGGATGAACGGTGCGCGGACCGTGCGACCCCGCCGGCGATCGACGAAGCACCGACGGTGCCGGGGCAGCGTCGGCGGAAGGAACCCGATGAATCCCGCCTTTCCCCGCGTCATACTCGTCCTCGCCTCGCTGGTCGCGGCGACTGCGATCGCCGCTGCGCAGACCGCCGATCCGTTCCCGGCCGCTGATCCGCCGCCGGCCTGGGCGTTCGCGATGGACCCGCCGGCGACCGCCCACATGACGCACGACGCGACCGACACCGCGCCACACCATATAGCTGGAAGCACGGTCGCGCTGACCCGGGCGCAGACCCAGGACCTGTTCGACGTCCCCGACTGGCGCCCGGACCGCCATCCGCCTGCTCCCGGCATCGTGATGCACGGCCGCCGCCCCGGTGCCTATGCCTGCGGCTTCTGTCACCTGCCCAACGGCACCGGCATTCCGGAGAACGCCTCGCTCGCCGGCCTGCCGGAGGGCTATATTCTCAAACAGATCGTTGGCTATCGCAGCGGCGCACGCGGCACCGCCCGGCCCGAAATGGTCTCGCACATTGGCATGACCGGGATCGCCAAGGCGATCACCGACGATGAGGCCAAGGCTGCCGCACATTATTATGCCTCTTTGAAGCCCCGCACTTGGATCAAGGTGATCGAAACCGTCACCGTACCGCGTACTATCGTAAAGGCCTATACTCTGGTCCGCGATCCCGCAGGCGGGACCGAGCCGATCGGCGACCGTATTATCGAAATACCCGCCGACGAGGCTCGTTCTGAGCTGCGCGACGACGCATCGGGCTATCTCGCCTATGTCCCGCCGGGCAGTATCGCGCGCGGTCGCGCGCTGGCGGCAACCGGCGGAGGCGGCCGGACGCTCGCCTGCGCCGCCTGCCACGGATCGGCGTTACGCGGACAAGGCGACGTACCGTCGATCGCGGGGCGCAGTCCGAGCAATCTCGTCCGTCAACTCTACGACATCCAATATGGCAAACGTACCGGCAATGCGGTCGCACCGATGGTTCCGGTGGTCGCCGGCCTGACTGCTGGAGACCGGGTCGCGTTGGTCGCCTATCTCACCTCGCTCAAACCCTGATTCCCCCCAGCCTGAAGGACCTCCCATGTCACGACTTAAGTTTCGCGTCGGCGCCGTGCTCGCAGCCGCCACGCTCGGCGGGTTGACGTTCGCTGCCGCGGCATCGGCAGCCGAACCCAAATTCTCGCCGACCGACAAGTTGGTTGCTGAGGAAGATATCCGCAACAACCTCGCGCTCTACGCGCTGCTTGCCGACGGGGACGGCATTAAGGGCAAGGACAGCCGCGCTCTGGCCGACAAACTGATGGCCCCCGACGTCGTCACCGAACTCTTTTTCCCGGGCTCCAAGGAGCCGGTCCGGATGGTGGGCCGCGAGGCGGTCGCTGGCCCCCAGGTAGTACCACACACCGGCGAAACCACGATCAGCCGGCACTATCTCGTCGAGACCTATTTCGAATCAGTGACCCCGACGACCGCCAAGACAATCACCACCAGTGTCCATTTCCGGCTAACTCCCAATCTCGTTGGTAAGGATTGCAAGACCGGCCTGAGCGGCAATTGCGGCGGGGTGCCGGAGCGAATCATCATGTGGATCTACCATATGGACTGGGTGAAGAACGCATCCGGCTGGCAGGTGAGCTACAACGGACTTCATATGGATAATTGAGGACGTGGGGCTGGCGCTGCAATGCCGGCCCCTTCGATCAGGCGGCCAAGCCTGGTCGGCGCAAATGCCAAGTTGTGGCTGCTTCGAACGCCCGCGCGAGGCTGAGCACGCGCGCCTCGGCGAAAGGCGCCCCGACGATCTGCAGACCGATCGGCAAGCCGTCGCGCGAGAAGCCTGCAGGTATCGAGATCGCGGGCAGGCCCAGCATGTCGAAGATTCGCGTGTTCGATCCGCCAACCGCAATCCCGCGGTTCACCTCGTCGAACAGCAGGTCGTTGCGGCGCGGAAGGTAGCGCATCGTGGGCAGCGCCACCACGTCGATCCCGGCGAAATAGGCCGGAATTGCACGCCGCGCGGCGAGGAGTTGGTGGCGCGCGGTGACGTACTCGGCCGCCACCGCCCAGCCGTCTACGGCCTTTGGCCCGGTGAACTTGTTACGGTTGGAGGGTTGATAATCGAGCGCATGCGCCGCCTGCAGGGGGCGATGATAGGCCCCCGTCTCGGCGGCGAACATCGCGAGCACGTCAACTTCGACCGGCGGCAAGACGGTGTCGCGGATCGCGGGCGCCAGACTGCTCAGCACCACCACCGCCGCTTCGAAGACCGCTACAATCTCTGGATCTGCTCCCTCCAGAAAAGGCGTCCGAGCGACGCCGATCCGCATCGCGCCCACTGCCTTGCGCGCCGCCGCCGCATAGTCGACCGCCGGTACGCCCACCGACTCCGGCCAGGCGGGATCGTGCCCGGCCAGTACCTCCAGCAACAACGCCGCGTCCCCCACCGTTTTTGCGAGCGGGCCGACATGATCCATCGATTCGATCATCGGGATCACGCCGGTGTTGCTGACCAGCCCGTAGCTGGGCTTAAGTCCGACCACCCCGCAATGCGAGGCCGGCATCCGTATCGATCCTGCGGTATCGGTGCCAATCGCGCCGAAGCAAAAATCCGCAGCAATCGCCGCCGCCGCGCCGCTCGATGATCCGCCGGTCTCGCGATCGAGCTTCCAAGGGTTGTGGACCGCGCCCCAATTGCTGACCACCGACTCGCTCATCGCGAATTCACCCATGTTGAGCTTGCCGAGCAGCACCGCGCCGCCCGCCTTCAACCGGGTGACAACGACCGCGTCTTGGGCAGGGATACGATCGGCATAAACCTTGCTCGCCGCGGTGGTGCGAATGCCCTGGGTGTCGATATTGTCTTTGAGCGCGATCGGGATGCCGTGCACGGGCCCGCGCCAGGCGCCACGCGCGATCTCGACCTCCGCTGCATACGCCTGGGCGAGCGCGATCTCAGGGGTCAGCGTGATAAAGGCGTTGACCCGCGATTCGTAGCGTCCGATCCGATCGAGGCATGCTTGGGTCAGCGCGACCGGAGACAGCGCGCGGCGGCGCACCAAGTCGGACGCCTCCGCCAGCGTCAGCCGGGTGAGATCCGCATTTGCAGTCCGCGCAGTCGCGGGGACAGCCGCCACTGCGGCCAGCGCGGCCGAAGCTTGCAGGAACCGCCGCCGCGCGCGATCGGGCGCGGCGCTCAACTGTCGCGGCGCAATACGCTGTGCGATTTGCGCCAGACGCCGTCTGCCTTGCGCCAGCTGTCGTGATATACCAGCAGCATCGCCATTGTGCCGACCGGATCCTTGCCGTCCACGCCTTTGGTCGCGCCGAGGATGATCGAGGTCGAGCGGGTCTCGGCGGTGCTCGGGGTCAGGACGTCGAACACCGTACCGAGCATGTAATGGCGGTGCGCAATCGGTGCCTTGGGATCGATCGAATGCGCCTGGCTGTTACGATAGATGTCCGCGGCACCCACCCAATAGGCGCCGCGTGTGCCGTCGGGCGAATAGGCTTCGAACACCGCGTCTGGGGTGAACAAGCGATCGACCCAGGCACGGCCGTCGCGGGTCTCGCCGTCGCCGTCCGACAGCAGTTCATATTGGGTGAGCTGCTCGCGGATCGCTTCCTTTTCGACGAGGATATCGAGCTGACTCATCGCCGGCGGGGAAACCGGTGGCGCCGAAAGGGCGGGAGCAGCGAGAAGGCTCGCTGCCACGGCGAACGGAAGGACGCGACGGATCATGATAGTCTCCCGGCGATGCTTGCTCCGACCTTGGGGGCGTGGCGGGAAGGCGCAAAGCCGCGCGCCGGCTTCGCCCGCGAGGCGGTTGCTAGTCGGACAGCGCCTCGCCCAGACCAGGCCGGTGGCCACTGAGCTCGCTGCCTGCGTCGGGGGCCAAGCGGCGGATCGGCAGCAATGCGATTGCGGTGACGATCCCGACCAACGCCAGCGCGATCCGGCAATCGATCGCGCTGACTCTATCGGTCGCTTCGCCACGGCCAGTGATGGCGAGCTGCAGAACCAGCACTGTGAACGACACCCCCACCGCCTGCGACAATTGCATCATCACCTGATTGAGAATCGTCGCGCTGGTCAACTCGGCAGGCGGGATTTCGGCATAGGATAGCGTACCAAGCGCGGTCATCGTGAATGAACGAAAGCAGCCGCCGATGAACAGCACCACTAGCATCAGCCAATAAGGCGTGCCGCTGGTGAACAGCGCGCAGGCGAACAGTGATACCACCACCCCAAGCATCGCCACTTGCATCGTCGCGCGGTAGCCGAAGCAACGGAACGCGCGGCTCGTAAATGCCTTCATCAGCAAGTCGCCCGAGGTATAGCCAAGGAACAGCATGCCCGTAGCAAACGCGCTCAGCCCAAAACCGACCTGCAGCAGGATCGGCACGATGAACGGCAGCGCCGCCGACGGCAGCCGCATAAACGGCAGCGCGCCGATGCTGGTCAGACGGAAGCTCGCGAAGCGTAACGGGGTGAGCGACAGCAGTGGATGTGGATGGCGCAGCGAATGGCGGACCGCGATCCAGCCGAGCGCTACCCCCACCAGGATCAGTCCGCTCGCCATCGTCAGCGCGGCGCGATCCTCGGCCAATCGATCGAAGCCGTAGATGAGTGCAGCAAAGGTCAGGCCGTTGAGCACCAGACCGAGGGTGTCGAACGGCCGGCGCCGGCGCCCGAGTTCGGTGATGAACACCGTCGCCAGCACTACGCCAGCGACCCCGAACGGAATGTTGAGATAGAAAATCCACGGCCAGCCGAACCAGGTGGTGATAAACCCGCCGAGCGGCGGACCGATCACCGGTGCCATCAGCATCGGCGCGGTGAACAAATTGGTCATGCGGATCATGTCGCGGCGCTCAACGATCGACATCATGATTACGCTGCCGACAGGGCTGAGCAGCGCCCCGGTGATCCCCTGCAGCACCCGCGCGGCGACGAACTGCTCAAGCGTACGGCTGAACCCGCACAATACCGAGGCGATGGTGAAGGCGATCAGCGCGCAGACGAACACCCGGCGCGCGCCGAACCGGTCGGCGATCCAGCCACTGGTCGGAATCATGATCGCCGCCGCCAGCACATAGACGGTGATGCCCAGCCCCAGCGCGGTCGGCGGCGCCCCGAAATCCTTGGCCATCGCTGGGATGGCGATCGCCAGCACCGCCGAATCGAGCATCTGCATAAACGCAGCGATCGCCAGGATCAGGACGATCAGCATCACCCGGCGCTGCGAATAGCCGTGACTGGAAAAAACGGGTATGTTGGAGGGATTAGTCGGGTTCACTTTCTGCCTCTAGCCGCCCGACGTCCAGAATGGGCGGGCAAGTTCGTCGTGTCCGTTCTTCGGTGAACGACCGCCGATCACCGGGCGCAGCCGGCTCCCCCGGAACCAGCCTGCCGATTCATCGGTTGCGGCGAAAGACGACAGACAGGGTGGACGATGATCGACGAGTTAAGCCGAGAAGCACGCGCCGTGGTGCGCGCGGCGGACACGCCCTGGACGATCCTGCGCCACGACTGGAAGGCAGTGCTCCGCCAGACCTGGACCGACAGCGCCTCCGACAATGTCGGTCTCATCGCGGCCGGGACCGCTTTCTGGGGCTTTGC
>Ga0233335_1000065_pt1 | contig 38051 bp, 21 predicted proteins | sample GEONDECOMP222_FD_180695 | JGI IMG/M metagenome (GOLD analysis project Ga0233335, IMG submission 180695) | Leaf litter microbial communities from Shasta-Trinity National Forest, California, United States - GEON-DECOMP-222 | ecosystem: Environmental > Terrestrial > Plant litter > Unclassified... | reverse complement strand
ATTTAATCGTGGGAATCAATTATCTTAAATGTTTCCATTTAAACTGGACTATTTTTTAACCCTTAATTTAAGGATGTTCGCGTGTAGTCTCTGAGGAACCTACTTGATAGCTATCTGCGTTGTCTTCCCCCCCCCCCCTTTTTTTAGGAGAGGTGAGCGTAGCAATCATTTGTTTCCTGCAAATTTCCCCCTTGTATTTAAAAATTTTACAAAAGTCCCCCCACCTGTTTTTTACTCCTACTGTATAGTTAGGCCCCTTCGCAAGGGTGTTTGTGCTTCGCTAAAACAATTCCAAGTATCTCCTGTCCTTTACAGCGTAGCAGGGAAAAGTAGAGTGGGTTTGTTTGTATTTAAAGCTGTTACCTAAAAGTTCTCACTTTATCTACGAGGGATTCCTTGCAAATAGTGCACTAATTATAAATATAATTACTTATATAAACGGCATTCCCAATTAAAATAAATTTTTTGTGTAACATTAATCATTTATTACCGCCTCTATAGTAACTAGGCCTCCCCCCTCCCTACGGTCCTTACTTTCCTACTTTCCTACTTTCCTACTTTCCTATTTTCCTGCGGGAGGGAGGCCTAGTACGGAAGGAGCTATATTTTTAATATTTATTTAAATGTTTCCAATCTATATTAATTCGATTTCGATTCATTCTATTTTTTAATAAGTCTATTCTATTTTTCCCTTCTAAAGTATAATGATTATCAGCTATAATTATTTTAACAGCCTCTATTCAATCTAAACTATCTAAATATTTAGAGCCTCTTAAATTAAATTGTTCTAAATATTTAATAACTAAACTAATAGATTTTAAACTAGTAGCATTTATTCTATAATAATTTCTATTTGTAATCAATAATTTAGTTTCAAATAAATTAGCTATTTGATCTAAAATTTTAAAGTAATTTTCATTAGATTTAGGGTCTATTAATCGTTGTTCAATTACACAACTACAACTAATACGCTCTTTTTTACTTGTTGCTAAAGTAGAATGTCTAATTAAAAAAGACCCATCAGCATCAAGAAAACCAGCTAATCAATAATCACTGTTTAAAGGGGATGCACTTAAAGAAAGTTTATTTATATTTAAATTATGGTGAGTATTAACCCAATCAATTAAGGAATGTAATTGATGAATTTTAGGTGTTCTCATGTTACCATTTAATAATTGAATAACATATATTAAACCTTTTAAAGGGGAAACTGTTAATACACAAGCATTTTCTTTAAGTTTAATTCTAATAAATCCATAACCAATAGACTGTAATAATTTTTCAGCTAAAGGTTTGTCTTTTAAATGAAAAGTAATACAAAATCTGGGATTGTGTTTTTTACTATAATTATAACTAATATTGGGAACCCAAATATGACCATCACCTTCAAACAATCCTGTCAAATAAGTATTTAAACTATTAGACGCCCTCTCCAACCCTTCCGATCCTACCTTACCAACCTCACCACAAGCTTCTGTGAAGCTGGCGAAGCTCCCTTCCCCTTTAGGCAGCGAAGCTTGTGAGGACTGGTAAGGGTGCGTAGCGAGGGTAGGCAACGAAAGGAAGGTATGCATGTTTGGGTTACCTTTACGGGTGCGTAGCGGAGAAGTATTAATTATTTCTTTTGGAAAATTTGGGTTTGCCTCCTCCGTACGGAACAGAGTATTTTTATAAATGAATGAATAAAAAAATAAAATAATTGATTGGATAAAATAATTTAGGGTGGTTGTCGTACTTATTTCTGCGTATGACTCTCTGCGAAGCCTTCGCAGCCTTTCAAACGTACAGCTTTGAAGGGAGGGAAAGGTTAATAAATTTAAATGAAAACTAAAAAATTTATTTAATTTTATATTTTTTGCCATATCAACGGCTCCACAGTGTATTGGTAAGAAATAATTACCAAAACCTCCCACTAAACCAGGCATAACCATAAAGAATATCATTATGAAGGCATGTGCTGAGATTATAACGTTAAATAATTGATGGTCTCCTGATAAAAATTGAACACCTGGAGAAGCTAACTCTAATCTAATCATAACTGAAAAAGCCGTACCAATCATCTATTTTTAGTTTTTAAAACTTTAACCCCACCAAACTGGCCTGTTTTGCTTCCTGCCGCCTAAATGGAAGAAGCGTACGACGCACGCTGCTGGTAGGGGCAGTATAATATGAAATCAGTTTAGCAAAATTAATCCAATCCCTCGCCCCCAGGCCTACGGCAGGGAGTATGGTGCACACCCTCCCTTTTAGGATCACTATTGGATGCGGCTATGCTCCTCCTTCCCTTCCCTCAGGGGGAGGGGAGGGAAGAGTGATATTTTAAACTAAAAATATGGACTTTATATTATATTTAAATTATATTTTACTTCGTTTTATTCTGCGAAGCAGCAGCCGAAACTGCTGTAAGTCATTACATTTTTACTTAAATGCTGTTTCCTGCAGAACTGATGTTATAAACTAACCATCCCTGCTCCGCACTGGAGAAGGTAAATTTGTCTCTGCTCCGTACTTCCTACGGGGGGTTATCTTATTCTATTATAAAAATTATTAAGATGTGACCATGAGAATTCAGTTCTTTTGTTGTTCATACTATTTTTTAAATATTTTATTTTATTTAAACCTTCTAAACCATATTTTTTATGATGAGCTTTAATTTCAATTAAGTAATGTTTTATTATAAAAATATATTTAAATACTCTTGCGTAAAGTCTCTGAGTAATATTTATTACTGCTGATCTAATAATTGAATAATAATTTTCACCTATTATAAACATAGGTATAAAACTCAATATTTTATTGTTCCAGCATATAGCAAGATATAACGCAGGCATGATCATCATACCAGCGAAAACTGCAAATATAAGATACAACGTACCTATTTCTTTGGCATTAGTAGAGTTAAGCCAAGCCATCTGTATTTATGGTTATTGTCTTCACTTCTACATTTTTTTCATCTCCTCGTCTTCGTATAAATATATAATTATTATATTAAAAACTACTATTATAAAATAAAATTATTGATTCTTGCTACGCAAAAACTTCTTATACTTATCTCGCAAACCCCCCCTCCCTGCTCCGCCAGCCTAGCGACCATCGTTCATACTACCTCTTTTCTTTAGGGAGGCAGCTAGCTGCAGGGAAGGAAGAGCCAAGCCTTTTGCCTATCTACCCCACGGCAGGAAGGGTTCGGAGACACTCCCCCCTGGCCTAGGCAGGGTTGGTGGAGGGTAACCTTCCTCCTACAGACTCGGACTGGGACTACGGTTGCGAAGCAGGGGGGGCTGCGGTGCCCCCTTCGGAGGCAGAGTGGGGACGGGGGGGCAGGGCAGCGTAGCGTAGCGAGAGAAGACTCTCTTATTTTTTTGCTTTATATATGTATTTAATATTAAATTAATAAACACTTAATCTCAATTAATAATAAATTTTATTATTTTTCCCATATTTATTTAGTATTTTATATTCTATTTAATAGAATACAGGCGATTCGAACACCTCAGAGCATTGAGCCCCCAACGATTAGCAATCGTCTTATCTTACCTATGATGAGTATTCCTTAAACTTAAAATTAACCTTAAATTATAATAAATTTTTTTCTTCTCTTCTTAAATTAAATATACTGGCTAGACCTTAATACTTTCACTAAAATAAACAATAAACATATAAAATAAAGATAAGTAGGAATATAATCCTTCACATCAAGCCTACCTCTAAACCCCCTCCCTTAAGGCAGTCTCCGCAGCCAGCTGCGGAGACTGACATCCCACCCCTCTGCTGCGTAACGCGTAGCCTACCTAGGGTGGCTGGAGGGAGCGCTCCTCCTACGGAATAGACCTGTGACTAGGAAGGAGACCTTGTCCTAAGGAGGGAGCGTAGCTGTGGATTAGTCAGGTTGCAACCCCTTCCCTTCTGCCTCTACGTTTGGGTTACTCCCGTTATTTAATACCCCCTTTACTCCGTGTCTAACCGGACTTCGGGGGGGGGGGCTTAAACCTTCTCATTCCAACCAACCCTCCCTAGCCGATAGGCTAGTGACCCTGAGGGCAGGTAAGGAGCTAGGGAGGGTAGAGCGGGGGGGTTCCTCCTAAAAAGTAGAAGTGTCTCCCACCCCGTATGGGAGGGGAGGAGTGTGTAACGTTTAATTTAGGTTTGTGTACACCAACCTCCTACCTTAAAGTAACCCCCTATATATCAGGCCATTTCCCTAAAGAAAAAAAGAAGCCCTTCGGATACTCGATTTCTTTAAAAAAAATAAATGGGCAAGGTTTTTTTTTGGTGTAGGAGGCGAAACATAAGTTAATATAACTGTTAAAAAAATTAAATTTTTTTATAGTATTTAAAATTTAGAATTAAATAAGTAATAATATTTATTTAAAAAAACTGAATAATATGATCCTTATCAGAATTGAACTGATCCTAGTTTTGTGAAGGAAAACTGTACGAACCACTATACTAAAGGAACTATTTTTTTAATAATTAAAAACTATAACTATTCTTATACTATTCTTCTTTTAAAGAAATATATTTTTTTTAATTAATTTGATTACTATAGTAGCAAACATTGCTAATAATAATACAGATTGGCACCATAGGAAGAAATCTACGTCCTATTCCGTAGAAGGAGCGCCCCACCCTCCCTCTGCGTTTGGCTTTAGCAAGGGGAGGTCGGCTAGCCTAACGCGTTTCGCGCAACGCAGCGGGTGGGTGGGAGAACAGACTCTGCAGCAAACGGCGTGTTCAATTTATCCCCTCTATTTTTATAGTTGTCGTTAAAATGGAATGCGAGAGATGTAAATGTTATATTAAAAAAACCTTTAGACTAATTTAAGCTCAAGGCCGTAGGCAGAAGCATATTTAAGTTTTTGTTTAAAATATAAATTTTTGTTTTATTATTAAGTTTGTTTTATTATTAAGTTTGTTTTATATTTATTTGGGAATTGTGGGATTCGAACCCACGGCTGAAGTTCTTCCAGCAATCGTTTTCAAGACGATTATATTAAACCACTCTAACAAATTCCCTTTTACTAAATTATACAATACTAAACAATCAGGCGTCCCATTTAAACCTTCCTTTCCTAAGAATAAGCCACCCCCTCCCTAGGCCTGGCTGACACTCCCCACCTTACTAGCGTGAAACGCCTTCCTCCCTCCCTGCTCCGCACCAAACGAGATGCGTAAGGGGAGGGAGGGATGGTTAGGTTAAAGACAGGAGTAAGGAAGGCTCCTGCCTAATATCGAAAGGGTACCTAGACAAAACATTACTTCCCTTCCACCATTCTCCTTTCGGAAGAAACACTGCCTGGTACTGATATTTTTTAGGTTTAAGATTAAGGCAACTACCCTTTTAAATTTAGGAATAAAAACAGCCTCGCCTTGCCGTAGGCGAGGCGAGGTATACAAAGAAGGTTTGATATGAAGATAGTGGGGGTAGTTATAGATAAAAATTTTTATTTAAATAGTATACTTAAAAACTATATAGTTTTTTTTAATTATAATATATTTATCTTTAATATTAACTGCTTATATTATGTATATTTATTATTCTTTATAAATACCTCAATATATAGAAGGTAAGGTTTTATTATCATCTACTTAAAATTAATTATTATAAGATTTTAAATTTCTAGATTAGACAGATAAAAGATAAGAATTAGTGGACTTAGCTATCGACATTGTTTACAACCCTACCCTACCCAAAGGGTGAGGGTGCGGAGACATATAGATTTTTCGGCCAGCCTAAGCTGGCTAGGATTATAACTCCCCTCTGCGTAGCCTTTTTCCAGCGTTATTAGGCTAGGCCTAATTACCTGCAGCTTGAACCCTTTCAGGTTCGCTTAGTGAAGTTGTAAGGATAAATATTAAAGTTAGGAGGATTAGCGAGGTAAAGAGGGTCAGTTGGAGGTAATAGATTCAGGTTGATGGAAATTTAGTAATATAAAATAAAGATTAAAAAATACTTTTGAAAACACATGGACTTGAACCAAGACTTTCCCATTAAAAGTGAGACACTCAACCTTCGAGTTCTGTTTTCTAAAAGAAAGATAAATAGGCTTATATCCCCACTAGCCTAGCTGGAGATAGCTTCGCCGTTGGCAAGGAGGTAGATGGGCTAGGCTACGTGAACTTACCTACGGGGGACCTTCGCGAGGTAGGTATCTCTAACCTACCACCACCACTTTTAAGGAACATGTGCCTAGATAACCTAACATGTCCACCGCCCCCCCCTAGAAGCGCTGGAGGCTAAGGGTCTTAATAGAAAAATGCTTGTAAGTATAAGTTTCATCCTTTGGATGTGGGGGTTAAAGTAATCCGGGAGTGCTAACCTTTTTTTTATCTCTCCCTCTCTGCAGTATGGCTGAGTACTACACCTTACGGTGGGGGGAAGGGCTACCCTCTCCCCTTCGTAAGGGTAAGGTGGAAATGGCTGGGGACTGAGGCCACATTATAACCCTACCCCCCTTGCTGTATTGCCATGCGGTTAGGCGGTACTCCGTAGGAAAAAAGATATACCACCCTCCTACCCTACCCTCCCTTGCCTATATCGAAGGAGCCTTACGCAGGGAGGGTCTGGTGGCGAAGCAGAATAGGACTTGTGTATTGTAATCCTACTTTTTAAGAGTGATTTCTCACTAAACTTTTTTCTTTAAAGGTAGGAAGGATAGCTAAATTTCGTAAAGAAGGAGGGCCAGTTTAGAAGCCCTCCCTCCCCTCCCTTGCCGTACGGCCAGGGGGAGGGACCGTAGGAAAGGGAGGGGTGGAGGACTATTTGCCAACCCTCCCTTCTATCTAGGCCTAGGCAGGTAGGGCTATGCCGTAGGAACCCTGCTGTTGAACGGGGAGAGGGGTGGAGTGTCAAATCCTCCCTTCTTAGTTACTGAGGACCATTAAACCTAAAAAATTAGGAGATTGATAAGATACAACTTTTTATTTTAGCTATTAGTCTTGTAAACAAAAAAATAATAAAGGTTCAGTCAAAATTTAAAGAAGAAATTATAAAATTATGATAATAAATTATTAAAATGAGTTGACCAGATTCGAACTGATATCAGCCATTACCAAAAAATGGTGTTTTCCCAAATTAAACTACAACTCATTAAACAGATAAAAAATAAAATATTATATTAAACTAATAAGCAGGAGTCCTGCCCCATAGGCCCTACGGCATAGTGTATACCGTAGTACCGTAGGGCCCTCTAGCCTCCCAGCTCCCCCCCTCAAAAAAATTTTTAAAATAAAGGAGGTGTCGTTACGTAAGGCTCCCGCCCTGCCTACGGCACCCGCCCTCCCTTCCTTCCCCCCCCTGGCCGTACGGCAAGGGATGGTGGCGAAGCAGGGAGGTACCTGGCAAGCAGGAAGGATAGGCCAGGCAGGCAGCTAGCCAGCCACCACCCCTTCTACTCCTATGACTACGCAGAGGGAATAACATAAACACTGCAGGATCTACCCTCTGCGTTTGGCGTGGCCATGATAAATAACCTAAATTTTATTATAATTACGTGATAGGCGCGACTCGAACACGCTAACTCTCCCACCCAAAAGGAGTAACCAACCCGTTGGTATTCTACCACTTTTATTAATTTAGTATTACTAGTACTACTCTTTTATTTAAGTTTTTTAAAAATATTAAACATAATTTAAATAAAATATTAAACACAATCTAAATAAAAAATACTGTGTATTCTGTAAAATTTATTGGTGTTTAAGTTTAATGTTATAAACTAGATACTAGACTAAATTTTAAGGTTTTAAACAAAAATTATTAATTATTAAAAAACTTATACTATTTGCAACCATTCGGGCCTGGCCTTATACTAGGCCAGGCTAGATGGATTCGGTCCACCACCTTTCTGCGTTTGGCATAGGAGGAAGATCACTTCCTGTGGCCCTATACACTCTAGGATGGACTCTCGAAGCCGCACCCTACCGCCCCCTACCTGGCTTTAGCAATGAAGGAGCGGAAAGGTGGATGTGTAAGAAGCTTTTTCTGTTAGGGGGGGGGCAGAAGGATTAATTATTACTGGAAAAGCTAAAAAAATAGGGATTGGTGGTATACACTTAGTTAGCAAAACCTTCGTAGCTTAGCTTGGATGTTCTTAAGACCTGACGACTGGCTGATGATGCCTAGGAGCGAGGCTCCTGACTTTTAGTTTGTGCCAGCTTGACGTAGGGCAGGCTGGGAGTCCCTAAATTTTTATTGAGTAAGGCTTAGTTAAATTTTTTTTTATTTTAAGTGCGTAGCCAGACGCAGAGTGGGGTTTAGTTATTTGTTATGATGGCTAATCCCTCCCCCCCCCTGGCCTACGGCAGGGACAAGAGGGAAGAGGATGGAGAGGGTACAGTGCCTCCCTCCCCTCCCCGTAGGGGTGGAGGGCAGGCCTTAATTTTTGTCTAATGATCTGAACTTTAAATTTTTCGTTTGTCCAAACCCTAAGGCAAAAATAGAAAAACTTAATATTATAATTAACCGAATACTTTCATTTATATTTTGATCTAATATTAAATAGCTGAATAATACAAATAAGAAAAATATAAATCCTATAGTAATGTACAGTGCATATGTAGTAATTACTCCTGAATCTAATTTAGAAATATCTTTAGCTAATTTATATATAGAATTACTTAAACCAAAAGGTCCTACTAATTCGATAACTCCTCTATCTATTAGTTTTGAAATTGAATAACCAAATTTAAATCCATTAGAAAAAATATAATTATTATAAATTACATCAAAATAATATTTACTATTAAATAAGGTATACAATTTTTTTCCTATCGAAGTTTCAGTTAAACTTAATATTATTTCAGGTGTTTTTAGATATAATATTAAAGCAGAACTCGCTCCGATTAAACTTAGTATAGAAGGTAATAGTTTAATTCAAATACTTAGAGAATATTCAGCCTCAACTAAAGTTATATTATTAGGATGAATAAATAAAGAGTTTCCAAAAAAATCAGAACCCATTCCTACAAACATATCTGAAAATAAATATCCAAAAAAAATACTAAATAGGGATAAAATTATCAACGGTATAATTGCAGCTGAACTTGATTCATGACTATTTAAATAAGATTGCTTATTACCATTAGGACTTACAAGGAATACTAAACTTATTAATCTAAAACTATAAAAAGCGGTTAGACCAGCAGTAATAGATCCTAATATGAAAGCATACATTCTACTAAAACTATAAGTACCGTAAGCTAATTCTATAATTAAGTCTTTACTGTAAAATCCTGTTAAAAAAGGAGTAGCTAATAATGATAATGTACCTACTAACATTACTGAGTATGTTAAAGGTAAAAATTTAATTAAACCACCCATTTTTCTCACGTCTTGTTGATCTGAGAATGAATGAATTACAGCACCAGCACCTAGGAATAATAACGCTTTAAAGAAAGCATGATTTACTGTATGGAATATAGCCACATTATACTGACTAAGTCCTATAGCCATAACCATATCAAATAATCCTTTAACTTTCGCCAAAGGTTGGAAATATATCATCATAAAAACAAACTAAGGCAGTAGTCTTATTTCTATGTTTCACGCATATTCTCTGAGATACCTTATTTTTCTGCTGATTGTCCATTGTAATATCTTTAAGATTTTTACTATAAAAATTATCTATCAATTTATAAAAATAGTACTTAAAGCTTTAGGAGTTTCCAGCATATAGTGAAATTTTTATAGGTCATATGGTTAAATTAAAACATTAATAAGATGAAAATAAAAATTTATTTTCATCTTATTAATTAAAGTTAGTAAAATTTAATTATAATTTAGATGATTTTATTAATAGCTTTTTATTTTCACCATTTATAGTTACAACTAAAGGCTTATTTTTATCTATCTTACTACGTATTGCTTCTATATATTTTATATTTAAAGCTCTCATCATAATACGTATACCCTCAAATTCCATTAAATAACTTCCAGTTTCCCAATCAAAACAAAATACGCCTTTTTTATTGGCACCTAAAATATGATTAACTTTTTTTGCCTCAGAAACTAATCTACCTTTAAGAGTTTTACTTATTTTAGATTTCAATTCTTGTGAGAGTTTCGTACCAAATCGATAATGGTTCATACCTGAAAAAGGATTTATAATACTTTGAATATTATATGAAGGCTTAATATTTTGATACCAAAAATTTTCTTTTTCAGATAAGTATTTTTGAGATACTTTATCTCTATCGAAAGTTTCTAATACATAAAAAGTAAAACTATCGATCTCATATTTAGAAATGGCGCTACAAATAGCCATTTTTGTTTTATTGTTTTTAATATATGATGGTGAAAGATATTTACTAAATCTTAAATATAAATTAATAGATTTACCGACATAACTTCTATTATTTTTATTATTAACCCATAAATAAATACCGGCTATTTTTGAATATTTTTTTTTAATAATAGATTTACCACTATAACTAAAATCGTTAAATTTTTCAGCATTTAATGGTATAGGAGATAAATTATCTTTATTTATGAATGATAATTCACCTGTATCTATTGATTTATCACCATGCGGAGGATGATTTAAAATATTTGTTTTAAAAAAAGGAAGAAAAGATAAAAAATAAGAATCATTAGTTGTAACTATAAAATCATCAAAATTAAAGAGTAATGCCATAATTAACATAAGACAATAACCTAATTGACTGATAGTACTCATAGCAATAATTCTTTTTAAATCATTAGCTACTAGACCACATGTGGCTGCAAAGAATGCTGTAGAAGCCCCAACTATAGTTATTACTAATAATGCTGTTGGACTATATTCTAATATAGGTGAACATCTTAATAATAAATATATACCTGCTGTAACAAGAGTAGCAGCATGTAGTAAAGCAGAGACAGGGGTAGGAGCCTCCATACTTCCGGGCAACCAACTATGTAATGGTAAATTAGCACTTTTAGCACAAGCTCCTCCAAATAAAAGTAAAGCAATAATAGTTAAAGCTGTTTCATTCATATAAGGAGTTAATGCAAATACAGATGAATAGTTCAAGGATCCAAACAAGGCAAATATAGCCATAAATCCTATACTTAGTAACATATCTCCTTGTCTATTCATAGTAAATGCTAGTATAGCAGCTTTGTTTGATTGGATTCTTGTGAAATAAAAGTTAATAAGTAGATAACTTACTAACCCGATTATTTCTCATCCCACAAACATTACAAAGAAATTAGCTCCACAGATTAGAACTAGCATTCCAAATGTAAATGCTGATAGATATGAAAAGAATCTCTGATTGTGAGGATCAGAAGGTAAATAATAAACACTATATATGTGAATTAAAGTTGAACAAAATAAAACAGCTAAAGCTAAACTTACGGTTAATTGATCAAAAATAAATTCTCAGGATATAGTTAATAATTCTGATTCTATTCAATAACCTAAATTTACATAAACAGGAGAATTACATAAACATACCTCATAAAAAGCAGTAGCAATTAACATTGAAGAAATTCCTAAACAAACACAAGAAATAATGTGGGAACCTGTAACTCCTATTTTTCTCCCTAAGAAACCTGAAGCAATTGAGCTTAATAATGGTAATATAATAATTAATAAATACATTTTTTAGTTTCTTATTGTGATTGTACCTCTTAACCGATAAAAAGCAACAAGAATACTTAAACCAATTACTGATTCAGCACCAGCTATAGATATGATATAAATACTGAAAGTTTGTCCAGCATTGTCATCAAATCCAAATGAGCTAATTAGAACAAGTAAAGTTACCGCCAATAGCATAATTTCAATGGCAATGCTAACTTCTTTAACAATAATTAATATTTTTCATTTTAAATTATTTAAATTCTTTTCTTCTTTGATTCATACCGCTATATATTTTTTTAAGATCAGACAATCCTGTTTCTGTTAGATGTTTTTTTGATTTAATAATTTCAATTCCTCTACAAAAATCTAAAAAATCTCAATACTTAGCACCATATAATCTGTGTTCTCCTGATAATTTTTCTGTTAATGCAATAATTGAACTTAATCGAGATATTATAATTTCTCTAACTTCACTATGGGATTCAAGCGTTTTAATTTTAGATATAGACCCAAAACCTAAAAATTGAGTAATAGTCTCTAATAATACTAAACTTTTGGTGTGTTGACCTATACTAATTTTAGCTGTAACTCCTAGAGTTAAGGAAAAAAAGAAGGATCCATCAGTATTAATAAATCCAGATAATCAATAATAATTTAAGTTAGATAAAACTGGCTCATAGTCCGGCAAATTTACAGGATGTGCTTGTGGAAAGTTTTCCTTTAAATTATTAGTTAAACCTCTGGGGAAAGATGCTTTAATATTCACTAATTTATTTAAACCTTCTATAGTAATATGCGATTTATTTTTTATTAAATCAAGCATATCACACCACATTGTAAAATATACTAATCTATAAGTCATTAAAGGATAACTTAAAAAATGATTTTTAACTATTAAACAATTTTTAAAACCTTGAATTCTATACTCATACATTTTAGTTTTATTATCTGTAAGTATAGAACCAATACCGCAAAAATATTCGTCTAGTAATAACATTAATTCATAATTAGCAGGATTTATAGCTGCTATAATAGAATAACCCGGTCTAATCTCAAAATTTACTTTTAATTTATTATTAGGGATAATGCTAAACCAAAATGAGCTATCACCATCGCTATAACCTGTTATATATCAAGGATTAAGTTTTTTATTATTACTGCTCCGCCGATACAATTTTAAATCACCTACACTTATGCCCTTTACTAATGCCTGGAGGTCTCCTTTCTATGTATGCGTAGCAAAGCCATCTACCTTCGCTACGCGACCTCTGCTCCCCTCTTTAGCCGCTGCGTACCTTTCATTTAAGGAACCGTAGGTGAACGAGGGAGCGGTAGGGGTGGAAAGGTGGTAAAGGGAGAGGATTAGGCGCCCTTCGGTAGAAGGAAAGTTTAAAATTGGAACAGATAAACAGGAAAAATAAAAATCCAAATAACATAGTGCATAACAACAGCAACTTCTCTAAATAAGATGGATTTTAAATATATTTCTAAATAATCTTTATTGTTAAAGAAGGAGGACTATGTCTTTATTTTATGCAGCAACTCCTCTTTCAGTCCTAATAAGGGAGCGATAAAATATTTAAAGTGTAGTCTCTGAGGTTATTTAATGTTTAATAACCAGCAAATTGTGTATTAAGTTTAAGTATAATTTTAAGAATAATATAATTCTATATATTTAAACAATTACAGTTCCTTGCTTATATTTAAATGCAAGTAATAATAATTACTGGACCATTGATCATAAGGATAATATTTTTTCTATTTAATATAAATCCTAATATGCCTATTAAAAATAAAATTATTGATAAGTTCATTAGTTTAAATAATCTGTTGCAGAGCCTTCACAGTTCTCAAATAAATGAATTTTTTTGTTTTATTAAAAAAAAATAAATTATAAAAAAAAAGGGTTATATTTTTAATGATTCTTTAACCTAAACTCTATATAAATAATATTCTTATTAACAACTTAAAAATAATATATATGAGCTTAAAATTATTTCCTCATTAAAATTAATTACTTCCCCAAAAATAAACTGCGATAAATAGAAATAACCATACAACATCAACAAAGTGTCAATAAAGAATACTTGTTTCAATTCCAAGATGTCCGTGTTTCGTAACATTATAGTTAATGATTCTTAGAAAACCAATAAAAATAAAAATTGTACCGATAATTACATGAAACCCATGTAGGCCGGTAGAAGCATAAAATGTTGTCCCAAAAACACTATCAGCAATAGAAAAACTAGAGTCTGTATATTCGATATATTGAAATAAAGTAAATACTACAGCTAATACAACAGTTATAAAAAAACTATTAATTGTAAATACTCTTTTTCCAGCTATAAATGCATGGTGACCATAAGTGATAAAAGCACCACTTGATAGTAATAAGAAAGTATTAAGTAATGGAATAGAAAAAGGATTTAAAGGCACTATTCCTAATGGAGGTCAGTATCCACCTATTTCTACTGAAGGAACTATTGAACTATGGAAGTATGCTCAAAATACAGATATAAAAGCAAAAACCTCACTAATTACAAAAAGTATGAATCCTATCATTATCCCATTTTTAACTTCTTTTGTATGATGACCTAGATAACTACCTTCTATATGAACATCACTTAATCAAAAATACATCACAGTTGATGTTAAAAAAAAACCTAAGCTTAATAATAAACCACCGTTATTATAACCATGAATAGATAACACTGCACCTATTGCCATAAAAAATAATGTTCAACTAATTAAAATAGGCCAAGGTGATTGATCCACTAGGTGGTAGGTGTGTGATTGATATTTATTTTTAATTAATTGTAAATTAGTCATTTTAAAATTTTAATTTTAATTAATTTACTTCAAGATAAAATGTTTTATTTTAATTAACTTATTTTTAGGGTAACTACCCCCCCCTTCATTCCGCCCGTTAGCTCTGCAAGGTAGGAAAGGCAAAAACAGCCCCCAACTTGGAGTGGAGTGTTTTGCCTTCCCTTAGGCCACGCCCTGTATGTTAGAAATTAGGTAGGAGTTAGCGTAGCAGGCTAGGGTAATACTCCCCTGCCTCCCTCCCTCCCTCCCCGTAGGGAGGGAGGGAGGCAGGCGCCGTAGTGCTACCTTGCCTTAACCTGAGTTCCTTATTCCTACCTTTTAAATGAGGTGCATGGTGGTAAAAGTGCTAGCAGGGATGGCTAATGTGTTGCTGGACGAGAAATCCAATAATGTTAGTATATCGCCCCTTCGGTTAAGTTACAGGAGGAGCTAATGTCGTAGAGCCGGCCCTCCCTGCTCCGCACCTCCTCCCTGCCACCCCTACCCTTTCCTACCCTCCCTCCCCGTAGGGAAGGGGGTGTAGGTGTGGGTGCGGACGGAGGCAGGGAGCGTTGCGGAGGGCTAGTACTCCTCTGCCTTCGGCATCGTACTATAAGGACGGACAGGTGGAGGCAGGGAGAAGAAAAATAGATAAGTATTAGTAATAATCAAAAAATTATAACTAACCTATAATTTATTTAGCTATTAATTATTATAAATTATATTTATTATTATAAATATATAAAGATAATAAAGAAAAGAGAAATAAGTATAGTTTTTTTAGTTTAGATATAATTTATTTTTTTAACATAATTATGTTTTTGTTGAATGCTTATAGACAAGTATACTATTAAATTTTTATAATAAGTATACTAATACTCTTTTAATTTAGTGCTTGCGCTTGCCAGGTTTTTTTATATATTAAAGATATCTAGCTTAAATACTAATTTATATTGAAGACTTCCAGGTAAAAAGGGTTTTTGCTAGCAAAAGGCTTACCTGGCCTGCCCTCCCTCCCTCCCTTTCCTAAGGGGAGGGACGGGGGGGGGGTTTTAATTTTTTTGATTTAATTAAGAAAACTTAATAGAATGAGTAACTATGAATTGAATATCATAGAAAAATGATTAGCATAATACACATCTTAAGAAAGTAAACCAAATATAATTGCCCATGTTAAAATTTCATTAAATTAACAAAAAAAAAACATGTCTGTAAGATATTTAGACAAAGGTTAAATTATAATGTCTACTGGTTAAGAATGTGAAGGTTAGAGTTTTATAAAGGTGCTGAGAGGAGAGGTTGTAAAGCAAGAGAGGAGCTTATATTGCTAAAGCAGGGAAGAGAGGAGCATGTAAAGCAAGAGAGAATAATTAAGGAACCAAGACAAAATTCCTATAATAACCAAAGATAAGATAGAGAAAAAAGAAATTATAAAGATAAAATAGACAAACCTAAAATAATATTTATTAAACAAACACTTATAATTAATAAGAAATTAGAGAATATGTAATATTTACTTAGTTTTTGCCTATATTTTATAATTGTAGCTAATTTAGGATATCTCTCTTCTAATTTAAATCTATTTAAAAGATATCCGCCATAGAAATTTAAAATAATTCCCAATAAACATCATAAGATAATGGAGCTTGAAAATGTTATTACAAATGCTAATTTAGAAATACCATCTAATAATTCAAATTTAGTTAAGATCTCATCTAAATCGAATACACTTGATTTTTTAACGTCATTTATCATTTTTAAAATTTCAATATCAGTATTTTCTTTAGAAATTGAATTAGTAAATTTAGTCCCCGCCTCAATACTTTTTTTTAATTCAGACAGAACACCTTCTTCGGATCTTTCAAGATTGTTTTTTCTCGTTTCAAATTTTCTAAGGATTTCTTCATTATTGTCTCTATCCGCAATACTTGAAAAATTTGCGTTTTTTTTCGTAGCTTCAATTTCTTTCATTAAATTAGATTTCTCAAATCTGATTTTTTCTAGATCACTTATTTCCCTTTCAAGGGTGTTTCAATGCAGTTTTTGACTAAAGTTTGCAGATGTTTGATCATCAGCGACTCTCTTTGAACCATCTTGAGCTGACTTTAAAGCATTTTTTAAAACTTCTACATCGTTTTGTTTAGCGTGCTCACTTTTAATAGTTAAATATGTCGCATAAGCCGAGGCTGAAGCAATGAAAACAGAAGCTATTTTCTTTAATTCTGAACCTACCCCCATTTTTATAAATGGTTCTGGTCCTGTATTATTTTTATTATCTAAATACTCAGAATATAATAAACCAAAATTTATTAATATAAAAAATATTGTAAAACTGATTTTAAAAAAAGCTCAAATCAGTTATACCTAAGCAAGCCCAAATTTGATTTAAACTAATAATCTGTGAATTATTCATTTTTTTATTTTTTATTAAAATTAAGAAGAGATTTTTTTTAAGGAATATCTCTTAAAAAACCTTTAAATCTAATAAATTTCACTCTCTAGTTTTTTTTTTGTTTAATCCTGTCTGAGTTTAAGATAAGAGATTAATCATTTTAATCCAAGCATCTACGTTCTACGCAGTGTTGCCTGTAGGACTTAAGTTTTTTTAATTTTTGTTTTAAATTTATAGACCTTTTCCTTTTTTATAGGGGGGGAGTGCCAGGGGTTGCTGATGCAGCGTCTGCGTAGCAGCAGCGTCTGTCCCTCCTCCTTTCCTACCGTAGGCCAGGGTGCCGAAGGCTCCCCTACGGTGTCGTAAGGGAGGGAGAGAAGGTATAAGGAGCCAAATCCTCTTTTAATTTATACATCTATGAAATAAAAACGTCTTATAAATAATACACCTAAAACACGTGAAACCTACCCTCCCAGGCCTCAGGCCTACTGCAGGGCTCCATACCTTACAAAGTTAACAAATAGTAAATTAAATATATTAATTATTCAATAAAAAAAGAGATTTTACTACTACAACATCAACTTAAAAAAAAACTTTACCTACTTTATTTTAATAGGCAAAGTCAAAAAAAAGAATAATTTTATTTACCTTTTTACTTAAATATTTTTTATATCCAATAAAATCAGTTAAATATTTAATTTAAAATTAGGAGATTAATAACATAAAATAAACCATAAAGTAACTAATCTGAATTAAACCTAATTCACTATTATTTTACAATAATAGATTTTTTTAAAAAAATAATAATATAAAAATATTAATTTTAATTATTTAAGACATAATACAAAAATATTTTAGAACCTATTACACAAATAAACAAACCTATTCAACTAACTATTAATAATAATTTAACAGATTTACTCCAAAGTATTATATAACGATTAATAAAAATTTTTAATATATTACCTACTTTATTATTAGGTATATATTTATTATAATCTAGTGAAGTAATATATTTTACAATAAATATATTTAATATAATTAATAAAAACATTAATTCAGCAGTAGCTAATTGATTTATTTCAGGTAAAAGATTTAATGGAAAATCATTAAATCTATCATTTAAATTACTTATAATATTTAAATTATTAGTATTACTTAAACCGTCTAATCAGTTAGTGAAATTATTGGTATTATTATTATTATTACTTGAATTATTAGAATTTAATATTTTACCAACACCCACAGTTAGAGCTTGACTACCTAATCATACAGCAGCACCAGCAGCTACCTTAACACCTTGAGCCCCAGGTACTTGTTGCGCTGTTTTTAAAGCTAAAGTACCACCAGCAGCAACACTTAGACCAGCAGCTACATTTTTTAAAGACGAACTAGGAATACTAACATTAAAGTTAGGATTTATATTTACAATACCATCCGCTTTAACAGTATTATTATTAATACCCGAATCTGACATAAATTTAAATAAATCCACATCAAATAAAGAATTATCAAAACAAATTAAAGAAACACCCAAATAACTAAATAACATCATTATAAAAAAAACTATACCAGTTAATATAAAAACTATATAAAAATAATTTAAACCTATAAACTTAAAATAAAAATTTTTAATTGAATTACCTAAATAACTATTTTTAATCAAATAGTCTAAAATAATAAAAAAGACAAAGGATAATAAGGAAATATATTTTATTGAAATCCTTATTTTTTTTTTTTTTTTCAAAAGAGACTTCTCTAGTTTAACATAAAAATCAACAGCACATAATTTTGTTTATGTTCATAAAAGAGAAAGTTTTCCGGAATATAATCTTTTCTAAAAATAGCTTATCTCCTTTCATTATTAACAACTTAATAAAAGGTTTAGACAATTAAATAAAAAAAGTATCTTTCCGTCCACTTAATAATTAATTTACCCTAATCTCTGAATCAGGTAAAATAAGAAGAATACAAAAAAATTTTGTAAAATAAAGATTTCTCTTCTTCAATAATGTCTGTCTTAAACTTTTATAGCTAGGCAAGACGTTACATACCCCCCCAAACCTTATTAGGTTTGGGGGGGGGGAGAAAGAAAGCCTCTCCCTAGCCCCGCTAGTCTAAACTCTACAGTGCCTCCACCCCTTCCCTCCCCTTACGGTTGCGAAGCAGGGGAGGGAGGGAGGCACCATAAAGGGGTGGTGTCTCCCCTGACTAGGCCAAACTGGGGGGGGTTCAATTAATTATATTTATAAAAAATAAATAAACAGATAAAGATAAATTTTTATAGTGGAAGTAGTGAAATCCTTATTGCTAAACAAGTGGCTTACCCTTCACAAAATATTACTGCTTCTGCGAAGCCTTCGCACCCAAAAAAATGGCGGTAAGCTACCATTATTACAACTATAATTAAACAAAAACTTGCAAGTAGCAATAATCGAAAAAATAAATTTATCATTTTTTTAATCATTTTTATAATTATTTTCATTATCATTTTTATATTTATTTTCATTATTATTTTTATTAGTGCAAATCTATAGCATCTTTAAGGTATGAACAAGTTAATAATGTTAAAACAAAACTTTGAATTAATGAAACACCTATTTCTAAACCAATTAAACCTATGAATATTGCAAAAGGTATTAAAGTTAATACAGCTATTATTAAACTACTTGAAAATAGTTTATATAGGAATGTAGATAAAATTTTTAATAAAGTGTGTCCAGCTGTAAGGTTAGCAAATAATCGAACACCTAAAGAAACAGCTCTAGCAAAATAACTAACTACTTCAATTAAAACAATTAATGGAACTAAAGCTAAAGGTGTACCTGATGGAATAAAAAAAGAAAAAAATTTTAATTTGTGTTTAGATAAAGATAATATTGTAACACCCATAAAGATAGTAACAGATAAACCTAATGCTACTACAGCACTGGCATTTATAGCAAAAGAATAAGGTACATTAGATACTAAATTACCAATTAAAACAAAGAAAAATATAGAATAAATGAAAGGTATATACACTTCATTTAAAGACCCTATTTGATCTTTTACCATTGTACTTAAACTTTGAAATGATGATTCAAAAGCTATTGATCAGTTGTTAGGTATCAATTTTACTTCATTATCCCCGTATGTATGTAAACCTACTATAGTAAATAAAACTAATATAGTATATAAACCTAAATTAGTTAAACTTAAATTTAAATAATTAAAGATTGGAGCATTAAAACCTATTAAACTTAAAACTTCGAATTGAGAAAGAGGAGATAAAATTAAATTTGACATAATATTCATATTTCTAAATTTCTAATCATTAAATAAGAATTTTATTATTTTGTTAAATAATACTAATACAGGCTAGCCTTTTCTCCGTAGGAGGAGGATCTCTCCTTCCTAAATAACCACTCCCGAAGGGGGCTAACCTAAGATCCCTTATTAACCATTGTGCCTCCTCCTCACCCCTCTGTAACACTATACCTCCCGCAGCTACGCTGCCGTATGCAGCATAGACAGCTTAGCCTTGTCGAAGAGATAGTCCTCCCTCCCCTTACGGTTGCGAAGCAGGGGAGGGAAGGATGGATCGGAGGACGGAGGACTTATTTTAGTAAAACTAGGGAGGTAGTGCTGCGTAGCAGCAGAGAGAGTGAGGAATGTTTGCCGCCATATTTTTCAGGTAGATCTGCACTTAATTAAAGCGTAGCTCCTGACCCCCCTCCCCTCACGGGACGGGAGGCTAAACTAGGAGGAGGGGTTAGATTTCAGTTATGGGAGGGTTACTTCTATTTTTATAAACCTTAAGGCTAGGGAGGTTAGATGTTTGATTTAAATTAAGAATAAACAGGAGGAGTGCGAAGCAGAAACACTAACCAACTTACCTTAGTTTAAAAAGGATTTGTACTACGTACTACGTATTTCCTCCGGAGTGCTAGAACTATGTACTATACATTATGAACTACTACTTAAAATAGTTGTATATTATACAAAATCAACTGTATATTATATTATATTATATTTAATTCTTTTAAACTTAGGTATCCTTCCCCCCCTTTACCTTGGTCTCAAGCTTTTAGGCTACCTTCGAGGCAGACTTTAAGGCGAGGCACCCGTCCAGCCTCGTGTATCCACCCTGCCACCACCCTACCCCTATGTCTCGGCACAGTAAGGTGTCTTAGGTAGGGCAAAAACCCCCCCTGCCTCCCTCCCCGTAGGGAAGGGGGAGGCACCGCTATGCTATCGTAGGGGGAGGGAGGCTTAGCAAAGGACGGTTAGGCAGCAAGGCTTGGTATGAGGCTAGGATTGTTACTAGGTGGGCGGTGCGACTGCTTCGCATAATGATTATTCCTTATTAGATCTAGAGATTACAATAGTAGCAAACATTGCTAATAATAATATGATACTTAAAGTTATTAATAATATAGCACCATAAGTATATAAATTATGACCTAAAGCCTCTATTTGTTGAAAAATTGTTATTAAAGAATCTGAAGATGAAGAATAATAAAAGTTATTTACAATAGAATTAATTAGACTTATCTTAATAATAGTATAAGAGTTTGAAAACAATTCATTAAATAAAGTAATATTATCTAAAAAAGCAGATACTACCGGCACATTGTTAAAATTAAATTTAATAATAGAAAAAATTATAAATATAAACAAAAAACCAACAGCTAATGCTAAAGGTAACGTTTTAGTATACTGACTTCCAGTTTCTAATATATCTGTTAATTTTATATTGATCATCATAATAACAAATAAAAATAGTACGGCGATAGCCCCTACGTATACAATTATATAAGAAATTCCTACAAAATTAATCCCAATTAAAATAAGATAACCAGCAGATAGAACAAAAGTACCTATTAAAAAAATCACTGAAATTACAGGATTTTTAGAAGTAATTGAAAAAACACCCGATAATAATGTAGCAAAAGCTAATATATTTATTAAAATAGTTGTCATTATATATAAAAAAATTTTTATAGCCCACGTTGGAGTCTTTTTTAATATTTTTTTGTTTTGTTGCAGCCTGAATAACCTACCCACCCTTCCAGACTTTATAAGGACATATGACCTGTGAGTTTCAAGGACAGTTAGGCGAGGCTTGAGGAATTGTTCATCCCTCAGGTCCCTTTTAGGCTAAGGAAACTTCTTAGTTACTTATAATACCACTCCTTAAGCCTCTCCTTAGGTAAATCCTTAGGAGGTTAGGTTTTGCTACCTTATAGGTTAGGTGTTTTACGGAAAAGGAAAGGTGAAGGAACGCAGTAGCCCTCCTATGCCTAACCTGACGACTCCTAAACCAAACTTCCTAACAAAAAATAATATATAATAAAAACTATAATAAATTAATAATAAAGGCTGAAAACTAAAATTTAAATTATTATAACACTACTTCCTCCCTGCCTCTACTCCGTCCTCAAAGTTTTGAATTGCAACTTAGAGGGACGGAGTCCCCAGCCCAGCCCCCCCCCCCTTGCGAGGGACCACCCTCAAAAAAAAGGGGTTGATGGAAGGGAAGGGTAAGGGTAAGGGTAAGGGTGAGGGGTAAGGAGGGGGCAAGGTTTCACTAACCCCCTCCGCTACGCACAGTGGACAACTAGGGAGGTACCTCCTAAGACAGGGGAGGGTTCTATGTTAATTAATAATAGCAAGTAAAATATAAAACTTAGTTTAGTATTAAAATTTATAATTTAAAATAGCAGGTTTAACCTAGAAAATTTGACCTTATATATATAAAATATACAGGCAGAATGACTTAACAACTTAAAAATATAAAAAGAATAGTGCCCTCTGTCTAGCAGTAGTACTACGTATTCAAGAGGTTACAGCTCAGTTAACCTAAAGCAAAAACCCCCCCCCCCTGCCTAGGCACTCTAGGCAGGAAGGATAAATTTTTATATTTTTATGTAAGTAAAAACCGCAAACTATAGATTTATTTAATTATTAATTACACCACCCCACCTTCCCTTTTTTTTTTTAGGGGGGGTAGATCAATAGTTATAAGGTTTATAATAGTGAAAAAATAGTCATTTACTTTTTTAATTAATTTAATTCTTATAATATAAATATTATAAGAATTAAATATAAAGATATGAATTTGTAATTTACTCCCACCCTCCCTCCCTCCCGTAGGTAGGGTTGCTCGGAGGAGGGGAGGATGGAGGGAGGAAGGGAAAAATAATAAATATTTATGTTAAAATAACTTTAACCTGTCTTCAATAGTATACTTTGAAGGGATCGAAGGAATTGATGAATTAAGTCGTCTAAAGTGCTCTACATCATTTAGTTGATTCTGGAGATTATCCATAGCTTGTACATCGAGTACGTTTTGTGGAAGATTACTTATTGGTTGAGAAATAGTTATGTTATTTAAAGCGCTACGATCCCGCACCGAAACCTCCATTACTATAAATACCTTCACCTACGCTGCCGTCCGTGCGTAGCGGAGGCGCCGTAGGGAGTGTGATTAATGTAAGAAAAACCCTTACTTTCGTTATTATTATTCCCTGTACTCATAGAAATATTATTTCCAGTCTAAAGTTCCGCTGATATAATTATAACTATCATTTTCAATACCTGTCAAAATATGAGACATATTATTTAAAATCGAAATAATATCTAAGTTAAATATTATACTTAAAAATTCTAAATTTAAAGTAAAAGTCTCTAACATATTTAATATTAAATATTAAAAAACCAATAAAGGCGAAAAACAATATAGAAAAAAAGGTTAAGAATACAAAGTAGACTTAATAAAGACATTAAATATTAAATAATTATAAGTTGTATTAATAATCAAGTAAAACATAATATAACCATTGAATAAAAACATATTCTAAAAATATTTATAATTTTTGTTGTCAGCCTGCCCTCCCTCCCCTTACGCATCGCGTAGCGCACCCTCCACCCCTTGCGTAAGGCCAGGGAGGGAGGGTAGGGAGGGAGGCACCGCTACGGTGCCTAGCTCCCGTGGCTTAAATTTAATTTATATTTTTTTAATAACTAGTTTGGCTTAACCCTCCGGAGGGCCAGTTAAAGTTTTAGAAGTAACAATTTTTAAAATAAAACACAACATTATATTTATATTTATATTTATATTTATATTTATATTTATATTTATATTTATATTTATATTTATATAATACAACATATATTATATATTATATTTTGAAAAACTGACCCATCTTTTATTTATTTATTTTAGTCTTTCTTAAAAATATATAAAAATTATTTTTGTAAAGTAAACAATTAATAATTAATAAAAATTAAACCAACGGTGCCGTGCCGTATGGCTGGCAGACTTAGAAAGTTTGCACCCGTATTTTTAGAAGGGGTGTGAGTCCGTAGTCCTATGTTAGCCTAGGACGGCCACGTAGTCCATTGCCATAGCCTTGGTCATTGCCTTGGTCATTGCCTAGTCCATTGCCGTAGGAGGAACACTCTATTTCAATTCTTCTATAAAATCGAAGGTAAAGAAGATGGTACTTCATATAATAAAGAAGTTACCGACATATGTAAGGTATCTAATATTACATTAGGAAATATACCTAATAGGAAAGTAGGAATTAATAAAGATAATAATAAGAAGAATTCTCTTCTATTAATGTCTTTAATAGGTTGAAGATTGGGATGATATGATCCATAAGACAATCTATTATACAAGAATAAAGAATAACAGGCACTTAATACAATACCAGAAGCCCCTAGAACCGCAGTTAAAGGACTTTCATTCCAAATTCCCATTAAAGACATAATTTCACCTAATCAATTTAAACTTAATGGAATACCAGTATTAGCTAAAGTAAATATACAGAATAGTATAGTAAACACAGGCATGCAAAGCACTAGCCCTCTTATGTTTTGTATAATTCTAGTGTGTAAACGGTCGTAGATTATACCACCTACACAAATAAATAGAGCAGGACTTACAAATCCGTGTGCTATTGATAATAAAATAGCTCCTTCTATTCCTTGAATTGTATTTGAGAATAACCCTAGTACTACAACGCCCATGTGCGCAATACTAGAATAAGCAATTAATCTTTTAGTATCTTGTTGTACAATAGTAGAAAACGATGAATAAATTATACTTATAATACAAATGGTTTGAACTAAAGGAGAAAAATAATGAGTAGCATCGGGAAAAAAATTTATTAATACTCTAAGAAAACCATATGTAGCTAATTTAAGTATTGTAGCAGCAAGTATTATTGATCCTGCTAAAACAGAGTCAGCATGAGCTTTAGGCAATCAAATTATGAAAGGATACAGTGGTGTTTTAACAGCAAGAGCTATAAAGAATCCTAACCATAATACTTTTTGATAATCCAAACTAATTTCGTATAAAGAAATTAATTGAAAATCTGTTGAACCAATATAACTATATATAGTTAATATACTTAATAGCATAGGTAAACTTCCTGCTAAAGTATATAAAAAAAACAATAATGCAGATCTAAATTTATCTTTACCGTGACCAAATATTACTATTACTATAAATAGTACAGGTAAAACACTTTCAAAAAAGATATAAAAAAGTAATAAATCTAAAGAAACAAAAGCACATATTTGTAAGCTTTCTAAAATTAAAAATGAAATTAAAAAATATTTTAAATTATTAGTAATAGTAGTGTAATTAGATAATAATGCTATTGGAGTAACAAAAGTAGTTAATAAAACGAAATAAATTGATATACTATCAACACCAAAATTTAAATGATATAAATTTAAATAACTAAAATCAGAAACAAACTGGTATTGAGTAATATTAGAATCAAATTGATACCATATAAATAAAGAAATAAATAAATTAATTAGAGAAGTAGTTAATGCTATCTGTTTCATTCTCAATTCATTATTATTTATAGGTAATAATAACATAGATCCTATAATAGGTATTAATAATAGTAAAGTAATCATTGATTTTTTTATTTATTTTTTTTTTCTCCCTTTAAAGTATGGGCGCCTGCGCTGCGGAGCTGGGAACGCTACGTCATCTTTTAAATTTTACCTCTGCACCCTTTACCCTACGCAGCTGCGTTTATCCTTCTCCTCACTCCCGGCCGAAAGCATTTCGAGGGAGGGAAGGTAAAATACCATGCCTAAGGAGCCTTACGGCGCCTCACCTTTACATCCTGACGGCTGCAAGGACCGGCAAGGGGGTTTGTTAGGATGGTAGGCTGCCAAACCCTCCGTCCCTCCCCTTAGGCTGGGGCTACGCAGAGGAGGACCGGACCCATCTGACAAAACAATTTCTTTTTTCTCCGGAGGCCGGAGGTACGAGTGCGTTTGACGTTTGGCGTTTGGCTAGCAGGGGAGGTAGTGCTGCGTAGCAGCAGGCGTAACTACTACTGTTTCTTCGTAATTAATACTCTCTTAAGGAGAAAAACGTAACTTTTTTTTTTATAAAGCCTCTCTAAATTCTCTCTTTTTTAATCTTAATATAAATTAGTATATTTATTTTATTTCAAGCCCCCTGGCCTAAGTGCGTAGCGGTGGGTAGTATGTTAGTTGGGAGCCTCACCTAGCGAGGTTTACTGTTGAGTTAAGTAATACTCGGTCCGGTACTTGTTAGAAAAGGATGAAGTCGAACATTCTAAAGAAAGGAGACTTTGCCAGATTTTAGGTGGATAGTATTATGCTAGCTCTCTTATAGAAATGTAGGCTTCTACCCCCTTACTATGCTACCGCTTCGAAAAGGTAAAGTGGCAAGGCATGGTTGCGCTGATAGCCTACCTACCCTCGCCACCTGCGGTTACGAAGGGGGGTAGGCGAGGTTGGTAGCCTTAAATAGTTGAAATAAATAATCTTTTATATTAGTAATAAAAAATTTTAATTTTTTAGAGTCGCATCTTTTAGCGATAAATTCATTAATTACAAGAATTAATATTATTAACCTTATGTTGATTTAATTTAAACCAATAAAAGTCATGAGTGTTTAATAAATATAAAAATATTAAATTTTAATATATTTATATTTTTAAGGGTTTTTATTAATATTAAATTTAATAATAAAAATTAAACCCATCCTCCTTCTGCCTACGGCACCGTACGGCACCGTGCGGCACTATGCTCTCTACCAATTTTCCCTCTTCCTATATAAAATTTGCCATTAATATTATTAAGTAAAGCCCTCCGCTCCCCTTGCTGACCACCTACTAGGGCTAGAGAGATCGAGGGTAGAGACATAAGGCTTTGCACCGGTGTGGAGCCTTTATTTTTAGATCATTAGTTATTTTACTCCATTCACCGTAAAGGATAAGATGCTGTTGAGTAAAAAGGGGTGCTTGCCTGATAATAGAACGCAGTCCGAAGGCTGCATTATTATTTGTTCTTTAAATTTAATAGGGGTAAGATTAATTTTATTATTTTTCATTAGTTTAAAAAATTATGAGTATAATAATAAGAAGGCAACCATTAAAGCAAATATGTTTTAATCAAACTAAGATCGCATTATAACAATAATATATCGACCCTTAAAAGGTTTTTTCCTTTCTCCTTTTTCTCAACGTATAATAGAACTCATATGTGAATCTAAAGATCTGGCGGCTTCTCGCATAGATTTATAAATAGTTTTAGTATTTGTATATAAATCTTCTACTATCACCTTAAACCCAGGATTAGGATCTAAAGTTCTATTTTTAGCACGTTCTTTCATTGCTACTATATTTTCTAGAGTGTGCTTTCTACCATAAAAACTATTATTAGAACCTTTACGATTTTCACTCATTCTTTTTCTAACTTCCAATGAATGAAAACTTCCTAGGGCTTTTTTCTTTAATTTTTCAATAACTTCCTCGGTATGAGTAAAGCCTAAAGAATTCCCTGCTTTAGTTAGAATATTATACACAGGTTGAAATTCATCTAAGTAATATTGTTCACGATTTAATACATTATCTTCTTCAGTAATCTCTAAAATAAATAGAGAAAAGCTATCCATTTTATAATGATTTAATGCTCTAACAATGATTAATTTATCTTTTTCTCGTAAATATGATTCTTGAAAATAATCGTTTACTCTAGGGTTAAGATTAAAAGCACTTCCTATATAAAAATTGCCATTAATGTTATTATACCAACAATAAATTCCAGATTTTTTCTTTAAATCTTTAGTGATTTCATTGCGTTGAGAAAATGGGTTTGGATAGTAATATACAGAAAGCTTTATTAATTGTTCTTTTAAATCATCTGTACCTCTAGAATTGCTAATAAAGATGGGGTTTGATTTGTTATTATTTTCCATTTAAAAAAAAATTATGAGTATAATAATAAGAAGGCAACCATTAAAGCAAATACAATTATGTTATTAGAATAACTCTTTATTTATTCTCAATAGTTCACACTATTGTTCAGACTATGTCATCACTTCGTCTTCGTATACTCCTCCTACGGAGGAGGAGGAGGAATCGTAGAAAAATTATTTTAATTAAAAAAATTAATTGCTCTTCCTCCGCTACGCTTGGCCAGAGAAGTGCCGGAAATTCATGTTAGGCTTATTGTTAGTGATACTCACCTATTAGTCGTTGAACCTTCATAACCTACAGAATATTAACATCTTGCCTCCAAGTGCTGTTCCCTTTTCCGTATTTTTACGGTGCCGGGAAAATATTCTTTCACTAAATTATGCTTGGCTGCAAATTAACTGTAATTTAATTTATTACAGTACTTCTTGCAATTAATCCGGTTTTCTTCTTAAATTTATTTAAGAGGGGCTATCTATTATTAAACCCTGTAGCTTCTGCTAAAGCAAAACCTAAGATTGCGTAATTAAATAATTGTCCTCTCATTTGAGGGTTTCTAGCAACAGCTGTAATTAAACCAGAGAAAACTACTCCAATACCTACTCCCGCTCCTGCTAATCCGATTGTTGCCATACCTGCTCCAATATATTTTGCTGCTTGTAACATAATATAATAAAAATTATTTTATAATAAAAACTCTAATAGTGTCTAACCGCCTTAATTAAGATAAATAAAAAATAAAAATTATTAAAATAAAACACATAAAAAAAAGACCCTTTTACTTTAAAGCTCCACCTCTCTCTAGCCTTACACATCCCCCCTAGTTTGGCCCAGGTATCTTGCAAGGAGGTTGGAGGGGACCTAGCCCCCCCCGCCCTTGCTAAAGCACGAGGGAGGGGGCTTAAGGGAGCCTAGCACCCCTCCCAGCCCGGATGAAGGACAGGGAGGTAAAGTAAAAACCTTTATCTGTATGCTTTAACATAAAGTTTTTTTTAATTAACCTGCTTCTTATTTTATAAAAATAAATAGGGTTAAAATTAAGGGCTTTAAATTTAATATAGTCATAGTACTCCATCTACAACCCTGCCAGGTCCCTTAGCTGGACCTAGACATTCTTTTTTTTGGGGGGGGGGGGCTGCGTAGCGAGGGAGACATAGTGCCCTCCCTCCCTTACTCCGCTACGCAGCCTACGGCACCCTCCCTTATCCTATACGGCAAGATGGAATAGGGCTACCCTCGCCTGCTCAGCATAACTCTCCCTGCTGAGCACGGGGCTAGTAGCGCTACGCTCAACCTTCGTACTAAGAATGAAAAAGAGTGGAGGGTGCCTTGCCAAAACGATTGCAGTTATGCTAGAGGGGGGGTCCGTAGGAGGGGGGCTGCGCAGGCGCAGCGTAGCGAAGGGGCAGTCACCTTGATAACTATATTTTCTTCTCCCATTTTTCATAAATTAATAATAATTAATATACGGATCATTATAAAAAACTAATTAAAATTTTAATTAATTAAAAAAATAATGGTTACAATATTACTTACAATATAAATTGTTTTTTAAGAAAATTTTTATAGAATTAAATATAGTTAAATTATTTATTATAAATTAGAGATATTTACTTTAGAACACTCTTCTATAGAGAGGGTTGGCTACCTCTGCGTAGCCCCTACCTCACGGACCGACGAAGCTTACCTCTGCGTATGCGTAGGGCAAGGCCTAGTACTAATGCTAGGCAATGGAATAGCTAGCGCAGACAGTGTTCCTGCCTCCAATGCAGCCTCCCCTTCGGCCCTTCGGAGGACTACGGTACATTGCCACTACCGTTCGCAGGGGAATTTAGCTTCTCCCCCTTATGCTAATCGGTAGGAGGAGGGGCGAGGCAGCGAAGCCTGCGAGGCTAGGTTGCTCGAGGGTGGAGTAGGACCTCAAAGGTTTTGATGATCTATGGCTCCCCCTCCCTACGGACTCTGCGTTAGGCTTTAGCAAGGGGGGAGTGACCACTCCTCCTACGGACTAAGCATTACGAACTAAAAACTCCGGACTAAGGATTAGGACTACGCACTAGAACTACGTATGGCTACGCAGAAGTCTATATAGAAAACTAAGACAGATAATCCTAAAGAAATAAAAATACTACAAAAAGTCATCTAAATCTACTAAATCATTAGAATTAGCTTGTAATGATTTCTGGTTTGCATCTTCCTGGTCAGTTCCGAAGGCGGGGGTTTCATTGTCAGGATTATTAGATTTCGGCTCAGGGGATTCAGAGGAAGGGGTTTTATCCTCCCCTCCCAGCCCGTACGGTAGGGAGGAGTGAATGCCGTAGGCTGGTGTTTCCTTACCTACATTTGTGTGCGTAGCGGTGGAGTCATAACCTACTTTTGTTTCTGCCCCTCCGTCTTCCTCCCTCCCATTAGGTTCGTACGGCACCGCACGGTGCGTAGCGGAGGGCTCTGCCGCAAGCTCCGAATGGTTGCTGGAGGGCAGGGTTCCGTTCGCAGGCTGAGGCTGGGAGGGCTCGGAAACTTTATCGGGTTTTTGTTCATTTTTATACTCGCTATCACTTTCTGTTGGCAAGTAGGTAGGTTCAAAGTCTTCCACATCCGCGTCGTACTCAGGTTCTTGTTCAGATTCGGGAGATTTTATTTTACTAGAACTAGCAACAGGAGTTTCTTCTGCTGCTTCACATTGATCCGTTTCCGAGTTATAGTTAAAGTCTCCCCAGAGATGCTTATCTTTTAAGGTTTGATAATATTTATCATCCATATCTTCTGCAGCATCAGAACCCTCCCATAGATTAGGTGAATTTTCAGTTTCAGAACTAACTCCTTGATCCACCTGCCGTTCAGTTTCAGAACCATTATCTTGATTAAAATCATCACGAGATTTACCTTTATTATTTTCAGGCTTATTTTTAGAATCATTACTTTGATTGTTTTCTGGTTCTGTTCCGCCTCCTTTTAGTGGAGATCCATTTCCTTGGTTATTATCAACTTCTTTTTCTTTTACTCTGGAATAAGGGTTACCAGCCTCTGCGAGGTCCTCGCTACGCTCACGTAGAGAAGTAGTGTTTGGATCCTTTCCTCCTACCTGTAAAGAGTTAGAAGGGAAAGATGAGGTATTATTGGTTTCGTAAGCACTCCCTGGCTCCGCTCCCTCCGTCCCTCCCCTTAGGCTGGGGCTACGCAGAGGAGAGGCTGTGGGGTTTGGGGAATCACTTTTTTCTTCGAAGAGAAAAGGTATTTTATCCCAAAAAGAAAATATAACATTAGTTCCTCCCTCTGCCGTCCGTGCGTAGCGGAGGCACCCCTTCGTACGGTAAAATACAAGGGTGGGGAGAGCACAACATCATCCTTTAAAGGTAAAATATCTATGATTTATATATGAATAACTAAACAATATAAAATAATATAAAAACATAAAATTACTGGGGGTATCTAGATATCCGATTTTACTAAAATAATAGAGTGAATTTTTAACTCTAAAAGCCCACCTTCCGATCGTACCATAAAGGTAAGAAGTTTCTTCCGAAGTATGGGAGGGTCAAATTTTAATACAAGCCCCCTTGAAACGCACCCTACTAACCTTTAGCAAAGGAATGGTTGACAAGGCTCTAGGCCAAAACTTGTATAAGCGTAAAAATGGAGATCTAGATACTGCAATAGTTCCTAAATAAAAACTATGAAAGTGAATCCAGTCAAATAAGAAACTCATTACTTGAAACTGCTTCAACTGCGATTGGCATGACTAAATCTTTATTTTAACTAAAGGATACTTTAATGATTTAGTCCGGAGGTGATGTATTTTTCCGTCTAAAGCTCTGCTGCTACGCAGCACTGTTAATCGCCCTATCACTAATTTCTAGTTATCATCTTCCTGCCCTCCCTCCCTGGCCTACGGCAGGGCAGGGCAGGAAGGATAAGAAGTTACTGTTTAAAAAACAATTTCTTTTTTCTCCGGAGGCCGGAGGCCGGAGGGTTTTTACATCAAATAAAATTATTGATCTACCTCTCTTAAGCTTAAGAGATAATTGTGTGCGGGCTTCGCACCGGAGTACAGAGTGAGGAGTCCGGAGGAGCGCTGACATTTTTTCTTGTTTCTGCTGCTGCTACGCAGCAGCACTGATAATTTAACACCAGTTCCATTTTTTATGTAAATCTTTAGTAGCTTGACTATAAGACCTGTTAAGAAATGAAAGAGATAAGTCTATATTAAGAATCCTCTGCTGCTACGCACGCGTTTTAATGATACCTTTAGGTCTCCTTCGGAAGGATACCTTTTATAAGAAGATCAGTTAGCATAAAAGTTACCGTTTAGTGAAGGTTGTATTTTCATCAATATATACTTGTTCAGCTATCGTTAGTTCATATAAAGTTAAATCCAGTGTGAAGCAGAAAACCATATTCTTCCTTAATCAAAATATAATTAGGATTTAACTTAGCAAATAGTTCAATATGGTTAGGAGTAAGTTCCAGTATATTTAATGTAATATTTAATGTAAATACATTCCTCCCTCCCTTTTCCTTAAGAGGGAAGGCTGGGGAGTACTTTTAACAATATTACTATAAAATTTGTTATGTATAAATTCTTTCTTTAGAGTTAAAGCCTTATTTTTATGTTGTTTAAAGCACCGCGTAAATAAATATTTAGTGCTGCTGCGTAGCAGCAGCAGAAACTAAGTATGAATCTTTATCCTTACAAAAATGGTAAATTCCAGGTGATTTTTATAATTACGAAGATAATCTCATTCTTTAGGTTTAATATATTTACTAATAGGTGATTTTACATTTTTACCATATTTAGACGCTATTTCATAAAAAGATAACGATAAAATAGAACTGGCATAGGATATTAATAAAACATTATTTTTTACATTCTCTTTCTCCGGACTCTTCGCTTCAGCCTTAGCATTAATAAATAAATCTAATTTAGATTTTAATTTAAAAATTGCAGGATTTAAGTGTATTCTATTTTCCTTAAGAGTTACAGGTGAAATATTCATTAAAAAAAAATTAGTGATGTATTAAATTATTATTAACAAGCGCGGAGCGATAATAAACACCACACCCTCCTCCGGCTCCTACCCTACCCTTCCCTACCTACCCTACCCCAAAGGGTGAGGGAGAGGGAGAGGGAGAGGGAGAGGGAGGGAAGTGTCTACGGTAATGGATAGAGTTGATAAGTGCCGTAGGCAGAGGTATTAACAGCTGTTCCTTTAAAATAAATAACCTTCTCTTTCGAAAAGAATAGGACTATGTCTTTAACTAAATAAAATTTAGTCATATAACGTATAGTCTCTAGGGCTTTCTTTTTAGCCTGCTAATTACCCTATACTCTACCTTCGCTTTGGTCTTACAAATGAGAGGGCTAGATCCGAAGGAGGAGAGTTTGATTTTGTAATTCTTGCTTTATAAGTTTTATTTAACTTAGAAGAATTAACCCTTGCTAACGTAACAGCGTTGCATTAACACTATTTTGTTGGGGAAACTATTTTTAACAATACCCTCCGCTGCTGCTACGCAGCAGCAGGGTGCGTAGCAGGGTAGTCTACGCATACGCCACTGTAATTAAGTGAAGCGAAACGCAGGGAACTAAAGCTGAAATAGTGTCGTATAAATAGGAATACTTAGCCTACGTAGATAAGGGTGGGCTTCTAGCATATAGTTATATTTTAGATGGACCCATGCCTTTTTTCATTTATCCATGCCAAACACCACAACATAATATCGTTAAATATTAATTATTAAACTAATTAGTAATATATGTGATTAAATATTTATTTTGAAATACTTTACCTTTATTGATATAATTTTTTATCAAATTGGATGAGGATCCGATAGATAAACCTAAAGCTCTAGTACATTCATTCACTTAATCATACTTTACTGATGTATTAGTAGTAATGTCGGTACATAAAACTGATCTCTTACTACCTTTACCTTTGGATAATGGATTTTGTACAAATATTAATTTAATATTTTTACCTTCAATAACGCAGTCAATGAAACAGTTATTAATATGTCCACGCTTCGCAGGGAGAGAAACATTATAATATTTATCTAATCCACATTTTAATGCTGCTTCAGCACTAGAACTATAAGTTTCATGTAACTTGTAAGCCTCTGTAAAAGCAAAAACTTTATCTAAAGACAAATTATCATAATTAATACCTTTAAGTATAGGTTTATTATATTTATATGGATTAACATAAGGTGATCCATATTTTAAAGGTAAATGAGGCTCTAAAAATCTACATTTTTTCCCAATGTTACTACTATAAGAATAACTATTAGGGTAATTCATTAATGTAGTTATAGTCTTTCTTGAAATACCTAAAACATCAGAGGCTGAGTTTAATGAAGTAAATTCTATAACCTTGCCACTTTCAGTAATACAATTAAAAGGTCGTTCACCTAACAATGATGGTCGATTATCTTTAGAGTATCTTCCCAAAGGGACTAAAGTAAAAGTTATATTACCTTGTCCATTAAGTAGAGGTTTTACAAAACTCTTTAAGGCTTGTTCATAAATACGTACTTCGTACTGTGTAAATCTTTGAAGTACTTGAAATACTTTGTAATCATTTGTGTATTCTAAGTTATTTAGGATAAATTTTTGAAAGTAATTAGTAGTACTTACTGTAGGAGATCATAGGAAATTATTAAATCCACCCACTTTATGAACTTCAGAATATAAAGGTCTACTAATTAAATTATTAGATTTAGCATCAGAATAATGGTTAAAAATACGAGCTTCTAAATCAGTTGTTGATCCTATATAAAAATTTTTAGAAGGTATTGAAAAAATAGTATAAACACCCGTTTTAGAAGGCAAACTCTTAAATAAACTATTACTCGCTTTAGTAGGCAACTGGCTTTTATTTGTAATATTTCAATTACTTAAATCAAAATAGTTTTTACATACTCCTGTATCCCCAGTTGGAGCTTTAAGTAAATGTGCACAATTAATTTTTAAAAATACTTTAACTGCACTGTCCTCATCAAAATGATTATACATATCGATTAAAACTTCTCGAGCTTTTACTATGTTTTGAGTATTATATCAAGGTATCATACCTGTATCTTGTCTAGATATGCTTCTATTACTATCCACTCCATGCCTTCCCGCTTTACGGTCTAGTTGGGAGGGTAGACTCGAAAATAAAACAATATTTTTAATCGAACCATAACTAATAATTATTAATAAAGTTTTTAATCTCTATTTTCAATAACTCTTGCTATTGTTTAGACTATGTCTTCAACTTAAACTTTATATGTAAGTTGTTGGGTATTCGTGTCGGGATTATTGTTGGTATAACTCACCCATTAGTCGTTGAACGTTCTTATTTCACTCAATTAAGATATACCGAAATAATATTCGCTGCAAATTGTCTCTAATTATATTACGAGTTCCGGCTTCTTCGTATACCAAGCCTTGCCCACCCTTCCTATGGTCGCTAGCGAGGGAGAGGCCCTGCCTACGCTAGGCTTGATTGGAGGAGGGTTGGACTCCCTCCCCTCCCTAAGGTCACAAAACCAGAACGAAATTGGCAGTGCTGCCTGGTGTACTAAAGCTCTCCACCACTTCGCAGCTTCGCAGCCTAGCTTACGGTTTCTGCTACACTACAATACATTAACTACACGAAGTGTGGTGTGATGTGATGTAGAACTACACTTAATGTTCTTAATTATATTAATAGCGACTACCTTAAAGCATCCTCCCCCCCTCTCGTCCTACGGCCCCGTACGGGAGGGATGGTATACTTAGAAAAGAGGTGTTACATACTTGCCGTAGGTATAGAGATTTCCTTGCAATTAACCCAATTTTTCAAATAGACTCACGCCTATTAGGAGACTTGTGGTTATTAAATCTCAGAACATTGACCGTAAAAAGTACCTGATCTTTCAGCAAGAAAAGATACTTGATTCAGTCTTCCTGGAACACAATCCAATTTAACTCCAAGAGAAGGTACCGCAAATGAATGAATTACATCTGCCAAGTTATTTTAATAATAAAAATTAAGATTAAGTTTATATAACATAGAAGGTAAAAAGTAAGGTTTACAAATGTTAATCAATTTAGGCTTACTTTTAGGTAAAATATAAATTCTAGGTCTTTGATTTTGAATACCTTGAATAGTAGAGTCAATATCATATTTTATTTTTAGTACATTCATTAATGTTATTACTTCTTGTATAGTAAAACTATCTGTACATAAAATTAAACCTCTATTTAATTTAGCACCATCTCCCATAATCCAATGGGATAAAGCAATAGGTGTTAATAATTCATAAATATTATTAGGTATTATTTTAATTTTTTTATTATAGAATAAATCATATAATTCATTAAAACATGGTAAGTATCTTGTACTAAACTCTAAACTATATAAAGTAACTTCTTTTCGCCTACCTTTCCTTTAAGCAGATAAGGTACATTTTAACAATAATGAGAAAGGGCCATAAATGAAGAGATTACATAATCTGATCTAGAGATAGCTTGTTTAAATTTAAATCTAGTGTTTGATTTTTGCGAAGCACTGGATTTTTCTAACCATCCGTCGGACAATAACTTACCTACTATTATTGAATAAGAATCCGATGTTAAAAAAATTAAATTTTTTAAACTTAATGAATATCTCCCTTTATCTATTGTTGAACCTAAATTAGATCCATAAATAACCATACTGGTACTATTATTAATTTCATATTTACTAGTCTTTTTATTTATCCCTGCCTGCGGCACGGTTATATTCATGCTGTACGCATGCCCCATTCTTTTTTTCATTAGGTGCGACACCTTCTGCGTTTGGCGGAGCACGTTTAACTCAGGGATAAGATAAAAATGTGTAAACATAATCTTCAATGTTGTCATATTATTTAATATAACTTGGACTATATCTTAATCTAAAAAGAAAAAGATTTCTTGCGTATAGTCTCTGAGGATATTTTATTTTTCCTGCTGATTTCTAATTTTTAGGTATTAATCAATTATTACATAGTAAAACTAGTACGATTAACTATTAGATTCCAGGGCATATGGCAAGATTCGAATTAAATTAAATGGCTTTTTGCTATACTGCTTTCCTAGTTTCCATCTATTTATTCTCCGCATCCTCAATCTGTCGACTCATACCCCCGCGGTCGGCTGCGAAAAGTGCGGTGTGAGTCGCCTTTGCAGGTGGGGCGGAGATAAAAAGGGGGGACTGTGCGGAGCAGCAGAGCATCGCTATACTAGATAAAACTAGGTTTAATGTTAATAAGGGCAAGATGTTTCTTACCTGTAACTATTAATCTAATGTGACAATCTACTGGTACTACTAATTTATTATCTACATCAAGTAATCTGAATTGTCCTAATTCTAAATCTGACTCAGGAATCATGTATGAATCAAAATCTATAGATTCACCACTTTCCGATATGAAATCACTATATTCATAAGACCAATACCATTGGTGGCCTACAACTTTAATAGTTAATGTTGGAGATAATACTTCATCCATTAAATACAACAGTCTAAATGAAGGAAAAGCGATAGCGATTAATATAAATACTGGTGAAATTGTTCAGATAAGTTCAATGATTGAACCGTGTGTCAGATATTTATAAGCTATAGGATTTTTATTTTCGTTGTAGTAGTAAACTATAGAGAAAAGAACTCAAAAAACAGCAAAACAGATTAAAATTAAGTAGAATCCAATAGTATTGTGTAGTGTTACAATACCTGTAAACCCAGGAGCGGCACTATCTTGAAAACCTAATTGTCAGGGCTGAGCGGCATCATTTAATATATTATTAAAGATTGTAATAAATTGAGTCATCTTTTTTATCTAGAAATATTGTAAGTCTTAAATTACTGATTCTTCTTTCTTATTCTAAAATTATTATTTTTCTATGTTAAAGAAAGAGAATTTTAACACCTTCTTGTCTTATTAAATTTGGTTTAAACAAGTAAAGCTCATTTGACTTTGTCAACAACATAATCCTTAAAACCTAAGATTAAACTAATGTGTACTCCCCCCCCCCACAAGGTACCCTGCTTCACCCCC
>Ga0233335_1000064_pt1 | contig 38190 bp, 35 predicted proteins | sample GEONDECOMP222_FD_180695 | JGI IMG/M metagenome (GOLD analysis project Ga0233335, IMG submission 180695) | Leaf litter microbial communities from Shasta-Trinity National Forest, California, United States - GEON-DECOMP-222 | ecosystem: Environmental > Terrestrial > Plant litter > Unclassified... | reverse complement strand
ATGAAGGCTGTGGGCGTGTCGGCGATCCGCACTGCCGGCAAAGCGCCATATTGGCGCACCACGTCGGCAATCGGCGTCGACACCACCGGACGGCCGCCGGCGAGATATTCAGGGGTCTTGGTGGGGCTGATGAAGCGGGTCGCATCGTTTAGCGCAAATGGCATTAGCGCGACGTCCCATCCGCGCAGATATTCGGGCAATTCGCCGTAGGTTCGCCTTCCCAGATAGTGGAGGTTGGCGCGCCGCGGCAGCGTGGCCGGATCGATTTTGGCAACCGGACCTACCATCACCACCGACCAGCCGGGCCGGGCGTCGGCAAGCGCGGCAAGCAAGTCGAGGTCCATGCGCTCATCAATCACCCCGAAGAAACCGAAGCGCGGGCGAGCGATCGCCGACTGATCCCCAGGCTCGTCGCCGTCACCGCGCGCGCGCGCGAAATGCGCGACGTCGATGCTGGAGGGAAAAACATGAATATTGGAATGGCGGCCAAGCTTGGCTTCGTACAGGCTGTGCCCGCCGGTAAAGACCACGTCGGCCTGTTCGAAAAGCCGCTGCTCGAGTGACAGCAGTTCGGCAGGCGCGTTCCAGAAGTTGGCGAACTCATCCATGCAATCATAGACCACGCATTCTGACGCAACATGCTCCGAGAAGGGCAGCATCATCGGCGTGTAATACCACCGCTGCACCGGCCCTCGCGCGCACGCCATCTGTCCGTCGAGCAGTCGTTTAAGCGCGGCGCGCTCGGCATCGGGCCGCAGTTCGCTCGGCAGCACCGGAGTGATCACCGTCACTCCGCTCTGGCCGCAGATCCGGATATCGAGCCGCGGGATTGCGCCGGGGCCCATATGCCGCGGCTCTTCCCAGAACAACACCAGCGCATCCTCAGCCAGCCGCGACATCAGATGCTGCGGGCGCTGAAACACGAAATCCCAGCGTAGATGGCTAAAGCAAAGGATCGTGCGCTCGGACCTGCCCTGCCCGTCCGAGGATGCCGCCGCGGAAGGAAGCGCTGGCGAAACGGTCATATTCAATCCTTGATACGGGGCACAGAGGCAACCCGCGAAACAATGGACCCGCTCCTCGCGCAAGCAGATAAATGCTTTATATTTCAATATATTAATTTAGATTAAGAAGTCTTTCTGGGATATGCGCGCACTTAACAGTGATGGTTAACCCGAAAGCGGGCCCGATAACGCAGGTGCTACGCCCGTTTCTTTTCGCCTCCGCCGGCGAGGAACGGGGCGGCCTTACGCCGCCTTAGCGGCCCGGATCACCTCGATTAGTCCCTGGACCTGCCCCGCCTCGACCGGGCGGCTGAACAGATATCCCTGGATGCTGGTGCACCCCTGCCCGCGCAGCTCGCTCAACTGGTCGTCCTGCTCGACCCCCTCGGCGGTCGTCTCCATGTGGAGCGCGGTCGCGAGATCAACAATGGCACGGACGATCGCCGCCGAACTCGGATCGTCGGCCACGCTGGTGACGAACGACCGGTCGATCTTGATTTTATCAAACGGGAAAGAGCGCAGATAGCTGAGTGACGAATAACCGGTGCCGAAATCATCGAGCGCGATGCGGATCCCCATCTCCCGCAACCGGTGGAGCAGCGAGATCGTCGTTTCCGCGCCTTCGAGGAACACCGATTCGGTGATCTCGACCTCAAGCCGATTGGGCGACAGTCCGCTGCGCGCGAGCGCCTGCAGGATGATGCTCGGGAAGCCGGTATTGCGGAACTGCAACGGCGAGACATTGACAGCAATGCGGATATGGTCGGGCCAATGGGTCGCCTGGCGGCAGGCCTCATGCATCACCCACTCCCCGATCGCGACGATGAGGCCGGTGTCCTCAGCCACGGGTATGAACTCGCTTGGCTCGACTGCGCCGCGCGTCGGGTGCATCCAGCGGATCAACGCCTCGAACCCGCCGATCCGATCGGCCTTCAGGTCGAAGATCGGCTGGAAGTTGAGGCGAAACTGGCCCGTACGCAGCGCCTCGCGCAGGTCGAGTTCCAGCTGCCGGCGTTTGCGCGCGGCCGCGTCGAGGCCCGGCTCGAAGAAGCGGAACACTCCGCGGCCGTCCTGTTTCGCGCGGTACAGCGCGAGATCCGCGTTCTTGAGTAAGGTATCGGCGTCTCTGCCGTCCGCCGGGCCGACCGCGATGCCGATGCTGGCACCGGTCAATATCTGATGGCCGTCGGCGCTCATCGGCAGGCGCATATAGTCGACTATATCCTGCGCCAGAGCGCGCGGGCGATCGTCGTCGTCGCGGATCGGCAGAATGATTGCGAATTCATCGCCGCCCAGTCGCGCAACGATGCTGTCCGATCCGATCTCACTAAGGATGCCGCCGACCAGCTTGAGCAGCGCGTCCCCCACCGGATGACCAAGCGTATCGTTGACACCCTTGAAGCCGTCGAGATCAAGGCACAGCACCGCGATCTTCTCGCCTTGGCGTGGGGCACGCGCGATCGCGGATTCGAGTTGCTCGCGGAAGAAGGTGCGGTTGGGCAGATCGGTCAGCGTGTCGTGGAAAGCCAGATGGCTGATCCGGTGTTCGCGTTCGACGATTCCGGCGGACATCCGGTTGAAACTCTGCGCGAGCCGCCCGATCTCGTCCGAACCGACCACCTCAACTTCGGTACGCTGCCCGTCCTCGAGCGCGCGTGCCGCTGCATCGAGCGCGGCGATCGGGCGCGAGATCGTGCCGGCAAGTCGGCTGCTGCCATGGAGTACGAGCAGCAGCCCAAACAGCCCGGCAAGCGCGATACCGATTTCGAGCCCGCGATAGGAGGCGAGCGCGGCGCCAAGCGAATAGCTCAGCATCAATGCCGCTTCCGATTTCGCACCCGGTCCCGACAAAGGCTTGATCAGCGCATAGGCCTTGCCGCCCGGCAGGCCGAGCGTGGTCGGCACGGCATCGGCGCCGCGGGCGGTCGCCACCGCTTGGTCGAGCGCGGCATCGGGGGCGATACTGCCGTCAGCCGATTGCCAATGGCCGAGCGGATCGCGGATCAGCATAGTGGCGGTCAGCGGGATCGCTGAGAGTTTCTCCAGCGCGTGCATCTCGTTCGCGTCGAGCGGCAGCGCGAACACCAGCCAGCCGATCGCAGTCGGCGCGAGGATCGGGGTCACCACCATCCGATAGACGCCGGATCTGCCGGCGATCACGGCGTCCTGGCGACCGGCGTCGAACGCACCGGGCAATAGTGCTACCTCCTGGCGCAACGCGCTCGCCCCGTCGCCCAGCACGCGGCCATCGCCGTCGACCAGAAAAACGTTGGACACGCCGGCCCGGTTACGTAGGTTGGCGAGCGCGGATTGTATCGTCGCTGCATCGCCGCTCGCCACCGCCGAACGGAAGCCGAAATCGCGCGCAAGCACGCCGGCCGAATCCGACAGCGATCGCGCACGCAGTGCCAGAATCCGATCATAGACGCTGCCGCTAGTGGCCATTGCCGCGCGCACCGATTCCCGCGCATGGCCAACGATCACTACCTGCGCCACGATCGCGATCGCAATCAGCGCCACCGCGAACATCGTGCCGTATCGTACCGCCAGCCGGTTGCGGAGCGTGCGGAAATGCCACTGAGGGAAGCGGATTGGCATCAGCTGCGCCGGATCGTGAGGGTGGTGGAATAGCCGCCGGGACCGACCGCGACCTTCTGGCTGAGCAGATTGCCAGACGCCTTGATCGCGGGATGCCAGACCTCAATCGTTGCAGCGCCCGCGGGCACATCGGCAAGTGCGACATGTCCGGTTGCATCGGTCTGCGCAGCGAACGGCGTGTCGACCACCCATACGAAACCGCTCATCGAGTCATGGATGTTGCACCCCAACGACACCAGCCCGGGTTTGTCGAGCACCACGCTGCGAGTCTCGTCCTGCCCGTATAGCTTCAGGTCGAACTTCTTGGCTTTGGAAAAGGAATAGACGTGGTGGCGCACCTTATCGAGGTTCGGGAAAGAAACATTTGCTCCCACCGGCACGATCAGCACATGCGGCTGGAAACTGATGTTCTGCTGCGAGACCTTATATGCCCAAGGAAAGCGGATCGGGCCCGCCGGCTTGCTCGCCGCCTGCACCATCACCACCGCGCCGGGAAGCGGCGCACCGTCCGGTCCGCGCACCTCGATCGTGACGGTAGCAGCCGGGAGCGCGGCAGGAGCCAGCAAGGCAAAAAGGCACATAGCGCATTTGAACATGCGCCAGACGTATCCGGCTCTCGTTACGAACCCGTAAAGCAGCCCTTCACCCGCCAATAACCACTTCAGCGTAGCTCCGGGTTGGTAGCCAGTGGAGATATTGAATGGGACTTAGGGTCCTGGCGCGACACGCCATCGCCATCGTGCTGATGGGGCTTGGTTATTTTTCGCCGGCAGTCGCGAGCGAATCGCGCACGGGCGGCAAGCTACTGCTCACCGGCGGCGTGACCTCGCTGGAGGGGGCGGCCGGCGGCGGCCTGGCGACCTGGGGTGTGATCGCCGGCGACGAGACCGTGGACGGGATCGGCGCGACCGCGCACGTTACATATGTGCCGCTGCCCGATTTCGATCTAACCAGTTACGGGGTAGCGATCGGCATCCGCGATCGGCTCGAACTGTCCTATGCGCACCAGAGCTTCGACACGCGCGCGGCCGGCGCCGCGCTGGGACTGGGCCACGGCTTCACCTTCGCGCAGGACGTGGTTGGCGCGAAACTGCGGCTGGTGGGCGACGCGGTTTACGGCCAGGATACGATCCTGCCGCAGATCGCGGTCGGCGTGCAATATAAGCTCGCCGATAAGGCCGCGATCATTACGGCGGTCGGCGGCAAGGCAAGTCGCGGCACCGATTTCTACGTGACCGCGACCAAGGTGGTACTGTCGACCAGCCTGGTACTCAACACCACCCTGCGATTCACCAAGGCTAATCAGTTCGGGCTGCTCGGCTTTGGCGGCGACGCGAACGATGCCTATAGGCCCGAATTCGAGGGCTCGGCTGGCTTTCTTCTGTCGCGCCACCTGCTGGTCGGCGGCGAATATCGCACAAAGCCGAGCAACCTGACCTTCGCCAAGGAAAATGCCGCACACGACCTGTTCATAGCCTGGTCGCCCGTACGCCACCTCACCGCCACCGCCGCTTATGTGGACCTGGGCGACATCGCCACCGTGACGCGCCAGCGCGGCGCCTTCCTCTCGCTTCAGGTCAGCCACTGATGGAAATTCCGATTCTGTTTCTCGCCGCCCTCGTCCTTGTGCAAACGCCGCAAAGCGAAAAGCCAGTCGCCACCTATCCGCAGAGCAACGCCAATGCCGGTGCCACGCCGTTCGCAGGACAGGGTATGTGGTCCGCCTTCCACGGCCAAGCCGGGGTGGACCGCATTGTCGACGCCTTCGTCGATCGCAATATCGCGGACAAGAGAATCTTGGAAATTTTCAAGAACCAAGATCACGTAAGGCTGCGCCGCACGCTGAAGGAGCAGTTCTGCTACATATTGAATGGCGGCTGTGCCTACACCGGGCAGACGATGCAGGCGTCACACAAAGACATGGGCATTCAGAACGCCGACTTTAACGCATTGGTCGAGAATCTTCAGGCGGCGATGCGCCAGGAAGGCGTGTCGTTCGTCTCGCAGAACCGCCTGTTGGCGAAGCTCGCGCCGATGCAGAAGACGACAGTCAAGCAATAAGTCATTCCATCATCCTCACGAGGTGAAATTAGACGATTTTGACATCGAAAATATTGCCTTTTTTGGGTCATTTTGACCCTGCATGGTCCATCGGGCACGGTTCCCTTGGGGCGAGAAGTTGTAGCCTTCGGCAGCGCGGGCCCGGCCATCATGAGCTGACTGCCACACCAAATTCGGCGGTGATGATATGGGGCTGCTTACCACGGGTCGATAAGGCAGCGTCCTTCGTGAACCGCGCGGACGCCAACAGATGTGCATCGCTAGAGCCGATGCCACGTCCGACAGGTGCGGCGCTCGATGAAGGCTAATACCTCTTCGTCGTCGGCGACGACGGCCTTCGGCAAGTCCCGCAGGGCTTCGATAATACTGGCCCGCTGGCGAAGGCTACCGAGTGCCAACTCCCCGATGACGAAAGGGTGAGCGAGCACCTGCGCACGGTTCAGCAGCCCACTATACGGCATCGTGGCCGCGCAGATGATCAATCCAGATGGCGCTTTCGCGTTCGATCCGCGCGGTAAGCGCTTCGCGCAGGAGCGACGATTTCTCGTTGAGCCCCGTGAAAGCATGCGCTTTAGCGACAAGCGCATCATCTAGGGGCAATGGGGGGGCGCATAATGAACCTGCCAGGTGGTACAATATCGGCATCGATTGATGCCTATTTCAATGCCGCCGATGATTGAAATCGTTTTCTTCCTCCGCTGAACCGAGATCTCAAGCAACAAAGGCGAGACAGGAGTCGCATCATATTCCAGCTTTCGCAGGGACATCGTGTAGAGCGAAGATTACCCCCTCAATCGTGCGACGACCAACGGCGTCACCCTGTCGGCGATCCTGCCCACGCCCTGCGCATTGGGGTGAACATGGTCGCCTTGCATCAGCGCAGGCGTTCCCATTACGCCATCGAGGATGAACGGATACAGCTCGGCCTGATATTGCCGCGCCAGATCCGGCCAGATTCGGTCGAACACCGTCACATACTCCGGCCCGAGATTGGGCGGTGCCTGCATCCCTGTCAGCAGCACGGGGATACCGCGGCGCCGCAATTCCTCCAGCATCGCCGCCATGTTCGCGCGCGTCTCCGCCGGTGGGATCTGGCGCAGCACATCGTTGCCGCCGAGCCCGAGCAGCACCAAGTCGGGTTTGCGTGGCAAATTGTTCAACGAAAACGCCAGTCTCTGCCGTCCGGCGGCGGTGGTATCGCCCGAGACGCCGGCATTGACGATCGTCGCGTTGATCCCCTCAGCACGCAGCTTGGCCTGCACCGCATCCGGCAAGCTCTGCCCCCGCTGCAAGCCATAGCCGGCATACAGGCTGTCCCCGAACGCTAGCACCAGACGGGCCGGACCGGCCACAGGTGCCAGTACGGGGGCTGCAGACAGCGCGCCATTGCCGGGTACTTCGGCAACCTCGGCCGACGGGCTGCCGCAGCCTGCGAGCGCTTGGAGAAGCAGCGCGCCTGCCGCATAGCGATATCGTCCACGCCTCAACGCGATTTCCCTTCATGCTTAAGCCCACTGCCCCCGATATGGCGATTTCCGCGCGCGGCGTCACCCTGACGCTAGGCGCAACCGACGCGCCCACGACGATTTTGCGCGGAATCGATCTGGACGTCGCGCGCGGCACCAGCCTGGCGCTGCTCGGGCCATCGGGCTCGGGCAAGTCCTCGCTGATGGCGGTGCTATCGGGCCTCGAGCGCGCGAGCGCTGGGCGGGTCGAGGTGGCAGGGCTCGAATTCGGCATGCTTGATGAAGATTCGCTGGCGCGAGCGCGGCGCGGGCGGATCGGGATCGTGCTGCAGGCCTTTCACCTGCTACCCACGATGACGGCCCGCGAAAACGTCGCGGTGCCAATGGAACTGGCCGGGATGCCGGATGCATTCGCGCGCGCCGATGGGGAACTCGCCGCTGTCGGCCTCGGCCATCGGCTGAACCATTATCCTGCGCAGTTATCGGGCGGCGAGCAGCAGCGGGTGGCGATCGCCCGCGCGCTCGGGCCCCGTCCTGCGCTGGTGTTCGCCGACGAGCCAACCGGCAATCTGGATACGACTACGGGCGCGGCGGTGATGGACCTGCTGTTCGAGCGCCAAGCTGCCGCCGAAGTGACCTTGGTGGTGATCACCCACGATGCCGCGCTGGCGGCGCGCTGTGATCGGGTGATCACGCTCGCGGATGGACGGATTGTGTCGGACACCGGCGCGTGAATGAGTGGCGGATGGCGTGGCGGATCGCGCGGCGCGAACTCGATCTGAAGTTCCGTGGCCTGCGGCTACTGCTCGCCTGCCTGTTCCTCGGGGTGGGCGCGCTGGCCGCGATTGGCAGCCTGACCCAGGCGATCGAACGGGAATTGAGCGCGCGCGGCGCGGCGATTCTCGGCGGCGACGTCGAATTCGGGGCGTCGCAACGGAGCGCGGAAGCATCGGAGCGCGCATTGATGGCAAAGCTCGGTCGGGTATCGGAGACGGTGCGGATGCAGGCGACCGCGGTGGGAGGCACGGCAGCCGCGCCCGTCATCGTGCCGATCGAACTGAAGGCGGTGGATCGCGCTTATCCGCTTTATGGGGCGCTGACGTTGCGAGCCAATGCGTCATTCCAACAAAAGCTGAAATCTCCCTCGGTAAGGCTGGGACAGGAAATCCACGATATCCCAGCCTCCGCAGCGGTGACGGTGGCCGAGACAGCGTATATTGCCCCCGCGCTCGCCGACCGGCTGAACGTTCGCCCGGGTGCCAGCTTCCGGCTCGGCTCGGCAACCTTCACCGTCGGCGGCATAATCGATAACGAACCGGACCGAATCGGCGAGGGCTTTACGCTCGGCCCGGTCGCGATCGTCTCGATCGCCGGCCTTGCCCGCACCGGGCTGATCCAGCCGGGTAGCCTTTATGAGAGCAAATATCGGATCGCCCTGCCCGCTTCCGCCAATCCGCAGACCGTCGCGGACGGCTATAAGGCCCGCTTCCCGAGCGGTGGCTGGAACGCCAAGACCCGCGACCGCGCCGCGCCCGGCACCGCGCGCTTCGTCGAACGGATGGGGCAGTTCCTGATGCTGATCGCGCTCTCCGCGCTGATTATCGCCGGCATTGGGGTCGGCAATGGCGTATCCTCCTACCTCGCCTCGCGGCGCGGGAGCATTGCTGCGTTGAAGGTGCTCGGCGCCACCTCTGGGACGATCGCGCGCATCTACCTACTGCAGATCGGCGCGGTCGCCGTGATCGGAATCGCCGCCGGACTGCTGGTCGGGGTGGCCGCAGTGCCGGCGATCGTGTGGGCAGCGGGCGACGTGCTGCCGGTCGCGCCGCACTTTTCCATCGAGGTGCTGCCACTGGCCCTCGCCGCCCTATACGGCCTGCTGATCGCGCTCGGCTTCACCGCCCCACCGCTCGTCGCCGCCGGCACGATTCCCGCTGCCGGGTTGCTGCGCGGATTATTCGACCAGCGCCGAGCGCCGCTGCGCCGGACGATGCCGTGGATCGCGGGTGCCGGTGCTGCAGTTATTGCGCTTGCCTTGCTCTCCGCCGAGCAACCCGGACTCACCGCGAGCTTCCTCGCAGCGGTGGCGGGCGTTCTGCTCGTGCTGGCGGGCTTCGGCTGGCTAGTGCGCTGGGCCGCCTCCCGACTGCCGAGGTCGCGCCGCCCGTTGCTCCGGCTGGCAATCGCAGCGCTCCACCGACCCGGTGCGCGCACCGGAGCGCTGGTGGTAGCGCTCGGGCTCGGCCTCACCCTGTTCGTGCTGCTGGCAGCGATCCGCACCAGCATCGAGGCGAACATCGCGCGTACCGTGCCGGCCCGTGCACCGGCGCTGTTCGCGCTCGACGTGCCGCCCGATCGCGAGGCGGAGTTCCGCCACACCATCATTCTCGCCGAACCTCGCGCGATCATCCGCACCGTGCCAGCGATGCGCGGCACGATCACCGGCTATGGCACCACCCGCGTCGCCGATCTGAAGGCCCTGCCCGACGGTGCCTGGGCGCTGCGCGGCGAGCGCGGGATCACCTTTGCCGAAACCCTGCCCGAAGGCAGCGAAGTCACCGCCGGCCATTGGTGGCCCGCGCATTACGCCGGCCCCCCGCTCGTGTCGGTGGACGAGAAGTTTGCCAAAGCGCTCGACCTGAAGATCGGCGATCCGCTGAGCTACACGCTGCTCGGCGTCGAGCGCACCGCGCGGATTGCGGCCTTCCGGCGCATCAATTGGGATACGCTGGGGTTCAATTACGTGCTGGTATTCTCGCCCAATGCGATATCGGATGCGCCACACAATCTGGCCGCCACCATCGACCTGCCCAAGGGCCGCGAGGCAGGCGTGCTGCGCGCATTGTTGAAACCCTTCCCGTCGGTGTCGGTGATCGAGGTCGGCGCGGTGCTGGTGCAAGTGCGCGATCTGGTGTCGCAGATGGCGGCGGCGATCACCGCCGCGACCTCGGTGGCGGTGCTTGCGGGAATCGCGGTGCTGGTCGGCGCGATCGCCGCCGCGCGCGAGGTACGGACCTACGATAGCGTGATTCTGCGTACGCTCGGCGCGACTCGCGCGCAGGTGCTGGCGAGCCAGGCAATCGAATATGCGATTCTCAGCGGTGCACTGGCGGTGCTCGCATTGATCCTGGGACTCGGCGGCGCGTGGTATACAGTGGTCGAATTGTTCTCCTTCGAGTGGCTGCCGGATTATGGCACCGTGGCCGAGACGCTGGCCGGCGGCGTGGCGATTGTGATGGGGCTCGGGCTGGCCGGCGCGTGGCCGATCCTCGGCGTGCGGCCGGCGCACGCGTTGCGACAGCTGTGAGGATGGCGAAGCGCCCCCCACCCCGCTAAAGCGCACCCATGTTGCGCCTGACCGAACTGACTCTCCCACTCTTCCACCCGGATGAGGCGTTGCCCGCCGCGATCTGCAAGCGGCTGCGGATCACCCCGCGCGAGTTGGTGCGCTTCACTGTCGCGCGCCGTGCCCACGATGCCCGCGATAAAACGGACATACTGCTGGTTTATTCGGTCGACGTGAACGTGAAGGACGAAGCCGCCGTTCTCGCTCGATTCAAGAAAGACCGCAGCGTCCAGCGCACCCCCGATACCCGCTACATCCCCGTCGCCAAAGCGCTCGAGCGCGGCGCAAAATTACGTCCGGTGGTGGTCGGCGCCGGTCCGTGCGGCCTGTTTGCCGGGTTAATCCTCGCGCAGATGGGGTTCAAGCCGATCATCCTCGATCGTGGTAAAGTGGTGCGCGAACGCACCAAGGACACCTGGGCGCTGTGGCGGCAGGGCGTGCTGAACCCCGAATCGAACGTCCAGTTCGGTGAGGGTGGCGCGGGCACCTTCTCCGACGGCAAACTCTACAGCCAGATCAAGGACCCGCGTCATCTCGGGCGAAAGGTGTTGACCGAATTTGTCAAGGCCGGCGCGCCTGCGGAAATCCTCACCGAGGCGCACCCCCATATCGGCACCTTCAAGCTGGTGACGATGGTCGAACGTATGCGCGAGACGATCGAATCGCTTGGCGGTGAATATCGCTTTGAGCACCGCGTCGACGGCCTCGACATCGCCACGGACGCAAGCGGCGCACGGCAGATTCGCGGGCTGCACCTCCATACTGGTGCTTATCTCGAAGCCGACCACGTCGTACTCGCGCTCGGCCACAGCGCACGCGACACCTTCGAGATGCTACACGCCGCAGGGGTTCATATCGAGCCTAAGCCCTTCTCGATCGGGGTGCGGATCGAACACCCGCAAAGCTGGATCGATACCGCGCGGTTCGGCGCCTGCGCGGGCAATCCGATCCTGGGGGCGGCCGACTACAGCCTATCGCACCATTGCTCTAACGGGCGCACGGTTTACAGTTTCTGCATGTGCCCGGGCGGCACGGTCGTCGCCGCCACTTCTGAGCCCGGCCGCGTCGCCACCAACGGCATGAGCCAATATTCGCGCAACGAGCGCAATGCGAACTCCGGGCTGGTGGTCGGAATCGACCCGGCACGCGACTATCCCGGACATCCGCTCGCGGGGATCGAATTGCAGCGACATTGGGAGTCTAAGGCGTTTGTCGCAGGCGGCTCCAACTATCAGGCACCTGCGCAGAAGCTGGGCGACTTCGTCGCCGGCCGGCCTTCCAGGACGTTGGGCGAGGTCGCGCCGTCCTATCGTCCCGGCGTCCACCTGACCGACTTGGCAGAATGCCTCCCTGATTTCGCGGTAGCAGCGATGCGCGAGGCTCTGCCCGTGTTTGGAAGGCTGGTGCCGGGCTACGACCATTCGGACGTAGTGCTCACCGGGGTCGAAACTCGCACCTCCTCGCCGATCCGGCTGACGCGGGACGAGGAGTTTCAGAGCCTCAACACCGCCGGCCTATTCCCGGCAGGCGAGGGGGCCGGTTATGCGGGAGGAATTCTTTCCGCCGGGGTGGATGGGATAAAGGTCGCGGAGGCGGTGGCGAAGAGCCTGATGGCTTAGCCGTTCAGCGCCTCGACCACCGCACCGATCAGCCGGTCGCGCTCGCCATCGAGCCTTGACTGCAGCGCTGCGTCCGGCTCCAGCGCATCGATCTGCGCGCCCGCGTCGATCCCATGCCGCGCAAGTACGTTCTCGAGCAATATCTGCCGGTCGCGTGTCACCCATAATTCGCGGGTCAGTGCGAGCAGCGCGTCGGCGACACGATCGATCTGGCCGGGATCGAGAATTTGCCTGGACTGGGTAACGTCAACCATGGTCGGTCGCTCTGGGCTTGCGTCCGTAGACTAGGTAGGGATTGCCGCCCGGCCCGATGCCATGGGCGCGGACATCGACAAAACCGGCGGCGCGCGCGCCATCGGCGAAGTCGAGCATTGCTGTAGGGCGCCAGAACGGCTCCCCACCCCATTTCGCCGCCCAGTCGAACCGCCAGGCAGCAAGCTTGTCGAGATCGGCATAGCGCGGCACGTCGATCATCAGCAGGTCACCACCCGGCGCCAGCAAGCGAAATGCCTCTTCGAACCACTTCGTGATGATCTTGGGCGGCAACTCGTGGTGGATCGCATAGGACGTCACCAAGTCGAAGCTCGCACCGTCGAACCCGGTGGCCTCGCCAGGCAGAACGTGGAGTTGCCACGCATGGCCGAGCGCATTGCCCACGCGCCGCGCCTGCTCGAGCATCCGCGGCGAGAGGTCCACGCCAACGATCTCGGCGTCGGGATAGCGTTCGGAAAGGGCGACCGTATAGTGACCGCTCGACGTGCCGAGCTCGAGAATCCGGCGATGGTCGTGCCGCGGCAGTTCGTCGAGCACGCGGCGGCGCATCCCGTAAATGTCGCCGGGAAAGATCTTCGACACATATTTGCGGTGGACCAGCGCGCCGTGCACGAAGCCGTTATATTCCGACGCGTCCCAGCCGCCACGGGTGCGATGGAACCACACTTCCGACCAGTAACGCGGCGCGACGAAATCGTCATGCTCGGTGATCGTCGTCGGTCCGTCGGCCAGTGCGTCGAGCATTGGGGCGACCTGCGCGCGTACCTCGTCGAATGCCTCCTCGCAGACCCGGCCGTGTTCGCGCGCGCTCCACTCGCCAAGCAGCGCACGCGTGCGGAGCGCCGGCTGGTCGGCAAGCGCTTCGTCGATTGCGCGGTGGCGCGCCTCCATATCGTCGGGGAGTGTCTCCGCGGTCACGCCGCGGCCGATAAGCGTACGCTCAAGCCCCACCTGCAACCGGCCTGCATTTTGGCGGACTCCGACCTCGAAATCGATTAGCGCGCGGCCGCGCTGGGCGAGCCGGCAATCGGTGACGGTGTCGATCGTCATGCGTGAGTTTCCTTCAACTTGGCCTCGGACAGGTCATAGAATTTGAGCACGACGCAGCTTGCCAGCAAGAGCAGCATCGGCAAAATCGAGGCGAGCATGTAGATTGCTGCGATCGCCGACGGCGGCTGCACGACAGGTGCCGCGCCCGCACCCTTGATATAGCCGGCATGGCCCAGCAAAATACCGGTTATCGCCGCGCCCAGCGCGTAGGACAGTTTTTCGACCATCGTATACACCGCCGACAGCACGCCCTCGCGGCGCAGCCCGGTGCGGCGGTAATCCCACTCCATCGTGTCAGGCAGCAACGACTGGCCGAATAGCAGCACCGCCCCCCCGATCGTACCGAGCACCAGCGCCCGCACGAATACGAACACGGTCGGCTCACCCGCCGCCACGAAATACCAACTGAGGTAGCACAGGCCATAGACCGCGGTAGCGTACATATACATGTCGCGCTTGCCGAAGCGCGCGGCTGCGCGCAGCCAGAAACGCTGCGACACGATCATCGCGCCGTAGAACGCCAGGAAATAGAGGCCAAGCATAGTATCGGTCAGTTGCAGCACGCGCTTGAACAGGAACGGCGTAGCGGCTTGCGTTACCGCGAGCGCAGTCAACTGGAGCAATTTGATACCTAGCAGCAGCATGAACGGCCGGTTGGTAAACAACAGCGTCATCTTGCGCCCGAAGCTGATCCGCACCGGCGTATCACCGTAGTGAAAGGCCGCGTCGCGGGTGTAGCGGAACGAGACCAGGGTTGCCGCGACGATCACCACCGCGACGAAGATCGACATCGCAGTGTGGCCAGGCTGACCGCCACCGGCCCAGGCGATCAGCACCGGGCCGACGAAGGTCGAGATCAGGCTGGCGACCGCGACCGCATAAATGCGGAACGAGATCAGCCGCGAGCGCTCGGTGGGATCGGTGGTCATCTCCGCCGGCATCGCCATATAGGGCACGCTGAACAGCGCATAGGCGGTAGCGTAGAACAGCAGTGCGAGCGTGACATAGACCGCCGCACCACCGCCGCGCAGCGTGCCGGGCACGTTGAACAGCAATAGCGCCGCCACCGCCAGCATCAGCCCGCCGACCAGTAGGAACGGCCGCCGCCGGCCGAGCTTGCCGCGCGTCCGATCGCTGGCAACGCCGACCACGGGATCGATGATCGCATCGTAGAGCTTAGATCCGCCGATCAACGTGCCCGCGAGCGTCGCTCCGATCCCGACGTAATCGACCAGATAGCGCAGTAACAACACGTTGACCGAGTTGAACAGCGCCGCCACCGCGAGCGAGCCGGTTCCCCAGCCGATACAGGTCGCGAGCGACAGCCGGATGGGCGCCGGGCTGGAAGAGGTGCTGGCCATGGGTCTCCAAAATCTGCGCGGCGGCGCCTGAACGCGGTCCCGCCAATGTAACTCGTGACGCCATCCTGCCAGAGCGACGGAGCGGAGCAGAGCGCCCCGCTGCGTCTATCCAACAGGTGGACACCGGTACTCCACCCACCGGGGGCTTATTACTACCCCTTCGCCCACCCCACCATTCTAGCGCATGTCAGGATTTCAGGCGGCAGACCGCACGCTACTCCGAGACCTCAGTTTGCGCAGGGCCGACGGAGAGCAACGATCCCGAGCTTATGGCCGCCCCGCCGCCTGTGGCTGGTCGATCGGCACGACCGGCAGCCAGACCTTGCTTGCATTTACCCCATATTCGACGCTGACCGTCGCCTTTTGATAGTCACTCTTCTGCGCTAGGAAGATGTTGGGCACGAAGGTCTGCGGATTGCGGTCATAGAGCGGAAACAGGCTCGACTGAACCTGGACCATGATCCGGTGCCCGGGCTCGAAGACATGGTTCACCACCGGCAGCCGGAACTTATACTCCTGCGTCTCGCCTGCCGGAATGGCTGTCGGATGCTCGAAACTCCGGCGATAGCGGCCGCGGAAGATGTCGAGGCTGATCGCGAGTTGATAGCCGCCCAGCTTCGGGTCCGAGGCGATCTCATCGGGATAGACATCGATTACCTTGACCACGAAATCGCCGTCGGTCCCCGTCGTCTTGGCGAACAGATCAGCAACCGGCGCGCCGGTCACGCGGACCGCTTCGCTCAGAACCGGGCTGGTATAGGTCATCACGTCGGGGCGACCGTCGACCGAGCGCTGGTCGCTGAGTAGCCATTCCTTCCAGCGGCCGTCGCCGAAATTCACCGGGCGCGGCAGATGCGGCACCGGTTTGGCGGGATCGGAGACATAGCTCTCCTCGCCCACCACCGGATTGGCAAAGCCGAGCTTGGCGTCAGCCTGCAAGTAGATCGGAGTCAATTTGGTCGCGCAATCGGCCTCGCAGGCAAGCGGCCACCTCGCGAGCTTGTCCCAATGGTTCTCGCCGGTATTGTAGATCAGCACGGGGGGCACGGTGACAGCGGGCGCGCCATCCTTCAGATATTGGTTGAAGAAAGGCAACAACACGTCACGGCGAAATTGCAGCGCAGTGTCGCCGTTGAGCTTCAACGGCCCCAGCGTCGAGCCGTTGTAATTCACGCCGCTATGCCGCCACGGCCCCATCACCAGATGGTTATTGGGATGGTCCTTGTTTAACGCCTCGAAGCTGTGGACCGCGCCCCACATATCCTCTTGGTCCCATAGGCCCTGCAGCCACAAGGTCGGCACCGTCGAGGGGCGCTGCGCGACCAGCTTGTCGAGCGCCTGGCCCTGCCAGAAGGCATCATAGGCGGGATGATCGACCATCTTCTTCCAGAACGGCAACTGGTCGAAGCCGGACTGCTGGGCCCACGCGCTAGCTGAGCCAATGTCACGGAATACGTCGTAATCGTCATATTGACCCGACGGCGGCTCCTTGCCGCCCGACTTGTAGCCGGTCTGCGGCGCGATCCAGCCAATATTGGTCAGGCGGAACGCGCCATAATGGAACCAGTCGTCGCCCATCCAGCCGTCCACCATCGGACTCTCCGGCGCAGCGGCCTTGAGCGCCGGATGCGGCCCGAGCAGCGCCATAACTACGGTGAAGCCCTCGTAGGACGAGCCCAGCATCCCGACCTTGCCGTTCGACTGCGGCAAATTGGTCTTTTTCGACAGCCATTCGATCGTGTCATAGGCATCGGTGACGTGATCGACCTTAGTCGGGTTGAGCGGACCGATTACCGGGCGAGTGACGATATAGCTGCCTTCGGATTTATACTTGCCGCGGATATCCTGGAAAATGCGGATATAGCCGTCCTTGACGAACACTTCGTCCCCCTCGGGCAGCGTCGAAAGCATGTGCGGACTGGTCATCCGGCTGACGCGCTCCGAGGCATTGTACGGCGTTCGGGTCAGCAGGATCGGCGCGTTAGTCGCGCCCTTGGGAATGATGATGACCGTGTACAGTTTCTTGCCGTCACGCATCGGGATCATCACCTCGCGCTTGTCATAATCATAGGCAGCAGTGGGCGGGACAAATTTAGCAGGGATGTCGACAATCGCTGCGTCGGGGACGTTCTGCGCCAGAACGGACACGGGCGCAGACGTACTTAGCAGCGCCGCGACGGCGGCGAAAAGGAAACGGGATTTCATGTAAGTACGACTCCGATATCGGGATGACGCGATAGTGTCACATGGCCACCGAGCTGCAAACCCGGAACGAAGCCCCGCCCCCGCGCATTATCCGTGCCTGTGAGGAGCCCCCAGTGCCTGCCAACGTGTCCGCCAAGATCATCTATTGTGACGACAGCACCCCCGGCATTACCCGGAAGAAGATGACCCACGGATGGGGCTATTGGGACGCGGACGGAGCCAGGATCACGAACCGCGACGAGATTGACCGGCTAAACGCGATCGGCCTACCGCCGGCCTATCGCGACGCCTGGTTCAATCCCAATCCGAACGGCCATATCCAGGCGGTCGGCTGGGACGAGAAGGGTCGCAAGCAGTATCGCTATCACGCAGAGTATCGCGACGCGCAGGACCACGCGAAATACGATCGCTGCGCACCCTTCGGCCGGGCGCTGCCCAGATTGCGCGCACGAGTCGAGGCAGACATGAAGAAGCGCGGGCTCGCCAAAGAAACCGCCGTTGCGGCCGTCGTCCGATTGCTCGACCTGGGGCACGTCCGGGTCGGCAACGAAGGCTATGTGAAGGCCAATAAGAGCTTCGGGGCCACCACCCTGCGCAAGCGCCACGGCGTGGTGCGCGGGCAGACGCTGAAACTTCAGTACAAGGCCAAATCCGGCAAGATGTGCGTGATGGCGATCACCGACGGATCGCTGAGCCGCTTCGTCAAGAAAGTGCAGGACCTGCCCGGCCAGCACCTATTCCGCTGGGTCGACAAGAACGGCGATACTCATCCGGTCACCTCGTCGGACGTCAACGACTATATCCGTGATGCGATGGGCGAGGAATTCACCGCAAAGCACTTCCGCACCTGGGGCGCGAGCGTGGTCGCGTTTGAGACGCTGCATGCCGCTGAACAAGACATCAGCCTGAAGACGCTGTTGGTCCCGGTCACCGAGGCGCTCGGAAACACCCCGGCGATCGCGCGCAAATCCTATGTTCACCCGGACCTTCTCGCCCTGGTGAAGGATGGACAGGAAACGGTTCGCGGCGCGCCCCTTCCCCGCAGCACTCGCTGGTTGACCCGCGGCGAGCGCGGGCTGATCGATCTCCTCGAGCACAGGGCTTCCACCCCGGTTCGAAAAGCCGCCTAAGGTCGTTCATGCCCAATCCCACTCTCTATGCCGCTGCCGTCAAGAAACCGATCACCTCGGAAACCCTGAACGCTCAGGTGATGGACCTAGTGTCGTCCGGCAGCGTCTGGCTGCAGACCCATTGGCTGCAGATATTGATTGCCACTGTAGTCGGCGTGGCGATCGTCGTGGTGCTGTTCGCGTTGCGTCGGCTGGGCATGAAACTGTGCCAGCGCGATCCGACCAATACCGGCTGGGGCACAATCCTAGGCCGGGCCGTCGTTAAGACCGGCAGCTTCTTTATCGTCACGACCGCGGCTAAATTGGTGATCGGCTATGCCAATGCGCCGCAAGTGGTTGCGACCACGGTCAACTTCCTGTTCACGATCGCCGCGGTGTTCCAGGCGGCGGTGTGGGCGCGCGAAATCATCCTCGGCGGGATCGAGCATCGCGCCGGACAGAATCACGAGTCGCTCGCCAGCGCTTTCGGCTTGATCCGCGCGCTGGTCACTTTCGTGCTGTTTGCGATCGCCGCGATCGTGGTGCTCGACAATCTGGGGGTAAACGTCACCGGGCTCGTCGCAGGGCTGGGCGTCGGCGGCATCGCCATCGGCCTAGCCGCGCAGGGCATCTTCGCGGACCTGTTCGCAGCGCTGGCAATCATCTTCGACCGGCCGTTCCGCCGCGGCGACGCGATCACCTATGACAAGTCCTCGGGCACGGTCGAGTCGATCGGGATGAAATCGGTCCGCATCCGCGCTGCGACCGGCGAAGAGCGGATCATCTCGAACAAGCATCTCCTCGACAAGGAGATTCTCAACAACACCTCCCGCAAATATCGCCGACTCCAATTCACTTTGGGTCTGGTGCAATGGACACCCGTGGAGGTGATGCAGAAGCTGCCGGAAATGCTCAAGGAAGTGATCGAGGGCTGTGGGGTGAAATACGTTCGCGCCGGATTCCTGAACTTCGGCGACAGCAGCTATGATTTCGATGTGCAGTTCGATTCGCTGAGCCCGGTGTTCCAGGACGCGTTCAACGCGCGCCACGCGGTAGGGCTGGCGATCATACAGCGACTCAACGACGAAGGCATCGACCTCGCTTATCCAACCCAGACCGGCTTCACTGCCGCGCCGAAGGGCGGGATGATCCCGCCATATCCGGAAGCGGAGGAGTCCGCCCCCTCGACCAGGTCCGATGAGCCGACCCGCCACGTGCCGCCGCCACCCTCGTCGGGCGACCAGTCGTCGGTCGACCAGGACATGGGCCGCTAAGGGTTTTCGAAGATTGGGTTCGGCGTCGTCAGTCTTATAAGACGTAGCGCAAGCTCGGACTTTCTAGTTTTCGGTCGGCCGCAGGACTTGCGCGGAGCCGCGTTGCGCGCCTATTTGGACCGCGAGAGGCGCTTGGGGCCGTTACCAGGGGAAAGCCGTGACCACGATCAGTGTTCGGGAAATGGCCGGCCGGATCGGCGCCGAGAGCATTTCCGATTGGGTGGAGGTTACCCAGCAGATGATCAACGCCTTCGCTGCGGCAACCGGCGACCACCAGTTTATCCACGTCGACCCCGAGAAGGCGGCGGCGACCCCATTTGGCGGCACCATCGCCCATGGCTTCTTTACATTGTCGCTGATGCCACTGCTATTGAGCAAGGTTCCCGACGCGCCGCAGATCGAGGGCGTCAGGATGGGCGTCAATTACGGCGGCAACAAGGTGCGCTTCGTGCAGCCGGTGCGTTCCGGCAGGAACGTCCGTGGCCACTTCAAGCTGCTGAACCTAACCGAGAAGGCGCCCGGCCAGTGGCAGCAGACGATCAAATATACCGTCGAGATCGAGGATGAGACCAAGCCCGCGATGATCGCCGAATGGATCAGCCAGATCTTCGTTTGATATCCCCAACCGCGTCACCCCAGCGAGAGCTGGCATCTCTTCGTACCGGGAGACCCCGGTTTTCGTTGGGGTGACGAACATAGAGGAACCACCATGCGCTCCGCCGTCATCGTCTCCACCGCCCGCACTCCGATCGGCCGCGCGTATCGCGGCGCATTCAACAACACCCCCGCGCCGACGCTGGGCGCGCATTCGATCCGCGCCGCGGTAGAGCGCGCCAGGATCGATCCCGGCGAGGTCCAGGACGTGGTGTTCGGCGCCGCGCTCCAGCAAGGCAGCCAGGCTGGCAACATCGCCCGCACATCACTGCTGCGCGCCGGGCTCCCGGTAACCGTGGCCGGCATGTCCATCGATCGCCAATGCGCCTCCGGACTGATGGCGATCGCGACTGCGGCCAAGCAAATCATCGTCGACAAAATGGACATCACCGTCGGAGGCGGAGTGGAGAGCATAAGCCTGGTCCAAACCCCGAAGATGAACGTCGCACCCGATCCCGAGCTGATCGCGATGCATAAGGACGTATACATGTCGATGCTGCAGACCGCCGAGGTCGTGGCCAAGCGCTACAACATCAGCCGCGACGCGATGGACGAATATGCGCTCCAGTCACAGCAGCGCACCGCCGTCGCCCAGGCCGCGGGCTATTATACCGCTGAGATCGTGCCAATGATCGCGACTATGGCGGTCACCAACAAGGAAACTAAGGAGGTCACCTACAAAGAGGTGACGCTCGCCAAGGATGAGGGCAACCGGCCCGAGACCACGCTTGAGGGTCTCAAGGCGCTGCCGCCGGTGATGGGCCCTGGAATGACGATCACTGCAGGCAATGCCAGCCAGTTGTCAGACGGTTCCTCGGCCAGCGTGCTGATGGAAGAGAAGCTCGCCGAAAAGCGCGGACTGCAGCCGCTCGGCCGCTATGTCGGCATGGCAGTGGCCGGCACCGAGCCCGATGAAATGGGGATCGGCCCGGTGTTCGCGATCCCCAAACTCCTCGAACGCTTCAACCTGAAGATGGACGACATCGGCTTGTGGGAGCTGAACGAGGCTTTCGCAGTGCAGGTGCTCTACTGCCGCGATACGCTGGGCATTCCCGACGAGTTGCTCAACGTCAGCGGCGGCGCGATCTCGATTGGGCACCCTTACGGCATGACCGGCGCGCGCGCGACCGGCCATGCGCTGATTGAGGGCAAGCGCCGCGGCGCGAAACATGTCGTGGTGACAATGTGCATCGGTGGCGGCATGGGCGCGGCCGGGTTGTTCGAGGTCCTGTAGGCTTTTGCTCTCCTACCATTATTAAGACTGCAGGCGGGGCAAATTGCCGTACGCCGGTCTCTTGATTACCTGGGGAGGCCTGGGGGCATCGGAAGTGGGAAGGGTCGGCGACGTCGAAGCGATCGCCGACGAGCTGCTGGAGCGCCACGCGCACAAGCAAAGATTTTCCCGGTAAGGCCGGTGAAGGTCTGCGCGTTAGCGACGAGCGCGTCGTCCGGGCGATGGCAGTGCGCATGATCCTCTTTCCCAGCGTCAACCGGCAGGGTGGGGCAAGGCGATATCGCTTCTGTGCCGCGAGGCTGCGTGCGCAACTCGTCCGATATTATGGCGCAACGCTGCGGCCTGCGCCTCAGCCTTCGGCCGTTGACAGGTCTCCCTCTCGTTCACCGGGCAATGACGGGTGAGCAACGCGGAAACGGGTGTGCCTCTGTTACGCGTGGGGCACGCGGCTGCCCTCACCGCTAGGCGAGAAAAGAGATCTGGTGTTTCCGGCTTTCGCGGGGGACAGATCGCCAAACGGCTCGCAAAAAAAGCCCCGATCGCGCGAGCGTTCGAGGCTTTTGTCGTTCCGGAAGGGCGCCGCGCTCAGTGGGCGACGGCAACGCCCTGCTCTTCAAGCAACGTCGCGAGTTCGCCGCTTTCGTACATCTCCATCATGATGTCCGATCCTCCGACGAATTCACCCTTCACATAGAGCTGCGGAATTGTCGGCCAATCCGAGAACTCCTTGATCCCCTGGCGAACGCCCTGGTCCTGAAGCACGTCGACAGTCGCAAATTCGACGCCGAGATGGTTGAGGATGGCGATCGCGCGGCTGGAGAAGCCGCACTGCGGGAAGAGCGGGCTCCCCTTCATGAACAGCAGCACGTCGCTGCCGCCGACGATGCTGGCGATACGGGTCTGAGTGTCTTCGGTCATGGTCGCTACTCCTGGTTATTCGGGGACGGCGGTAGTGAGCTGAAGCGCGTGGAGCTCCCCGCCCATGCGGCCGCCAAGGGCAGAATAGACGCGCCGAGTACGCTCGACACGCGAGACGCCGCGGAAGCTCTCACTTACCACGCGCGCGGCATAATGATCGCCGTCGCCGGCGAGATCAGTGATCTCGACATGCGCATCGGGAATCCCTGAGACGATCAGCGCCTCGATCTGGCCCGCTTCCATCGCCATTATTTGGCTGCCATCAGCTGGCGGCGGGCCTCGACGGTCTTCTCGTCGAGCGCGGCGCGCACCTCGGCCTCATCGGTCTCAACGTTGGCCGCGGTCAGATCGCCGACGAGCTTGCGGATCACGTCCTCAAAACCGGCCTCCTCGAAATCGGCCTGCATCACCGCCTTGGAATACGCGTCGGCTTCTTCCGGGGTCAGGCCCATCTTCTCGGCGGCCCACTGTCCGAGCAGTCGATTACGACGGGCCGAGACGCGAAATGCCATTTCTTCGTCGCGCGCGAACTTGATCTCGAAGGCGCGCTCGCGGTCGTCGAAGGTGGTCATGGGTAGGCGTGTCCCTGCTCGTAGGCGTTACGCGAGAGATAGGGACACCCGCGCCTCAAGGCAACGGGGCGAGCCCTTAAAGCCCCTACCCTCCGGGGGCCAGAGTTGAGGTGGGGTAGTGCCGTATCTGGCGACCTCGGCGCAGAGACAGGACCTCTTTCATGTCGGGTGCATTACCATCCCCTCGTGCGATCGCCGGGCAAAAAACCCGTGACGCACATCCCCGGCGTTTCTGATGGCAGAAGTTGCACCCGCCAGGCTAGAATCGGAGAGATGTCGCCACAACAGCAGTCCCCATTCGGTCGGATTTCGGTGTATCTCCCGTGCATATTTCTGACGCCGGCCTGTCATCGTACTGCCCCGAATCTTGCCTGGAGAGGAACGGTCGATTTATTACCGCCTCCCCACCTCCACCACCAGTTTCCCGATGGCGCCGCGTGCCGCCATCTTGGCGATAGCGTCCCCGCCACGTTCAAACGGGAACACCTCTGTCACCCGCGGGGCGATGCGGCCTTCGCTCCACAAGCGGAACAAATGCTCGATATGCGCGGCATTGGCTCTGGGATCGCGCGCGGCGAACGCGCCCCAGAAGACGCCACAGACGTCGCAGCTTTTGAGCAGCGTCAGGTTGAGCGCCAGCTTCGGGATGCCGGCCGGAAAGCCGACCACAAGATAACGCCCCTCCCAGGCGATCGCCCGCAAGGCCGGCTCGGCATAGTCGCCCCCGACCGGATCGTAGATCAAATTTGCCCCTCCCGGGCCGGTCGCCGCCTTGAACTGGTCTGCGAGTGCCTTGGACGCCTGCTTGTCGAACGGCGCGCAGCCATAAATCAATGTAATATCAGCGCCGGCCTGCCGCGCCGCCTCAGCCTTTTCCTCGGACGACACCGCCGCGACCACCCGCGCCCCGAACGCCTTGCCAAGCTCGATCGCCGCCAGCCCAACCCCGCCTGCGGCGCCGAGCACCAGCAGCGTATCTCCTTCCTTGATATGTCCGCGGTCAAGCAGTGCATGGATGGTGGTGGCGTAGGTCAGAATCAGCGATGCGCCCTCGGCAAAGCTGCGGCCTTCAGGCAGCGCGAACAGCGCGGTGGCGGGCGCCACCACCTTTTCGGCCAGCCCGCCATGGCCCAGCATCGCCATCACCCGGTCGCCGACCTTCCAGCCAACCCCCTCGCCGACGCTGTGGATCACCCCTGCGATCTCACCGCCCGGGGAGAACGGGCGCGGCGGCTTGAACTGATATTTGTCCTCAATGATCAGGACGTCGGGATAGTTGATCGCGCATGCCCTGACCTCGATCACCACCTCGCCCTTGCCGGCCACCGGATCGGGCAGTTCGGCCAGTTCCAGAGTTTCAGGTCCGCCGATCGCCTTCGACAGCAACGCCCGCATGGAAGCTCTCCCGGCCCGCTTTCGTAGAGATCCAGGGACGATGGGCCGCTATCCCGGATTCGTATTTCGAAATCTGGGTATCTCTTGCCAGGGTCAAGCCGATCTCGTCCAGCCCTTCAATCAGGCATTGGCGGCGAAACGGGTCGAGCGTGAACTCGAACCGGTCTTGGAAGGGCGTGGTGACGGTCATCGTCTCAAGGTCAATCGTCACCTCATTGGTCTTGGCGACCTCAACAAGCCGGTCGATCGCTTCCTGCGGCAGCACAACGGTGACGATGCCGTTCTTGAACGCATTGCCCGAAAAGATATCGGAGAAGCTTGGCGCGATCACCGCTTTCACGCCCATGTCGAGCAGAGCCCAGGCAGCATGCTCTCGGCTGGATCCGCAGCCGAAGTTGCTGCCGGCGATCAGGATCGGCGAACCAGCGTAACGCGGATCGTCGAAGATGTTGTCGGGATCGGCGCGGACGGACTCGAATGCGCCCTTGCCGAGGCCTTTCCGCGTGATCCCCTTGAGCCAGTCGGCGGAGATGATGACATCGGTGTCGATGTTCTTGGCGCCCCATGGATAGGCGCGGCCTTCGACGTGGGTAACTGGCTGCATGGGGACTCCGTCTTTCGACCCCCCGTTCGTTTCGAGCGCTGTCGAGAAACAGGTCCGGGCGCTTGCCTCGGCTTCTCGACTGCGCTCGAAACGAACGGGGGAAGGTGGTTACTTGCTCGGCTTGCTCGCCCTGGCTTCGGCAGCCTTCGCGTTGGAAGCGCCAACGCCGGCGTAGAACGCGGCAGCGCCGCTGAGCACAGTGCCCATCACGAGCAGCATCAATACGCGCTTCATGCCTTCATCCCCATCAGGTCGCGGACATCGGAGAGTTTGCCGGTCACCGCCGCAGCCGCCGCCATTGCCGGCGATACGAGGTGGGTGCGCGCACCCGGCCCCTGCCGCCCGACAAAATTGCGGTTCGAGGTCGACGCGCAGCGTTCGCCCGGCGGAACCTTGTCCGGGTTCATCGCCAAGCACATCGAGCAACCCGGCTCGCGCCATTCGAAGCCCGCGGTCAGGAAGATGCGATCGAGCCCCTCGGCCTCGGCCTGGCGCTTGACCAGCCCCGAGCCCGGCACAACCAGCGCACGCACCCCGTTCGCTACATGACGACCCTCAGCGACCGAGGCTGCAGCACGCAGATCCTCGATGCGGCTGTTGGTGCAGCTACCGATGAAGACATGCTGCACGTCGACGTCCTGCATCGCCATGCCTGCAGTCAGGCCCATATAGTCGAGCGACTTCTGCGCGGCGACGCGCTTGGCCGGATCGGCGAAACTCTCCGGATCGGGGACTCTACCGGTGATCTGCACCACATCCTCAGGGCTGGTGCCCCAGGTCAGCGACGGCGCAATCTCGTTCGCATTGATCAGCACGGTGCGGTCATACACCGCGCCCACATCGCTTGGCAGTGTCTTCCACCAGGCGACGGCCTCGTCCCACTCGGCGCCGACGGGTGCCATCGGCCGGCCCTTGAGATAGGCGAAGGTGGTTTCGTCGGGCGCGATCAGCCCAGCGCGTGCGCCTGCTTCGATCGACATGTTGGCCATCGTCAAACGGCCCTCAATCGACATCTCGCGAATCACGTTGCCGGTGAATTCGAGGACATGGCCGGTACCGCCGGCCGCGCCGATCTTGCCGATGATCGACAAGATCACGTCCTTCGGGCTGACGCCATAACCCAATGTGCCTTCGACGCGGATTTCCATTGTCTTGGACTGGCTGAGCAACAACGTCTGCGTGGCGAGCACATGCTCGACCTCGCTGGTGCCGATGCCGAACGCGAGCGCGCCAAGCGCGCCATGCGCCGAAGTGTGACTATCGCCGCACACCAGCGTGGTGCCGGGCAAGGTGAAACCTTGCTCCGGGCCGACGACGTGGACGATGCCCTGTGCGGCGGCATTGGCGTCGATATAGTCGATGCCGAAGTCGGTGGTGTTGACGATCAGCGCCTCGAGCTGCTGCGCGCTTTCTTTATCCGCGATCGGCACCGCTTTCCCCTGCGCATCGAGGCGCGGGGTAGTCGGCAGATTATGATCGGGGACAGCCAGCGTCAGGTCGGGACGGCGCACTTGCCGGCCCGCAACGCGGAGCCCTTCGAATGCCTGAGGGGAGGTCACTTCGTGAACGAGGTGACGATCGATAAAGATCAGGCAGGTACCGTCCTCGCGCCGTTCGACGACGTGAGCGGCCCAGATCTTCTCGTACAAGGTTAAGGGTCGACTGGCCATGGAGGGCGATCTAGTCCGATCTTGCGCAGACGCAAGCCGGGGAATAACTTTCGTGCGCTAAATCGCCGGCCGCAGGATCGGCGAAACATAGCCCGGAGCGTGCTCGAACGGTGGCGCGACGCCCCTGCGCAAGGTCGCTAGCACGGCAGCAAAGTCGGTACGGCAGCGATAACCGAGGACGCGCTCGGCATGGCCGGAATCATATACGCGATCGATGCTGGCGGGCAGCGTCCAGCCGCGCTCGGCGTAGAGCGCCCCCGCGTCCGAGAAGTGGCGGGCGATCACCGCTGGCGCATCCGCCTTAAGCTCGAGAATTTCGTCGCGTGTAAAAGGAGTTGGCGCGGATAGTAGGAAGATGTCGAAGCCGATCTCCGGCGCGCGCTCCAACGCGTGGACGTGCGCATCGGCGGCGTCCTCCACGGTGAGCCGGCGATGGAGTATCTCGTTGGCCTTCATATTCTCGCCGGAGAGGATTCGGTGGGTGTCGTCGCCCTCGGGGAAAAAGCGGCTGGTGCGCAGGATCACCACTGGCAGGCCATGATTGTGGCGCCACAGCCGGCAGAAATTTTCGGCGGTGAGTTTGGTGACGCCGTAGATGTTGCGCGGCTCGAGTGGCGCGAGGTTTTCATCGATCCAGACCGCAGCATCCCCCCTGCCCTCGCGAATCGCCGTGGAGATCATCAGCGAGGTGGTCGAGGTGAAGACGAACCGGCCCGCCCCATGCGTGACCGCCGCTTCGAGCAGATTGAGCGTGCCAGCGATGTTGACGTCGACGAACGCCTGCGACGGACAGCGCGCGATGTCCGGCTGGTGCAGGCCGCCGGCGTGGATCACCGCATCGATCCCGTGCTCGGCAAAGGCCCATTCGACAAAAGCGCGATCGGCGACGCTGCCGATTGCGTCGGTATCGGCACCGGGCGCGACGTCCAAACCGGTCACCGCATACCCTGCCGCGCGCAGCCGCGGAGCGAGATGCCGCCCCAACCACCCCGACGATCCGGTCAATAGAATCCGCATCGTCATCTCCTGCCGTGCCGTCAACCAGGACTCGTTCCGGTATCCGCCATGTCCCCGGCTTCGGCTGTGCCGCCCGGTGGATGCCGGAGCACGTCCGGCGTAACGGTTAACTCTCGTAGTGCGCGGTCGTCTTCGCCGCAACTTCCTCGACCGTCACGCCAGGCGCGAGTTCGACCAGCTTGAACGGAGAGGCATGATCGGGCCGCGCGAAGACACACAATTCAGTCACGATCATGTCGACAACGTTCTTGCCAGTCAGCGGCAGCGTGCATTCAGGGATGAACTTCGGCGTACCGTCTTTGGAGGTGTGCTCCATCACGACGATGATCTTCTTCACCCCGGCGACGAGATCCATCGCCCCGCCCATGCCCTTGATCATCTTGCCGGGGATCATCCAATTGGCGATGTCGCCCTTCTCGGATACTTCCATCGCGCCGAGCACGGTTAGGTCGATATGCCCGCCACGGATCATCGCGAAGCTGTCGGACGAGCTAAAATAGCTCGAGGAAGGCAGTTCGGAGATGGTCTGCTTGCCGGCATTGATCAGATCGGGGTCTTCCTCGCCAGCGAACGGGAACGGCCCGATGCCGAGCATCCCGTTCTCCGATTGCAGCGTGACCTCGACGCCCGCCGGGATATGATTGGCGACCAGCGTGGGGATGCCGATGCCAAGGTTGACGTAGAATCCGTCCTGTAATTCGCGCGCAGCGCGCGCGGCCATTTCGTCGCGGGTCCAGGGCATGCTATTTCTCCTGTGTGGGCGCGGCCCAGCGTTTGTCAGCGGGGAAAACGTCGTCGAAGCCGCCCTTGAGCGCGGAACCGTAAGTGGGGTTGGGCAACACGAACCAGCCCGCGCCCCATTTGGCGGCGATTACAGGCGCCAGCGTTGCGGCACGCCGGGCTGTGGGGGCGAGGCTGGCATTGAACAGGTCGGAGAAATCACCGAGCTGGTCGCCCCCCATTGCGATCACGCAATATTTCGCGACGATCGCGGCGCGGCGGCCGTCCTTGCGGGTGCCCATCGCGTCATCGCCAGCGAGGTAGAGCGTCTCACCGTGCACGGCCGGGCCGATGCCGGCATCGTCGATCGCCGCGGCCGAAGAGGCCGCATTACCGACCGAGCGATTGCTGTTGAAGACCACCGTCACCCCCATCGCCCGCAGCGCGGCCAATGCCTGCGCCGCACCCGGGACCGGCATCACCGCGTGCGTGCCGGTGCGTTCCCAGGCCTGCCAGCGGGCTTCGTCATAGGGTTGCGGATGTATGGCCTCGCCATATTCGAAGCCGAGGTTGAGCAGCACAGTCTCGTCGACGTCGAACACAGCCGCGAACGGCTTGACGCCGCACGGCTCGAAGCGGGGCGCGGCGAGCGTCGCATTAGGTACGAGCACAACGCTGTCAACCGGGCGGTTGCGCACCTGCGCACCGGCATACGTCACCAGCCCGCGCCACGCCTGGACGCTGATCGCGGAAGCTTCACCCGAGCCGTAGAGATATTGCATCGCCTGGGGGACGATCGGCACAACGGGACCCATCGGTCGCGAAGGCAGCGTAGCGCAGGCCGACAGCGCCAGTGCTCCCGCGAAGGCGGGAGCCCAGATCGACCGTCGAACCGGACCCCCGCCTTGGCGGGAGAAGGGCGGCATCAGGCCTGCTCCCTTTCTCGCACGGTGCGAAACTCGATCTTCTTATCATAGGGGGCACCGAGGATCAGCCGCTGCACGTAGATCCCGGGCAGATGAATGCAGTCCGGATCGAGCGATCCGACGGCAACGATCTCCTCGACCTCGGCGATGCAGATTTTCCCTGCGGTCGCCATTGGATGGTTGAAATTGCGCGCAGTCTTGCGGAAGATCAGGTTCCCGGCCTCGTCGGCCTTCCAGCCCTTGATGATCGACAAATCGGCGCGAATGCCGCGCTCGAGGATATACTCCTCGCCGTCGAAGACCTTCACTTCCTTGCCCTCGGCAACCTTCGTGCCGACGCCGGTCTTGGTGTAGAAGCCGGGGATGCCGGCCCCGCCCGCGCGGCAGCGCTCGGCAAGCGTGCCCTGCGGACAGAATTCGACCTCGAGCTCGCCCGAGAGATACTGTCGCTCGAACTCCTTATTCTCGCCGACGTAGGAGCTAATCATTTTCTTGACCTGCTTGGAACGCAGCAGCTTACCGAGCCCCTCATTATCGATGCCGGCATTGTTGGAGGCGATCGTCAGGCGCGTCACCCCAGATGCCTGAATCGCGTCGATCAGCCGTTCAGGGATGCCCGACAGGCCGAACCCGCCCGCGCACATAGTCATGCCGTCGAACAACACTCCCTCGAGCGCGGCCTCGGCATTGGGGTAGAGCTTCTGCATGGCATATCCTCCGATTTGGCGGCGGATTAAGCGGAGCGGTGGGATGCGGTCAAGCGACGTGGCGCGTCGGCCGCCGCGGAGCTAGGGTACGATTAAGGAGACCGACATGAAACGTACCGGCGGCCGCATTCTCGTCGACCAGCTTCTGGCCCAGGGCTGCGACCGGATTTTTACCGTGCCGGGCGAAAGTTTCCTCGCCGTACTCGACGCGCTGGTCGACGTGCCGCAGATCGAGGTGGTGACCTGCCGCCAGGAGGGTGGCGCCGCCTATATGGCCTGCGCGGACGGCGCACTGACCCTCCGGCCCGGCATCGCCTTCGTGACCCGTGGCCCCGGCGCGACCAATGCGGCAATTGGGGTGCACGTCGCGATGCAGGACTCCCAGCCGATGGTGCTGTTCATTGGCGACGTCGACCGCGGAACCCGTGACCGCGAGGCCTTCCAGGAGATCGACTTCACCGCAATGTTCGCGCCGATCGCCAAATGGGCGGCCCGAATCGACGATGCCGCGCGCCTCCCCGAATATGTCGCGCGGGCGTGGAACACGGCAATGTCGGGGCGGCCCGGACCGGTGGTACTTGCGCTGCCTGAGGATATGCTGGTGGACAAGGTAGAGGCGATGGACAGGCCACGGATCGAGCGGATAGTGCAGGCCTGCGATCCGCCCCAGATCTCCGAACTGGAAGAAATGCTAAACGCGGCGGCCGCACCGCTGCTGATCGTCGGCGGCGCCGGCTGGGACGCGCAGGCGGCCCGCGACATCGCAACCTTCGCCGAACGCAACGGACTGCCGGTGATCGCGGCCTTCCGGCGCCAGGACGCGATCGACAATGCGTCGCCGGCCTATTGCGGCAATTTGGGCTACGGCCCCAATCCACGATTGCTCGGACGGGTGAAGGCCGCGGACCTGCTGCTCGTGATCGGCGCGCGGCTCGGCGAGGCGACCACCGAAGGCTATACACTCGTCACTCCCGAGCATCCCGGGCAGACATTGGTCCACGTTCATCCCGATCCGAACGAACTCGGCCGCAGTTATCGAACCGATCTCGCGATCTGCGCAGGGATGCGCGCGTTCGCCGATGGGCTGCTGTCGATCGACCTGCCGCTGCGCACCACCGGTGTGGAGGCACGGACCGACTATGAGAACTGGGCCACGCCCGTCCCGCGAGACCTTACCCTCGATCTCGCGCCGTGCGTCGCCGCGATGCAGACGGCGATGCCAGCCGACACTATTATCTGCAACGGAGCGGGCAATTACTCCGCCTGGTGGCATCGCTATTGGCGCTACGCCGGGCCGGGCACGCAGCTCGCGCCAACCGCCGGCGCGATGGGCTACGGCCTGCCGGCCGCGGTCGCTGCATCTCTGCGCTATCCAGAGCGTAGCGTGGTGGCGCTCGCCGGTGACGGCTGCTTCCTAATGAACGGCCAGGAGCTCGCCACCGCCGTCCAGCACAGCGCGAACCTGCTGGTGCTGGTGATCGACAATGCCGGATACGGCACGATCCGGATGCACCAAGAGCGCGAATTCCCCGGCCGCGTTTCCGCCACCCGGCTGCACAATCCCGATTTCGCGGGGCTGGCTCGAGCCTATGGCGCCTGGGCGGAGACAGTCGAGCGAACCGACGACTTCGCCCCCGCCCTCGCGCGTGCGCTGGGGCATACTGGCGTTCGGCTGCTCCACCTAAAAACCGATATCAAGGCGATCTCGCCAGGGACCATCCTAGCCGGCATATCCCGCGGATAGACTTGCCCTTTGCCATCTTCACCCCGTAAGGACTGGGGTAATGGCGCACGCCCCGCACCCCTTTTCGATCCCCAATTTTCGCGCGTTCTTCATCGCCCGCTTGTGCTCGATGCTCGGGCAAACCTCGATGGTGATCGTGATCGGCTGGCAGGTGTACGACATCGCCCGGCGGACGATGTCGATCAAGGAGGCCGCTTTCCAGCTCGGGCTGATCGGCATCGCCCAGTTCGTGCCGCTGCTGCTGCTCTCGCTCTTCGCCGGCTGGGTCGCCGACCAGATCGACCGGCGTTGGATCGCGCGCGCCGCGGTCGGGCTGGAGGCGCTCTGTGCGCTCAGCCTAGCTTGGCTGACGTGGAGCGGCCACATCACCCTGCCCGCCCTGTTCACGATCGCCGCGCTGCTCGGAGTCGCGCGTGCTTTTGCTGGGCCTGCGCTTGGGGCGCTCGCTCCCAATCTAGTGCCGCGCGAGTCGCTGCCGACCGCGATTGCGATCAGCTCGCTCGCTTGGCAGTCCGGCGGCGTGCTCGGCCCGGCGTTAGGCGGCTATCTCTACGCAGCACAGCACTGGCTGGCGTATGGCGTAGCGAGCGGACTGTTTCTGCTGTCGTGCCTGATGCTGTTCCTGATCGGGCCGGTGCCGCGCAGCTCGGTGACGTCGGTCGGCAACCCCTGGGCGCAGATGATCGACGGGCTACATTACGTGCGCCGCAACCGGCTGGTGCTCGGCGCTATCAGCCTCGACCTATTTGCGGTGCTGCTTGGCGGGGCCACCGCGATGCTTCCTGTCTATGCGCGTGACATCCTCCACATCGGCGCCGACGGTCTGGGCAATTTGCGCGCAGCGCCCGCGGCCGGGGCGGTCGCCACCGCGTTGTACTTCTCGTGGCGACCACTGAAATCAGACGTCGGCCTGAAGATGCTGGTCGCGGTCGGATTGTTTGGCGCCGCGACGGTGGTATTCGGGCTTACCGGCTATTGGCTGCCTATCGTGTTCGGCTCAAGCGCGGTTGGCGGCGACTTCTCGTCAGCGGCGTTAATCTCGATGGGCGCGCTGTTCGTGCTGGGCGGTGCCGATATGGTCTCGGTCTACGTTCGCCAGTCGCTGATGCAGCTCTATACGCCGGATGAGATGCGCGGTCGGGTTGGCGCAGTCTCGACCCTGTTCGTGTCGGGATCAAACGAGCTGGGCGAAGCGGAGTCGGGCTTCCTCGCGGCGCTGATCGGACCGGTCGCGGCAGTGGTGGCCGGCGGGTTCGGCGCGATCCTGGTGACAATCGCTTGGGCGCGACTCTTCCCTGAGCTGCGCCGCGCGCGTACCTTCGAGGCGCCGAAGGTCGATCCAGTGCCGCAACCCGAGACCGCCTGACCCGCGCCGGTCGCGCGTCGATCTCGTTTTGATCGTCCGAAAGCACAGCCTCCCTTGCATCCGTGGGGCCAGTGCCCGATGTCTTTCCCAGTGAATTACTCGGCGAATTTCTGGGAGAGTACGATGAAGGCTGCAACCATCCTCGAAACGGTTGGCAACACGCCGCACATCCGCGTGCAGCGCCTGTTCCCGAACTCCGAAGTGTGGATCAAGTCCGAGCGCTCCAATCCCGGCGGTTCGATCAAGGACCGGATCGCGCTCGCCATGATCGAGGCGGCCGAGCGCGACGGCAAGCTAAAGCCCGGCGGCACGATAATCGAGCCGACCAGCGGTAACACGGGGGTTGGCTTGGCGATGGTCGCTGCGGTCAAGGGCTATACGCTTGTGCTCGTAATGCCCGAGAGCATGTCGATCGAGCGCCGCCGACTGATGCTGGCGTACGGCGCGACGTTCGATCTGACGCCGCGCGAAAAGGGCATGAAGGGCGCGATCGAGCGTGCGATGGAGTTGGTCGAGCAGACCCCGGGAGCGTGGATGCCGCAGCAGTTCGAAAATTCCGCCAACGTCGAGATCCACGCCCGCACCACTGCCCAAGAGATCCTCGCCGACTTCGCCGATACGCCGATCGACGTGCTGATCACCGGAGTTGGCACCGGCGGCCATATCACCGGTGTCGCCGAGACGCTCAAGAAAAGCTGGCCCAACCTGAAGGTGTTCGCAGTCGAGCCTGATGCCTCGCCAGTGATCTCGGGCGGCGCGCCCGGGCCGCATCCGATCCAGGGAATCGGCGCGGGCTTCATCCCCGCCAACCTCCACACCGCCGCGCTCGATGGCACGATCAAGGTCGACGCCGCAATCGCCAAGGACATGGCGCGCCGCGCGGCGCGCGAAGAGGGAATGCTGGTCGGAATCAGCTCGGGCGCGACGCTGGCCGCGATCCTGCAGAAACTGCCTGACCTGCCCGACGATGTCCGCGTGCTGGGCTTCAACTACGACACCGGGGAGCGCTATCTGTCGGTACCGGACTTTCTGCCGGAGAGCTGACGGGCGTCCCGCCGGCCAGTTCTTTATCACTCCAGCGCACGCCGGGGTCTCGCGCGCTTTCTATCTGGAGATTGCCGTTTGAGATTTCGGTCCTGCGCAGGGGGGACAAAACCGGCCGATTTCATCTTGCCGCCGTTCTGCGCTACAGGCCCCGCTCCCCGCTCCGGAGCCTGCCTTGCCCCCCGTCCAGACCCTCGGCCTGAAACTGCGACTCGTGCTGCTCGCGATTGCAGCCCTTGCAATCGCGCTGCCTACAGCGATCGTCGCCACCGCCAAGCCGATCCTGCACCATCGCCCGCGCGCCGTTGCGGTACGGGTTGTGCCGCAGGCCGAGTTACCGCCGGTCGAGCCGGTCGAATTCCAGTCGCTGTCCCCCGAGGAAGCGCGCGCGTTCAACGCGACCGTGCCTTTCTCAGCCGATCCCAATCCGGCGGCACGCCCGTTCCGGCTGGAGGGGGACGATGCCGAACGTGCCCGCGCGACCGACTGCATGGCGGCGGCCGTGCTCTACGAAGCCGGCGACGACACGCTTGGCCAGCGCGCGGTGGCGCAGGTAGTTATCAACCGCGTCCGCCATCCGGCGTTTCCCAAGACAATATGCGGCGTGGTGTTCCAGGGATCGGAACGCACTACCGGCTGTCAGTTCACCTTCACCTGTGATGGCGCGCTCGTAAATCATCAATGGTCCGACGAGGCCTGGAAGCGCGCGCGCGAAACCGCAACCCTGGCGCTGACCGGCACCGTGTTCAAGGTGGTGGGTCATTCCACTCATTACCATACCGACTGGGTCGTCCCTTATTGGCAGTCGAGTCTCGATAAGGTCGCCGCGGTTCACAGCCATTTGTTCTTCCGCTGGACCGGCTGGTGGGGAACGCCGCCGGCCTTCCGCCGACAGGTATCGTCAGACGAACCGGTCATCGCCGCGCTCGCGGCCTATTCAGACGCGCATAAGCCCGCCGGAACGCTCGTCCAGGCGGATCCCGCGATTGCCGCTCCAGCGATGGCAGCAGCGGCGGCGGCGGCTCCGGGAGCACCTGCCGCGGATGCCATGACAGAGGCGACGGCGTCCGATGGAACCAACGCCGCCGATACCTTCCTAATCCAGATGGATCCACACCTTGGCCCCCAGGGGTTTGCCCAGCTGGCGGCCAGGACCTGCGGCGAACGGCCCTATTGCAAGTTCATGGGTTGGTCCGACCCGCGCACCAAGGCCCCTACTAGCCTGCCCCTTACCCCGATATCGCAGGCGTTAATGTCGTTCAGCTATCTGCGCGATCGCGCGCATGGCTTTGAAAAGGCGCTGGTGAACTGCACGCAATATCCGCACTCCGAGCCGATGCCATGCATGAAGCTGCCGACGTTTGGGCAGAAACCGCGCATGACGGGAACCATGCAGGCGCCCGCTCCAGCCGCCACGCCTTCCCTGAAGACAGCCGATGGCCTGCCAGGGGTGCGGCGCCGCACGGATACGGCGGCGGCTGTGCCAGCAGCTAGCACACCCTCGGCGCTGCAGTAGCTTGAACGGATACCTTAACGAAACATACGGTCATTCCGCCCTTACCCGAGACTCTCGACCAGCTCGACGATCTCGAATGCGTGTCCCGCCCACCCGCGCATCGCCGCGGCTTCAGCTGCTGCGCTTCGCTTGCGCTTAGCCTCGGCCAGCGATTGGGTATGGCCCCAGAACACTTCAGTCTTGCCGTCTTCGAGCCGAGCTACGATCCGCCAATAATGCGTGAAGGCAGTCGCGGTCGGCCCGATTGTCTTGACGTACCCGTCTGGCAGGGTGGCGGTCAGATAGCGCTTCTTCCTCGCCATGTGACCGCTCCCGTCCGACTCAGGCCGCCGCGAACATTTCGGGATCCAGCGCCATGATCGACTCCGACCCCGCCTCGATCTTGCGCCGCAAGGCGCCTGTGTCCGGCAGGATGCGTTCGGCGAAGAAGCGCGCAGTGACCAATTTGGTCTCGTAGAAGGCAGTGTCGCCCTCACCACTTTCAGCCAGCTTGGCCGCGGCAATGCGCATCCGCAACCACATCAGGCCGGTAGCCACGATCCCCATCAGGTGCATGTAGCTGAACGCGCCTGCACCGACATTGTCCGGATTTTGCATCCCATTCTGCATGAACCACAATGTCGACAGTTGCAGATCGCCCAGCGCCTTCTCCAGTCGCGCGGCAAAATCGGCGTGCTTCGGGTCGACCTTGGCCGCAGTGCATTCCTCGGCAACGATCTTGAAGAACGCCTGAACCGCGCGGCCACCGTTCATGGCTAGCTTGCGACCGACCAGGTCCATCGCCTGCACGCCATTGGTGCCCTCGTAGATCATCGCGATCCGGGCATCACGGACATACTGCTCCATGCCCCATTCGGCGATATAACCGTGGCCGCCATATACCTGCTGCGAATTGGTCGCGATTTCATAGCCTTTGTCGGTGCCATAGCCCTTGATCACCGGGGTCAGCAGTCCGATCAGATCGGCGGCCAGCTGTCGCTCCTCCTCGGTGCCTGCGGCATGTTCGAGATCGACCTGCAGCGCGCCCCACAGGCAGAGCGCGCGAAGTCCTTCGGTCAGCGCCTTGGCCTCCATCAGCATCCGGCGGACGTCGGGGTGGACGAAGAGCGGGTCAGCCTTTTCGTTCGGTTCCTTGGCGCCGGTCAGCGACCGGCCTTGGCGGCGGTCCTTCGCATATTGCACCGCATTCTGATACGCAACCTCGCCCACACCGAGCCCCTGGAGCCCCACGCCAAGCCGCGCGGCGTTCATCATGATGAACATCGCCGCGAGGCCTTTCATCTCCTCGCCGACCAGCCAGCCGGTCGCACCGTCATAGTTCATCACGCAGGTTGAATTGGCGTGGATCCCCATCTTGTGCTCGATCGACCCGCAGCTCACGCCATTGCGCGCGCCGAGCGATCCGTCGTCATTTACCAGGAACTTCGGCACCACGAACAGCGAGATGCCCTTTGAGCTGTCCGGCGCGCCGGGAGTCTTGGCAAGCACGAGGTGAATGATGTTCTCGGTCAGGTCATGCTCGCCGGACGAGATGAAGATCTTGGTGCCGGTTATCGCATAAGAGCCATCGGCCTGCGGCTCAGCCTTGGTGCGGATCAGCCCCAGATCGGTGCCACACTGCGGCTCGGTCAGGTTCATGGTGCCACCCCATTTACCCGAGACCATGTTTGGCACATATTTGGTCTTCTGCTCCTCACTGCCCTTCACGAGCAGCGCGGCCGTCGCGCCGTTGGTCAAACCCGGATACATGGCAAACGCCATGTTGGCCGAGATCAGGTATTCGGAAAAAGCGGTCGACACGACGTGCGGCATTCCCTGCCCACCATATTCCTCGGGGCCCGACAGCGTGCCCCAGCCGGACTCGACGAACTGGGCATAGGCCTCCTTATAGCCCTTCGGCGTGGTGACCGAACCGTCCTCGTGGCGCGTGCAGCCTTCCTGATCACCGGTCTGGTTGAGCGGGAACAGCACTTCGGCAACAAACTTTCCGCCCTCGTCCAACACCGCATCGATCACGTCGGGGGTGGCGTTGGCGAAGCCGGGCAGATTCGCGTGACTCTGGAGACCGATCACCGAGTCGAGGATGAAACGCGTATCGCGCACGGGCGGCGTATATTGCGGCATGAGTCGATCCTTATTGGTCGTTAAGTTCGCCGGCGGTCAGCACGGCGGCAAATTCAGTAAGTTCGGCGATGGCGGCGTCGATGTCGGTTTTCTGCCGCTCGAGCAGCGCGATCCGTTCGCGGCAGCGGTCGAGCGTGGCGTGGCGCTGCAGCCGGCGCCCGTCGCCAAGGTCATACAGGTCGAGCAGTTCACGAATCTCGCCAAGGCTGAAGCCGACACGCTTACCCCGGAGAATCCAGGCGAGGCGCGCGCGGTCACGGTGCGAATAGATGCGCGCAGTGCCGCGGCGTTCGGGCGCGATTAACCCTTCGTCCTCGTAAAAGCGCAGCGCGCGCGCAGTCACGTCGAACTCTGCCGACAGGTCAGAGATGGTGAAATGATCGCGATCCGGGCGCTGCGGGATCGGAGCGAAGGCGGGACCGACGGACATGAAGATGAAATAAGCGCCGCTTACGTAAACGTCAAGCGGTGCGAGATACGGTCGTACGCGTCACTTTCGCCAGCTTCCGGTTATAGCCGTCGCTCTGCACTCTCCAAGCTCGCCCTTGATCACCGTCCGTTCCCGTTCGTGCAAACCGGGAAAGGTTTGACTCATATTGGGTCGACTCGGCAG
>Ga0233335_1000063_pt1 | contig 38369 bp, 28 predicted proteins | sample GEONDECOMP222_FD_180695 | JGI IMG/M metagenome (GOLD analysis project Ga0233335, IMG submission 180695) | Leaf litter microbial communities from Shasta-Trinity National Forest, California, United States - GEON-DECOMP-222 | ecosystem: Environmental > Terrestrial > Plant litter > Unclassified... | reverse complement strand
TCTTCGCCCATAACTGGCCCTTTCGACCAACTCCGGCTGTTCCGACGCCTGGTTATACAGGTGCGCCCGGTAACAGCTGTGTAGGCTGCCAGAAAGGCAATCGGCCTTCCCGAACAATCCTTGTGGAAGAATCCGATACGCGATTCCGAATTTTTCCATATTAAACGATCCGCTTAGCCTCCGCAATGAGTGACTTGTCGACAATCATGGCGTCATGGTTTCCTTAAGAAAAGAACGCATGTGCGCAGTATTTTTTGGAAAAAATGCGGATTTCTAATTATTACAAATAATTAACGATATTATTTTCTTTAAATGGCGCGATATCGGTAACAAGCACCCGTTATTGGTGTAATATACATCAAGTTAAACTGGAAAATAATACTAAATTATTTCGAGTGGTTCGTTTTGTGATAGTATCATCCTCGAAATTTTTCAGAAGCGCGAACGGCCGCCTACGGTCACCCACAGGGTGATCCTGTATTTCTTCTGCAGTTCATGGTCCGTGCCTGGCCGGATTTGGTGCAATCGGTAGCTTTTGCTCCTGGCGCCGGCAGGCTGTAGGCGGTCGGGGCACGCGCTACCTAGCGTCCCCGCATCCGTCCGTTCATCGAGCTAGATCGCAACAATCGCGTCGCACCGGATAGACTCAGCATTCAACGACGTTCACCGCCAGGCCACCCAGACTGGTTTCCTTATATTTGGAGCGCATGTCATCTCCAGTTTGTCGCATCGTTTCGATAACGGCATCGAGGCTGACGATGTGACTTCCGTCCCCCTGAAGCGCGAGATAGGCAGCGTTGATGGCCTTGATCGCTCCCATCGTATTGCGTTCGATGCATGGGATCTGGACCAGTCCGCCGATCGGATCACAGGTGAGCCCTAGATTATGCTCCATGCCGATTTCTGCGGCATTTTCGATCTGCGCGTTGGTGCCGCCAAGCGCGGTCGCGAGACCCGCCGCGGCCATTGAGCACGCGACGCCGACCTCGCCCTGACACCCCATCTCCGCTGCGGAGATGGAGGCGCGCTTCTTATAGAGAAAGCCGATCGCCGACGCCGCGTAGAGGAACCGCCGCGTGCCGATCGCATCGGCGCCGTGTACGAAGGTCTCATAGTAGCGCAGCACCGCCGGGATAACGCCCGCGGCGCCATTGGTCGGCGCGGTGACGACCCGTCCGCCTGCCGCATTCTCTTCATTGACCGCAAGCGCCCACAGACTGACCCATTCGAAAACCGCCGAAGGGTCGGAGCGCGGACCGCGAGCCAGCAGCGCGGCATGCAAACTTCCTGCACGGCGTCGCACGTTCAGCCCGCCGGGCAGAATGCCCTGACCGCGCAGGCCTCGCTCAATACAGGCCGCCATTGCCACACGGATCGCTTCCATAAAGGCGTCGGATTCCGCTGTCGTGCGCCACGCGCCTTCATTCTGGCGGACGATCTCGTCGACCGGGAGACCGGCAGAGGCCGCCACGGCCAGTAGCTCAGCTCCGGAGGTGAAAGGATGGAGGAGTTCTATATTTTCCTGTTGTTCGCATGCGCCCTCCCGCCGGATTGCGCCCCCGCCGACGGAATAATAACGCCGGGCGATCGTCGTCCCGTCGGCAAGCCGGGCAATGAATTCCAGACCGTTCGGATGCGCGGGCAGAAAGGTCTTGCGGTGAAAACGCAGGTCGCGTGCTTCGATAAAGGGTAGCGAGAGCTGTCCGATTGAAAGACAGCCCCGCTCGCGAACCGTTGCGATAATGGCTGGCGCAGCGTCCGGATCAATTCGCTCCGGTGTCCAGCCTGATAATCCAAGCAGGACCGCAGTGTCGGTACCATGCCCGATGCCGGTAAGCGCGAGAGAGCCATAGAGGTCGCATTCCACCCCAATCACGGCGGACTTTCGCTCGATCAGCTCCGACGCGAAATCGTATGCGGCGCGCATCGGGCCGACGGTATGCGAACTCGACGGCCCAATGCCGATCGTGAACAGCTCGACCACGCTGATAGAACGGGCGCTCTGAACCTTGCGTTGTGTTTCTCTGGATAGGGCCGGCACGCGTTTCCTCCGAGCCGGAAATTCGGCTCCGCATGCCCCTTCTGTCCGCTTGCCTGAGATCGTTATCCCGTCGGCGGGCGCTCGGGGCGCCACTCTCCAGAAATAGGTGCCGGGTGGTCCTTTTGCCTGAGAGTTTCCGGGGCGGTTGCTCCTTCGGCGCCGAATTTCTCCGGTCTCTCCCACGTCAGCAGTCATGCTGCTGCCTCAATGTAGCAAGGAGGTCAAGCCGCAGTGTCTGGCTTGGCGCCGGAGGAATCCGCATCATAAACGATGGGAGAGGGGATATCCTTATTTCTGTTCAAAGGGCCGGGACGTCGGGCCCGAGCCTAAGGCCATTCCCGCCTGACAGACTTGTCGAACGGGCGGCCAACCGGGTCATAGAATCGATGGGGAACGACCTCGATCTTCCATGTACCTGATCGATGGATTTGTGAGACGGGCCGGCGTTGTCGCAGTTTGGCCTAGCAGCGCAGCGGCGGGCGACGCGACCCCACATTCGCCCGCCAGCGGGCGCCGTCTGCCCGGTTGTCCTGCCGGCGAACGGGGCGGGCGCAGACATGGCGGCCAGCAGTAAGACCTCGTCAAACTCAGACCAGACGCAGGCCGGTGATCGCCTTCGTTCCTGCAATCGATACCGGCGTGGTCCCGGATGTCGATCGCCTCGCGCGGCATCCGTACAGATATCTCCTGGGGCGGAGCACGATGACGTTTAGTGTGGAAAGCGGCACTGTCCGCAACGTTGCCAGCGCGCTCGACATATCCTCGGCAACCAGGCGGGCAGGGCAAACGTCTTCCATTCGCCAGGTGGCGCAGACGCTGACCGATATCGGCAGACGTAATAGGAACAGGCGGGATGGTTGCCCCGCATCCGACTCCGGCGAGCTGGCGCACCAAAGAGTGCCTGGCCACGCGATCCGGGTCTTAGCCATCAGACCGCGAGGTCGCGGATTGCGTCGCTGAACCGGGCGAACCCCTCACTGTCGGCGAGCCGCGCGGCGCTGCCTGGCGCGATGCTAAAACCGATCGCGCGCGTTGCGGAGAAGCCGGCCAGCTCGATCAATACTATTCCGCTTTGCGCGAAACATCGCGGCATCACCGTAACGCCCAGCCCGGCGCGGACATAGGCCGCCGCGCGATCGTCGTTGGTGGTGCGTGCCGCCATGAACGGGCGTACTCCGCGCGCGGTGAAGAAACGACTGATGTCCGCCAACGCTTCGCAGTGGCGGCGCACGATCATCGTTTCGCCGGCGACGTCCTCAACGGCCACGCTCTCGCGGCCGGCGAGCGGATGCCCGTCCGGCAGCGCCATCGCATATCCCTCGGTGAACAGCGGCGTGTCAGCGTTCGGGCCTAGTACCGCATCGACTCTCCCACGATCGAGCAGGGGCGTGAGGTCACGCATTCGCCCTTCGACCAGTTCCAGCCGCTCGCCACCCGCCCGCGCCGCGATCAGCGCGCGCTCGATCCAGCCGCTGGGAAGCGTGGTCACCACCCCAAGGCGGACCAGCCGGCTTGGCGCCTCGTCGCGGACCGCGCGCTCTGCCTCAGCGAACTCGACCTCGATCCGCCGTGCGTGCGTCATGAACCGGGTACCTGCCGCGGTCAGCTCGACCCGGCGATTGGTGCGCAGGAACAGCGGTCGCCCGAGCCGCGCCTCCAGATTGGCAATTCCGACTGACAGCGTCGGCTGCGACACCCTGCATTGCAGCGCGGCGCGCGAGAAATTGCCATTGTCCACGACGGCAAGGAAATAGCGCAGGAGGTAGCGATCGATCATAGGCCACATCTATCAAATATATGCGGCAGATTGAATTTTTATCGACCATCCCGCCAGGCTAGAAGGTGCTCCAGACAGTAATCTGGAGAGGCTGCATGATACTCGATTTCGCATTGGGCGAGACCGCGGACATGATCCGCGCGACGACCGCGCGTTTCGCCGCTGAGCAGATCGCGCCGCTGGCGGCGAGGATCGACGCGGAGGACTGGTTTCCGCGGGAGCTGTGGCCGGCGATGGGCGCGCTCGGGCTGCACGGCATCACCGTCGAAGAGGAGGATGGCGGGCTTGGCCTGGGCTATCTCGAGCATGTCGTCGCGGTGGAGGAAGTGTCACGCGCCTCGGCGTCGGTAGGGCTCAGCTACGGCGCGCATTCCAACCTATGCATCAACCAGATCCGCCGCTGGGCAAGCCCTGAGCAGAAAGCGCGATTTCTCCCCAAACTGATTTCGGGCGAGCATGTCGGTAGCCTGGCGATGTCCGAGGCGGGGGCAGGATCCGATGTCGTGTCGATGCGGCTACGTGCCGAAAAGACCGACACGGGCTATGTCCTCAACGGCACAAAATTCTGGATCACCAATGGGTCGCAGGCGGATACGCTGGTCGTCTACGCCAGGACGGGCGAGGGGTCGCGCGGGCTCACCACCTTCCTGATCGAGAAGGGCATGGCCGGTTTCTCAATCGGCCAGAAGATCGACAAAATGGGAATGCGCGGCTCGCCCACCACCGAATTGCTGTTCGACGATTGCGAGGTGCCGGACGAGAATGTGATGGGGCCGGTGAACGGCGGCGTCGGCGTGCTGATGAGCGGGCTCGACTATGAGCGCACGGTGCTGGCCGGCATCCAGATCGGCATCATGCAGGCGTGTCTCGACGTGGTGCTGCCCTATGTCCGCGAGCGACGGCAGTTCGGCCAGGCGATCGGAACATTCCAGCTGATGCAGGCTAAGGTGGCGGACATGTATGTCGCGCTGCAATCGGCACGTGCCTATGTCTATATGGTGGCCAAGAACTGCGATGCGGGACTGACCACGCGCTTCGATGCGGCAGGCGCGATCCTGCTGGCGAGCGAGAATGCGGTGAAGGTGTCGCTTGAGGCGATCCAGGCGCTGGGCGGGGCGGGCTATACCAAGGACTGGCCGGTGGAGCGCTTCCTGCGCGATGCCAAACTGCTCGACATTGGCGCCGGCACCAACGAAATTCGTCGGATGCTGATCGGGCGCGAGTTGATCGGGGCATGAGTGCGCCCGTCCTGAGTTCGGCGCTCTCGCCGGACAGCGACGCCTTCCGGGCCAATGCCGCGCATAACCGGGCGCTGGCCGAGCGGCTACGAACCGACGTCGCCCGGGCGGCGCTCGGCGGCACGGCCGCGTCGCGCGAGCGGCACACCGCACGCGGCAAGCTGCTCCCGCGCGCGCGCGTGGAACGCCTGCTCGACCCGGGCAGTCCATTTCTGGAGATCGGCCAACTCGCTGCTTATGGGCTGTACGACGATGAAGTCCCCGGCGCCGGGGTGATCGCCGGCATCGGCCGCGTCTCGGGGCGGCAGTGCATGATCTTGTGCAACGACGCGACGGTGAAGGGCGGCACGTATTTCCCGATGACGGTGAAGAAGCATCTGCGCGCCCAGGAGATCGCCGAGGCCAATCACCTGCCGTGCCTCTATCTGGTCGACAGCGGCGGCGCGAACCTGCCGCACCAGGACGAGGTGTTCCCCGACCGCGATCATTTTGGTCGGATCTTCTACAATCAGGCGCAGATGAGCGCGAAAGGCATCCCGCAGATCGCCTGTGTAATGGGCAGTTGCACCGCGGGCGGCGCCTATGTGCCGGCAATGTCGGACGAGACGATCATCGTGCGTGGGCAGGGGACGATCTTCCTTGCCGGCCCGCCGCTGGTAAAGGCGGCGACCGGCGAGGTGATCTCGGCCGAGGAACTCGGCGGGGCAGATACCCACGGCCGCAAGTCCGGGGTGGTCGATCATGTCGCCGAGAATGACGAGCATGCGCTGACGATCGTGCGCGACATCGTCTCGACCTTCGCGCCGCCGGTGCGGGCTCTGGTCAATCTGCGCGATCCCCGGCCGCCCAAATTCGCCGTCGACGAACTGTACGGGATCGTTCCTGGCGACGTTCGCGCGCCGTACGACGTGCACGAGATTATTGCCCGGCTGGTCGACGGCAGCGAGTTCCACGCGTTCAAGGCGCTCTACGGCCCGTCGCTGGTGTGCGGCTTTGCGCATATCTGGGGGATACCGGTCGCGATCCTCGCCAATAACGGAGTGCTGTTCAGCGAGAGCGCAGTGAAGGGCGCGCATTTTATCGAGCTGGCCTGCCAGCGGAAAATTCCGCTGCTGTTCTTGCAGAACATCTCGGGCTTCATGGTGGGGGGCAGATATGAGGCGGAGGGGATTGCCAAGCACGGCGCCAAGCTGGTCACTGCGGTGGCGACTGCGAGCGTGCCCAAGATCACCGTGCTGATCGGTGGTAGCTTCGGGGCGGGCAATTACGGCATGTGCGGGCGGGCCTATTCACCGCGTTTTCTGTTCAGCTGGCCCAACAGCCGGATCAGCGTGATGGGCGGCGAACAGGCAGCGTCGGTGTTGGCCACGGTCCACCGCGACGCCGAACGCTGGACGCCTGAGGAGGCCGAAGCGTTCAAGGCGCCGATCCGCCAGAAATATGAGGACGAAGGCAATCCCTGGCACGCCACCGCGCGGTTGTGGGACGACGGCATCGTTGATCCCGCCCAGACCCGCGACGTGCTCGGCCTGGCTTTTGCCGCAACACTGAACGCCCCCATTGCCGAGCGCCCGTCGTTCGGCGTGTTCCGGATGTAACGATGATCCAGTCCTTGCTGATCGCCAATCGCGGCGAGATCGCCTGCCGTATTCTGCGCACTGCCCGTGCGATTGGGATCCGCACGATCGCGGTCTACTCGGATGCAGACGCGCAGGCGCTTCACGTCCGTCAGGCCGACGAAGCCGTGCACATCGGTCCGAGCCCGGCGCGCGAGAGCTATCTCGTTGGCTCCAAGATCCTCGAGGCTGCCCGGATGACCGGCGCGGAGGCGATCCATCCGGGCTACGGCTTCCTCTCCGAAAACGCCGACTTTGCACAAAGCGTGGTCGACGCCGGGCTGATCTGGGTCGGGCCGCGCCCGGACAGCATCCGGGCGATGGGGCTCAAGGACGCCGCCAAGGCGCGGATGATCGCAGCGGGCGTACCGGTGACGCCGGGCTATCTCGGCGAGGATCAGGCGCCGGAGCGACTGGCCGCCGAGGCGCTGGCGATCGGCTATCCGGTGCTGATCAAGGCGGTCGCTGGAGGCGGCGGCAAGGGGATGCGGCGGGTCGACGATCCCGCGCACTTCGCCGCTGACCTCGCCTCATGCCGTCGCGAGGCAGCGGCATCGTTCGGCGATGACCGTGTGCTGATCGAGAAATACATCCTCAGCCCCCGACATATCGAGGTGCAGGTGTTCGGCGACACCCACGGCAACCTTGTCCACCTGTTCGAGCGCGACTGTTCGCTCCAGCGCCGCCATCAGAAGGTGATCGAGGAAGCGCCTGCGCCCGGCATGGACGCGACAACCCGGGAGGCGATCTGCGCGGCGGCGGTGAAGGCGGCGCGCGCGGTCGACTATGTCGGCGCGGGCACGATCGAGTTCATCGCTGACGCTTCCGAAGGCCTGCGCGCCGACCGGATCTGGTTCATGGAGATGAACACGCGGCTGCAGGTCGAGCATCCGGTGACCGAGGAGATCACCGGCGTTGACCTGGTCGAGTGGCAATTGCGGGTGGCGAGCGGAGAGGAATTGCCCAAGCGGCAGGACGAACTCTGCATCACCGGTTGGGCGATGGAGGCGCGACTATATGCGGAAGACCCGGCCAAGGGGTTTTTACCCAGTGTCGGAAAGCTCGAGATATTCAGGCCGCATCGCGACGTCCGCCTTGAAACGGGTGTTTATGAGGGAGCGGAGATCAGTAGTTTCTATGATCCGATGATCGCCAAGATCGTGGTGCATCGCGCCGATCGCAATTCTGCCTGCGAGGCGCTGGCTCGCGCCTGTGCACAAACGGACATTTATCCGGTCAAGACGAATGCTCCGTTTTTGTGGCGCGCGCTCGACGATTTGGATTTTCGCGGTGGTCGGATCGATACCGGTTTCATTGCAACGAAGGGAGCGGCTCTACTGCCCCCCGCCGAACCAGACGATGAAATGGTCAAGCAGGCCGCAGCCGCACTTTTGGTCCAGGAATATTACGGCGCTCCAACGATGCTGTCTTTCCAGTACAATGATTTGCTCGACGCGCCTCAAGCCGATCCATGGCGGGCGGAGATCGGATTTCGGATGAATGCGCCAAATAATCTGAGCGTGTCAGTCGGCGTTGAAGGCAAAGCCTATCGGACGACCTTACCTGCTGATTGGCGATATAAGATGCTCATCGGAGAACCGGTTGGAGATGGCGTGGCTATCAACATTGACGGCCTTTCCTTTCTCGCATCACTCCCGCGGGTCTCGGCCGGCGCCGTCGGCAACGCCGCCGACGGCGCCATTCTTTCGCCAATGCCCGGCCGTGTGATCGCGGTCGATGTCGCGGCGGGTGACAGCGTGGCCAAGGGGCAAAAGCTCGTCACGCTAGAGGCGATGAAGATGGAACACAGCCTCGTCGCCCCGTTCGACGGCACGGTAGCCAAACTGACAGCCACGTTCGGCGCGCAGGTAAGCGAAGGCGCATTGCTGGCGCAGATCGAACGAAGAAAGGACTGATGGCCGGGCGCTTTTACGATGCCTGGGCAAGTGGTGACCAGGTCGATCATGAGATTCGCTGTCGGTATCAGCGCAGCCGACCGTTCGACCTGCGCGAGAATGACCCGGTCCCGGCCCAGTAGGTTGCAGAGCATCTTGCCCGGAATTCGCGCCGACCAATGCTCCCGAAAACGCGTCCTTTTGGCGACTGATGCGCCGGGACGTGCATTTCTGGCTGACCTGTTTCTAAGGGTGTGAGCGTCCAGCCGAGTGGATGCCCCTCGCGCGCTCGCTGGATGTGTTCGAGGCTTAGCTCGGCGCCAGAGGCGTACAAGCATCGTTTCAGCGAAACGATAGCTTTGGGCTCGCGTCTTCCGCGCAATCTTTGTTGGCGAGAAATGCGATGCCAAAGCGAATGTCATTCGCCGGACGAACGACCGCTCGTGCCGTTGGTCGTTTGCTTCAACTCGCCCGGCGGGAGAGCGCCCGAAGTCGGGTATTTAGTAAGACAAGCGACGATCGGAAACCGCCAGCGAATAACGCAGAGTGAAGGGAGTAACTATGGATTACGCGACCCGGCCCGCCTGGATCGGCGGTATCCATCTATCTCGTAGTTCTAAAAGGCGGCGAGGTCGCCATCCTGGCCGCAGACGAGGGTGAAGGCTGCTGCTCCACCGTCTCAAAATACGATATATTTACTTTATTAAACAGTGGGTTGTACTGCATCGCTTTCTTGGTCGAGGTCATGATTGAAAGTAATCGTATAAATATTTTGTGCCACTTGTTGTTCTTGTAGAGGTAAACTAAACTTAACTATCGATTGCAAAAAGCGACGAGAGGGGCGGAATGCGACAGACCTTGGCCGCGGTCGGCTTGCTCATACTCGGCTTCGTCGCGGTCATTGCGGGACGCACGGCTATAGCCTCGCGCAATCAGCAACCTGCCCCGATCAGGTTCGACGTTCCGCCGTTCCGGCCGGATATGGCCGCCAGACGTCTCGTCGAAGCGATCCGCATTCGGACGATTAGCCGCGCCGTAGGAGCACAGGACACGGCCGAGCTGCAGCATCTCCAGGCCTGGCTTGCAACGGCCTATCCCCAGATGCATCGGGTCGCACGGCGCGAAGTCCTGCCTAGCGGCGCGCTCATCTTCGTCTGGCGTGGTCGCAACCCGGCGCTACGCCCGCTGGTGCTCATGGCCCATCAGGATGTCGTGCCTGCCGACGAGGTGACACGTTGGCGGCAATCGCCGTTCGGCGGTATAATCCGCGACGGTGTGATCTGGGGCCGCGGCGCAATCGACGACAAGAGCTCATTGGTTGCGATCATGGAAGCGGCGGAAAGCCTGGCTGCCGTCAAGCACATGCCGGAGCGCGACCTTATCCTCATATTCGGCAATGACGAGGAAATCGGAGGGACGGGCGCGCGAGAAGCCGCGTCTTGGCTCGAGGCACGCGGGGTACGACCGTGGTTCGTGTTAGACGAAGGGTCGCTGGCGATCACCGACCATCCGGTGACCCACCGGCCGGCCGCGCTCGTCGGTGTTTCTGAGAAGGGCTATCTGACGCTGCGTCTTGATGCGACGGCCGATGGTGGCCATTCGTCTGCGCCACCCGATCGTGCGGCCGTGGACGATTTGGCCAAGGCCACGCTTGCCGTGAGCAACGATCCGTTTCCCCGTCATTATCGGGGTGCCACGCGCCAGATGCTTGAGGCGCTCGCGCCTGAAGCGCCGCTCGTCACACGCATCGCGATCGCCAATTCGTGGCTGTTCGAGAGTCTTCTGCGCGGTGCCGTAGGCGCGACACCGCAAGGCGCCGCGATGCTACACACCACGATCGCCCTCACGATGCTGCGTGGATCCGCCAAGGAGAATGTGCTGCCAAGCACCGCCAGCGCCTGGATCAACTTCCGCATCGCTCCAGAAGATTCCGTCAACAGTGTAACGGCGCACGTCCGTCACGCACTCAAGGATCAAAAGATCAAGATCGCCGTCGTCGGCCAGCCGCAGGATCCATCCGCCGCATCGCCAGTCGACAGCGACGGCTTCCGCTTTCTGGCAGGCGTGATCCGCGGGCAGTTCGACATGCCGGTCGTTCCTGCCCCAGTGATCGCCCAGACGGATTCCCGCGCGCTGCACAATGTCACCTCGGCGGTCTATCGGTTTCAACCGATCACCCTGGCGATCCAGGACACGGACATGCTGCACGGGATCAACGAGCGCATTTCGGTGCGCGATTTCGCGCGCATGATCACCTTCTACCAGACGCTGATCCAGGGCTCGCCGCTGCCCGACGCGACTGCGCGATGAACGCGATTGTCTTCATGATCCTGTTCGTCGTTATCTCATCGGTTCCGAGCGCGCTGGCTCGATGGATTGCGACGGAGGGAAGCTCCGATCGGATCCGAAAGCTGCTGGCAGGCGGGATGATTGCGGTCTCCCTACTTTACAATATTTATTATTTCAGCCCTCCGATCTTCCGCGTCGCTGAAAGCCTGCCGCTTCAGGTCTGCGATCTCCTCGGGTTCGTGGCGGCTCTGGCGCTCTCCACGCGATGGCGACCGGCACGCGCGACGCTCGTCCTGTCGGCGATTCCTTTCATCTCCCAGGCCGTTTTGACTCCGGTCGGCGACCAGCAGGCCCTGTCCTTGCGCACGTGGCTCTACTGGACCTTCCACGGCTACATCTTTGCCTGCTTTATGTTCGAACTTCTGGTCGCGCGCTTCAAGCCGCGTGTCCGTGACCTCGGTTGGCTGTTCGTGGTGGACTTTGGTTATGTTGCACTGATCGGCATGCTCGATGTCCGGTTCGGATGGAACTACGGCTACATCGGCCATATTAAGCCCGCCGCAGCGACCCTGGTCGACCTGCTCGGCCCCTGGCCCGCTCGCACTTTCAGCATGCTTGCGCTCGCGATGCTGCTCCAGACGATCTGTTTTTTCATGTTCAAAAAGCGGAGGCCGCGCACATGATCTTCGAAGACGACGTTTTCTATACGCTCAAGCCTGACACGGCGCTGAAGGACAAGAGCTTCTGGCACACTTGGTACAATATTATGACGGATCCCCTGAAGCTTCTTGGTCTCATCGTCGCCGGCTTCGCCCTGTTTAGCCAGACCGTCGTGACAGCGCTTTCCAAGAGCGCCGAACAAGGCGGCTCAGATTTCTACCTTTTGATCATGTTGCTTGTGCTTACCTTCGCAATCGGCTCAAGGCTCATCCAGTCTCTCTATTGGGCAAAGAAAGATTACAGCCGTCTGGAGTTCGGCTTGTTCGACGTACTCACGATACTCGTGTTCATTTTCTTCACCACTGGCACGTCAATCTTTTTCTTCGCGGATCACCCGAAAGCGATCGTCGGCGTCTACGCTTGTCTATGCGCCGTAGGCTTTTGGCACTTCAGAGGGCTGGCGAAGCGCCGCATCCCTGCGGATGCGCGTCACTACGATCTGCCGATCGAGATGCGGATCCAGACGGTGAATGCCTGGGTCTTCGGCATTCTTACCGTCGATTTCGGTGCAGCTTTCGTGTTTATGGTGGTCGCCGATCCGATCAATCGGATCTGGGTCTGCGTTGTCTTGTTGCCGATCTTGGCGGCTGTCCTCGTCAACATTCGCCATTCTCACGAAATGTCTGATTGGCCGAAGATCCTTCTCAATAACAAATATCTGGCGCCTGATAAAATTGCAACGCGGCTGGAGGCAATCGTCGGAGTCGACGACGAGATCCTCGAGAAACGCGGGATCGTGAGCGCACTCAAGGATTACAAGGCCACCTACCGGCCTCTGGCACTGCGCCGCGCACGAAAGCTCGACATCAATCTGATTTCGAGATTGTACCTCCGCGATTTCGACTATGTCCTCGACGGCATGTTTCCCGACCTAGGGCTGCCCCACGAGAAGCTGATGGAAAAGCTGTTGCGGAGCACTTTCGGGCTGGGCTTCCTCGGTTATCTGCGCTTCTTCATCCTTGAGGTCGACGGCAAACCCGTCGGGATGTTGATGCCTGAATTTCGATCGGAGCCGACACTCTATACTGCGCTCGATTATCTGAATCTCGGCCGGTTCTTGATCCGTCAGGTGGGCATCAGCGGTCTTCGTCAGGTATTGCGCAATCTGAAGGCTCTGCGCGCGCTCCAGCCTAAGCCGGGGCTCAAGGAGCTGCGCATCAACTATATTGCCATCATCGACGACGAGCGGCGCAAGGGTAATGCCGCCCGGGTCATTACTTTGCTGCAGCAGGCCTTCATCTATTCGTCGACGAACGGCTTTCGGGCGCAATGCATTACGGCTTTCGTAAGGGATGGCAATGCCGCGTCGATCGCGCTTTTCGAAAAGGCGAGGTTTAACCGCGAGGAGATCGATGCCGACCCGGCGGAGGATCCGACCCGAGGGGCGAAGAATCGGCTGACCCGCTTCATCTTCACGCACGACGAGTCCGCGACGTCGACACCCCGTGTCTCGGCGGCCAAGCGCCGCCTGGCAGTTCCATTTGGTGTCGCGGCGACCACGGATGGTTTGGCGGGACGGGTGACGGCTGATACACTTGCCGCGGTGTCCGCTGCCGCCCTCGCGCCGCCACCAGTGAAGAAGACGCGCAGGAAGCGGGCATCTAACAGCGATGCGCTCCCGCCGAGCCACGCCGTCGAGCCATAGATTTGCCGGCCTCGCGCATTCCTGCCCGCGAGAGCGGATGAAAGGCATGGCAGGTCTTGTACATTGACCCAAACGACAATGTGCTGACCGACCATTAGTCGAAGGTGTTGTTCGGCTGTCGTTCCATCCGGCACGTCTATCGCTGTTCGGTCGAAGTCTCGATGATTATGCAAGCGCGGTCATCACCGACCTGCTCGGCGATGATGGCTTTGCCGATGTCGATACCTTTTGAACCGCAAGGAGGGCCTCTGTCGATCTGCGGCGCTGTCGATCCGGCCATTTCGCGCACGATACGCAGCGCAACTATCTGCACGACTTCGAGCGCACGTTTCGGTAGGGCTTGCCCCGTACGCTCCACCATTGCTCAACTTTGGACTGTTAGGTAGGCCGACGTCCACTAAGATTCGGACGGGACAGAGCGCCTGTATCTGCGATAGGACGTAGCCTTGCACATGCTCGGCAGAGCTTGCCATATGCGCAGATGCAGCGGCGTAGACGGAGATCCGCCCTTTCGCGAAGCGGCGTGCTTTGCCCATTGGCGACGGGGCTTCCATGAGATCTGGACGTCGCAAAAATCCGAGATCGCGCAGTATCGGCTCAAGCGCATCGGGCATCTTTACGACATCGAGCGCGAGATTGCGCGCGACCCCGCCCACCTCATCGCGCCGTGCGAAAAGCGCGAACAATCCGGAGTTCGAGCCCTTGCATGCCTGGGCTGAGGTACAACTCACCCGCATCCCGGGCAAAATGGATCTGGCCAAAGCCTTTCGCTACGGCTGAGCCAATGGCCCGTCTTCTGCCTGTTCCTCGACAATGGGCCCGTCGCCATCGATGACAATATTGCCGAAAGCGCCCTCTGATCTATTGAAATCGGAAGACGTATCTGGTTATTTACAGGTTCAAAGGCCGGCGCCGAGACCATGGCTCGCGCCATGCCCTTCATCGAAAGCGCCAAGATGAACAACCTCGAGCCGCAGGCCTATCTCACGGATCTGTCAACCGCATTTACGATCTACAAGATCAACCGGATTGACGAATTGCTCCCATGGAATCGGCGCCCGCTCGCGCCAGTAGAAGAGTCCGTCTAATGGCAACCGTCAGGCACATCTTCATGCTCGATTATGTCGCTGACATTCTCGGCGAGCACCCGGACCTCATCGAGGCCATTGCCGGCAATGAGGACAACCTTACCTACGGCTCTATTATCAGCGTCAGTTTCGGGCCAAGCGACTATCGCAGCGCGATTACCGAGGATGGCGTCGATGAACTACGCGACATGATCACCGACGCGCGAAAATCACCCGATGAGTGGGACCGCTTTCTCGAGGACTTTGTCGACGACGCTGACGCCATCAAGGCCATAAAGGCACGGTCCGTAGGGTGACGACTGGACGTTACTGAAAACGGCAAGTCCTTCGGGAACGGCTCTCCTGCCATGGGGCGAGACCGGAGGCTGCGTCGCGGTAGCCGGCAACGGGTTCGTCGAACGCGGCCTGGGCCCTTGGCAGCGAGCCGACGTTCCAGATGAACCAGATCACAGCGCCGATGCGACTGCAGATGGCGACAGTAGCCCCTCTTGAGGATCTGCCGGAACACAGCCCGCCTTCGCGCCAATATGCTATCTGAAATGAACAACAGTCCATCGCTGACCAGGTAGCGGACCGCGCCACGTATCTGCAACTTGCTGGAATACTGTTATCCTTTTCACGGGCGGGGTAATACTGCCGCGCCAAGCGCGTGAGCGATCGCCACGCCGTTCAGTGACCGCGCAACCTCAGGCAATATATAGTATAGCGAATTCTGTAATCCGAGAGCATCTGCCTAAAAATATGAAACTTCGAGTTCCCGTTATATATTTTCTATGGACAGAAAATTTGGGATGCAGTCCGACCGTACATTATAAAATTCGTATGGAGGATGTTATGATACGCCGTTAGCTGCAAAATATATCAAAACTGGAATATATCTATATTAATTCTGAATTTTTTGATATTCAATTAATTTATGATCAGAGCCAATCTCATGTAAGTACGCGGTCCTTTTGGAGCTGTGGCGCTTCAAACCCGACAGAATTTTACGCTGTGACTCCGTCAGTCTAATTTTTATATAGCCTCGCTCGGTCAGACATTTTTCCAATACGTCTTGCAATTCTTCTCTAATGTCGTGGGACCCAGCAGATTGATATCTGTCATTAAAGGTGTTACTGCGTCGAGCAATATCTTTTTCGGACTGGAAACTTCCCTGTCCACTTAACGCTCCAAGTAGATCGCCATGCCCATTTCCTGACCCCGAAGCGATCGAATATAATTGTACCGAGCTTAGTCCAGATAGTTCTCTTAACGTGTCAGGTTTGATATGAACCGTTACGTATTGAGAAGTGTCAGCGCATTCTATTGAATCCGTTGTATATTGTGACAAAGAGACTCCCGATTTACCCCATGTCACTCCCTTTTCAGCGCTTTTTGCACCGGAAAATGGAATTAATATCGAAATATTGATGAGAAAAACCGAAAATATATTCCGTGATATTTCCACAACAACCTCCAACGTGCCGATGGATCGGTATTTCCGTATCGGATGCCGCATTATAATCCGGTCGGAGATCGCAGACGACGCAACGAAACTGTTCGCCGCGAACGGCTTCTCACCGATCGACGTCGAGCATCGCGATGATAGGCATATCCTTCCGCTTCGGCAAAGCGATAGACGATATTCTCCATTGCCCGGCATCCGTCGTGACTTCTATGCTATCCAGGGCGTAGCCATTGACGACAGTCTGCCATTTTGCCTTAAGTCCGGGACAGCTGCTAACCACCGCTCATCGACATTTGCGCGGTCGATCAGGATCGTCGGGCACGAAAAACATCCGATCAATTGAGGGCGCCTGACCCATCGCGCTTATAATACCGATCTTGCTATCGTGTTTGGTCAAGCGCAGCGAGGGTCGAACGTCCCGTTACGGTGTGAGCGGGCTTGAGCATGTTCGCCTTTGAGGCGATGCGGAAGTCGCGCCGGGTCGAACGGCGCTATTCGGACGTGCGGTACTTTGCCGACCATGCAGATGCCGGGCATTTCGCGGCGCTCGGACAACCCGAGGCGATGTTGGACGATATCCGGCGACTTTTGCCGCGCTGTGCGGAGGGAGGATGATCATTCCGACCGACGAGCCGATGCTCGCCTATCTGCGCGCCCGCGCCGATGCGCCGGCCTATTGGCTGATGGGCATCCTATGGATGATGCTTGCGAGGGCGCAGGATTCCGGCGGTCGGTTCACCTCGACTGAGCAACTGATGTCGGCCGGGCCGCAGGCAGAATCGAACCAATACGAGACGCAGCGCAAAGGCTTCTACATGCTGGAGGATCGCGGCCGCTTCGTCATCGACGATCTACGGTTCGATGCGGGACCGCAGGCTTCGTCCTTGTACCCGGAAAGACGTGACACGCGTTCGAGACGCTGAGCGAGGCGCGGATTCTGAACTGGTACGCTGCGGCCGGCCTTGGGCGGATCACCATCGCGCCGGCAACCAGCAGACTCTGCCGACGGCTGATGTGCCCCACCCAATGCTGCGTTGATGCAGAGGTGGGCGCTAGACTCGAAATCGGAATGCATAGGCAATGAAGGCGATGGGACACGATGTTATGAAGAACGAGAATGCGATCATCGCCCTGGCCGGCGCAGGCGGAGACCTTGGCGGCCGAATTGCCAAGGCGCTGACGGCGCGTGGCGCCACGGTGCTGGCTCTTGTCCGACCCGATCTGACGCGAGTTGAGCGCACGCGCGTCGAGGCGACGGGGGCGTCGCTCGTCCCGGCCGATCCGACGGACGCGGGGGCGCTGGCGAAGGTCTGCGCGAACGCTGCTTGCGTGGTCTCGGCACTGAGCGGGCTACGCTCGGTAATGATCGATCGCCAGTCGATCCTGCTTGAGGCTGCGGTTGCCGCCGGCGTGCCCCGGTTCATCCCGTCCGATTTCTCCGAGGATTTTACAAACACGCGGGCCGGCGGCAATCGCAACCTCGACCTGCGCCGCGAATTCATGGCGCGCGCCGATCAGGCGCCAATCCAGGTGACCTCAATCCTCAACGGAGCGTTTCTTGACATGCTCGGCGTCGAAATGCCGATCATCCAGAAAGGCATCCACCGCGTGGTGTACTGGCGCAGCGCCGACCAACCGCTCGACTTCACCACCAAGGATGACGTCGCCGCCTTTACTGCGGCCGCAGCGATGGACATTGCCACGCCGCGCACGTTGCGGGTCGCCGGCGACACAGTGACGGTCCGTGAGATCGCCCGGATCCTGACCACGCTCTCCGGCAGGCCGTACAAGCCATTAGGCGCCGGTGGCATCGGCACGCTCAGCCTGATGATACGCCTGACCAAACTGCTCGCCCCGCAGCGGAGCAAAACTTTCCCGCCATGGCAGGGAATGCAGTATATGCGTGACATGTTCAGTGGCCAGGGCAAGCTCCATCCGCTCGACAATCAGCGCTATCCCGACCTGCGTTGGACGAGCGTCGAGGACCATCTTGGGCGGCTAGGGCATTGGTAGACGGGACCCCGATAGCAGCATTGATGTCTTCCCGGGGAGGCATCGGGGCGCTCTGCCTGGCTGCGGCTATCGGTCGTAGAGCCGTACCTCCGCCAACGTCTTTGGGCCGCCAGCTGCACGGGCGTTTTCTGCGATCCCACCGCCGGCGAACGCGTCTTTCATCATCTCCTCACTGGTGGCGATCAACTTGCGGGCATCGGCCGTGATAAGATCGGGAGACAGGATCGCTGCACGGCGGAACGCAGCCAGCGCGTCGCGGGCATCCTTCTCCACACCCTTGTCGACCGCGTCGCGAAAGCCGGCAAACTTCTCCTTTAGTTCCGGAATCTCTCCGAAGTCGGGCTTGCGGTCGGTCGTTCGGATCGAAAATACGCAAAAGCCTTTTTCAAGGGGGCGTCCGTCGAGCAGCAGCTTGCGATCGGCGGGATCGATCGAAAGTTTGGCAGGGTCGATCGAGCCCTTCTCTGCAGCGATGATCGCGCACGTGACTGCGCCTGTCAGCGTCAGACTAGTATCTGCGCCGACCTCGAGCATCGTGTCCGCCTGCTGGCCGGTCAGCAGCGCCATGCCGTCCGTGATCAGTGGCACGAAGGGCTTGATCGCGCCGACGAAGCTGATCCCGGCGGTGTCGGAAACCTTGGTTACGAAATTAAGCACCGGGGTAAGCAGATCGCCCGATTTTACCGAGAACAGCCCGATCTCGATGCCGAAATCGCCGCCGCGCCACGGCACTGTGCCCATCATCTGCTTGGAGACGGTGATGACTTTACCGAGCGACGCCGAATCGAGGTCCGCGAGCTTTTCGGGTTTGGATACCGCAGCGAGCTCGGCTTTCTGGTCGCCGCGTCGCGCCAGGGAGACAAAGGTATACACCACGCCCTGAAACCGCTGGGTGAATTTGCGCGCGCGTTCCAGCCGCAGAGATTCGACGTAGAGCGTCACATAGCATTCGTCAGCCACCAGCGGTACGGTGTCCGATCCGCCAGGGGGCGGTAGCGTACTGACAAAGATCATGTCTTTGCTGTCGGCGCCCGCGACCTTCTTCAGTAAATCTCCCAGCCAGCCCATCATGCTCTCCCTTCAGGTGGTGACCGGGCTCAGGCCGAGCGCAGCGAGCGCGTTTGCAGCCCAAATCCAGTCGGTAAATTCTGGCTTATCGCCATAAGCGCTGCGCTCGAAGGCGAAGCCGACCACGCGGTCGTCGGCGTCGATCAGCACGGCTCCGGAATCGCCCGGATTGGCGTCCGGCCCAGTCTGCACCTTGAGCTGCACGGTCGCACGCTGGCGCAGCAGGCCGGTGTCGTGCGAGCTGATCCAGGTGGTGGTAGCACCGGATTTCACTCCGACGAAGCGCACTGGGTCCCCCTGTCCGGGGGCGCGATCCCTGCATGGACCCCCGCGGCCGAGCAGGAGCGGGAAATTATAATCGGAGGGCAGTGGGATGAACACCAGGTCCTGTACCGGGTGCGCCAACCGCACCTCGAACTCGCGCAGGCCGACGGTAACTCGGGTGCCGACCGGGCCGGTCCCATGGAGACAGGCGGTAATGCCGAGCGTACCTTGAGCGTCGCGGCAGAATAGTCCCGCCGTCGAGATCTGCGGCGGGCATCCCACTTCGATGGGGGGAGTAGGAACGCATAGCGGTTCCATCCGCGGCAGCCGGGTGTGAATGACATGTGGCGCCGCCGCTTCGATCATCGCGCCATCGACGCCGCCAAGCAGCGCGCGCTCCCGCTCCGTCATGTCGGGCGCGCGCGCCGCCCGTTGTAGTCGCTCCCACACCATGCTCATCATATCGAAGGAATCTTCGAGCAGCTTGGTGCCCGCAAAATCGAGCGCGGGATCGAGCACGAGCACCGCGCCGTCGGCGACGAGCATGCGTGACCCCGGCGAGATCGAAGTCGAGCGGGAGCGCCGGCTGCTTGTCGCCTCCGACGAGACGGTTTCGGCAAGGGTTGTCGCCACCGCGTCGGTAATTGCAGCACGGACCGCAGCGGCCGCCTGTTGGCGATCGTCGAACAGCGGGACCAGCAAATCGAGCCGCTCGGTTTTGATCAGAGGTCGCCTGCGGCCACGTTGTTCTGCGGACTTTTCATTACCGGGTAAGGCGCCCCGCTCGGCGGCGGCGACCAGCCCGCTGAGGTCGGAGGGTTCTGCCGGGCCGGCCATCAAGCGTGAACCCAGAAGGCGAATTCGGCGAAGCGGTCGTCGCGCCACCAATCGGTCTTGCCGGCGCCATATTGAAAGTTGACTGACCCGGCTTGGCTTTGCAGCGGTGCGGTCACCGCGCCGGCGCCCCATCTTGCAGCATGGGCGGGACTTTCGGGCACGATGACGACGATATGGCCGGATCGCCCGTCTTCCTTGCGGCGCGCGACGATCAGGCCAATCCCGCCCGAATCGGCGGCGAGTTGCAGGTCGGTGAGCGATTGCGTGCGTCGCCAGCCGAAACGCTCCCCCCAGTCGCGCAGCCAGCGGAACAGATCGTTGGCGCGCTGCTCGTCGATCGTTTCGCCATACCGCGGGGAGACTATCCGCCCGCGCGCGAGATCGGCGATCGCGGCTTGGCTCCACCATACGCGCGGCAGATAGACCCCCGCCAAATGGCAGAAATCGTGTGCGTAGATGTTGCAATAGGTGCGCCCGCTGCCCGGCTGATAGCGTTTGTGGGCGGGCGTATCGACGGCCAGCCAGTCGATGATCGTGGCGATCTCGGCGCGTAGCGTGGCGGCGTCGGTGCCGGTACGGCCAGGCTGGTCCGGCTCGTTGAGCGAGAAGGCGTCAGCAGGTGCGGTGCGCTTGGTGACAACGCCAGCGCGCGGCGGGCAGTCGACCGCGACGATGCCATCGGTCGGCGCTACGGGGATCGGCGCGACCGGCAGCGGCATTGTCACGCCGGGCGCGGGCGCCAGCAGCGCGAACGAACACCAACCGTGGATTAGGGCGCCCTTGAAGCTGGTCTCGATGCGGACGAAGCCGTGAGTCTGCGCAGGATCGACCACCATCACCGGTTGCCCTGACGGCAGCGAGGCGACGACGTTGACGTTCGGCCGGGCGGCGTTCTTTTCGGGGGTATCGCGGACGTTGAGGTTGCCGCCCTCGGTCGCGACCAGATAGGGCTGTCCGGAGGCGCTGACCGGGCGGGGCGGCGGCACCAGCGCTACGCCGGGTCCGGCGGGCGCCAGCACCGGCGGCGCGCCGCCGGGCACGGCGACGGTGTGGGCAAGCTTGAGGTAATCGAAGAACATCTCGCCGTAATAGCGGCCGCCGGGCGGGCGATAGCCCTGCTGAAGTCCCTTGGCGGGTTTGTACGATCCCGTATTGTAGGCGATCGCGACGGCCGCCATCTGTAGGTCATTCAGCGGCTTGGCCGGATCGAAGCCGATCCGCTTCATTTTCTCCCGCAAGTTGCTCAGGCACATCTGCAGCGCCACCTCGAAAGTTGCATAACCACCGAGGAAGAAGCCGATAGTGGCGGGTGCGAACGCCTGAATGTCATATTGGAAGATGCCATAGCCGTGGCAAAACTTGTCTGGGTTGGTCGCGACCTTGGCATAGCCCTTGATGTGCTGTGCCATGTCGACCAGCAACTGGTGGCCCGCCGCAAACATTTCGCTGCCGCGGTTGACGCGGCACAGGTCGGCGCGGTTCTTGGGAAAGGTCTTAGGGCGATCGAGCGTGTCGCCCACGCACAGCCGCAGAATCTCGTCGCGCGCTATTCCCTGTCGGCGCAGCATCGGCCAGATTTCGCCGGTTTCCTGGCAGGCCAATGCAGCGAGCATGTCGAGGTCGAACGGTGTGTCGGTGACCGCCGGCTCAATGTCGGCGGCGAATTGCTGTTTGAACCACAGTATATCATCAGCGTTCGGCATCTTGTGTCTCCTCTTGTCTCAGGGGCGCCGCGCGTCGTTTCCTGCAGCGACGAAGTGGATTTCGACGCGGCGGTTCTGCACATCGCGCACGCCATCGGCGGTCGCGACGCGTGGTCGGGTCTCGCCGAATGCCTCGGTCACGATCCGGGTGCGGGGCACGCCCTCGCGCACGAGCAATGCGGCGACCGCGTCGGCGCGCATGCGCGAGACGCGCATATTGACCGCCAGCCCGCCGACGCTGTCGGCGTGCCCGGCAAGCGCGATCCGCCCGCCCGCGCCGAGCGCGCCGAGGTGGTCGCGCGCCCTTTCCACGACTGCGGCCGCCTCGGGACCGAGCGCAATACTGTTGAAGTCGAAGAAGGCGAGATACGACGTTGTGGTCACATCACCCGATGGAGAGGGCGACCCCGTGGGCGAGCCGGGCGTCGGCTGGGCGTCGATCGGTGTTTCGGACAACGGCTCGGCCATCAATGGCGCAGTCGCGTTTTCGCCGGCAGTGGCGGCATAGCCAAGGTGGTGCGCGAACGGTTCGCCGGCATCCACCGCCGCCGGAGCCCGCTCGGGAATGGCCTGCGCAAGGTTGCGGTGGGGAATGCCCGGTGCGACGGCGGTCGGTGATCGATGGGGGACGGTCGGCGCGCTGGAACGGCGCGCCGAACGACGGCTTGGCGGGGCAAAGGTGATTCTTGCAGTGGGTGCTGTCGTCTGCGCACCCGTGTTGGCGGATGTCTCGAACACGTCTGTCGCCATCATGTTTTCCGCGTCGGGCTCGGTTCCGCTCCGCTCCCACCACGCGGCGCCGGCGAGCGCCGCCAGCACGATCGCGACCGCCAGTAGCACTGCCGGCGCGATCCGCCGTCGGCGTCTGCGCTTGCTGGCCAGGACCAGCGGTCCGGGTTCCGCGACCGAGGTATAGAGTACCGGCGTGATCAGCTCGACCTGCGTTTCCTCATCGGGTCGGTTGCGGATTGCCGCGCGTCCGCGCGTGACCGCCGCATCTACCGAGCCTCCCTCGAACAGGCGCTCGTAAAAGTATCTCGAGAAGGCCAGCGCAGCCGTGTCTGAGATCGGGAATTGCATCGCGACGACGTACGGAATCGCGCGCCGGATCAAATTCTGTGCTGTGCCGCCATAGCGATCCACTGCGTCGGCAGTGCCGCCCTCGCAGGTGTTGAGCACCACCAGAAGCGGCCGGACGGCCGCCACGATGTCGCGGAAATCGTCCGAATCCACTCGGTCATAGGCGTTGGCATCGTCTTCTCGGATCAGGAAGATATGTCCTGATCCGGGGTGGCCTGGGGTGGGCGAAGGCGCGAAGCCGCCATGGCCTATGAAGTGGATGATGTCCGGACGGAAGCGCTCGAGCATGGCCTCCAGCGCGCCACGCGTCGCACCGGTAAGTACTTCGACCTCGATACGTACGTCCGATCTGGCCGCGGCATTTCGCACCGTGGCCTGAAGGTTGGCGATTTCCATGCCGGCGTCGAGATCCTTGCGCGGCACCGCTATGATAATCAGCAGTCGGATTGTGCCGTCCAGCGGCTTGAGCGGCGGGCGGCTTGTATTGGCCGGCAGTCGGCGGACAATCGGGGTGCGATCGTCGATTCCCAGGAAGTCGTCCGAAACGCGGCGGAACAAAGCTTCCCACGGCACCACCGCAAGTCCCGGCGCCCGGGTCAGATCAATGTGGATCCGCAGGCTCTTACCCAGGCTGTTGGCCTCTCCGAGGCAGTTGACGAGCGTATTCTCCATCTGCGGCGGAAGTATTGTCGTGAATAATCGCTCACCGAAGTCGCGCAGTTTGTCGAGACTTGCCACCATGAACGGAAGATCGGTGAGCGGAACGTCATGCGGATTTCGCCGCCAGCTTCGCGTATCGGGCGTTCCCGGCGGTGGCATGAGGTCGGTGATGTCGGGAGGAAGTATGCAGATACTCGATTTCTGAAGCGTAGGGTCCATATTTTCGAAATCGATGTCCACATCATAGGCACCGTCCGACCGAATCTCGAAAGATATACTGAAATTCTTGTGGACCGACTCGGTCATTATCGCGCATTCCCCCCGGGGCAGGCTATACGGCGAAAATATATGAAGCAATGCCTGCAGAAATGAACGGTGACAGAGGGAGGATTCTTACAACACTGTAGATAAACTGTAGATGTTGGAGAATTTTGTTTCCGGTTGATATAAAGTGGGGAGAGGGACGATGGAATTGATCGAGGCAGGGGCGGGCGTCCGTATTGCGGGCATCGGCAACGCGACGATCGTCCCGCGCGCCGCGGCGCGGCGCAGCCGCGGTGGGGCGGTGGGCGCCGAGGAAGTCGTCGATCTCGCGTTCGATACCGACGATCAGTCGGTCGTCGCCGACGTGACCATCGCGCCCGGGCCGTTGCGCGATGCAAGGCGCCGCGGCGGTGCGGCCGCGCCTGCTTTTGCGCCCCGCGTCGAGGTCGAGGTACAGCCCGGCGAGGGGGCGGTGGTGCTGGTCGAGCGCGGCTCCAGCGTCTTCCAATGGGTGTTTCCGCAGGACGCTGCGGCGGCTGCTCCGACGCGCCGCCGCGCAGCCGGACCGGAAACCTTGATTTTCGCCCTCGACGAGATCGACGTGGACATGGCGGGGCCCGCTGCTGCGCGCCGTCGCGGCATCATCCATACCGTCGCCAACCAGCTAATTGAACCGATCCGGGTGCGGGTGGTCCGCTACCTCGCCGCTAAGACGATCGACGCGGCTTTGGCCCGGATCGAAGGTGATCTGGTCGAAGGACCGGTCGACATGGCGAGCGAGGCGGCGGGCTGGGTCGCGACCGGACCGCATCTCGCCGCGGCGCCAACGCTTCCCGCTGGCCGCGCGCCGCGTGTGCTGCTGATGGTGCACGGCACCTTCTCGACGACTCGCGGCAGCTTCGGCGCGCTGGAGAAGACCGAAGAAGGCAAAGCGTTCCTCGCGATGGCGCGGGCACGCTACGATCTGGTCATCGGGTTCGACCATCGCACGTTGGCCGTTACTCCCGGCGCGAATGCCCAGGGCATCGTCACCGCGCTCGACTTCTTACCCGCGGATACCCGGATCGACGCCATCGCATTTAGCCGCGGCGGGCTCGTGCTCCGCAGCTTCGCTGAACTGACCCGCGACCATTTCCGCTTCGGGCGCGCGATCTATGTCGGCTGCACCAACGCCGGCACGCACCTTGCCGAACCCGCGAACTGGCGCACGCTGGTCGACCTCTACACCAGCATCCTCGTCGCCGGATCGCGCATGCTTACACTTGCTGGCGGCGGCGCCGTCGGATTTTGGGCCGAGCAGGCGATCCGTACCGTTTCGCGCTTCGTCCAGGCGCTACCCGAGCTGGCGATCGAGGAGGGCAGGGTGCCCGGACTCGCCGCGATGCGTCCGGGCGGGGAGGTCGTCGTCACCCTAGGGCGCGCCGCGCCGTTCGTGCCGGCGATCGAGACCTGCGTGATCGCTTCGGATTTCGAACCCCGGATCCAGCCGGACCGAGCGATCACCGGCGAGCTGGCCGAATTCCTCGCCGACCGGGTGATCGACAGGCTGTTCACGGACGACAACGATTTGGTGGTCGACACGGCGTCAATGGCCAACTTCGGCACGAGTTGCCCGGCGCCGACTGGCGACCGGTTGCTGCTGCTCCCCGTCGCGGATGCGATCTACCACGTGATCTATTTCGCCTCGGGCAAGGTCGCTGTGCAACTGACCGAGTGGCTGAGCGCGGAACCCGAGGTCGAGGCGGTAGCTTCGGCCCGGCGGTCGCCCGCCTCGCGGACGCCCCCGGCGCGGCGGGCGAGGACCATGCGCGGCGGCTTCGACCGGTCGTCTGGTGATGCGGCGCGGTTCGACGCTCCAATCCACGGCGTCGGCGCGCCGGATGTCGGGGCGATCTACGACGACGCGGTCGGCAACGTCGGCTTCGCCCAAGTGCTGGGCGACCACCTTAAGATCGAGCCCGAGCCGGAAGCGGTTGCCGTGGCCCCCGTGCCGGCCGTAGCATCGCCACCGATCCCGTCCCCGGTCCAGCCGAGCTGCTATTTCGCCGCAGAAATGGGATCGACGCCGCCGCTCGCCGCGCCGACCCCGCTGTTCGTCACCATCTCGCGCGACCGCATTGCAGTCGCCGTGGGGTCGAGCGCGGCCGAGACGCCCGATGCGGTCCCGGTCGCGCCCGACGTGCCGATCACGGTGATCGCCGTCGGCTTGGCCAATTGCCGGATCGTCGGCGCCGACCGCTATGAGGTGGACGTGCCGGCCAGGACGGTATCGCTACGCTTCGTGGTCGAAGGGGAGGGGCCCGGTGTGGCGCAGGTCCAGGTCTATGCGCGGCAGGGACCGCAGACACTTGCCTCGTTCGTGCTTGAGCCGGTCTTCGTTGCCTCGGATACCGACAAAATCACCGCGTCGGCGCACGTAGTGACCAACACGCTCGCACCGGGCAAGGCCGCGACGATGCGCATCTACGAACTTCAGCAGCCCGACGGATCGATGATGATCCGCTACGATCTTGTTGGTCCGCGCATCGCAGAGACTTACACCAAGACGTTGTCGGGCGACTTCAGCATGAAGGCGTTCGTCGGCGAGCTCCTCGCCCAGCTCGACGGCGCGTACGACAAGGATAAGGTAGAGTATGACGCATTCCTGGAGCGGATCGGCAGCTTCATGGTCGATTCCACCAACCAGTTGATGCCCGAGGAAGTGCGCGAGGCGCTGTGGGAGCATCGCGACAATATCGATGCCATCCATGTCATCTCGGACAGCCCCTATGTGCCGTGGGAATTGCTCTACATCGATGATCCAAAGGGCGGCGGTGTCGAGAGCCGAGGCTTTCTGTGCGAATGGGGATTGGTCCGATGGATGTACAACGCCAACCTTCCAGAGGATCGGCTCCAGCTGCGACCTGATCGCGTCCGCTATGTTATCCCCGACTATCTCAATGAGTCGGACAAACTGCCCGAGGCTGATGCCGAGCGTGCGATGCTGAGCGACCGGTTTTCCGGCGCGGCGGCGATCCATGCGAGCAGCGCTGCGGTGTCGGATTTCTTGCACGACGAGGCCAAAGACTGCGACCTGCTTCATTTCGCCTGCCACGGGGAGGCGCGGCAGATGGCGGTGCTCAGTTCCGATCTGGTCCTCTCGGGGCTGCGCACGACCGCAGGCACCGTGGCCGACGATTTGCTGGGATCAAGTGCGGTCAAGCGCTACGCGCGGTTTGGCGGCGAGGTGCCTTCGGGGCTGGTTTTCATTAACGCCTGCCAGACAGGCCAGCCGGGCGAAGGAATTGCCGGCGTCTCGGGCTTTGCAGATGCGTTTCTTCGGCCGACCTCGCGGCAGGGCGCGGCGGTATTCGTCGGCGCCTTGTGGTCGGTCGGTGACACGCTCGCGCGAACCTTCGCGACGACACTGTACGATCGGCTGCTGGCCGGCGACACGCTGGTTGCGGCCACCAAGGCGGCACGGACCGCGTGCAAGAGCGATAACGATTTCACCTGGTTAGCCTATTCGGTCTACGGCAATCCATTTGCGCGGTGTTCGTAGTTCCCACAGAAAAGACCATCGGCACAAGCGGGCTCAAGTTCGACCATCGCCAAGCGTGCGCTTTGCACCTCATTGGTTGGTCAAACCGGGGCTTTCCGGATAACTATGATTGCCGACACCTCGGCGGAGCCAAGTCAGCGGTCGTAGATCGGACGAAGAGTGAAGAGGAGGCATTTTTACGAAGCCTGGGCGAGTAAAGACCGGATCGAGCATGGGATTGGCTCGGCGCGGTTCGGGATGGCTGCCGAAATGGCCGTTTCCAATCTCGGCAGGATCCGTATATTGATCTATGCGGTGGCGCTCGCGGTCATAATCGAGAGCGTTGCGCTCGAAAGTCGGCTGATTACGGCCTGAGGCCGTTGTTGTTTTGCTAAGGGCAACGCCTATTTGCGACAGAAATCCGAGAAATTTTGTTACAAGTTCGAGGATGACAAACGTAGCAACACAGGTGCTAACGATGGTGAACGCATCCTATGAGACGAAAAAGCCTCGAGTTTGATAGTGACGTCTTGTCCGCGGTGCACGAAACCGGCATCGCGATTGAGTACTGGATCAGAAACTGGAGATCCTGGGAACTCCCGCCGGGGGATTTGCTCCGACTACCCTAGAATTCGTCTAAATCCTTATTAATTTTTACTGTATCGCGCTTTACCTTGACCGTGGCGGAGGATCATGTTCCTCTTCGCCCTATAATGGCGTCGGCGATGATGCACCGCCGTCGGTCGAGCTCGATTTTTCGGCAATCAGAAAGTGATCGCCGAACTCGATACCGGCAACAATGCGGAGCTGCTTTTGCCGCTGTCCCTGGCAAAGACATTGCCGCTGGAAACGCAGCCCACTGAGGCCGGCTGGGCGACCTCCACGGCAGGGCGCCAACCGGTTTACCGCGCCAAATTGAACGTCCAGATCAAGATTGGTCCGCTGGTCTTCGATCAACCGGTGTTGATGTTTATCGAGGGCGGGCCGCCGAACGCTGGGCTGCCGATCGCGCGACAATTGGTGGTGGTCTTCGATCCCTCCGGACATCACAACTGGCTGCTCCCGCTCCCGGTCAAGTCGGTGGCGACAGTCACTTCTCTTGCCGGCAAAAAGGATTAGGCTTTGTTGCGAGGGAAGATCCTCAATGGGAAGAATGCGATGCTTGCCAACCGCCGCCTGTTCTTGACGGGAGCTCTGACTGCGCTTGCCGCCGCGCCTCTCGCTGCGCAACATTACGCTGGATCTCCGGCGGGGACGCAACCGATATTCCCGCCGCCGGATGCTCGGAGCGTCTGGCTGGTGGGAGACGATTTTCCTCGTAGTCCAGCCCTGATGGCCAGCCGCTTGTCTGAACTCGCAGGTATGCCGGGCGCCGCGCGAGACGGGTATCTGAATGGTGGGGCGGTCGAAGCGCTGGAGACGGCGTTCGCGACGTTGCTCGGCAAGCAGGCATGCGCGTTCTTTGCGACCGGAACGCTGGCCAACAATGTCGCATTGCGCGTGCTGTGCGGCGATGACCATCATGCGCTCTGCCAGCAGGATAGCCATCTGTACCGCGACGAGAGCGATGCGGCGCAGCGGCTCGCCGGTATCAACCTGGTTCCGCTCGCAGCCGGGCACGCTTCGCCAACGCTCGACGAACTGACGGCGGCGTTCGATGCTGCGGAGAAGGGGCCGTACGCGCTCAAGGTCGGCGCGATCTCGCTGGAAACCCCGGTGCGTCGGCTGGACGGCGAGATGATTCCAGCGGCGCGGATCGCCGAGATCGCTGCACTCGCAAAGGCGCACGGAACGCCGATGCATCTAGACGGCGCACGGTTGCTGCTTGCGCCGCCCTCGCTCGACGTGAAGGCCTATGTGGCGCCGTTCGAGACGGTCTATGTCTCGCTGTACAAATATCTCGGCGCGCCGTTCGGCGCTGTGCTGGCGGGGTCCACAGCGACGATCGCGAAGGCGCGCGAATACCGCCATCTCTACGGCGGGCTTATCTACCAGGGCTGGGCGCCGGCGATGCTCGCGCTGAACAGCCTCAACGGCTTTCCCGCCCTTATGGCGCGTGCACATGGCGTCGCCGAGGAACTGATTGCGAGCTTAGAACGGAGCCGCAAGATCAGACGACGACCGAATGCCAGCACCTCGAATATCCATATGCTAGAAATGCCCCGCTCACTGGCGGAAGCGGCATTCGAGCGTGGCCGCGTCGCTGGCGTGCGGATCGGGAAATGGCAAGACGGCGCCGTGCCGCTATACGTGAACCAGACGATATTGCGCCGCCCCGCCGCGGAATACGCGCGCATTTATATCGGTTGAAGAATCGTGCGCGCGCCTGCTGCATCGGTACGATAAAGCATCGGCCATCGGAGCAAGTACGCATCCGCGCTTGCGTAGCGGGTAGTGGCAGCAAAAAGAACAGAAACTGAACATGCTGAGGCGGGCGGCTCCCAATGGCGTCGTAATGTGCCAGGATGAAGTCGTTCAAGGCTCCTATAAGAGAGCCGCCCGTGGAACAGATTGTCCGTATTGACCTCGGCACGTCGAAGTCTGTCCTTCGGGACGACTTTGTCGCGACCTGTCGGCAAACAACCTCTCTCCCAGATATGAATGGCCTTATCCCGGTTCAGGCGAGCATGTCGTACGGCGTGTTTGGACTAAAACCGGTTTCGCAGCGTCAGCCGTATCGTGCGGCCGAGCGGATCGACTTCGTCATGCGCATATCCGGCCGGGGCGCTTTCATCGACGAGGGCTACGTGGCGATAACCGTTAAGCAGATTTTGAACGTCGAGCGACCATTTCAGCCCGGCCGGCAGCCGATAATGCGTCCATCGCCCGTCGATTTTACCGACGTTAACGAACGTGGAGAAATTAAGCAGCAGGGGCGGCCGAACGCGAAAATAATTCGCGGCATCTGTCCCCGCTATACGAGCTGCGCTGTTCCAATTGGCGCTGAGATTGACGCCGAACAGGCGATTGCCGGCATTGAATTGCAGGCCGATTCCATGGCGAGATACTCCGCCCCCACCGCGCAGTCGATCGATTGGCGGAACGCCTTCTCGGATCAGCATTTCATCCCGGATCCGCAGCTGGTAATTGAAGGAGAGGCCGAGTTGGATCGGGTCGCCAGCTGGGCTCTCACGCTTTTGCGACGCGGTGCGGGCGGGCGGGAAACGCAGCGCAACGCTTGAGCTGAACTGCGAAGTCGTGTTGTCGGCAATATTGATCGGTCGAGCATCGACCGAAATCAGCCGCCCCGAGTCATCTCGCATCACCCGGTCGGGAAAGGCCGCCTCGATTGCAGGCGTCAGTTCGGGAAAGGCCGAAGCGAGCCCCTTGGCCACGTCGTGCCGATATCCGAGGTTGAGCGAAACCGTCTCGTTTCCCAACGGGCGCAGCAAGGCCGTGAGCGAGAGGCTCCGGCGCGTCCCGCGTCCGAGCATCGGATTTCCCCCGGTGATCCAGAGCGGCTCGACGATCTCCTGCCGCGCATAATCGAAGATGCGGTTGGTCACAGTAATGACCGGCCCATCGAGTTGGTCGATGGATGGGGCCATTTCCACATGGTCGGTTGCCGCCCGAAGCTGCAGGACGGTAAAAGGCGACCAGCTCATGCCCGCGGAATAGCGTTTTTGCGAATGGCTGCCGGTCGTGTCTTGCATGCCGACCGATCCATCGAAGGCGAGATCTCCGACAAAGCCGATCCCGGCCATTCCGCGCCGCGCGATCGCGATGTTGAGCCCGAGTTTAGCGTCTATCTGACGGCGGGTTACGTCGTCTGCTTCGATAAGCGCGCCGCCTTCGTTGCGTCGCTCGGTGTACGTGCCGTAACGGCCCGCGTTCACTGCCAGGCTTAAACCTGCTGGCCCGGCCGGCAAGTCGAGGATCTTCTTCTGCAGATTCAACCGCACAGTGAGGTTCTGCATCCGCGACCGGGTTCGCATTCCCAGTAGCAGGTCGTTCTCCCAGACGCCGAACGGATTGAACCCGGCGTCTCCGTTCGCGAGCAACTGCTGCACGCGCGTCGTATCGATGCCGGTTTCCAATAGGCTTTCGGCGCTGGTCCGCGCCAAGCCGAGCGCGAGACTGCCAAGCCAGCCGTGAACGATGCCGCCCAAGGTAAACGTCGCGCCGAGCGCTGTGGATTTTGAATCGTTACGCAGCGCCTGCGTGCCGGCGAACGGCCGCGTCAGCAGGACGTCTGCGCCAAAGGGGGACCACGGATTGATCGCCGGCAGCAGGACTGAGGCCATCGGCAGTCCGCGCCAACCGTCGCTGCCCGAACGAAGGACGTTGAAACTGAGCGAGGCGCTCAAGGCGCCGACAGGACGCGTTACGCCCGCGTTGATGCCGATCGTGCGGCGCGAGGATTGCAGCGTTTCATAGGCATTGGGATCGACGGTATGGGACTGACCGGCGGTCGCCGCGAAGTCGTCGAGCGTGGCGGCGCCCTGCATTGCCGCGGCCGGGATCGCCGTGACCGTCGCGGAGGAGCCACGGCCAAGATCAATCACTTTGCCGCCGACGCCGGAGACAAAGCCGACACTGTCGAAGGCGCCGACTGCCGCCGGAACATCGCGCGCGCTCCTGAACAGGGCGCTGTCTCGGCCGAACTGTGCACTGATGTTCCAGCGGGTGTCGTTGCGGATGGCGGTGCGCGCGACACCCAAGCGGCCACCATATTGGCCGCCGGCGGTTGCCCAGCTGCCGCCCATATCCGCGTCGAGGCTGGCGAACCTGGGCTTCAGGATCAGGTTCACGACCCGCTGCCCCGGCGCCGCCCCATATTGCGCTCCGGCCTCGGGTTTGAGGACCGCGAGGCGCGTCAGGGCTTCGGGGGGATAAGCGAGTATCGAGCGATCGAACCCGGCCGGCCGGCCGTTGACGAGGAGCACGGGCTCGGTCCCGCTCGGGTCGATTAGCGGCGACAGGCGGTTCATCAGGTCCTGGACGGTGTCGGCGCCGTAGCCGGCAATCTCCGCTTCCTCAAACTCTGATTCCGCCGCGATCCGCGCTTCGCCGTACCGCGGGGCAGTGACGACGATATCGTCTGGCAGGGTAGGTGGACTGGCGATCTGCGAGGGTTGGGACGACGACGACACCGGGCTCGCAGCCGGATCGCTCTGAGCGTGCGCGGGTAGGGGGACCGCCGCCATGGCCAGCATGATCGGTGACGAGAGGAAGCGGACCGTACGCACATTGGGTTATCCAAGCCGGAGCGTTACGAAAGTTCCGAGGGAAAGAATTTCGTGGCTTCAAGAACAGGCCGCACCGCCGAAGCAATGCAGCCTGCCGAAGTATGAGAAATGATAGAGCCTCGGTTAGTTGACGCCCACTACAAGGGCGTTGCTTGACTGGAGAACTCCCTGGACCGTGCAGATTCCGGGAACGGTCCCGGCGGCGATGGTGGTGTTGAGCGTGACCTGACCAAGATTATCGATCGTGAACGGAACGTTGGTCTGGTCGCACAGCGTGACCGGGCCGAAATTCACCACCACATGGTCGATAGAGCCACCCATTAAGACGCCGCTCGAGAGGATCGTGGTGATACGGAAGTCCGACGCAGAGACGGTCAGCGAGGGGCACAATGTGCCTGATACGGTGGTGTTGGTGCCCGTGGACAGCGAGCCGACATTGGCGCGATTTCCGCCGATGTCGGGGCCCGTCGAATTCGAGGCGAACGTCAAGACGCAGACCTGCGTGGGGAAGCCCACCTTGTCGAACTGCACCGTTCCGCTGAGCTCGAACGACGTGTTGGCTGGAGTTACCGCTTGGGCGGAAGCTGCAGTGGCGCCGACAAAACATGCCAGTGCAGCGATTGCAGAGACTATAAACTTATTCATTTTTCACTCTCCCATAGTATAAGCCGACGTTTAAGTACGCCGACCGAACAACCGAAAAACCACATGGTTTTTCCGGAAATATCGCCGTGTCCGGCGATCTCTATGAATGTGGAAAGTCAGATACGCGACTCTGACTTAAATATAGAAATATCATCTTATGGACGTCAATGTATTTTATAAGAATCTTTATGATTCAGATTTGTTTGTGTTTAACACAAAAAATCACGTCATGACCACTGACGGAAACATCAGTGGTTTGCCCGATTTCAAAAATATATTTACATTAAAATTTTTTGCTCATGCTCAAGGCGAATATCCTCGGATCGAGAGTAAAGACGTTTGCCGTCAGGCCGGTGTCATCGCTGTTGAGATAGGCATCGGTGATCGGCGTCTTGTTGAACACGTTCTTGACGTAGAATTGGATCGCAAATCCGTCCTTGGGACGTTCGAGCGTTAGCGACAGATTGACATTGTCCCACGCCTTTAGCCGGTCGATCGCGTCATTATAGACACGCGCCCAGCTCTTGCCTTGTCGATAATAGTCGCCACGCAGGGTCAGGCCCCAATCGCCGATCGGCAGTGTGTATTGCGCGCCGAGATTTACCGTCCAATGCGGCGAATTCGGCAACTCCTTGCCGCTTAGGTCGGCATAGAAGCCGCGGCCCTGATTGGGCGCATCGGTCGCCGGATCGTAGGTGAAGCCCATGAGAGTGGGAAACAAACTTCCGGACTTGTAATCTCCGGCGTAGGAGGCCCCGCACAGCGTGAACAGATAGACAGGATTGCCTGCAAAGAACGGGCTGTTCAGGACCTTTTCGACCAGCGCCTTTGGCGCGATGCAGTTCGACGCCAATTGCACCCAGGGCTTCACCACGGCCCAATCGGCATTTCCCTGTGTTCGATTCATCACGTCGATCGACTTCATGCCTTCGGCGATACGGGTGCCGAGATAGCCGATGTTCGCGTTGAGCCGGATGCGCGACGTCGGCCGCCAGGCCGCCTCGAATTCGGCGCCCCATATATCGGCGTCGAAATTCTCGTTGAGCGCCATCCGGTCGACGATCTGCGAGACTTGGTAATTTTTATATTTATAGAAGAAGGCGTCGGCGTTGAGCGTTAGTGCGCCGCCCGCCAGCGTGTTCTTCATCCCCACTTCAAACGCATCGACCGTTTCCGGCTTGAAGGTTGTCGGGTTGGAGGAGAATTGAAGCTGCGCTGGATTGGCGCCGATGCCAGAAGGGTTGGCGCCGCCGCCCTTATAGCCGCGCGAATAGGACGCATAGAGTAGCGTATTGTCCGTGAAGCCGAGCTGGGGCCGCCAATCGACGACGAGCCGCCCGGTCAAGCGCCCCCATTTCTGGACGATGTCGGGGAGCTCTGGATACCCCTGGCTGACAAATCCGCTGCCGAGAAATCCCGGGCCGAGCAGTAACTGCGTTGGAACCGGCGTCGCGGTCTTCTTGTCCTTCGTATAGCGCAATCCGGCGGTGAGCTTCAAATTGGCTGTAGCTTCCCAGTAAAGTTCCCCGAATGCGGCGAGCGATTCTGTCTTCGCAAGGTTGCGACTACGGAAATAATTATGCCCTTGCCCATTGATCGAGTCCAAACGATTTGGGTCTACGTAAACACATGAGTCTGTCGGGTTTACGCAAGGAATCAAAGTGTGCGCAGAGTTAGTGCTGTCAAATAGTCCCAGGGCGGAAAGCGTGAAAAGATTATTGAATAGATAATAATCTTCATCAATTTTGAAATTGAGGTAATTTGTCCCGAAACTAAAATTCAGGGGACCTTTGAATGATGACTGAATTCGGAATTCCTGATACCATTGTTCGCTATTAGAACGAACCATGTCTATTCCAACTATCTTTTTTGACGCTCCCAATTGTGGATCCGTGAACACCCCTCCTGGGGTTAGTCCGGCACTCGTGAATGGGATTCGGACGAAATTAACAAGTCCGGTAGAATCATTGAAAACGTCGTTGGATTGAAATCTATTATAGTCCTGAGTGGAAAAATAATAATCCTTGTCATAGACGCTTTGTGAATAGATTTTTATGTCGGGTGTTACGGAGAACTCCGCATTGAATTGAAAGACGTCGTTCTTCGCCCGGAAGGTCGGATCATAGGTCGTTGCGATCGTGCGAAGATCTCGGGATTGCGTCACGCCTGCATATGGGTCGATATTGGGATTGAGAGCATTGACCGCCGGCCCGAGTAATCTCCCGTTCAGTTTGTAGCCCATGAACAGCGACCCGGCGGGAGCGGTGACATAGGGCAGCGACAGACCGTTCGGGACGCCATAAGCGCCATCATCGTAAAGCGATCCATCCGCGCAACCCTGGCTGAGCTCGCCGCGGACCGCCGGCAGGTTGGCGATATTGGCGCTTCTGATCGAATTGGGCCCTGGATCGGTGTGGCAGAGTTGCTTGCCGGTGCGCGAGCGATCATCGTCCTCGCTGAAATGCTCCCAGGCGAAGGTCGCTTTGAACCGGCTGCCCGGTTCCCATGTCGCGGTCGCGCGCGTACCCCATAGGTTGCGGCCGTTGACGTCGCGGTTTGTGACGGTGTTGAAATCATATCCCTGCCGGGTCGTCCAAGCCCCCGCGCCCCGGATCGCCAGAGTGTCGGTGAGCGGAACGTTGAGCATTCCGTTCACCCGCATCGATCCGTAATTGCCGCCCTCCAGCTTTAGGCTGCCTTCGAATTCGCCGGTCTTGGCGAAGACCGGAATCATGTTGACCACTCCGGCCGTCGCGTTGCGGCCATAGAGCGTGCCCTGCGGACCGCGCAGCACTTCGACCCGTTCGACATCGAAATATTCCTGTTCGAACAGGCGATTGCGAAGCAGCGGTGAATTGTTGAAGCTGACCGCCACCGCTGGATCCGACGTTACCGACAGCGCCTTGGTGCCGATCCCGCGGATCGAGAAATTGTAGCTGGCGAAATTGCTCTTGGAGAAGGTGACGTTGGGTACCGCGCGCAGCAATTCGCTGCCGCCCTCGATCTTCTGATCGTCGAGTGACTTCGCGGTGAAGGCGCTGACCGCGATCGGCACCGACTGGATCGATTCCCGTCGCTTCTGCGCCGTCACGATGATGTCCTGCGAGGGGTCGGGCAGCGGCGCGGTTTCGGATCGGCCGGTCGGGACCGGAATGGGCGTACGATCCCCGATCGTGCCGGATGCAGCCAATGCTGCTGCTGGGAGAGCAGATGCGCCGACCCCGGCCGAGACCACCACATAGGTGCGGGCGCCGTTCTGGCGATAGGTCAGACCGGTTCCGTCAAGCAAACGCTTGAGCGCCTGCTCGATCGACAGTGCCCCTTTCACCTCGTTGGTGCGCCGGCCGCGTGCATCGCGGTCCGAGATCAGCAATTGAACTTGCGCCTGCCGGGCAAAGACGGCGACGCCCGCACCCGAAGACATCGCGGGAACATCGAAAAATCGGTTCTGCGCCAGCGCCGGCGTAGCCGTCCCAGCACAAAGGATCGCGGCTGATACCAATAAATAGTGGCGCAGGCTGATTGGCAAATCGCTCTTCATTCATCCCCCCTGACTTAGGCATCCGGTTTTTCGCCGGTTACGCCCGTCATTCTTAGACGCTCGAGCCGATTACTTCCGTGGACCTCCGTAAAAAATATAGGGTATTTCAAGGCCACATCTTTTTTTAGAACGGAAACGTGTCGTTCAAGCGTCTATTAGATCAAGGCGCATGGGCGCTGCGGTGGGGGAGAATGTTCGGGGCACGCGCAAACGACTGCTTGGTGCGCTTGGTGGCCGAGCGGATCTTGCCGCACGAACCGAAGGTTCGCGCGTGGCTGATCCGTGCCGGCGTGTCGGCGGCCGATTGTGACGATTTTATTCAAGAGGCATATTGCCGGATTTACGAGATGGATGGTTTCGAACGCATCGAGCGGCCAGCCGCATTCTTCTTCCAGGTCACGCGCAACCTGTTCCGCAGCCGCGTCCGTCACGAACATGTGATCCGCATCGAAAGCGCGCGCGATATCGACCTTTCCGCCTTCATCGACGAGAGCCCGTTACCCGAGCGGATCGTGGGCGATCGCCGCGACTATGACCGCGTCCGTCGACTGATCGACCAACTACCCGACCGCTGTCGGAAGATTTTCACGATGCGCAAGGTCGACGAACTGTCGCAGCGCGAAATCGCCGCTCGGCTCGGCGTAACCGTGAATGTCGTGGAAAACGAGGGCGCGCGAGGCGTCCGGCTGGTGCTGGAAGCGCTGCGTAGCGAGGGCAGCGAGCTCGCCGAACGGTATGATCGTCGCCATGCCCTCAGGATTAGGCCACGATGACCCGGCAGACAGCATTGGAGATTGAGGCCGAAGCGACGCGCTGGCTGATGCGACTCGACCATGAAGACTCTCTGGCAACTCGGGTAGAGCTGTCCGCGTGGCTCGAACAGGATCGCCGCAACCGTGGGGCGTGGCTGCAGGCGCGGGCGGCCGCGTTCCTGATCGCGCACTCCATAAATCCTGTGGGCTCCGCCAACGGTTTCCCGGTCAATGCGGTCCACGAGCCGCCACCGATGACGCGCCGCCTCGCGTTAGCCGGCGCTTGTGTTGGCGTCATCGCCGCAGTCGTAGGAGGGGGCTTCTACCTTGCGCTTTCCGCCAGAGCCTACCGCACCACGACGGGAGAAATCCGCCGTATTCCCCTGGCCGATGGCTCGCTTGCCATGGTCAACACGGACAGCGCGTTGCAGGTCGATTTCGAGAGGAACATGCGCACCGTCCGGCTCGATCGGGGAGAAGTCTGGTTTCGGGTGGCGCATGACGCGACACGTCCGTTCGTTGTGCAAAGCGGGCTGGTCCGTGTCCAGGCGACGGGTACGGCCTTCTGCGTCCGACGCGAGGGAAATCACGCTATCGTGGATGTCAGCGAGGGAACCGTCGAGATCTGGACGGTCGGCCATGAGGATCACCGAAGACCCGCTGTCGCCGGTGATCGCGCCGTTGTGGCCAACGCCGCCGCCGCTCCTCCCATCATCGCCGCGACAGACGTTAGCCGCAACCTTCTCTGGCGTGAGGGCAAGATCGATCTGGCGGGACGAACGCTTGAACAGGCTACAGATGAATTGAACCGGTACAATGAGCGAAAATTGATCATTATCGACCCGGCGCTGTCGCGGGAGCGATTTTACGGTGTATTCAACGTCGACGACCCCGCACAATTCGCGATAGCGGTGCACGATAGCATGCGGGTGCCGGTACACGTCTCGGAGCGCGGCGACATCCGGATTGGGGCTGGGGCCGATTGATTTGTCGGATAGGGCCGGTCGAGGCTCGATCCACGAGAGGATGAACGACGCCCAAGATGCAGGCGTCGTGTCGCGCGCAACGCTGCGCAGG
>Ga0233335_1000062_pt1 | contig 38623 bp, 28 predicted proteins | sample GEONDECOMP222_FD_180695 | JGI IMG/M metagenome (GOLD analysis project Ga0233335, IMG submission 180695) | Leaf litter microbial communities from Shasta-Trinity National Forest, California, United States - GEON-DECOMP-222 | ecosystem: Environmental > Terrestrial > Plant litter > Unclassified... | reverse complement strand
TCGAGATGCTGTTTCAGGGTTTTCGCGAAGCAACCGAGAATGCGACCGGGCGTCGAAAATCGGGGCGCATTCTCAAGATAATTTTGTTCGGTTCCTATGCTCGGGGTGACTGGGTTGATGCGCCGCTCGACGCCAATCAATATAAGTCCGATTACGACATTCTGATCATCGTCAATCAGAAGGAGCTGGCAGACCGAACAAGCTACTGGGAGGAAACCGAGCAACGCTTGATTGACGCATATCTCTTCGAGAAGACTTTGCGAACTCCGGTCAATTTCATTGTGCATTCCTTACAGGATGTGAATGACGCACTGACCCATGGCCGGCTTATTTTCTTCGAAATCCTCAAAGATGGGGCTCTCCTCTACGAGTCGAATGATCGCCCCCTCAAGACTCCGAAGCCTAAAACACCGGAACAACTTTATCTAACGACAAAGGGATATTTCGAAGAATATATTCCGCATGCACGTGAATTTTACCAAGCCTTTCAAGACACAATGGGCAGAGGAAATCTAAAAACCGCTGCATTCATACTGCACCAGGCAACGGAGCCGCTCTACCAAAGCGTGTTGTTGCTGCAGACTCTTTATACGCCGTTTGATCACAACATCGAATTCCTGCGATCGCTTGCTGAGGGGAAAAATCCAGATCTCTTCGATGTCTGGCCTCGCGGGACGCGTGTCGAGCGCGCGATGTTTCAGAAGCTGAAGGACGCGTATCGCAAGGCGCGCTATTCGACGCATTATAAAATTTCGAAGGAAGAACTCGAGTGGCTGGGAGCGCGGGTTGAGGATCTCGGCCGTCGCGTATTCGATATCGGTACAGCGCGGCTTGCCGAGTTGAAGTTGAAGATCACCTGAACATCTCGTTTGTAGCCGCTCCACGGTGAGCGTGCCTCTCAGCACCAGCCAGGATCGTTGTACGCATCAGGTAGCGGCCGCATTGTCGGTCTGACGAGATTTCATCATCTTGGCGCGCATGGATGGCGCAAACAACGATGTGTTCCAGGGCGTTCGCCGCCTGGACGTGGTGGAGATCGGTCGGCGCAGGCGCAGGCGCAGGCGCTGGAGCGATGAGGCGAAGGAGCGGATAGTCGGCGAGGCGTTCGCGAACGGATCATCGGCCATTGATCGCGGCTCGAAGCGCACACGATCGACATCCCGCCCAAAGCGCACCTGACTGCCATCGCAGGACGCGATCCGACTGACTTTCGATACCGGTGAAATCGTCCACGGGGCGTCCAATGACGATCCGCCGCCTTTCACCCACAGGTTGAGAAGCTGACGACAGCCAAAGATCAGTCCGAACCGACGAGGCGTTTTTCGCGGTTGCTCACGCGAAGTTTGGCTGTGACAGCCGGGATGTCGGCTGCGGCTTACTCCAGTTCCGGTGCGTCTAATTGACACCCAAGAGCGCCGCATGTCTAATTGGCAGTATCGGCGCCAGCCGGAGCCGCGCCGAAACGCACATGATGCCGAACGACGCCCGGCGGAAAAGCCTCGATGCATCGCCATCGATCTGCGGTTCCTTCTCGACATGGACACCATCCAAGGTGTTGCAGTTTGCGATAAAGCGGTTCAAGCGGGAGACATACAGACCGGTTGAACGTTCAGCGGATTGCTTGTGGGCGTGACGGTCGGGACGAGGACGTGGACGTTGGGCTGGGGTAGATTTTTGCATTTCGTTCGCCGCAAGTCCGGTTCGGAAAAGCCTACCGCCCCTCCTTCCGCGCTGTTCGATGAACAGTGGTATTGCGATCGCTATCCGGACGTGGTCGAGGCCGGTGCCAATCCCCTTCAGCATTATCTCGAACATGGTCGGCTAGAGGGGCGCGCGGCGACCCAGTCTGCGTGGGAAGCATCCGAACTATCGCGCGGCGTGTTCGATCGCGCCTATTACGTGGAGCAATACCCAGATGTCGCCGAGGCGGCGGCGTGCGGTCTCGATCCTCTGGCACATTATTTGGAGCACGGCCGGATCGAGGGGCGTGCGCCCAACCAAGCTGCATTGGAACAGGCCGAATTTACGGCAGCATGGTTCGATCGCATTTGGTATCTCGATCATTACACCGATGTCGCGACGAGCGGGCAGGACCCGTTGACGCACTATCTGCGTCACGGGCGCACCGAAGGACGCCACCCCAATATCGCCGCGTGGCAGGCGGTCGAACTGGCGCGAACCGCGTTCGATCCCGACTGGTACCTGCAGCGTTACCCCGACGTGCGCGAGAGCGGCGTGGATCCAGTGCATCACTTCTTACAATTCGGGCGCGAGGAAGGCCGGCTTGCCTCAATTGACCACGCCCGATCGGCCGCCTGGGTCCGCACCTTCGGCACCATGTGACCATGATGACCGATGCCGACATCCGATCCGACCGGACAGCGCCGCCGCATGCCGCAGACGGGCTCGGTCTGGACCTGAGCGGTGAGATCGCGGCTCTGTTCGACCGGTTTGACCGGCTGCGCAGCGGACCGGCCGCGGAAGCACTGGCCGATCTGCGCGAGATACAGGTCGCCACGCTGGCGGCGCTGCGCCGGGCGGAGCCGCTTGATCGCCTGCCGCCCGATCTGTCGCCTGAGGATGAGGCGGATTACCTCCTGCTCGCCCGGTCTCCTTTGTTCGACCCGCGATGGTATCTCGAGACCAACGCCGATGTCGCGGCGGACGGCGGCGACCCCACTTTGCACTATTTGCGTTACGGTTGGCGCGAAGGGCGTCAGCCCGGTCCGGGGTTCGACGGTCTGGCCTATCTCGTCGCCAATGCCGACGTCGCCAGAGCCGAACTGAACCCGCTGGTCCATTATCATCGCTATGGCATGGCCGCTCAGCGGCCCCTGGCGCCGCGCCCAGCGCTCGAACGGACGCCGAGCCGATTCGTCCAAAGCGCTGATCCCCTGTGCATCGTCGCGGATCTGCGCTCGCGCGACGAGTTTTTGGCGTTCCAGGCGGTCTGCCCGATCGCTTTCAGCGACGAGGCCGAGCAATTGGTGCTGGACCACGTCAAGCTTCACGGCACGCAAACCGACTTTTCGGGGCATTTAGGCCCCGAACATACCGTAGTGATCGGCACTGATTTACGCGAGCATCTCATCAGTGCCGGTATGACCTCGCGCGGGCGAGCGGTCTGCGATGCGCTTCTCGCCACGATGCGCCTTGCTGGCTTGTCCGACGACTCGGCGCGAATCTACGGACACGAGGCAATCACCGGCTTCGCCAAACAAATCCGTGGCCGCTTCATCCGCTTCCTGGGCACCGAATACGGCCCGACTGCGGAAGATCAGCGTCGGCTTTTTCCCATATTGCACAATGATGTCTGCAGCTCGCGCTTCGAAGACGATGTGTTCGATGCGACGTTCTCGTGCGACGTGCTGGAACATGTCTCCGATATCGATGCGGCGCTGCGCGAGACCGCCCGAACGTTGGCTCCCGGCGGGACTTTCATCGCGACGTTCCCGTTCGACTATAACGTCGCGGCCGGGTGGCGGTTCGCCGAAATCCGCGACGGTGAGCTGGTCCACCTGCTGGATAAGCCGATCTATCACGGCAACCCGATGAATCCCGAAGGCGGATCGCTGGTTTTCGAGATTCCTGGATGGGATATCATCGGCCGCGCGCGCGCCGCGGGCTTTTCCGATGCCGCCATGCGCTTCGTTTGCGACCAGAAGAAGGGCATTGTCGCTTCTCCGGAAAGCGGCGCCAGCCGTCCGCGCGGCGTTTTCCTGCTGGTCTGCACAAAGTGACGGAGCTTCGAGGCTGCGTCCTGAAAGCGGGCTGGTTGTGCGCTGACCGCGAAATCATAAACACCGCAGCAACCGCTAGTGGATCCTAATGGGACAGCCATCATCCATCCGAGTAGCGGGGACGTGACCATGCCCACCGAGTTGCCCATATCTCAGCAGCAAATCCCTTCCGCTCTCGCCAGCGGGCTAGACCAGCCGCTCACACCAGCAGATGTCGAACGCCTGTTTCAGACGCTGCTGGGCCGTCCGGTTGGTCATGATGCTTTCAAGGCAGAAAAGGTCGCGTCGGGCCAGACGATCGAAGGATTAATGGCAGAATTGCTCAACTCGCTCGAATTCAATCTGCGCTTTCTGCCGGACACCTCCGAGTCGTTTGACGGCGGCACGTTCCGCATACCCGATCAATTGCGACATTCCGTGCAGAAGCCGCAGCGCGTGCTGCTGATCGGATCCTGCGCGTTCGACCCGTTCCACGATCATGTCGTGGTACGCGAACCCGGAACGGTTTTCAGCAAGATTACCTTCAACAACGGATCGACCCTGCCGCCGATCACCGCCGCCGATGCGCAGGGCATCGACTTCCAGCTGGTGCAGCTGCCGATCCGCGCGGTGATGCCGGAGCATATGTATCTGAACGACGGCATGAGCGAAGCGAGCGCGAAAAGCTGGTTCGATCTGTCGCGCCAGATGACGTTGATGAACCTCGAGGCAGCGCTCGCCTACGCGCGTGACCACGGCGTGCAAACCTTCGTCATGAACTTCCTGACGCCACAGCAAAACCCGCTGGGCCGGCTGCAAGATCCCTATTCGTATCGCAATCCGATCTTCTATATCGGCGAGCTCAATCGGGCCATCTGGGAGGTGGTCAGCCAGCATCGTAACATGTTCCTGATCGACGCCGAGCAAATCAGTGCGTGTCTTGGCAAGCGCTACATCCAGGACGATAGCGTCATCCACCTCAACCACGGCTCGACCCTGGGTGACCTCGCCATGTCCGGCGACGAGGCTCGGATCGAGCCGCTCGGCGACGTGCGCAATATCTATGGTGAGCGGGTCAACAACTTCAACTATGCGGTCTATCTAGAGGCGCTGGCGGCGTACCGGTCGATCCGCCAGATCGACGCGATCAAGATGGTCGTGTTCGATCTCGACGACACACTGTGGCGCGGGGTTGCCGCGGAAAAGATCGACGGGCTCGATTTCGGCATGACCGAAGGATGGCCACTTGGGATCCTCGAGGCGGCCAGTTACCTGATGAAGCGCGGCATCCTGCTCGCGATCGTCAGCAAGAATGACGAAGCGAATGTCACCGCGATCTGGAACGAGCTGTACGAACATCGTTTCCCGCTCGACAATTTCGTCATCCGCAAGATCAATTGGGAGTCGAAGGCGCAGAATATCGCCGAGATTCTCCAGCAGGCCAATGTGCGCCCGGAGGCCGTGCTGTTTGTTGACGACAATCCGGTCGAGCGCGCGCGCGTGCGCGATCGCTTCCCGGATATGCGTGTCCTCGACCGGCCCGTCGCGGAATGGCGGCGCATCCTGCTCTGGTCGGCCGAATTGCAGCCTGCCGTAACGACCGAGGAGGGGCTCCAGCGCGCGGCGACGATCCGCGGCAAAGGCGAGCGCGACGCGCAGGCCGCGACGATGGACCAGGCCAGTTTCCTGCGCGACCTGCAGCTAGGCATCACCCCTGGGATCGTCACGGCGACTGATGCGCCGGTCTTTCCCCGCTGCCTCGAGTTGATCAACAAGACGAATCAGTTCAACACCGACGGTCGCCGCTGGAGCGAGGTCGAACTCGCCGCCTTGTTCGCGGCGGGAGGCTTCCTGCTAACGCTGTCGGTACGCGACCGCTATGCCGGCTATGGCCTGACCTGTCTCGCGATCTGCCGTGACGGTGAGATCGTGCAATATGTGATGAGCTGCCGCGTGTTCGGCATGGAGCTGGAGCAGGCCGCGATGGCGCTGGCGGTCGCGCATCTGCGGCGCAACGGCGCGGTCGACGTGCGGGCAAGCCAGGTGGCGACCGGCAAGAACCCGCTCACCGGAGACCTGTATCTCCGTCTCGGTTTCGTGCCGGACGGCGCCACGGAGGCGACCGGCGGCAGGCAGTGGAGGCTACCGACGACGGTAGTGATCGACGTACCGGCGCACATCGAGATAAGCCGCGCGGGCGGATAGTCTGCCGGTGGTATACGGTCGATTGAGGTTATTGAGGGTATCGCATGGGTGAGTTATTCGATCGGCATCTTCCCGCCGAGCATCTCGAGTGGACCGGTGAGCGTCTGGTCGGCAGCGTTCGCGGTCAGGTGGAAGCCGAGCATATTCACCGCTATTTCCTCGCCCGCACGCTGTGCCGCGGGCTGGACGTGCTCGATATCGCATCGGGCGAGGGCTATGGTTCGGCGCTGATCGCGCAGACCGCGCGATCGGTGGTTGGGGTCGAGCTTGATCCGATCGCCGTGGCGCACGCGCAGCGCTCGTACGTGGCCGACACGCTGGCCTATCGCCAGGGCGACGCCCGCACCATTCCGCTTGACGACGCCAGCGTCGACTGCGTCGTCTCGTTTGAGACGATCGAGCATTTCTACGACCATGCCAGCTTCATGTCGGAAATTCGTCGCGTGCTGCGCCCCGCCGGTTTCCTGCTGATCAGTTCGCCCGACCGCGATATTTATTCTCCGAGCGGCGGACATGTGAACGAACATCATCGCAACGAGCTGACCCGCGCCGAATTCGACGCCACGCTAAACCGCGAGTTCGCGCATACGATGCTGCTCGCGCAGCGGCCGATCGTCGGCTCGGTGCTCGTCGGCGCGCAGCCGGGCGCGGCCGGTGCGGTCACGTTCGAGCGGCGCGTCGGGCAACGCTTCGAAGCGTCGGATGGTATCGCACGCCCGCTTTACTGGGTGGCGGTCGCGTCCAACGCCGAACTGCCTGAGGTTCCGGACAGTTTCTTTTTCGAAGATATCGGCCTCGACGCCGTCGCCGAAATCCCGCAGCTGCGTGCGCGTATCGCGGCCGCACAGCACGAAGCACAGGAAGCGCGCACCGCGCAGGACCATCTTGCAGCCAAGTTTGCCTTCGAGGTCGGCGAACTCGATCGGCTGCGCCGCGAACGCGAGATAGATCGGCGCACCAGCATCGCGCAGGCCGGCGAACTGGGCGCGATGCGCGATCGGCTGCTGGGCGCGCAGGGGCATGCCGACATGCTGCAGTCCAAGCTCCACGCAGCGGAGCAGGCGGAGGCACGGCTCGTCGCGCTGAGTGACGAGCTGGCCGCGGCCAGGACCGAGGGAGCACGGCTCGCTGCACGCGTCGCCGAACTAGGAGCCGGGCGTGACGTGTCGTACAAAGGCACCTTGCTATCGGAACTGGCCGGCTTGCGGGCACGGCTTGAGCGGTACGAAGCCGAATCCGGAGCGGCCGAGATCGCGGAATTGCGCCGCGCGCAGACCGCGGTGCTGGGCTCGTTGCGCCGGCCCGCGCCGATCGAACTTCCGCGCGAAGGTTTGACCGAATCCGATTTGACGGATTATTCGACTGTGTCGCGATCGCTGTTGTTCGATGCGGAATGGTATCGAGCACGCTATGCGGATGTTGCCGGCAGCGGGGTCGATCCGGCGTTACACTATCTGCGTTACGGCTGGCGCGAAGGGCGGCGGCCAGGGCCCGCATTCGACGGCGACGCCTATCTCTCGGCCAATGCCGATGTGGCCAAGGCCGGGATCAACCCACTGGTCCATTATCTTGCCTATGGGGCACTCGAAAATCGCGCGCTGGCGACCGACCGGTATGTCAGTGCCGCGTTGCCGGGGTTGGGCCGCCCGCCGCGCTTCTGGTTCTTTGCCGGAGATACGATCGACTGGATCGATCATCATGCCCACCTCACCGGGGTCGGTCACGTCACGTCCGAGCTGTTGTTCGCAGCGCTCGCCGGCGGGACGACCCAGGCCATCCTCCCCTGCGTGCGCGGGCATACTGTCTCCGGGCTAGTGCGGCTCGAAACCGCCGAGCCGATCGACCGACTCGCCACGCTCACCGGCCGCCTGCTGACGGAAGACCCACTCGCGCGATCCTCGGCGGATTATGCGCGGCACCCCGCCCCGGGCGACCACGTGTTCTTCACCGGCGTGGTATGGACCGACAGCTATGCCGTGCTGTTCCGTCATCTGACCGCCTGCGGGATTCAGTTCAGCGTCCTGATCCACGATATCATCCCGATCGTCGCGCCTGACCTGGTGACCGAGGACTATGCGCGCGGTTTCACCGACTGGCTGAGCGTGACGCTGCAGACCGCCTCGGCGATCTACGTCTCGACCGACATCGTGAAGCATCAGATCCTGCGCTGGGCGGCTTCGGCACGCATCGCTCCGACCGCGCGGATCGAGCCGATCGCGTTCGGCATGCGGCGCCAGCCGCGCTCCGATGCGGCTGCGAAGGTGCTGGAACGCGTAGCCGACCGCTTTGTGCTCTGCGTCGGGACGATTGATGCGCGCAAGAATCAGCAGATGCTGCTGCAGGTCTGGCAGGCGCTGGCGTCGGAGACCGATGCGGCCCGGCTGCCACAGCTCGTGCTGGCCGGGCGGGACGATCTCGGCGTCGCGACCGATCCAGCCTATGCCGCGCTGTTCGACAGCGGCAGGGTGCTCCTACTCGAGGGCCTCGACGACGCCGAGATCGCTGCCTTGTATCGCGCTTGCCTGTTCACGGTCTTTCCGTCGACCAGCGAGGGCTATGGCATGCCGGTTGCGGAAAGCCTGGGCTATGGCAAGCTATGCCTCAGCGCAGCACTGCCCGAAGTGAAGGCGCATGCCGGCGATTTCGCGTGGTATTTCCAGCCTGGCGACGCGGATGCGATGCACGCCGCGTTGCGGCAGGCGATTGCCACGCCTGAGGCAACCGAGGCTGCCAATGCACGGATCGCCAAGGACTTCGCCCCGCAGCGTTGGGAAACTGCCTTCGCGACGATGCTGACCGCGGCGCAAACTGCGCTCGACGATCCGCTTCCGCCCGCCAAGGCCGAATTCGAGCGTTTCGCCGGGACGGTAACTCTGTCGCCTAATGAGACGCTACGTCAGGCTTCGGTGTGGTGCACCGACACCGATCCCGAAGTATCGATCCTGATCGTGAACTGGAACGCGGCGGCACTAACGCTCGACTGCATCCGCCAAATCTGGGCCAAGACGGTCGGCATACGCTATCAGATCGTCATTGCCGACAATGGCAGCGCGCAAAGTGATCTGCAGCGGCTGCGTGGGCTGGGCGACGGCATTACCCTAATCGAAATCGGCTGCAATCGCTATTTCGGCGAGGCCAACAACATTGCCGCCGAACATGCCGTCGGGCGCTATCTCTGCCTGCTCAACAACGACGCTTTCGTCGAGACGGGCTGGCTCGACGCATTGCTCGCCCCGCTCCACGAGCGCGCCGATATTGGTGCAACCGGCCCGATGTTCCTGTTCGCCAACGGACGCGTGCAGGAAGCTGGCGCAATCATCGATGAAGAAGGGTACCCGATCCGCTTCGGTCGCGACGCGGCAGAGATCACACCCGATCTGCTGGTGCCCAAGGTCGTCGATTACATCTCCGCGGCGGCGCTGGTGGTCGAACGGGCGCTGTTCACGGCGGTGGGCGGTTTCGATCTCGGCTATGAACCGGCATATTATGAGGACACCGATCTGTGTCTCAAACTGCGCGCGTTCGGACGTAAGGTGCTTTATTGCCCGGCGGCTCGCGTCATCCATATCGAGGGATCCTCGGCCAATGGCGACAGCGCAGCCGAAGACGCGCGCAAATATATGGGCGATCTCAATCGCGGTAAATTAGTCGCGCGCTGGGGAGCGTATCTGCGCAGCCGTGATGAAAGTGCGCTCGGCCGGATCCGCGCCCGCCTGCCGCTGCCGGCACCGTCGGCGTGGGCACCGCTAGCGGACGATGCGCCTACGGCGATCGTCTTCACGCCATTCCCGCTGACCCCGGGCGGTGGGGAGCGCTATTTCCTATCGCTCGCGGCATTGCTCGCGATCACGCACCATGTGACACTGGTTACGTCGCATCCCTATAGCCGGTTGCGACTGCAATCGCTCGGCGCGGAATTTGGACTGGACCTCGACCGGGTCCAGCTGCGGACAGACCAAACGCTCGACACGGTCGGCACGCCGGACATCCAGGTGGTGATGGACAATCACATAGTTCCCTGCGCACCGGCGCGCGGACGACACAATATCTACCACTGCCAGTTTCCCTTTCCGCTGGGCCGCTTGCCCTCCGCGGCGGATCGTAGCCAACTCGCCGGCTACGACCATATCGTCGTCAATTCGCGTTTCACTGCGGTCCATATCGAAGCCGCACTCAACGCCATGCAAATGCCCAGCATCGACGTGACCGTGGTATCGCCGCCGGTGCCGCAAATCGCCGCCGGGGCGAAGGAGCCCTATCGCATCTTGTCGGTCGGCCGGTTCTTCCAGGGAGGGCATTCCAAGCGGCATGATCTGTTGATCGAAGCATTCCGCCTGTTGCTCGCTCGCCTGGGTCAAGACCATCCGGTTGAGTTTCACATCGCCGGATCGTCGACCCCGCACGGCAGCGACATGCGCTATTTGGCAGAGTTGATGGAGACGGCGAGCGATCTGCCCGTCCATTTCCACGTCAATGTCGCTAAACAGGACCTCGAGCAGCTTTATGCCGGTGCCAACGCCTATTGGCACGGGACCGGGCTCGGCACAGACCTCGCGGCACAACCGTGGGCAGCCGAGCATTTTGGGATCAGCGTCGTCGAGGCGATGTCCGCCGGCGCGGTGCCGTTTGCGCTTTCGTCGGGCGGGCCGCGCGAGATCATCCACCACGGGGTCGACGGGTTCTTGTACGACTCGATCGACACTCTGGTTGCGCAGACGCTTGGCTTCCTTACCGACACGCCGTCGGAGCAGGACGCGATCCGCGGCGCGGCCCGCCGGCGGGCTGGAGATTTCTCGCCGGCTGCGTTCAGCGCGGCGCTGCGCCCCGTGTTCGACGTGGTCGCCCCTGCGCCGCCGGCCTCGCTTACGCCTCCGCCTGCCGCCGAGCCCACGCGGCGTCACGACAAACCTGTCCCGGTCATGTAGCTGAGTGCTTCCGCGATGAAGCGGCTTGGATCATGACGGCATGATCCGCGCATCCGGCGCGAGGCAGTGTTCGACCCCGTGGCGGCGCCGCGGCTTTTCTAATCGCTACGCGATTGACCGTTCTGGAGAATATGATGAGCTTCAACGCAGCCGGCGTGGCCAAAGTCACCAACGGTGTCGAACATATCGTAACCGATCGCGGCCAGACCGGGTTCGTCATTTTCGGGCCTTACGATGCGTATGAGGCGGGCCGATATTATGTGACGTTCGACGTTCTGCCGGCCGACGACGGGCTGGGCGGCCCCGACGATCTGGTGGCGGTCGTCGATGTTTCGGCGGCGGAGGGGCGGATGATCCTCGCGACCAGCAACGTCTTCCGGCAACGCGCGATCGCCGCTGGCGGGCGGATTGTACTGCCCTTCGACCTCGCGCAGCGCGAGACGCTGGAGTTTCGCGTGCAATCCACCGGCCGCTCGGCCTTGAGCGTAAGCACCGAGCGTCCGGTGACCCAGGATGGCGCTGGACTGGCGCGCTACTGCCCCGTACTCGGCCTGGGCGAGCAGCCGACCAATCCGTTCGTGCAGCACCATTTCGAGAATTTTCGCTACGTCTATCAGCGTGGCCTCGACGCCGTGATCGACAACGCCACGGTAACGGTGACCGTCAACGGCATTGCCCTGCGCATCGACAATGTCGAGGACTTCCAGGTTCTCGATGAGATTTTTATCAAGAACGACTATCGATACACGTTCGAACAAGATCACATTGTCATCGATGTGGGCATGAACGTCGGCTTCGCGTCCTTGTTCTTTGCGAGCAACGGTCGCACGCGCCGCGTGTATGCGTTTGATCCTTTCGTGCAGCCATTTCGGCGCGCGATGGAGAATATCACGCGCAACCCTGCGCTTGCCGCAAAGATTTCAGCCTATCAGCTCGGGCTGAGCGATCACGACAAAGACTTTCTGGTCAATACGGTAGACGGCTTCACGCTGGGCATGACGCTCAAGGGTCTTGATCGCGGCAGTCCCGAACCGATCCGCGTCCGCCGGGCTGCCGACATCTTGGCGCCGATTATCGGCGAGGCCACGGCGAGCGGCTACGGGGTGGTGCTGAAGCTCGATTGCGAAGGATCGGAATTTCCCATTTTCGACTCGCTCATCGCCGCCGGTTTGCTCGAGCAAATCGACGTGATCATGATGGAATGGCACAAGGAATGGTCGCCCGACCACACCCAGCACGATCTAATCCGGCCGCTGACCGAGCGTGGCTTCGTCGTGTTCGACCAGACTGACGCTTCCAGCCAGATCGCCGGTATGCTTTATGCGGTTCGTCGTAGTTGAGGTTGCCTACCTGCCAAAGAATGCCCTTAATAGGCGTTTCGTCGTTCCAGCCCGCGGTTTCAAAAACGTGGCGCGCTGACCTCCTCCCTGTTTCTTCAGCCCGATTGAAGGTTAGTATTCTGGCCTTGTAACGATTCGCACGGAGGGCTGGAGATGAAGAAGACGCGGCACCGCGACGTCGCGCGGTTCGCGACCTTCCGTGGAGGCCCCCCGACCGATCCACTTCCTACTGGAATCGCGGAACACCGCCGAGTTCTATTCGTGGCTGAAGGCGTCATCGATGCGGCAGCGACTTCGGCACGCTGATCGAGCGGCGCCGTTCGCGCCTGGGCAGGAAGGCCGGTGCAGCCTGCGGTCTAGAGGGCCTGGATCGCGCGCTGCAGGATATCTGGACGGATCGTGAAATTGCTGCGGTGAGGAGGTACGGCCGGATCGGTCACCTCCCCGTAGATCACTCTGTAATATTGCCCGCGCACCACCGACAGGTCCCAGTAGAAGGGCTCAATCCAGCCGGACGGAGCAAGATAGATCAGCGTCGTCGAGGGGCGGCAGAACAACGTGTTGGTCATGGCTGCGCCCATCTGACCGATGACCACCTGGGCTCCGGCAAATACCCGCACCTGCTCCGCGAAGCTCATTTCGGCGGGATCGACAACGACGAAGCCGCTGCGTTGGACCAAGTCCCGGATCTCATCATGATTTGACAACGTCCTGCCTTGCCGGGCGGGCCGGTCCACGAACACGAGCGTCGGCTGCACCGAAGGGCCAGTATCGGCCATCACGCTCGAAAGGATCTCCCGGGCCGCGACATCGATCGCCACCGGAGACTTTTGCACCGGGTGTTGCGAGACCGGGGTGACGTAATAGAGTTCGTCGAAGTGATAGGGGATGGCGGGATCGAGCAAATCGATATGGACCGCCGCCCCCAAGAACTCGCGGATCGACTGCATCCGCACCCGATCGATCGGCTCGCCATATCCGTGGATAAGCACCCGCACCGGACGGCGATCGATCCGCATCAAGGCCGTGACCGCTCGCAGCCGGGGCAGGTCGTCGACCAGCCAATGACCATAGTTCGACGATCCGGCGGATCCTATGAAGAGGTTCCTCCAGGCGGGATCCGAAAACCGTCCACGGTCGGCCGTCCCGATCTCGGCGCGGGTCAGTATCCCGACCGCCGCGCGATCGTTCGGCCGATAGGTCTCGTAGACGACCGCCGGATCGCCGGCAGCATTGGCATAGAGCACGCTGCCCGCCAGCACCGCGCCTTCGAGACGCACCAGCGCCGCGGCGGGGCAGTTCCGGGTAGCGATGGACGCGTAGAACCGTTCCAGTTCGACGGTGAACGTGCTGCGCTCGGCGATCCCGTCGACCGGAAACCGCCAATGGTAGCGCGCGGTCTCGTACACCTGCTCGACCCAGTGGATGCCAAGCGCCTCGGGATCGGTGGTCGCCGCCCCCGGCGCGTCGTGGATGCCAGGATCGAGCGCACCGACGCCGTAGGTCCGCTGCGCCGCGCAACAGACGAACGGCATCGGCGCCGCACCCCGGTCGGCAGGCGAGGGTTCCGCCGTCATGGGGCGACCGCTGGGACGTCCTGCCGCCAAGGCATCGGTACGCGGGGCGGCGTCGCGGGGGAGAAATCGACACGCTCGAGCGACAGATTGGGCGAATAGAAGGGATCGTTGCTCAGAAGACCGGACCACCGGTCGCGCATCCACGCCGCTTCCTCGGCAAGCCGCTCGGCGCGCTCGCCCTTCTTGTCGCTGCCGCGCGTCCGGCTTTCCTTGTGGATCAGGAGGATCTCGGGATCGCCCACCACCTTCAGCCCCATCGTCCGGATCTTGAGGCAGAGATCGACGTCGTTATAGGCCACCCGCAGTTCGGGCTCGAAACCGCCGACCTTCGCGAAATCGTTGCGTCGGATGAACAGGCAGGCGGCGGTGACCGCGGAAAACTCCTGCATCAGCCGGGCCTTGCCGAAATAGCCGGGATCCTGCGCGTTCATTCCGCCATGCGGCGTGCCAGCCACGCGGTGATCGCCCATGCCGAGCGCGATGCCGAAATGCTGGAGCGTGCCGTCGGGATAGAGCAGCCGCGCGCCGACGATCCCCACGTCGTCGAGCGACAGCAGCGCGCGCGCGCGCTCCAGCCAGTCGCCGGACACGATCTCAGTATCGTTGTTGAGGAAGCACAGCAGCTCGCCGGTCGCGTGCTCGGCCGCGAAATTGTTGATCCGCGAGAAATTGAACGGCTGATCGTAGCGCAGCACCCGGGCGAAACCGCGGTCCGTCAGCGAGTCGAGGTAGGCAAGCGTCTCGGGATCGTCGGATCCGTTGTCGACGATCAGGATCTCGGCATGTTCGGGCACGGTCGCCAGGATCGACGTGATGCACGGCTCCAGCACGTCGAGTCCGTTGCGGGTCGGGATCACGATCGAGACCGACGTGTCGAAGGCGCGCGACGGACGGATCCCGGTACAGCCGGGGGCGAAGCCGTCGCCCGACCGCAGCGGCATCCCGGTCCGCTCGAAATGCCCGTTGATCGCCATCTGCGCCGCGACGATCGCATATCCCTTCTGATCGGGCGAGATCGAGGTCGAGCCGGGCGTGGTCCGCCAGTGATACAGGACGTGCGGGATGTGGACGATCCGCGCGTCGCTGCTGCGTTCGTAGCAGCGCAGTAGCAGATCATAGTCCTGGCTGCCCTCGAGGCCGAGCCGGAAGCCGCCGATCTCGCGCACCAGCGCGCTCCGGTACACGCCGAGATGGCTGACCATATTATGGCCGTACATCAGAAACTTGCTGAAATTCCCCTTGAAATAGGGCGCGGACCGATTGTTGTGCAGATCGATCTTGTCCTCGTCCGAGTACAGGACGTCGGCGTCGGGGTGCTGGTTGATGTAATGCGCGACCACGAACAACGTGTAGTCGGGGATGAGGTCATCGTGGTCGACCAGGACGATGAAGTCGCCCGTCGCCAGCGCGAGTGCCCGATTGCTCGCATCCGAGATATGCCCGTTCTTCCGCGAGCGCAGATATTTCACCCGCGGATCGCGCACGGCATATTCGGCCAGCACCTCGATCACGTCGCCGTTTGGGGAGTGGTCGTCGGCAATGCAGATCTCGAAATCCGGATAAGTCTGCCCCAACATCGCATCCAGGCAGGCGCGCAGCAGCGGGATCGGCGTGTTGTAGGTCGGCATCACGAACGAGAAGGTCGGGCGTTTCGCCATCGCCGCGGTCATCCGGTCGATGACGGCATAATCCTCCGGCAGCGGTCGCTCGTATTTGAATAGCCAGCGCCGGTAATGCGCGTCGAGATCGAATTCCGACACCATCAGGATCAGCGATGCCTCGGCCGCCTCGCGCGGCTTCATGGCGGTGCGGGCGAAGCAGGCCTGCGCCAGTTCAACGAGCGGGGTTATGTCGAGATCGAGCGAGGCGTGCTGCCGGATTACGGCTTCGGCATCGGCGAAGTGCTCCACCGCCCTGAACGTCAGCACCGGCAGATGGAGCACATTCGATTTGCGATCCGGATCCCAACGGACACGCCTGATCTGTTCGGGATGGGCGAGGAGCAACGATATCGGTGCTGCCCCGGAGGTGAAGGGCAGGCTCGTCTTCTCGTCGAATCCAGACCCGTAATCGACGTAGAGCTGTCCGCTGAGAAAATTGCCGTCGTCGATCGGGCGCGCGTCGATCGTCAGGATCGCCAGGCCGGCGGCCGCCGCAATCGTCTCGTCGAGTTCCAGGAGAACCCAGGGATCCTGCGACACCAGCTGCAGCCGGGTGGCTTTCGCAGCCAGGCCCATGTCGCTGGCCTCGATCGGAGTCAGGCCCACGCTGCATTTCGCAAGAGCGGCCACGACCTCGGGCGCCGCGGTCTGCGCGGCGGCTGTCGCCGGGGCACTGAGCGTGGCGCCGCCGTGGAGTTGGTCGATCTCGCGCAACGCGTGCCGGTTGCCGTTCTGGTCCGCGCTCTGCCGGTAGAAGGCGAGCGCCTGGTCGTGATTTCCCATCAACTTGTGGACGTGGCCGATGCTGAGCAGGAGATCTGCATCCTTCGGCATCCGCTTCAACGCCGAGCGATAGGCATCCAGCGCATCGCCGAGCGCGCCCGCTTCCTTCAGGGCATGGCCGAGTTGCACGTGGATAGCGCCGTCTCGCGGGCGGGTCGACAGATGCTCGCGGTAATGCGAGGCGGCGGCGATCCAGTCGCGCGCGTCGCGCGCCCGATCGCCCAGGATGCGAGGGGATGGCGCGGCCTGCGATCGCTTATCGCGCATCGTTGGGCGTTGCAGACTTGACCATTTCACTGGAATTTTTTCCCATTCTGTCTGGATAACAGCCCGTTTGAGGCTGCCGCGCCTAGCGCAAGCGAGGCACATCCACTAGACAAATTGCGGCGGATCAGTGGGGTTTCGGAAAACGTGATGTTCAGTTTTGCGGCCATGCGGCTGCGTACCGCCGCCCGCAAGGCAGCGCGACATCGCGACTGGACCGCAGCAGGCGACGCCTATCGCGCCTATCTCGATCGCCAGCCCGACGACGCCCGAGCCTGGGTGCAATATGGCCATGTCGCCAAGGAAACCGGCGATCTGGAGGCAGCTGTTTCCGCTTACGGCCGAGCGTTGGACGCGGCGCCCCAATCTGCGGAAACCTGGTTTCACTTATCTCACGCCTGCAAACGCCTGGGGGACAGGGCGGCCGCGATCGACTGCTGCGCGCGGGCAGCCACCTTGGATCCCGCCTTCTCCGGAGCGACCGAGGAACTCGTCGCCCTTGGCGCACGCGATCGCATACCGGTCGGCACGCCGGACCATGGCCATGTCCCGACGATTGGGACCGACGCGCGCGTAGCGCCCGATCGCCCCCTGGAGCCTGCGGTCTACGCCCCTTCGCGCTATGATGCATTCCGCCAGCAGGTCGCCATCGTGGCGCCTCCCGCACGCGAAGCGGCAGGCGGCCTGACGACGGTCCTGATCGACGCCGCGATCGCCCTGCCCGTCGAGGTGCGCGCCACTCTGTCCAGCCTGCTCGACCAGGCCGACGATCGCTGGGTGGCGATCGTCCAGGCCCCGGCCGCGATCCGCGACCATTCCGTGGCGAGCCTTGCCGCGATCGATTCCCGTATCCGCTTCGTCGCGGTCGACGCCCCCCTCCCCGACGTAGAAAGTGCGCCGCAGGTCCTGCTGGTCGTCGCGGGAACGATGCTGGATCGGCAGGCCATCGCCTGGTTCTCGTTCGCGCTGGCACGGAGTCGGTGCGTCGCGGCCTATTGCGATCACGACCGGTCCGTCGACGATTGGCGCACCGGACGCACGTTCCTGCAGCCGACGTTCCACCCCATGTTCGACCCGGCCTGGATCCCCGATCCGGAGAACGGCCCCGCGGTGCTGTACCTCGATCGAAAGCGACTGCCGCTTCACCGATGGCAGCGGGACCATGGCTGGAAAATATTGCGCGATGCGTCCGCGGTCGGGCCGGTCGCGCACCTTCCGCTTCTGCTGGCCAGCCGCACGATGCTCCCGCCCGAGGCCGAGCGGGCGCCCCCCGATCCGCCGCGGTCCGATCCCGTCCCTGCACCCGCCGACATCGCAGCGGAGGATCGCGAGCGGTTCGCGACTCTGCCCCGCCCGCGCATTCAGATCGTGTTGCAGACTCGCGACGAGCCCGACATGCTGCGCGCGTGCGTCGACAGCGTCCGGCGCCACGCGGCGCATCCCGATCTGCTCGACATCACCATCGTCGACAATCGCAGCGTGCAGCCCGCCACGCGACGACTGTTCGAGCGCCTCGAGCGCCGCAAGGAGGCGACGGTTTTGGCGCTGGACGAACCGTTCAACTGGGCCCGCGCCAACAACCTCGCCGCCGAGACCGGAACAGCGCCGCTGCTGCTTTTCCTCAACAACGACACCGAGATACTGGCGAGCGGCTGGGACGACCTGCTGCGCCAGGCGCTTTCGACAGACAGCGTCGGGATCGTCGGCGCCACGCTGCTCTATCCCGACCGCACGATACAACATGCCGGTATCATCATGGGGATGGGTGGTGGCGGCCCGATTCACGAGGGGGTCGGCCGGCCGATCGAGACCGGGCCTGCGGACCGCTGGCGCAAGCCGCGCAGCGCAGCAGCGGTAACCGGGGCGTTCCTGGCGATGCGCCGCGACGTTTTCGCCGCGGTCGAGGGATTCGATGCGCTGCGCTTCGCGATCGCCTTCAATGATATCGATCTGTGCCTGCGCGTCCGCGCGGCCGGATTTCGTGTGGTGATGGCGTCGGGCATCCTGGCGATACACCATGAGTCGAAGACGCGGGGAATGAACGTCACCCGCTCGCAGATCGCCTGGGACCTCGACGAACTCGCCCGGCTGTACGACCGCTGGGGGGACGCGGTGTTCTACGATCCAGCGTACAATCCGCACTGGACCCGGACCGGCCAGCCGTTCGACGGCTATCGCTTGCCGTCGATGCGTGAGGTCCTGCGGCATATCGACCTGAGCGCCCGTGTCGCACCTTGGGGGCCCGATCTTCCCCCGGACGATACCATTCCTGGCGGCAGGTACCGGTAGTGGCCGAGCATATTGTGTGGCTACCATGCTTCCCTGACTCCAGGCCGCGCTGCCGCGGATTGCGCGCCCTGGAGAATGCTGCAATTGCCCCCTGGTGCCAACGTCCACCCATCCGAAAGCGAGCTTACTCGATATGGAACGTGCAACCGTCATTCAGTCGATCCTCGACCTCTACCAGTCTCCCAACTATCTTGAGATCGGCGTGGATCAGGGCGTCACGTTCCGCGTGCTGCGGGCCTCGCGGAAGGTCGCGGTCGACGTGAAGTTCGCGTTCGACGTCGCGGAGGCGAGAACCGCGCCGGAGTGCGACTATCACGAAGTGACGAGCGATGCGTTCTTTGCCGGCCGCGCGGCCAGCGAGACCAAGTTCGACGTCGTCTTCATCGACGGGCTACACACGTTCGACCAGACGCTGCGGGACATGCTTAACGCGAGCTACGTGCTGGCGGATGGTGGGACGATCATCATCGATGACGTGATGCCGTCATCCTATGCAGCGTCACTCCCGGACTTGGACTATACGCGTCAGTTCTGGGCCGCGACAAATAATCCCGACGGATCCTGGATGGGGGACGTGTATAAGCTGGTATTCTTTATCCAGGATTATCTCGGCAGCTTCTCCTATGCCACGGTTGAAGAAAACCACGGCCAAACGGTGCTCTGGCGCAAATCCCGAGACATTCGGACCGCTCCGGCGCAGGTCGAGGCGATCAGTCGCCTGCAATATGTCGATGCGGTCATGGGAAAATCAGCCTTTCAATTTTCCCCCTTAGCAAATATCCTTCCCCATCTCGGAAAGCGCTAAGATCTACGATCGATATCGAAGTAATTAGGCACCCGATATTGTATAAATTATCGGGTGCTATTTTAGGATCTGGATTAGTTGGCAATTTGTCGCGCCGTGATAAACGGTGCGAAGAGTTGGTTGAGTATTCCGAATAGCTTGGCCGGCTGATTGGCGCGAGCATTGGCGATGTAAAGTACGTCCTTATCGTGCATTGCGAATCGCTGCGCCAGAAAATAGCTTTCCGGTTTTAATAGATTGAGGCGGTAGATTATTGGTTCTTCGCTGTTTGATTCAACGTGCACTCCATAACGAAACAGAAAGATCGCCGATGGATCTGCGACGGCATCGTTCGGCCCTCCGGCTCGCGCCAGCGCCTCTGCGAGCGAGACTTCCCCGGTCTCGAATGCGACCTGAGAAATACGGGTAACTGCCCCAAATACGGTATAGGTTCGCGGTCGGCGGATCAATTCGATCCTATCCCGGGGAATTAGCGCAAGATCATCGACAGTGCTCGAACGGATCGTGCCTAGCCGCTGCTCGACGGTGCGTGCGCCGCGGGTGAATCGGACGATCGTATCATCAGAAGTGCTCGCACTGCCGCCGGCGCTGGCAATCGCATCGAGCAGATGCTCACGGCCAAGGGTTAAAGGAAGCCGACCTGGCTTATTGACAGCACCCGAGACGTATACGGTATTGGCAACGTTCTGATGGATCACCACCAACACACGCGGATCCTGCGATTTACCGCGCAGTCCGAGCGCGATGCGTTTTTGCGCTTCTTGCGCGGTCGACCCGCCGACGTCGATCGCACCGAGATAGGGCAGATCGACCCGTCCGTCCGCGTCGACCACGGTATCGGGGAAAGTTTCGCCATGCGCCGAAGGGTCGAACCCGCCGGGAGCAGAGCGGACACCGCCGCCGAACAGCGACACGCCGACTTCGTAGATCGAAATGGTAAGGACGTCGCCGGGGCCGATCAAATCAACCCGTTGAATTTCCGCCATAGGAGCGAGGGCCGGTAGCGACGTTACATGCTCGCGCTCTGCGCTGTTCATGGCATCGACCGCACTAAGGTCGAGGTCGATAATCCGAAATCGAACCGCACCGTCGGGCATCTTTGCCTGGCGTACGATCGTACGGGCAGTTGGACCGTTCGACGGCAGCGACGCACACCCCGCAACCGCGAGCAACGATATCGATCCGAGCAGGCCTGGTAGGCACCGACTCACAAAACCAAACGACATCTGGTAACGGTTCCTGAATTTTATAGCTGAATCAAGGCAGGCAAGGCAGAAGGCGCGGGTTCAATAGGGGGCCAAACAGGGAATTGCCATTGGTTATATTGCGACGGGTGTCACGCGGCTAACCTCGTCGCATGACCTCAAAGTGACCGTGTCTGCAGCCGGTGATGAACGTCGCACGCTTCGGCTATGGTATCATAGTGAACCAAAGCCCCTCCGTACAGGACCGCGCCTTTTCGGCAATATGCCTGAAGCGTGCCGGGATCATGCGAGATCATGATCAGAGTCGCGTTGTCGCGGCGGGAGATCAGGGCGTCTTCGGAACGGCGCCGAAAGCGCTCGTCGCCGGCCGCCGTAACCTCGTCGACCAGGTAACAATCGAAGTCGATCGCCAGGCTGATACCGAACGCAAGCCGAGCGTTCATGCCTGCGGAATAAGTGTTGACCGGCTGATGCAGATACGGTCCGAGCTGCGCGAAATCCTCGACGAAATCGAGCAGTTCCTTTTCTGGCCGATTGTAGATCCGCGATATGAAACGGGCATTGTCGGCGCCGGTAAGACTCGACTGAAACGCGTTCCCGTAACCGATCGGCCAGGACGTGGTCATCGATCGGGTAATCTTGCCAGATGTCGGCTGCTCGACTCCCGCGATAAGCCGCATCAGAGTCGATTTGCCCGCGCCGTTCGCGCCGCAAATCCCGATCGAATCGCCTTTTTCGATCGTGAAATTTAGATCGGCAAACACCAATTTCTCGAATTTGCGAAGATGGTAGGTCTTCGACACATGGTCGAACCGTATCATAGCCAGTCCTGTCATTCGTCAAACCACGCCAAGAGCCGTTCGCCTTCGTCGCGAGGCTGCCGTACAGGCTTGGCTACAGCTTTGGAAGGCGGGAGGAAGATGGCAGTCTGGAAATCCGACCGGTTCGGCGTGCCGATCTGCGTCGATGGTCGTATGCTGGGCACAGGTGGCACCGGTGTCTCGACCTACGCCAGGTCGTTGGCTGCGGCGATCGGCCGGCTCAGTGACCATCCCTACCGGCTGGTCGCACGTCGCACAGACGATGGCTCACTGGTGAAATGGATGGGTGCGTTACGGGGCGGCGTCAAACCGCTGCATCGGACGAGCGATGCTAGCGGCTTGCTGCTGGAAGGGCGCGACCTGTTCCGGCGCGCGCACGTCCATTTTGGTTTTCATCGTCAACTGCTCCGAATCCGCTCCGATATCGCACCGGGAATCATGCACTGGACCTATCCTGTGCCGATGATGCTGGAGGGCTGGATCAATCTCTACACTGTTCATGATGCCATTCCGCTCAACCACCCGGATCTGACCTCGATCAACCCTCGCCGACATCGGGCAGTGCTCGACGCGATCGTCACCAACGGACAGGGCATCACCACCGTATCCCAAAGCGCGCACGCGGCGATAGTAGCGGCGCTAAGTTGCGATCCCGCCTTCGTTACCGACACGGGCCAACCGGTCGACGTAAGCGACATGACTCAAGGACCATTGCCGGCGGGTCTTATTCGATACGGTTATTTTTTAGTGGTCGGGTCAATCGAGCCTCGCAAGAACCTTACGGCAATTCTTGCCGCATACCGGCGCACCGACCTGGACCTGCCGCTCGTCGTGGCCGGGCCGGATGGATGGCATTCGGGGCCGATCCTGGCCGAACTTGCTGCGACGCCCGGCACGATCCGCATCCCATACGTGAGCCGCGCGGCGCTGCTCAACCTCATCGAAAATGCCCGTGCGCTAATTTTTCCCTCGCTAGCGGAAGGTTTCGGCCTGCCTATGGTCGAAGCGATGGCACTTGGCGTACCCGTCCTGACCAGCAACCGCGGCGCACTTGCAGAGGTCGCCGGCGGCGCGGCGCTAACCGTAGATCCCACAGATGTGACCGCAATCAGCGGTGCTATGGTCAGACTGGCGTCAGACGACGCGTTGAAAAATGCGCTTTCCCGAAGCGGGACCGATCGAGCCGCGCTCTTCTCCGCGGATCGCTTCCGCGCCCGGCTAGCCCGACTGTACGGGGATAGTTTGCAGGCGAGCGCTTTGGTGGGTAAAGGTCCGGATTTTTACGACTAAGGCACTAACGATTGCGCATCGGCGTCGACGGCTACAATTTGGCAATGTCCAAAGGGACTGGAATCGCCACCTATGGCCTGATGCTAGCCCAGACGTTGCAATCCATGCGGCATCAAGTGGACGGAGTTTTCGGGCTTGACGTGGCCGGCCCCGCCGATCAGCGCGAAACCCTTTTCTACGACCGTCTCGCGCGGCCCGAAGATCGCGGCAAGCGACGCAAAAGGCTGGCTAGGATCGCGTCACTGCTCGGCACCGCACGCGGGCTGGAGGCGCTCGCAGTGCCATCCGGCACGGTCGACACCCGGGCGCTAGCGGGGCGACTGGCCTCATTCGACACCCTTTGGAGCAGCGCACATTTGTTCGAGCGCGCCCATGCTTATTTCCGCGCCACGGGCCGCTTCGCTCGGCTACGGATGGAGAGCCCGCCACAGATCATGCATTGGACCTATCCGGTGCCCGTGACTTTGGAGGGCGCGCGCAACATCTACACTCTGCATGATCTCGTACCGTTGCGCCTGCCCTTTGCGTCGCTGGACGAGAAGCGCTACTATCGGTCACTAGTCGCCGACTGTGCGGTCCGCGCGGACGCGATCTGCACCGTCTCCGAAGCCAGCAAGCGCGACATCGTCGATCTGCTCGGGGTCGACCCCGAAAAAATCGTGAACACCTATCAGGTCTCGCCGATGGAGAGCGATCTCCTGGACGAGCATCCAGCCGAATCGGCGCGCAAGGTCGAATCGATCTTCGGCTTGAAGCGAGGCGACTATTTCCTATTTTTCGGCGCAATCGAGCCAAAGAAGAATCTCGGCCGCCTGATCGAAGCCTATTTGTCGCTCGACACCAAGACGCCCCTGGTCATCGTCGCGGCTCGATCCTGGCAAAGCGAAGCCGAGCTCGTCCTGCTGCCTCGCGCAGACGACACCGCCAGCCCACGTCATGCGCATCTTGAACGTCGCATCATTCAGATCGACTATCTGCCTCGACACCTGCTGTTGCGGTTAGTGCGCGGAGCGCGCGCGCTGACATTCCCGTCGCTATACGAAGGCTTCGGGCTACCGGTACACGAGGCCATGCTGCTCGGCGTGCCGGTATTATCCTCGCTGACGGGATCGATTCCCGAAGTCGCCGGAGATGCGGCATTGCTGGTCGATCCGTATGATGTCGCCGGGATTGCGGAGGGGTTGCGGCGGTTAGACGATGACGAGGATCTGCGGACTGCTCAATCCGCTCGCGGACTGGTCCACGCATCCCAATTTTCCAGCGAACGATACCAACAGGCGCTTGAAGCGTTGTATCGCCGAGCAGCGAGGACAATTCCATGAGTAACAACGTGCTTCTCGAACCCGCTGCCGAAACCGATCCCAATCCCGATCGGTTAACGTTCCTGCCCATCGATCCGTTCGCCGCCAAGCCGGGAGTCGCCAGCAGGATCTCCGGCCTGGGTGGCGACCATCCGGGCGACGACCCCTGGTATGCCTTCGCCTCGCTGGATCTCTATCCCGTGCTGGGACCAGTGCGCTTTACCCTGCACTTTCACGGACTGGCAGCGACCTCGGGCACGCTTACCGTACAAATACACGCGATTTCGGCGCATCCCGACACGCTCCCCGTGCTCGTCAAGAGCATCGCTATATACTTACCCGCTATCGTCGACGATGATGGACTTTGTCGCGTCGAAGTGATGAGCCGGCGCAACATGATCTATACGATTGGCGGCACGATCGACGGCGACACCGATGCCAGTGCCATAGCGCTAAGCCTCTCACTCGACCCTCGAGAACGGGACGCACCATTGCCTAGTGCCGATCCTACGAGGGCCCCGGCAGCCTTGCCGGCAGTAGCCCAGATCGAAAGGCTGCTCCAGCGCCCTGAACTTGCCACGATGCAGCCTGCAATGCTCTCGCGGCCGGTATCGCAGGCAATGACTAACGCTCAATCCCGGGATCCGCTCGTTGCAACTTGGAACAGCGTTCTTGGGCTATCCGGCGGGACTGAAATTGAGCGCTGGGAGAATGCGTTCTTACTGCAAACGCTTCATTATTATGGCATCGCGACTAACAGTGGACGCGGACTCGGGATTAACAGCAAGCGACATGCGCTTCCCAGCTATCTTGCGAGCCGCGGCTGCTCCGTTCTCGCGGCGGTACCGCGCCAGGAAGATCTGCCGGAAGGTGATCCTGGCCTCGCATTGGAGCAGCTATGCCATGCAGAACTGTGCACGCCGCGCCGATTTTTCGATGCCGTCGATCTGACTCTGTTCAAGGATCTGGCGATCCCGGCCGGTCTGACCGGATTCGACTTCCTATGGTCGATGGACGCCTCGACCAGCGCCACCACCCGGACGCGTTTCCCGCAAATGCTTCGCGACAGCCTATCCTGCCTACGTCCCGGTGGGCTTGCGGTCCACATCCTCCGCTATTCCGGTGAAATCCAGACGCCATCGAGCGCCCGTTCAACAAGCTTCGGGCGCGCCGAAATTGAACGAATGGCGCTTTCGCTGATCGCGGATGGGCAGGAAGTAGCACAGCTCAAGTTTGGAATTGATACTCTCGAATTACCCGGCGACCGCGAAATTCCCTTTGCTATCGTAGCCCGCCGACTACGCTGATCGGAGCGCCTAATGGGCCCCGACACTGGACGGCATATCAGGCAGCGTGCTCCTTAACACCGGCAGCGATCAGCCATCCGATACTGTAGATCAACAAAAGTGCCAGAAACGCGGTTAGGACGACCCGTCCACGCTGCGGATACAATGATTTGACTGGCATGTTGGCATCGACGATCCGCACGAGATATAATTGCTGACGTTGCGCCCGATCACGTGCCTGTGCCAGCGCCGCGGCTGCCGCTTCGTAGCGCTTGCCGGCAAATTCCTGGCGCAAACGCAGATCGTCATATCCGCCAAGATTGTTGGCGATGGTAGCGCCGCTTCCTGCCGAGCTTCCCGCCAGCCTTGCCGATTGCGAGGCGAGTTGCGTCTGGAGGGAGCGCACCTGCCGCGACAAAGCGATATATTGCGGGCTGGTTCGGCTGAGAAAGGCACCGGCCGTCTCAAGTTGCGCCTGCGCCGCCGCCAGATTGGCTCTAAGCGTCGAGACCAAACCAATCTGCGCCTTGCCCGAACCTTCGGGATCGATGTCCGCCTTGTCCTGGCGGAAGGCGGTCATATTGTCCTGCACCTCGGCCGCAGCACGTTCGGCCTCGACTAGTTGCCGCTTCGAGGAGGCGATCGCGTCGTTATAGCTGCGCGCGTTTATCGAATTGACCTGCTGCTCTCCCATCACCAGCAGGCTGCGGATAATTGCGTAGGTGTCGTCGGGGCGAAAAGCGCGTACTGTCAGTGTGGTAATGCCCGTATCGTGATCGGTTCGGGCAGACACTTTACCCTGATAATATTTCAGCAGGCCTTCCGGCGTTGGGTCTTGCTGGCCCAGACGGCTCACTATGTCGACTTCAGGACGACGAAAGCGATCGACCAGATCAATATCCTGCCGCAGCTTTTCGACGGCATCATGCGACTCCAGATAGTCAGAAACGCTCGCGGCATCGCCACCGGCCCCGCCAGCTGTCGTCAATCCGAGCAACTGGCCAAAGCCGGATGGGCTCGCGGACGGACTGTCCGCCGAACGCACGACGAAGTGGGCTTCCGACTGATATTGATCGGAAGCGATAAGATAATAATAGCCAGCCAGCAAAAGGGTCGGCAGCACGACGATCAGCATCACCATGCGGCGACGGCGCATCACGTCCTTGACGTGCGACCACAGCGTCGGACGGTCTTCAGTGCCATTTTCCAACGCTGGTGCGAAGATACCATGCATGTTCATGCAACAACTCTCGAATGGGATGCCGACGCCGGCTCAGCTCAGATGTATGCGGTTCCGTACCGCCCGAACTGCGATAAGGCCAAGCAAATTCAGGACCAGCGTCCAGGCGGTAATATAGACGAAATCGACATATTCGAGTGTGGCGACCTCGAACTGACCGTAGCGAACGAGTTCGAACATCTGCGGGAACGGATTGTACAACAGATAGTGACGATAAGGTTCCGGAACCCAGGCCACCTGATAGAAGGCGCCGGATAGCGGAATCATGAAATAGCTGAACGGATGCACCAGCCGCTCGAGCAGGCTATTGTCGTGGGTTCCGCCGACGATGATCATAGAAATGCCGAAAGAAAAGAAGAAGATATACGCGATTCCCGCTAATAGCATCAACGGACGGGCTGGAAAATCCGCAAAGCCAACTGCGATGATGAAGCTGAGGAGAATTGTAAACGCGAGAAAGGTCCCGGCAGCCTCCAGTAAGCCGCGCGCCAGCGCGATATCGAATACCGACACCATGCGGTGATATAGCAGAGGCAGATTGCCGTGCAGCGTGCCTTCGGCCCGGTTCACGATCCCTCGAAACATGATGAAGATCGTATATCCGGTCACAGTCAACGCAACAGGGTTAATCGTTCCTTCGTGCGCGCTCTGGCCGCTGTGCAGCAGCGCAATGATGCTGCCTAGCATCAAGGGCTCGACGATCAGCCACAGATAGCCGATGTTCTCGCGACCATAGCGGGTATGCAACTCGCGCATCAGCACCGCGCCGATCACCCTGGCCTGAACGGTCAAGGCGTAACGCCACGAGAAAGCCGGCGCTTCGGCTACCCGGTCGTTCATGCAGCCCTGTCCTTGGTCATTTTTGCCACTATCCTAGCGCGTCTTCCCGCCGTCCTTATCGCAGACGGGCGGCCGATTCCATCCACTGCTGTAGATCCCTCGCGTGCGCCGTCGGCGCTCGAATTTATGATGAAGCGAATCGTCACTCTTTCGATCGTGCAAGCGTTTGATTCCTGAACAATCTTCGCCATACACGAGCAGTCCATACACGAGCAGTATAGTCTCGTCGAAGCCGTCAAACTCGAACTCTAGCCGGCAACAAATCCTAAAAGTATGCCTGGCAATGCATCCGGGAGTTCATACCACAGGTAAATGTCAGATACCTGCGGTCCTGACCAGAGGCGCACGACACCCGTCCTGGCCTGACGAGCCTCGATGCCACCCTTTCGCGCTACCGCGTTGCCACGCATGATTGAGCGAGGCTCACCGACTACTATCTGTATTCTTGCCGATTCAAGATTTCTGGAGAAGCGTAAACATATTGTCGGCGTCGAGCGATACAATTTTGTCGAACTCGGTGAGCAGCACGCTAGTCATGTTGCCGTTGGTCTTCCAATGACGAACGAGGCTGTCGTGAGATTAGCGGGCTTGCAGCCTCCAATCGCGCGATCACCCCTTGTGTAACCTTGGTCAGCGCCTCTTCGGAAAAGAATCCTCCCGCGACTAGGCAGCGATCGATTAAAACCCGCCGAAAGGCGGCGAAGGTTTCAACATCGGTCTTGCCGGGATCGCGCCAGAAGTCGTCAAGCCTTCCCTGGAAGGTTATGCCTTGAACGTCGTATACCGCCTGCCCAAGCGCGATGACCGGAATATCGAAAGCGAGCGCTAGCGTACCGCTGGTACTGTTAATCGTCACCATTCCGTTCGAACGTTTTGTGAGCGGAACGATATCTCCGCTCTCGAGATAATCGACGCGGTCCGCCACGCCATGCAGTGCCGCCAGCATCTCGGTCTCGAGGTGCCAATCGCGCACGCCATTGTCGAGCGGATGCTCTTTTACCACTAAACGAAGGTCACGTGGTGCGTGGGCAGCGAAGGAGGTGATCACCATCCGCAAAGCATCGGCGATACCGGCAAATGATGAGTGCAAGCGGATCTGTGCGTCGGAATCGAGCTGGAGCGGGAACAGCATGTACGGCTCGTCTCGCGCCTCGATCGCGGCGAGCAACTCATGCGATCGCTCTGCGACGGCTTTGCGGCGCATCAGCTTGCGAATCCACCCCATGGCCTCCACTAATGGATGCCAAGGGCGATGGTTCTCCCAATGGGGATAGTGCCAGCGCGTCAACACATCTGCGGCATTGTACAGCAGCCCCTCAGTTGCGCGACGGCGAAACGAGGAGGGAACAGGGTGGTGTTCTGGCGCTGGCGGCAACATGGCGGCCTGCGCGTGGTACCAGGCCGGATCGCGCGGCAGTGTCGAATGGCCATTTACCCCGCCGAGCTCAAGTGTCACCCAATCGGGTCGGATATAGCCTTCCTCGAACACGTGGACGGGCAAATGCATTTCGCGGCAGATCGCGATCGCTGCCAGATGGATGGGTCGGCAGTCCCCGAACAGGAGTACGTCCGTAATCTGGCGATCGGCGATCAGCCGCTTGAACGCCTTGGGCCAGTCCGCAAGCGTTCCACGATAGTCGATACCGTTGGGCAGACGCCAAAACAGCCGATCGCCGCCATTGAAGTTGACCTTATGGACACCGTAGCCATCCTGCCTCAGTACTTGGCCAAGCCGGCGGAAAAGCGGCCCCATAAGTCCCTGCAGTAAAAGAATATTGCGACTTGCAAGCGGCTCCGCCGCCGCAATCAGCGGCATCCGCGCCGACCCGTTGGCAAAGGCGCCGTCGGGAGACAGGTCTGGCATGCGTGACTTACCTTTCAACGTATCCGACAGCCATCGGTAGTCCCTGCCATCTGGCTGACGCTTACAGTTCAGATCCTAGCTTTCCAAGCGCTTACGCGGTTTCGCCGAGGCCGTGACAGGGCTGCCACGGCTCGCTATAAGGAAAAAACACGTATTTTCCCGCGGCCAGAGACGGCTTGGCTTGATCGAGGCTGCGACGCGACGCTCTCTGTGACCAACGATGCGATCTCTTTCCTGTTAATGCTGGCCACATCGCTGGCGCTGGATGCAGCCGCGCGCCCACGCGTGGCGCGACCACGCCGCCTTCAGGGAATAGCGCTACATTTATTGGTGATGACTGCCGTCTTCGGGCTGTGTTTGGCAGGCTCGGGCAACCCGCCGGTCGCCGGGATTCTGGCGAGCGGTCTAATGGCGCTGTTCACGGTTGCTTCCAACGCAAAGTATAAGATGCTGGGCGAACCGCTCGTCTTCTCCGATCTTGCCCTGATCGTCTCGATTGTGCGCCATCCGGGCTTCTATTTTACCGCGGTCTCGAAACGCCAACGTTGGATGATGGGAGCCGGCGCCTCAACCTCGTTCGCTATATTGGTGCTCCTGTTCTCGACGCGGCTGGAACCTCATTTGCTCGGATGCGCAATGTCACTAGCCGCGGGCGCCGCGCTTTCCCTACTACTGCGGAGTCGGTGGTTAGACTCGATCGCGCAGAACCCCAACCTCGCTAGCGACCTCGCCCAATATGGCATGATCGCGACCCTGCTGCTTTATTGGTGGCGTTGGCAGCACACGGCCGATCCTGCCCCCTGCCCAAAGCTTGCAGTCCATTCAGATGCAACAGCGGCAGCGGCGCCCGAACTCATCGTCATCGTGCAATGCGAGTCGTTCGCCGACCCAGTTGAGATCATTGGCGACCCGCGACTGGCGTTGCAGGGCCTGACGCGAGCCCGTGCCGCCGCATGGCAGCATGGCGAACTGGCGGTAAGCGGGTTCGGCGCCTATACGATGCGTACCGAATTCGGTGTGCTTTTCGGCCGTAGCGAGGCTGCTCTCGGTTTCCGCCGCTACGATCCATTCTTGTCGGCACACGGCGAAACCTCTTATGCGCTATCCGCTCGCCTGGCAGCGGTGGGATATGGCAGCACCTTCGTTCATCCTCACGATCTGCGTTTCTACGCGCGCGACCGACTGATGCCGGCGATTGGTTTCGATCGAGTGATCGGCAAGGAAGCTTTCGCCCCTGTTCCGCCCGGCTCTGGCCGTTACGTCGACGATCGTACGCTCGGCGCTACGCTCGCCGATCTCGCGGCGGCCACAACCGGACCGACCTTGCTTTATGCGGTGACGATGGAAAATCACGGCCCCTGGGACGCCGACCGCATACCGGGATTCGGAGGCGGATTCGACGCCTATCTCCAACACCTACGCAACAGCGATACGATGCTGACCGAATTGATTGCGCGAATTGCATCCGATGGCCGGCCCGCGCTGCTCGTTTTTTTTGGCGATCACCGACCGGCCATCCCCGGCGTCAGCATGCCGGAGACTACCCGTCATACGCCTTATGTGATGATGCGCTTCGCCGCCGGTGGGCGGCCGATCGACGGTCCAGGTCAGGTCAATCTAACACCTGCCGGATTGCACCACGCGGTGCTGCGATGTGTAGCATGATGCTCAGCCTTTGGGTGTTAAGCTCAAAAGCAGGCGGTCGCGCAGGAACATGGGTAATAGTCGATCGAGCCCGCGTAACAGGGCGAAGGGCCAGGGTGTCACGAGATGCGCCCGGCCCTGCGTCGCCGCGCGCGCGATTCGCGCGGCTGCTTGCTCCGGTCGTAGGAGGAACGGCTTGGGGCCCGGCGTACAGCGACCTGTCTCAGTATCAATGAACCCCGGCGATACTAGCGTGACGCGGACGCCGTGCGCCCGAACACCGATTCGCAACGCATCGGCAAAGCGGGCCAGCCCCGCCTTCGATCCTGCATAGCCCGCCGCGAACGGTAAGGCGTGGAACGCGGCCGCCGAGCCGATCAGCACTATCCCACCACCCTTGCGCCGCGCCATTCGGTCGGCCAGTGCCGCCGCCATAGCAGCGGGCGCGACGAAATCGACTAACCCGAGACGCACGATCTGGGCCGGATCCTCGACCAGCGCTCCGTCAGCGCGGATATCGCCGAGACCGGCGGCGAAGATCGCCAGATCGATCGCTTCTGCCGTATCCTGCGCCTCCAGCGCCGCGACCGCCGCCACGCAATCGGACAGATCGAGCCTCCGAATCCTAGCCGTAGCGCCGGCCCCGCGGCACGCCTCGGCAACCGCTTCCAGCCTTACTGGGTCGCGACCCCAGAGCGACAGGGTACGGCCCGGTATGGCATAATGCAGCGCCAGTGCCGCACCGAGCCCACCCGACGCGCCGGTGATGAGCAAATGATTCGGAACCTTGACGTTCATGATTCGCTAATCACCTGCATCAGCATGGATTTTGCTCAATTCGCGGTGGCTTTGCGCAGATCGAGCGGTTTTTGCTGCAACGCAACTTGACAGCGCTAGTAGGTCGGTGCGCATAGCCCGTCGTTGAGGACGCGTCGATCCGGGAAGAGCGAAGCAGTTGATGATGAAGTCCGGGTCCGACCCCCACAGTGTGAGACTGTTTCGCAACGATTTTCTCGAGCGGTTCACGATGATCTCCCCGCTGGGATTCGTACTGACCTGGGCGGTGATGCTGGCGCTGGCGATATATGCGAGCTGGGGCGTCACAGGATTTTTCTCCTCGTTAGGGCTGGTTGCGGTCGGGCTGCTGATCTGGTCGCTGTTCGAATATTCGCTGCACCGTTTCCTTTTTCACATGAAACTCAAATCGAAGCTTGGCCAATCGCTGATCTTCCTGACGCATGGCAACCACCACACCGTGCCCGACGACGATAAGCGCAACATCATGCCGCCGATCGTCAGCATATCCATTTCCAGCGGTGTCTGGGCATTGCTTTGTGCGGCATGCGGCCCGGCCGGATCGGTGATCTTCCTGGGCTTCGGCATCGGCTATGTGGCGTATGACAGCGTGCATTATGCCTGCCATCAAATGCCGATGCGCGGTCCCCTGCTGCGGCAACTGCGGCAGCACCATGTCCGCCATCATCATTCTAAGCTTGAAGGCAATTACGCGATCACCGCAATCTTCTGGGATCGCGTATTCGGCACTAATATTCCGGTCAAAAAACGCTGATCCACCCGTTCGTCTGACCATATCGAGGCTGAGCTAGCGCTGTAACGCCTCGATCGCGTCGCACACGATCGCGATATGGTCGTCCCAGCGCGGCGCGTGCCAAGCTGGCAGGCGTTGACGTTGAGCAGCGTGGAGCGGGCCGGCGCGGAAGTGGTCGAGGATCGCCGTGCGCCAGCCAAGGCCGTCGAGCGGATCAAAAAAATCAGGCACCTCGCCACCTGCCTCGCGCAGCGCGGCCAGATCGCTGCAGATAACCGGCGTTCCCACCGACAGCGCCTCGGCCACCGGCATACCAAAGCCTTCGGCAAAGGACGGCAGCAGCAGCGCGCGCGCGCCGCGCAGCAAATCACGCAAACTTTGGTCGGAACAACCATTGCGCTCCTCGACACAGCCGACGAGTGCAGGGCAGCGTTCGAGCATATCAATCACCTGCTCATTCTCCCAACCGCGCCGCCCGACGATGACAAGCCGCGGCACCGATTCGGCGGGCAGTGTCTCCGCCATCGCGCGCCATAGGTTGAGCAATAGCAGATGGTTTTTGCGCGGCTCGATCGTGCCGACGCACAGAAAATAGGGGTCGGCCGGGACCGGCTCATGCCCCGCGGCGACCGGCATATCATGCGTGCCGAGCAGCGCGACGCGGATGTCCGGCGCCCGCCCTGCCCTTTCCAGCCAGGGCTTCAGTGATCTGCCGGTCGCAGCAGAATTGACGATGACGCCGTCGGCCAGCGCCGCCACCGTCTCGATCCGCTGCCGGTGCAACGCTGCACCATTCGGACGGGCGTATTCGGGGTATTCGATCGGAATCAGATCGTGGACCAGGCACAGGAAGCGCGCCTGCTCCCGGATGAGGATGCGACGCACGACGTCTGCTTTGGTCAGATGGTGCGGCGAGGCTTGGACATAAACGCTGCCTGGCTCCGCGGACGGTGCCTTGGGCAGCAAATCCAGCAGTGCAGGCAACACCGCCGTCAGCGATCGCGGTCTGGCGTTGCCGTCCTCGATCGCCCAACGTTCCTCCAGCATATCGAGAAAACGAAGCGCCTTGGCCTCGGGCAAACGGCCATAGCGCCCAAACGGATGTACAATCGCGAAGTCCAGCCGACGCCCATAACGCGTGTGCAGTCCGCGCGCGTACGCCATCTCGACCCGATCGACGCCAGAGGGCGTGTGATGCCGTACGCGCGACACCAGCCGCGACAAATCGAGGATCACACTCATGCTCGGCGCTTCATCAAGCGGCCCTGTACCTGCTTCAGCCGTGTCAGCCAGCCGAGCCGGTTATGTGCGGCGCCGCCTTTCATCCGACGAATCAACATTTCCGGCGCGCACGGCAACCCTGTCATCGGATCCAAGTAGCGCGGATAAGCAATCAAAACCCCTGCTACGAGCGCGTCGAGGCTCAGCACCCGGCCGCGCCGGTCGGGCACGGGGGCGAGGTCGCGGGTGAGACCCCAACCTGCGTAAAAGGGTATGCCGTGGCACGTCACTTCGCGTTCGCGCAACAGCGCTTCAAACCCGGTCAGCGACGTGAGGATATGCACCGCATCGACCACACCAAGCAACGGCGCCATGCCGCCGCCGCGGACGATCCGGTCGGCATAGAGCATTGCATCGGCATCGCGCACCACACCCTTACGGTGGCCGGCATCGACGTCGGGGTGCGGGCGAAACCAGAGCTCCGCCTCGGGCTCCAGCGCGCGGGCACGACGCAACAGTTCCAAATTGCTCGCGAGCCCACCACCACCCAGCCGTACCGACATGTCGTCCTCGACCTGCCCCGCTACCAGCACGAGGCGCCGGTCGCTGCGCGGCGGCATCGGCTGCGCCGCGTCATGGCCGTATTTGCTAATGCCCGCCTCGACGATGGTTTTGCGCAGCCGCGCAGCGCGGGCTAGCAGATCGGCCGCGAACTCGGTCGTGGAGAGCAGGGTCTCAAGATCGCTGGCATTGGCTGGATCATAGTGGATGCCCAATCGATCGACTGCGATCGACGAGGGAGGCACGAGGTTGCTGCCCAGTCCGACCGAGCGCACGAACCCATCCTCGACGCGGACCAGCGGTACACCGCGCGTCGACGCTTGTGCGATCAATCCCGTCGACACCCGTGACGGCCATATCGCAAGCGCGCCACCCTGCCGCTCGGCATAGCGGAGCGCGGCACGTTCCGAGCGGAAGAAGCGCAGCGCGTGCGCCGGCGTCCACAGAAAGCGTGCAATCTCACGCCGCTTCCACCAGCTGAAGCCGCAGCCAGCAACGATCTTGCGGTTCGCCTCGAAGATACGTCGCCAGTCGCCGAGCAACGCGATCGTTGCATCGACGCTCGCACCTTCACCAGTAAATGGATCACGGTAGCGGACGCGCGTCAGGTCGGCGGCAACGCCGCGACGCAACGTCTCGAGATCGGCACCGACCGCGCCGAAGCGGCCGGAGGACCGAATCTGCACCGGGCATCCAACGATGATCGCGAGCGCCAGCCACGGGTCATCGCCATCCGCAATCAGCCCGACACGCGGGTCGAGCAGCGACCATGGATCGACCTCGCCGGGTGGGGCAAGTGCGGCATCGGTGCGATCGATCACCTCCGCCCTTTCCACGGCCGGCGGTGCCCAGAATGCTCCGCCAACACGCGCTTCCCGGATCGCGGCGAATAGCCGGTCGATCGCGTCAGACGTAAGGACGTCCCCCTCTCCCACGCCGGGAGATGAGACGGCGGCGTCAATCCCCGGAAACGGAGGCGCACAGAGAAGTGGCACGTCCATCGGCTAGGCAAGCAAAGGCGCGCAGATCATGCCGGCGCTTTCGAGCAAGCGTCGCTGTGATGCAAGCGCCGCTTCACGGTCGCCGGTCCCACTCGAGCAACCGCAACCCATCGGCGGTGCGGGCGATCACGCCATAAGCCCCGGTGCGCAATTTCAGCGATGGCAGCGTCGCCGACTGCGCTTGCAGACTTGCGTCCGAGCGCAGCGCGAACCGGGCCGCGCCGTTACTGGTAACGATCAGCACCCGTCCGGTACCGCGCGTCCACAGGTCGCGCCAGCCTTGGAGGCGCGCCGGTTCATCGATGATCCACCCGTCGGGCGCGCGCGCCTCGGTATCCCACGCAGTAAGCGCATCGGTTCCAATGCGGGCGATTACCGCGTCCTCAGCCTCTCCCTCATCGGGACCATGGTCGATTTCGGTGAGCCAATCGGCCGATTCGATGGCTGGCGCACGATATTGGGCAGCAAGGATTGCCTCAGCTGTCGCGCGAGTACGCAGAAGCGGAGCGGCAAGCACGATATCAAACCTCTGCAACGCTACGCCCAGAGCGCGCGCCTGAACGCGTCCGCTTTCAACCAGCGGCAGATCGGTACGCGCGCCGATCCGGCGCGGCGGTTGGCCAGCTGTGAAAGTATTGCCGTGACGGACGATCGTGACGATCAAATCCATGCGAGATGAGGCTCGCCATGCTCGGCGATCAGCCGCTCGGCCATCGCGACATCCTCCGCCGTGTCGATCCCGGACATGGCGTGGCGCGGCGGCGCGACCGCGACGGTGAGGATGTCCTCACCGGTTTCGAGAAAGCGCAGTTGTTCAAGACCCTCCAGCACCTCATAGCGAGTCGGAAGGGTCTCCTCGAAGCGTCGAAGCGCGGCAAAACGGTAGGCATAGAGACCGACATGGCGAAACACTGGCGAAAAGGCGCTCGCCGCACGCGCAGCCGCCTCATCTCGAATCGCCGGTATGACACTTTTGGAAAACCACAAGGCGCGATCATCGGCACGCCGCACGCAGGTAGTGCCGCTGAATGGCGACGCCAGCTTATGAACACGCAACGCATCGAGCGCTGCCCAGTCGAGTTGTACTACCGGCGTCGCCATGCCGCACGGCGAACGGCGCAGCGCACCGATCAACGCCGCAATCATTCCCGGAACGGCGAAGGGAGCGTCGCCTTGCAGGTTGACGACAATCGGCGGCGGCCTCGTTCGCGTCTGCGCAACTGCCCAGGCCCGGCCAGAACCCGAGCCGATCGCCGCTTCGGTCATGACAGCGGCACAGCCAAGCGCGCGGGCGTGATCGAGAATGCCGGCATGATCGGTCGCAACGACGACTTCGGCGTTACCAACGCGCGCCGCGCCCTCACGCGCGATCTCAACGACTCGCGACAATAAACTGCGGCCAGCGACCGAAATCAACGGTTTGCCCGGCAACCGTTTCGAGCCGTAGCGTGCCGGAATTACAATCAGGTCTGGCGGCAAATCCGACGGCGGACGCTCCAGCTCAGTCATTTCAGGCGACGCCCGCTCGCAACATGTCGTGGAGGTGGATCACACCAACCAGTCGCTGATCCTCACACACGAACAACACCGAGACGGCCTTGTCGTTGAGGATCCGCAGCGCGTCCGAACTCAGCGTATCCGGCGAGACAGTAATCGGTGTCTGGTTCATATGGTTGCGAATATCGTCGCCGAAATGCTCGTTCGCATAGCTACGTCGCAGATCGCCGTCGGTGAAAGCGCCGATCAACCGATCTTCCGCGTCAACCACCGCCGTACAGCCATAGCGCTTCTGGCTCATCTCGATTGTGGCTTCCTTTAGCGTCGCCCCAATGCGAACCACCGGCACCTCCTCGCCGCGCGCCATCAGAGTCGCGACGGTGGCGAGTTGCGCGCCGAGACGACCGCCGGGATGGAAGGTGAGGAAGTCGGAACGGGTGAAGCCACGTTGCTCGATAAGGGCAACCGCAAGCGCATCGCCCAACACCACCTGAACCGTGGTCGATGAGGTCGGCGCGAGTTGGTTGGGACAGGCCTCCTTCACCTGCGGCAGCACAAGGCAGATGTCGGCGGCGCGTGCAGCGGTGCTATCCGCATGCGCAGTAGCGACGATCAGCTTGACGCTGAATCGTCGGCAATAAGCGATTATGTCGCCTAACTCGGTGGTCTCGCCCGACCAGCTCAACGCCAGGACGATGTCGTCACGGCCGATCGTGCCGAGATCGCCATGGCTGGCGTCGCCGGGGTGGAGAAACAAGGCCGGCGTGCCGGTAGAGGTCATGGTCGCGGCGATTTTCCGCGCAACCAGTCCACTTTTGCCCATGCCCGTGATGATCAACCGCGCACGACATTCACCGATTGCGGCAACCGCCCGAGTGAAGCTCTGACGCAAGGGCGCAACGTGCAGCGCCTCGGAGAGCGCCCGCAACGCGTCCATTTCAATTCGCGTAGTGCGAAGCGCAGCCAGCAAGCCGGGCTCGTCCGCTCCGATCAAGGCCTTCACCTGCATGATATTCCTTAACCCCGATCCGTATCTATTAATTCGTAAGCGGCCATCGCATTGACTTCCAGCATTTTCAGGGCGCAGGGGACCGCTGCGGGACCGTCCGTTACACCAAAGCGGCAGGTTCACGCGCGTAGCAAGCAACAAGAGGTCGCAATGCATCTGTGTGGGCAGGAGATCGGTCCGGATCGGAAGATATTCTTCATCGCCGGCCCGTGTGTGATCGAAAGCGAGTCCTTCGCGCTCGCGACCGCGACGCGACTGCGCGCAATCGGCGATCGATTGGGCGTCCTAATGATCTACAAGAGCTCCTTCGACAAGGCGAATCGCAGTTCGGGCACATCGTTCCGCGGTCCCGGCATCGAGGAAGGGCTGCGCATTCTGGAAAAGGTGCGCGCGGAGACCGGGCTTCCGGTTCTGACCGACGTGCATAGCGAGGATCAGGTGCGCGCCGTCGCCGAGGTAGTCGATGTGATGCAGACCCCAGCCTTCCTCGCACGGCAGACCGATTTCATCGCGGCGGTGGCGGCGTCTGGCATACCGGTCAACATCAAGAAAGCGCAGTTTCTCGCGCCCGGCGATATGGTGCATGTCGTAGCCAAGGCGCGTGCCGCGGCATCCGCCGCCGGTCTGCCGACCGACAACTTCATGGTATGCGAGCGCGGCGCAAGCTTCGGCTATAACAACCTCGTCTCGGATATGCGCAGCCTGGCGATCATGCGAGAAACGAAC
>Ga0233335_1000061_pt1 | contig 38791 bp, 42 predicted proteins | sample GEONDECOMP222_FD_180695 | JGI IMG/M metagenome (GOLD analysis project Ga0233335, IMG submission 180695) | Leaf litter microbial communities from Shasta-Trinity National Forest, California, United States - GEON-DECOMP-222 | ecosystem: Environmental > Terrestrial > Plant litter > Unclassified... | reverse complement strand
GATGAAGGAAGGGGGGGGGGGGGGGCAGACGATGGAAAGAGATCCATCTCGTCTATCATCGAGATTGGCACGAACCGTACATGATAGCCGAGAGCGGTGATTCCCGGCGCCATCTCTCATCTCCCTAGATGCACCGGGTGCGCCAGGGCATTTGCAGAGGCTAGGAGCAAATACCGTCGTGCCTGATATGTAGGCGCCATTGCGCTCAATTTTCGTCCTTACCCTACACACGCCTGACGGAGGGAATAGTTACAATTGCGCACCCGACTCAAATCGGCAGCGAAACCGAGGCGGCCAGTCCCTTTTGGGGAAGATTGACTAGAAGGATATCACCGCCATGAGCCCGGGCGACCGCCCGCGCGCTAGTCAGTCCGAGCCCGGTGCCCCCGGTCGCCCGATTCCTGGACCCTTCCACGCGATAAAATGCTTGAAACACGCGCTCCAGCTCGGCCGCTGGGATCCCGGGACCGGTGTCCGCAATGGTAATGCGCGCATTTCCACCAATCCGCTCCAGCGAAATCCGAGCATCCCCCGCATAGTACACGGCGTTTTCGACTAGATTTACCAAGAGCGATCGCAACGCACCCACGTCCGCCTCGATCGTCAGCTCCGGCCCATCCGCAACTGTCACGTCGGCCCCGCGGTCTGCTATCTCCTCCGCAACGCTTTCGATTAGGCTGCGCAGATTGAGCTTTGGGCGTTTGTTCGACTTAGCCATGTCTCGCATGAAGGACATGATACTGCTGATGCGCTGCCGCATTTCCCGGATTTCAGCCTCCGCCGCGGAGCGGGTCGCGGGAGGCGCGTCATCCATCAGCACGCTGAGCCGCATCAACGGCGTCCGAAGATCATGGGCGATAGCAGCGATCATCGTCGTGCGATCATCGACATAGCGTTGAAGCTTGGCCTGCATCGAATTGAACGCCTCGGCTGCGGCTACAATTTCTGGCGGTCCCTCCAGACTCATCGGAGGCGCCCTCGGATTACGTCCCAACCGCTCGGCGGCCCGGGCGAAAAGGTCAACCGGAGCCGCGATCCTGCGGGCTATGCGCCACGCGACGGGCATTAACAGCAGCACTGCCCCGGCTAGCCAGAGCAACGCCTTCCACTGCCATGGCTCGATACCGTGCCAAGCGGGCTTTGCGACGTGCCAACTTCCATCCTGCGTCCGTAGCGCCGCCTCGAATCCGCCGACGATAAAAACGCCGCTGCCCATATCTGTCGGTGCCAACGGACTATTCGAACCGGCCCGAACAACCGTCCGCGCCCGATCCGTATTCCGATGCAAGAGCCAGGGAGCCCGGCGAAGCTGCACCCGGACCCGATCGGCCGGCACCCCCAATTGGGCCGCGAGCAATGCGCCGAGCTGCGTATCGCGGATGTCGCCCGGCGTCGGGGGATCGGTTTCGCGTCGTACCCGCAATGCGGCGCCCCCACCGCCCGACCGCAATGCGACTGCGACGTCGGCGAGCGGGTAGAGTGCCGGCTCGGGCAGCCTCAAGATCAGGATCAGCAGAAAGCTCAGTATCTGGGCACCCAGCACGGCCAGCAGCATGACCATGAAAATCCGCAGGAAGAGGGGCGGACGATGCCAAGATGCTCTCTTCATACTTGTCCCATAGTTGGCTGCGGCAGCGTTCTCGCGGTTTTCTGCCGTTCCCACCAACGCCGATGCTCCGCCTTCTCGCGGAAATGTTTCCAGAAAGCTTCCGCAAAAATCTGCTTACGAAATCCTGCGGTTACGTAAATCGACGATTGGCCATCGCAACAGGGGACCAGCCGTCGGCTCGCGGGCTGACAAATAGAGGCGACCTGAATGGAACAACACTCCGGATTGATGGAAAGAGCCAATGGATTGGCTCGCGCGCCGATGCCGGGACGAACGACCTTTTCCCAACTCGAGTGGGTGGTGATCGACTTTTCTCGCAAAGATTCCCTGTCGAGCCTTACACGGCCGGGGCCGACGCGAAGATTTCTGATGCATATGATCGGGATGCGTGCGAGCGCACCGCTGGCGGCTCCCCGTCTCGAAGCGCTGCGCCGGATGGCCGTGGCCTTGCGGGCCGAGCAAGAAGAATATGTGGTCCTGGAGGAGGCCGCGTTTTACGAAGCCGGCTACCGGACAGCGGATCTGGTCCAGCTGGCGTCGATCATCGATGCCGACCGCGATGCTACCCACCGACGGCGGCATTGATCAGAGTCCATTGCTTGCCACACCAAGCGATCGGTCGGCGCACCGAGCGTCCGAAAAAACATTCACCTTCACAGGGGGATGATGATACCCCCGGCGCGTGCCGCCGGCTGAACAATGAGGTTTCATGCGAAACGATGCGATGACTTCCCCGGCTATTGGTGCAACCGTGCTGATCGTAGATGACGACGCGGTAATCCTGGCGGGATTGCGGCTCAGTCTTGAGCGTCGTGGATATCGCGTCGTCACGGCCAATAATGTTCCCGAAATGGATCGCGTGCTGAGCACCAATCCGGTCGATCTCGTGATCCTCGATATTATGATGCCTGGCGAGGATGGCCTGTCCGCTTGCCGGCGCCTCGCAGCCACTGGCGGCCCTCCCGTCATCATCCTGAGCGCTCTCGGCGAGGAAGAAGACCGCATCACCGGCCTCGAGATCGGCGCAGACCATTATCTTTCCAAGCCCTGCAGCCCGCGCGAAGTCGTGGCGCACGTCCGCACTTTATTGCGCCGCAACGATACCAATGAAATACCGCGCAACGTATTGTTCTTTCGCGGATGGAGGATCGATCTCGATTCCAACGAGCTTTTCGATATCGATGGCGTGCTGGTGCACCTGACCGACGGTGAATTCTCTGTACTGAGGGTTTTCGTCGAGCGTCCCCGCCGAGTGCTCAGCCGCGACCAGCTGCTGCAAGGCGCACGAGGTTCCGATAGCGAGGCGTTCGACCGTGCAATCGACATCCAGATCAGCCGGTTGCGGCGCAAGCTGCGCGCGCCGGGAGACAGCCTTATCCGGACGGTTCGCAACGAAGGCTATATGTTGGCGGCAGCGGTCTCGCCGTCGGCGATCGCCCAATAAGGTCGCCACTGGCTTATGCCGGCTCGCGCCCATCGGAATTATCGTTCGAATGGGCAACATGAAGCGCGACGATCCTCGCAAGGAGCGTCGCCGGAAACAGCTGCCCAATAACCGATTCCAGATTGGCGAGACCCCGGACGAAGGGATGGACCGGAACGATATCTCCATAGCCTGTGGTTGTCAGTGTTGAGAGGCTGAAATAACTGAGCGCGGACGCCTGGACACCGGATGTGAGCTGGATGGACGTACCCGACGCCAACTTGATTGCGTCTGGAGCATGAGCCAGGATGATACCGTAGACGATCGAAAATAGAGCGGCAACGTTGAGATAAACCAGCACGGCACCCTGCACCCGGTGCGCGGTCACCCGCCCTGGACCAAATATGTGACGCAGGACGATGAACGTAACGGCGCTCGTAAAGGCAAACGCTATGAGGGCGATGAATTCATGCCCTTCTCCGCCAGCGATTTGGGCGCCGGTAAAAATATGCCGGCCAGCCATTGGCCCCAATACGCCGAGGGCCAGCGACGCAAGGAGTCCGGCCTGCAACCGGCGCTGGCGGGTGAATGTGAGCACGCAGACGACCGCGAATGAGAGATGGCAGACATCCAAAAGCACGTGTGCGCTCGATCGCCCGGCACCCAATGGAATTGCGATGAATATGGTGAACGCCTGAATTACAAGGAGCGCACTTAATCTAACGTCTATTTTTTCATAATCACAGCGAATTTTTATTTTCCTATTGTCCATTATTTACTCATCTAAAATATATCAATTTTCTCCTTATGACACGAACTAAATGGAACACGAGCTGAACATTTTGTATTTCCAAAAAATGTCCGCAACGAATCGGATATAATCCATCTCCATGCCAACTCAGCACTATTCAAAATCGCAATTTCATTCATAATGCAGTCATAGATTCTATAGCAAATTGTCTCAATCGTAATTGAATATAAATTAGGAGACTAACTGTGCGTTTACTTTTCCTGGCAACCGCGTTCATTCTCTCCCCTCCCGCAGCTTTTGCGCAATCAACGTCCAACCTTTCCTCGGGTAGTGCCGCGGCACCAGCCGCCTCGCCGACCACGACAAGCCATGCCGGTCTCTACGGGCCGCCGGCGCCGACACCGGAACCAATTCGAGCTAGCGCCCCGGCATCCGACGCTAATTCGACGGCTTCGAAAGACGGCGCGCGGCACTCGGGTAAGCACTCGGGCCACCATCGGGGCTCCAATGGCGGCGCAGATATGGGGGGCGCGCAATAGCGCCCTAATATCCGCTCCTCAGAAACGGTGGGCTAGGGAAAGGCCGATAAAGGGCTGGGTCGGTTTTTCGATGATTGGGCTATCCGCCGCATCGCCGACAAACCGCCCCACCCCAACCTTAGCCCTTGCCGACCAGCGGGGTGAAACAGCCCAGGCGATACCAATATCGGCGTCGGCACGCTTAAAGCCGGCGCCAGCATCATAGATCGGCAGACCCGACGCGATCGACTGTGCCGACGTCACACCGAAATAAGCGCTGGTGTAGCGGCTGTCCGACCAGGTAGCACTCACGCCCGCGAGTAAGGATAGTCTTGGCGCGACCGGAATACGAATGGACACCGACGACAAGACCTCGACACCGTCGCTGCCACCGAAGTCTTTCGAGGCGTCGACACTGAAGTTTAGCAACCCGACGCGATAGTCCATCAGCGCATGGGTTCGGACTGCACCATCAATATTTCCCAAACCGGTTAGGCGATCGCTACGGTCCTCGTTCCTCCCGGGGCCATATCCAACGGAAATGCCCAATCGCAAATTGTCGGTTTTCACCGGATAGACCGCCAGGCCGCGGAGATCCAACGTCACTAGCCCCTGCTTCCAGGCGAGTGCCGCAAAGGGAGCCGGCGACAGCTTCAGCTTGTCGGCTCCTTCATATTCGGGAGCGGCGCGCAAGCCGACGCCTGCAACGATGTTCCAATCGCTGCCGCTGTTGGGTCCGTCATGCCAGCTGCCGTAGCGATCGAGCGTCGGGTCCTCGGTCGTAGGAGTGCCGGCTTGCGTGACCTGCGCCCAGGCAGGCGCCGTGCCGCAAAAGCCTAAAACACCAAGGCCACATGCTCTGAGGCCGGGTACCGCAAAAACCCGCGCTCGCGCTAATAAATTGGACTTTGTGGACATTGATGACACTCCGGGGAAAGAAAGTGTCGTCGTGGCCAGGCGTGTCCTGTATATATGCAAAAATGTCTGGACCGTTTCAGCGACATTTTCCTAGTTACAGAGAGCGCCGACCAAGTAAACGTTCTGCATTGCCGCGCTCGATGGCCTGACTGCCGCGGTGGACTATCGTCCTCCTGTCGGAGGTCGCAGCCGCATCGGCCGGTGCGAACTCCGGCTAGTCGATGTGAATACGGGCAGGGCCCAGAAGAAAATCGGGGCGGCCTTGCAACGCCCGTTTCACCCGCGGATCGGACGACGCCCGCCCCGATATCCCGCGCGCGAGCCGGCGCAGAAGGTGGTCGCTTGCGAGCTTCCTTCAGACCTATCAATCGCTCACCAATGCTCCAAGCTGCGCATCGGCGCGCATCCGCCCGATCCAGAGCTTTCGTCTTCTAAGCAGCAAGGTCTTTGGCGAGCTGGCGTAGATCGTGCGTATAAAGCTTAGGCGCTTCCCAAGCAGGAAATTGGCCGCCCCTGGGAAATATCGTATAGCGTCGAACGTTATAAAGTTGTTCTGCCAGCTCACGTGGGGCGAGGGCGAGATCGTGCGGCCACATCGCAATTGCGGTCGGTGCCGTCACGTAATCGTCCGCCCTTCAACGCTGGGCGAAGCCGAGAGGACTCAAAATAGTAGCGGACCGATGACGCGATGGTGTTGGTGTCCAATACACCATTAGCGTGTCGAGCAGCGCCTCGCGCGGCCAGACCGACAGGACATCACCCTGGCAATCGGACCATGCACGGTATTTCTCGACGATCCACCCGGCGAGACCAACAGGACTATCGGCAAGGCCGAAGGCTAGTGTTTGGGGCCTGGAACTCTGGATAGCCTGATAGCCGCCCTCATCTTGCTGCCATTGCAGAGCGTGCGCCTCATATTCCCGCTCGGCAAAAGTTGGTGCCGCAGCGCGTGGTGGCCTGGGCTTAGGCGTCACTGCGGAAACATGGACCGCGAAGACCCGATTTGGATGGTGGAGTACTATCCTAGTCGCGATACCCGATCCAATGTCGGTGCCTGCCACGACGAAGCGATCGTAACCCAGCATGGCCATCAGCCCTGTGGAGGGATTTCAGTGATCCAGCTTCCTGGACAGCATGGACGGCTGAGCACGGGGGAAGCGGCAAAACCTCGGAAACGAGCTTCATTGACGCAGTCCGAGTTCAGCAGGCGCTGCGCGCGCTTGAGGCGAGGAACAATGGAGCGTGCGTTGCTCCGGCCGTCGCTGAGGAGCTGGAACGTGCGATGGCCGACCACGACATCAGGCCACGGCTCTCGCTCGATCGCGGCCTGACGTTCGAACAGGCGACTGCTGACGACCCGGTGGGCTACATCCTCGCACTCACCGTCCAGGCCATGATCGACGGAGCCTGGAGTCGCTTCAGCCTTTGCCGAGATGAAGACTGCCAGGCGTCATTTTTCGATGCGACGAGGGAAGGTAAAAAGACGTGGTGTTCCATGCAGACGTGCGGCAACAAGAACAAGATGCGCCGCCTTAGGCAAAAGGCTCATATTTCGACGGCTATATCCCGTGACTAATGACAGAAAATGTCTTTCCAATACACTCTGGAAAGGTCGATGCTTTCCAATTAACCATCCTTTCTGAAGCAGAGGGTGTCGAATAACGGCAGCTTCGCTACCTCCGCCACTGATCCTGCCGGACACGCTCGGTCGGTTCCTAAAGCGTCCGTAGCCCGAGGACACGCTTAGCGTGTATTTGCGCCCATTCAATGTGGTGCTCCCGCCTCTTCCAGAAGAAGGGAGGCCAGTTCCCGAGGACGGTCGAGCATGATGCTGTGACCGCACGCTATCTGATGCACTTTCCATTGCGGATGCGTCTGCAGCTGCCGACCCCGGCAAGCGGTGTGTCCGTGCTCGGCGTGAAGAAGAAATCAAGGAGCAGATCAAGCGTGTCCATGACGATAGTTCCGGCCTCTATGGCACGCGCAAGGTCTGGCGCCAGATGCGCCGCGAGAAGATCAAAGTGGCCAAGTGTACGGTGGAGCGTCTGATGCGAACCATGGGCCTGGCAGCGGTAAGGCGTGGAAAGACTACGATTACCACTGTCAGCAATCCAAGGCGCCTTGCCCGCTGGACCACGTGAACCGCGAGTTCAGCGTCAGCCGACCCAATGCCTTGTGGGTGGGCCTTGTGTACATGGCCTTTGTGATCGACGCCTACGCCTGACGTATCGTCGGCTGGAAGGTCAGCACCTCGGCCACCGCCAGCTTCGTTCTGGATGCGCTGGAACAGGCGACCCACGCTCGCAGGCCCGGCCGCAGGACAAGCTTATCCACCACAGCGACCGTGGCGTCCAATACCTCGCCATGAGCTACACCCAACGCCTGGCACAAGCCAAGCTGGCGCCCTCGGTCGGCAGCGTCGGCGACTCCTATGATAACGCCTTGGCCGAGACCATAAACGGCCTTTACAAGGCCGAAGTCATCTGGCGACAGCGATCATGGCCCACCGCTTCGGCGGTGGAAATGGTGACCCTGCGCTGGGTCGATTGGTTCAACAACCACCGCCTTTTTGGTCCTATCGGCTACATGCCGCCCGTCGAGGCCGAGGCCGACTACAATGCGGCTCGTGAGATCCTCGATATGGTCGCATGACTCAAACAAAACCGCCTCCTGAAAACCCGGGGCGCTTCAATCCGGCCCGAGCCATGCTTGTGTCCGCAACGAAACCGCTACACCACTATCCACGACGTTTTTGCGGTGGCAATCACATCACCGCGAACTTTCTTGGTTTAAGGCAAAAGAACTGCGTTCATTGTCAGCTCCCTGTTGAGAAGCTTCGCGATGGTACAGTTGGTACGGGCTCGTTCTGCGCATTTCGCAAACTCATCCTGCGTGATCCCTGCCGCCTTGGCTTTTACCGTGATGTGTAGGGTCGTGATTTTAGGATGCCCATCGGTAATGAGGAGCTCGATCTCGACGGCCGTGTCGATTGTCTCTGCCTCATGTCCAATCATGCCAAAGTTGTTGGCGAGCGCCTGATTGAAGCAGCCTGCCTCAGCGACCGCCAGTAATTCCTCGGGACAAGCGCCCGGGGTGCCCTCGAAGCGGCTCGAAAAGCTGTAGGCCGCCGCCGGTAGCGTTGGGGTCCCCGTCGACAGCGTTCCATGGCCTTCCTTCCAGGTGCCGTGCCACGTCGAATGTCCGATGCTCTTCATTGTTCAGTCCTTTGCACGTGACGAGAAGTCAGCAGGGCGCTCCGTGCTTCCCTGGACGGAAGACGAGGCGCCACTTTCGGTCAGCTGGTTGGCGCGAGTTCGCCACCGAGCCAGAGCGCGAGATTGGAGACGTAATGCCGGACCGAAGCCTGCGCCTCGGGCGAGTGCGCGAGCTGGTCTCCGGGCGCTTCCGACACGAAGTCAGGACAGCCCTTCGACGGATCCCAGTTATAGTCCGCAAAGTGATGAAACGTGGATTCTGCGAGCGCGGGGCCGATAAAACCCGATGGCTCGAACGCGACCGCGATGTTGAAGCGGTTGCCGGTTGTCTTGCTGACCCCGGTGGCGATGACCCTCGCTCTAGCATCGCCGTCGGGAACGATCACGGCGCCCTCGTGAGGATGGGACGGAAGATAGCGTAAGGAGCGCTCGCGAGCATCGGGATCGCGCAGGACCGGGTGGACCAGCCCTTTGGGCGCGATGCTTTGGAAGTCGCCATTCGCGCCGGAGTGAAAGTTGGGCCAAAGAATGTCGGGGGTCCCGAGGTCGTCAGGGCCCGGCAGGACGGAGGGATCGATGTTATGGGTATGGAAAAGGTGAGCCGCTCCAACGTCGCCGAGCTGACAGATCGAGCATCCCAGATCCATGTGGTCACGGGTGACCATCAGGCCGCCGCCACGCCCATGAAAGCGTAATATTGCCGCGCGATCGACGTCATCCAGTCCGTTGCCGGTATCCACCGCGAACAACCAAAGTTCGTCGAAGTCGGACTGATCGAGGTTAGACAGAACTGGGTCAGGCATGCCTACCGGACCGCGGTCGCGCGCAGTCACGCTAAATAGCGCTGCGCCGTCTTCAGACCGCAGCGATGCGAGGTGATCCCGCAGCAGCGAGAAGCGACCGATGTGCCAGTCGTCTTCTGCCGTCTCGATGGTCGTCTGGAGGAGGATATTGATCGGTTTGGTCATGGCGATATCCGTTTGCTGGATTGTACTGATTGCTGAGCGACCGCGCGTGGGTCCCAGCCGCCGCCCATCGCCTGGTAGAGTATGATGACCGCGTTCAGCCGGTCCGTCTCGATCTGGATCACGACAAGCTGGGCAGTGAGGAGGCCGCGCTGGGCATCGAGCTGATCGAGATAGGGCGCGTAGCCCTCACGGTAGCGGTTCGTGGAGATCCGTAGGCTGGTCTGTAGCGCGGTGACCTGCCGGGCGACTGCTGCCTGCTGCTCGCCGAGGCGACTGAACGACGCGAGTCCGTCCTCGACCTCGCGAAACGCGCCGAGGACGGTGCGCTTGTAGCTGAAGGCGGCTTGATCGCGGCGCGCGGCGCTAGCGTCGACCTGCGCTCGCAGGCGGCCGCCATCGAACAGCGGGGATAGGATGCCGGCGCCCGCCGAGAACAAGGTTATCGGATTGGCGAGCGCTGTCGAAAGGGCGAGCCCTGCCGACCCGGTCAGCGAGATATTTGGAAGGAGCGCCGCGCGCGCGCTGTCAAGACTGCGGTCGGTCGCGACCAATGCCGCCTCTGCCGAAGCGATGTCGGGGCGCCGACGCAGCAGGCTCGCCGGGAGACCGTCCGGAATCGCGGGTGTTCGGAGTGCCGAGAGGCGCGCGCCACGAACGATGGAACGTGGCGGATCGCCGACCAGAATTGCAAGCGCGTTCTCCTGCCGCGTGACGGCAAGCTCTGCTGCCGGGACGAGTTGCTCGGCAGCACGATATTCCGCTTCAGCTTGGGCGAGCTCTAGCCGCGACGTATAGCCGGCCTGCGCCCGCCGTCGCGCGAGTGAGAGTGCATCGGCGCGAGCATCGAGGGTCGACTTGGTCGTCACCACGCGTTCGTCCAGACCAAGCAGCGCGATGTAGCCGGACGCCGTCGTGCTCGCGACGGCGAGCGCGACCGAATCCCTGGCATCCTGCGTAGCTAGCAGCGTCGCGCGTGCGCTGGCCGTTGCCTGCGATAGACGCCCGAACAGGTTGAGGTCGTAGGAGGCCAAGGCCTGCGGTGCGGCGGCCAACGCGTCAACGCCTTGGCCCAGCACGACGGCTCGAGCCTGGCTCGCGCCCATCCCGATTGTGACCAGTGGAGTCTGCTGCGCATGTGCCAGCCGCGCCAGCGCGCGTGCCTCGGCCACCCGCGAAGCAGCGATGTCGATGTCGGGATTATGGGCTAACGCCCGTTCGACGAGCGCCGTGAGAACGGGATCGCCGAAACCCTTCCACCAATCGGCATCGATCCGCATGATCGGTCCGGCGGAGCCACGCCAAGCGGCTGGAGGAGCGACGGTCGCTGCGACCGGGGCGCCAGGCCGGGTTCCGACGCAACCGGCCAAGGCAACGGAAGCCAACCCTATTGCCAGCGGCTTGGTTTGAAAGAAGTTTGGTAGGCTCATGGGCGCGCCGCTCCCCTGGTGTCGACGCGTGCCTCAACCGACATGCCCGGTCGCAACTTTGCGGCGAGACGCTGATCGCGATCGACCGAGATCCGGACCGAGATGCGCTGCGCCACCTTGGTGAAGTTGCCGGTGGCATTGTCGGACTTGATCACCGCGAACTCCGACCCGGCAGCCGGTGCGATGCGTTCGACATGGCCTTCTACGCGCTCGTCTTCGAGAGCGTCGACGGTAAACCAGGCTTTCTGTCCCGGTGCCATCCTGGCTGTCTGCGCCTCCTTATAGTTGGCGATGACCCACAGCCGGTCGGGCACCAGGAAAACAAGTTGAGTGCCGTTGGTCACATACTGTCCGTTCCGGACACCGACGTCGCCAAGACGTCCTGCCTCGGGCGCGAAAATCGTGGTGTGCTCGAGGTCGATCTGTGCTGCATGAACCGCCGCCTGCGCGCCTTCGACCGCTGCGCGCAGGCTTCCCCGATTGACGCCAACCGCAACCACGTCCTGATTTGCGCTGTCGCGCGCTGCATTGGCCTGCGACAGCACGGTCTCCGCCTGCCGGAGGGCGGCGCGGGTCTGATCGACCTCGCGGACCGAAAGCGACCCGTCGCGCACGAGATCGTCTGCGCGGTGCTGATCGGCCTGCGCGCGCGAAAGCTGTGCCTGCCCGTTGCTGATGGCTGCCTGCGCAGAGGTGCGGGCAGCCTGGCGAGACGCGAGACTTTGTACGCTGTTTGCCAGCGCCGCTTGCGCGGCGTCCAGCTGTGCTCGTGCCTGCTCGACGCGCTGCCGGTAGATGCGGTCGTCGATCTGCACGAGCGGCTGTCCTGCGCGGACGAGTTCGTAATCCTGAACCAGAACGCGCGCGACATAACCGCTGACCTGCGGACTGATAATCGTCGTCTGCCCTCGCACATAGGCGTCCTCGGTCCGTTGGACCGCACTGTCGAATGGCGGCAGCCGCCATGCGGCAAGAACTGCGAGCACTCCCACAAGTATAACAATCGTGACAATTACGATCACCCGCCGGCTGTTCCTGACCGGCTGCCAGCCAGATGGGGCGGGAGGCGCCGCAGCATCGGCGGGCGATGGGGTAGGGGCTGACGCAGAGTCATGTAGCGCGGTGTCGGTCATGCGATGCGTCCGGACTGGGGGATAGCCTGCGTTGCGACGCGCGCTTCGTATCGCCGGTGCAACAGCAGCGCGAAGAGAAAGAGCGTCAAGGCCGCAGCCATGATCGCAACGAGGCGAAAAACATCGTTATAGGCCAGCACGTTCGCCTCGAGGGCGACGCGCTGGTTGAGCGCCGACAGGCCCGTTGCGCCGCGGATCCCAGGATCGAGCAAGGCGCCTGAGACAGCATTGCCGCTCTGCGCAAGCGCCTGCGCGACAAGCGGGTCGGTAGCGGTCAGATGCTCGACGATGTCGAACGAATGCTGCTTCTCGCTATAAACCTCGTAAGTGCTGAGCAGAGCGGTGCCGATCAGACTGCCGATTGACTGGGTGGCGGCGAATAGCACGATGAAGCTCGTCAGCTTCTTGCCGCCCTGTGCGATGACTTGCGCAAAGCCGACTAGAATCGCCGGCCCGATGTAGAGGGTGGTCGAAAAAGCAATCAGCATCTGGGTCAGGTAGAGCTGGTCGGGACGCGTGAGGCTCGTCGATCCCGCATCAAACCAGGCCGCGACCGCGACCAGTCCGATCGCGAGCGCGATCGGCTGCGTGAGATGGCCAGGCCCGACCATGATCGCGCCGACAATTACGCCGGCGATCGACGCAAGCAGGGTCAGCACCGAGAAAAGGAAAAGCTGATCGTTTGTGAGGCCGAGCACGCTGAGTAGCCCGACCGAACCGTAGGTCTGCTCAGACAGCACGATGCGCGCGACAACGCCAATGATGACAAAACGTAGGAAATTGAGCGTGCCTAGCCAGCGAAAATCGATGATCGGGTTGGCCCTGTGATATTCCAGCAGGAACACGGCTCCAAACAACGGTAAGCAGCCGGCGAGCGCCCACCCGATCCAAGCGGTATCCGTCCACCACGCCCAGCGTCCGATAGCCAGAACCGCGCAAAGGAGCGCCATGCCGAGCGCGAAGAGGAGCCCGGTGGCGATATCGAGCCGCTCGAACGCTTTCTCGCGCACAGTCGGGGGCAGGCGCACGACCGCGATCGCGGCAAAGCACAGCATCGCCATGCCGAATTCGAACAGCGACAGCGTGCGCCACTGGTCGAAGGCGAGCAGGTCGGTCGAAAAGAGGCGCGCGATCGGATAGGCGAGTTGCGGGACAGAAATTCCGACGGCGATCCCTTTTAGCCGCATCGGTGCCGGGAACGCCTGGATAAGGTACATCAACCCGAGCGTGGTGAGCGCGGAGCCGGCGATCCCGCTGGCGGCACGCACCGCGACCGCCGCCCAAAAGCCGGTGACGAGCAAATGGCCGAGCGCCAGCAGGCAGTAGATTGCGAGGAATATCAGCGTGAACGAGCGCAGTCCGAATTGCTGGCGGTATTTAATGAGGATCATGCCGGTCGGCACGTTCGTCATGACGTATATGGCCGGAAGCCAGGCGATCTCTTCCTGATACAGGCCGAGCGAACCTTGGAGGTAAAGCACATTGATCTGAATGAGGGCGATGCCGAGTCCGCCCGTCACGCCGATGAGAATACCGATTGCACCGAATAGCAGCCGACGGCCAAGCGGATGGTCCGGTGTCGCCGGGCCGCCGGGCAGGGGAGAGCGTTCATGCGGGGCGAACTCCCACCGTTGCTCGCTGAAGAAGGGGGTGGCAGCGGTCATCGGGCCGGCGCGGCCGGCAAAAGACTCGGCCGGATACCTGCGAAACAGGCATGCGGGTGCCGCCCGCCAAAAGACATTTCGGTGCCGGTACTTTTAAACATGACGCTTACAAGGTATGGATTTGCCCAATTGAACAGGGCTCCCTAGATGGTTGAGCACGCGATCTCCGCATGAAGGATAACGACAGTGCGCTACCCGGCAGCCGAGACCGCAGAAAAGCACCAGCGGATCCTGGACGAAGCGACCCGCCTGTTCCGAGATCGAGGCTTCGATGGCGTCAATATCGCCGAGATCATGAAAGCGGCAGGACTGACCCACGGGTCTTTCTATAACCATTTCGAGTCCAAGAACGCGCTGGTTGGTTCCTGCATCGTGCACGGCGCGACGAAGTCGCTTGCCGCCATCGATGCCAACGAACCGACGGTCGCCGGCAAAAAGGCCTATGTCGACACCTATTTGAGCGTCAAACATCGTGACGACCCGGGCAGCGGGTGCCTGATGTCGGCGCTTGCCTCTGACGTCCGTCGCGAGCCAATGGCGCAGGGCGCCATGACGCGCTTCATCCATTCGTTCCTGGACAAGGTAGCGACCCGTTTCCCGTGGCAGAAGCCGCGCACCGCGCGACGCGACGCAATCCGGCTCACCGCGTCGCTGGTGGGCGGCCTCATCCTGGCACGTGCCGTGAACGACGGCGAGCTGTCCGAAGAAATCCTTCGAGAGGTCGCTTCCGGCCTGCGCGAGGGATTTCGTGAGGCCTGACACGCGCCCTTCGGCAATTATGGCTGCTGCCGCCGAGATTGGATGAGCAGACGCCGATGCCGCAACTTCCCACGGCCCCAGCCACGATGCTCTCATCGTAGCAGACCCGGTTTTACCGCGCCGGCCCGCACGCGCATTTCCGCAACGGCCGCGGAGCGACCGTTGCGGAGCGCGCCGCTCCGGATCAACCGAGGAGGGCGAGAACTTCATCGGTCTTGAGGATCGCGTGGGCGTACATCGGTGCGTTCGTCGCGGCGGCGACCATGCCCTCCGGATTGAACGCGGCCTGGGCATCAGGAACGATTGTCACATGGTAGCCGAGCTCCATGCCGAACCGGGCAGTCGACTCGATACAGCTATTGGCGATCAGGCCGACCAACACGATCTCCTTGATGCCGTGCTGCTTGAGCAGCGCATCCAGGTCGGTGTTGGCAAAACCGCTCTGCGCCCAATGCTCCTTGACGATCACGTCGCCTTCCTGCGGGCCGAATTCCACGTTGAATTCGCCGCCCCATTCACCCTCGGCGAACGCCATTGTCGGGATGTTCTTCACCTGGAACATGTTCGGATGCTGCCAGTCGTGGAAGTCGTCCTTGCGCGACCGATGGTGCGGCACGATGAACACCTTCACGCCGGCAGCGCGAAAGGCCGGGATCAGCTTGCGCATGTTCTCGAAAAGACCCGACGCATCCGCGGTTTCCTTAATGGCGCCGTAAAGTTTGCCGCCCTCGGTCATGAAGTCGTTATAGGGGTCGACGATCAGAAGTGCGGTGTGGCCTGCGCCGTAGAATGTTTCGGTCATGATGGTCTCTCTGTGATGAAAGGCTGAAGGTCAGAAGCGCTCGACGGCGGGACGCAGGTCGATCTCGTGCGACCAGGCGTCCTGCGTTTGCCCAAGGACATGGAGAAAAGTGGAGGCGATGCTTTCGGGAGCGAGCCGGGTATCATCGGTGGCGCCGTGGGGACGCACCCCGCCGTCGATGATGAAGTGGGAGACGTGGACTCCCTTGGGTCCGAGCTCGCGCGCTGCACTCTGTGCCAGACCGCGTAGCGCGAACTTGGCCATCCCGAAGGCGGCCGAGAGGGGGAAGCCCTTCACGCTTGCCGAGGCGCCGGTCAGGAGGATCGCGCCTTTGCCCCGCGGCACCATCCGCCGCGCCGCCTGCTGGACCGCGAGGAAGCCACCAAAAGCCCCGACTTCGAGTGCGCGGCGAACGTCCTCGGGATCAATGTCGGCTACTGGGCCGGAGGCCCTGGCGCCGGCATTATAGAGAACGACGTCGGGAACACCGATCGCTGCGTCGACGCTTGCAAACAGCGCTTCGACCTCAGCCGGACTCGACGCATCCGCAGCGAATGCTCGCGCGCCCAGCTCTTCAGCCAGGGGCTCGAGCTTCGCGGCGTTGCGGGCCGCAAGAGCGATCGTCATGCCGGCCGAATGAAAAGCGCGCGCCGCCGCGGCGCTAATGCCGCTGCCGGCGCCGATGATGAGTGCTGTCGAATATGGAGTCGGGTTCATGGGAACTCCTTAAAGTTATGCATGATATGTGTAAGGTTTGATGTCAATTAACCTATGGCGAGGTGTCGGCATCGTCGGCTTGCCGACTCTAATCGCGGGCCGACGCGCCGGACTCGCGTTCGTCCGGGCGAGAGGATCGCGAGTATTCAGTGAGTCGGGTGCCGGGAAACCCGGGAGCCGTTCCTTCCGCACAATCTCATAAGGAATGCCGGCCCCCTCCAGCAGCCAGAGGATGCCGGTCGAACGTGAGAAGTTCAGGTGGCGCACGGTGATCCCTTCTGCCTCCCAAGTTCTAATTCTGGCCCCGCAGGCGAGCGACGTCCTTGGCGTCGACGCGAGAGGGGTGCGATCCGAAACGAGCAGTCACGAAATTCGCCGTGTCCGCGATCTCCCGATCGCTGTAGGCGGCGCCGAACCCTGGCATGTATGGCCGCCCCGCACGTTGCGGACCGGTGCCCGACAGGATCATCTGCGCCACGTTGATCGCGGACGGATCGTTAACCGCGCGCGACCCGGTCAGGTCGGCCTGAGGTAGGAGCGCGCCGGCTCCGGTCCAGCTATGGCAGCTCGCGCAGGCGCCTTCGAAAATGCGCTTGCCGGATGGATCGCCCGGGCGCCCTGCTCGCGGCGACACCGGCGCCGGCCCGGCGAGCGTATCGGTCAGGGTAGCGCTGTGCAGCGCAGGTACGCTTTTCAGATAGAGCGCGATTGAACCGATATCGCTCGGTGACAGATGGCTGGTGCTGAGCGCCACGACCTCGGCCATGGGCCCCGAAGCGGTCCCGCGACCTTGAGCATGGCCAGTCGACAGATAGGAAGCGATGTCGGCAGCGCTCCATGCGCCGACACCGGTCCCGGCATCACCGGTTATGTTGTAGGCGTTCCATCCCTCGGCCTGACCGCCCGCAAATTTGAGGCGTTGGTTCATCGCCTGCATCACGTTGCGCGACGTGTGGCACTCGCCGCAGTGTCCTGTCGCTTCGACAAGATAGGCGCCGCGGTTCCAGGACGCGCTCTGCTCGCGCGTTGGCTCGAACTCGCCGGTCCTATTGAAGAGCGTCGACCAGAAGATCATCAGCCAGCGCTGATTGAACGGAAAAACGAAGGTATTGGGTGCGGTCGGCGCGTGCACCGGTCGCAACGAAAACAGGTATGCCTTGATCGCCAGAACGTCGGCGTCCGTCATCATCGCGTAAGAACCGTATGGGAACGCAGGGTAGAGCCGTTTGCCGTCGGGTCCGATGCCGCGATGCACCGCGCGCACAAACTGATCGTCGGTCCAGGCACCAATACCTGTCTTCACGTCCGGCGTCAGATTGGGCGTGTAAATCGTCCCGAACGGAAGCTTGAACGGACGACCCCCGGCGAAAGGCGTGCCGCCCCTGGCGGTGTGGCAGGCTTCGCAGTCCGCCATGCGCGTCACATATTCACCTCGAGCAATCCTGTCGTTCAGCGCAACGTCCCGAGGAATCCCGGTCGGGGTGGGGCCCGAGTAGTCAGACAGTGCGACATGCGTGCCGCCGGCGAATCCGGTCGGGCTCGGCTGGAACGTCAGCCAGGCGGTAAAGGCGATGGCCAACACCGCAATCCCTGCGACGACCCAGGCCAGTTTGCGCACGAGCTTCATGCGACGTTCCTTGCGATCAGCGCCCGATTGATCGGCATGCGGGACAGCTGCACGCCGGTGGCAGCAAAAACCGCATTGGCGATCGCGGCCTGTGCGGTGACCGTCGCCGGCTCGCCGATGCCGCCCGGCTTCTCGTCGTTGTGCACCATGTGGCATTCGATTACCGGCATCTCGTCGATCCGGGTGACTCGGTAGTCGTGGAAATTGCTCTGCTGAATGCGACCGCCTTCGACGGTGATCTCGCCGTGCAGGATCGCGGCCAGACCGAACACGCTGCCGCCCTGCATCTGTGCCTCGAGGGTGTCCGGGTTCACGATCGCGCCGACGTCGGCCACGACCACCATCCTGCGCACCCGTACCTCGCCATCGTCCGCGACGTCGACCTCGGCGACGGTCGCCACGAACGAGCCGAACGCGGCCATCAGCGCGATCCCGCGTCCCGTGCGCAAGCCCGCGGGAGCGCCCGGAAGCGGCGCGAACCAAGTGGATTTTACGACGGCCAGTTCGAGGACCGCGCGCGCCCGCGGCTTCGACTTCACCATGCGGCGGCGCAGCACGACCGGATCGACGTTCTGATCGTGCGCTATCTTGTCGAGCATGCCCTCGGTGGCAAAGACGTTCGCATTCGGCCCGACTCCGCGCCAGAAGGAGATCGGGACCGCCGGAATTTCGGCGCGTACAAATTCGACCAGCATGTGCGGGAAGTCGTATGCCGTCTCGACCGCGCCATCGACGGCATCGATATCGACCCCTTTCGACATGGCGGCCGGCAGGAACCGCGACAGGATCGAGGGGCCAGTGATGCGATGATGCCAGGCCTTTACGACCCCGTCTTCGACCTTCGCGCGGGTGCGCAGATGGTAGAGCGGGCGGAAGAAGTCCTGTCGGACGTCCTCTTCGCGAGACCAGACGACCTTGAGCGGACCCTCGACGTGGCGCGCAATCCGCACCGCCTTGGCAATACCGTCCACTTCCAGTCGGCGGCCGAAGCCTCCGCCGATCAAATGGTTGTGAATCGTGACGCGTGCGGGATCAACACCTGCCTCCTGGGCTGCGACGTCCTGCGCTTTTCCCATGACCTGCGTGCCGACCCACACGTCGCATGCGCCGTCATGGACATGCACGGTGCAATTCATCGGTTCCATCGCGACATGAGCGAGGAAGGGCAGTTCGAATAGGGTTTCGTACAGACCGCCACCTGTGAGATTGGCTCGCGCATCGCCGTGCGTTTCGGCGACCACGCCCCTCCCTAATGAAGCGCGCTCCTGTCCTGCCCAAAGTGCATTTTGATCCAGCGTCGCGAACGCGCCTGGCGTCCAGTCGATTGTAAGCGCCTCGAGACCCGTCATCGCCGACCACATATGGTCGGCGATGACGGCGACCATGTCGGCCAGCACGACGATCTGGCGGACCCCTGGCAGGCTTGCGGCAAGCCTGGAGTCGACGCTGCGGACCTTGCCGCCGAGAACGGGGGAACTGGCGAAGGTCGCAAAGCGCATGCCCGGGAGCATGACATCGATGCCGTAGACGGCCTTGCCGTTGACCTTGTCCGGCGTATCGACGCGTTTGGCTGGTGTCCCGATAAGCGTGAAGTCCCTGCTCGCTTTGAGCACGGGATTGGTGGGGGGCGTAATCCTCGCGGCTGCATCGGCGAGCGCGCCATAGTCGAGCGATCGCCCAGAGGCCGGATGCATGACCTTTCCAGCCTTGGTGGTGAGGGCAGATGGCGCAAGCGACCAGCGGTGCGCCGCCGCGTCGATGAGCATCATCCGGGCTTTCGCTCCGGCTGTCCGAAGCGGCAGATACCAAGCCATGATCGTGGTCGATCCACCGGTCATCTGGGTGCGGAAAGCGGGGTTCGCATAATCCTTTGCGTCGGTCGGCGCGTGCTCCACCGTCACTCGCTCAAGGCCGACATCGAGTTCTTCAGCGAGCAGCATCGCGACGGACGTATACGCGCCCTGGCCCATCTCGACCGAGGGCATGACCATCGTGACGAGACCTGCGCGGTCGATACGGATGAAGGCGTTGAGCACGCCGTCGGATATCTCGGACGTGGTCGCGCCTTTATCGCTTAGGCTGACACCCAACAGAAGACCTCCGCCGGTGAGCGCGCTGGCCTTCAGGAGCGACCGGCGCGAAAGCGAAGGGAGCGTTGCCTTGGTGCGCATTAGGCGGTCGCCGCCGCGAGCTTGATGGCTTCGCGGATGCGGACATAGGTGCCACACCGGCAGATGTTGCCTGCCATGGCGGCGTCGATGTCGGCGTCGTTGGGATGCGGAGTTGCGCGCAATAGCGCCGTTGCAGACATAATCTGTCCCGACTGGCAGTAACCGCATTGCACGACTTCACCGTCGAGCCACGCTCGCTGGATTCGGTGCCCTGCCTGCGTGTCGCCAATCGCCTCGATCGTCACGATCTTGGCCTGACCGATCCGGCTGACGGAGAGCTGACAGGATCGGACTGGCTGCCCATCGAGATGGACGGTGCAGGCGCCGCATTGGGCGATGCCACATCCAAATTTGGTACCGGTCAGGCCGACGACGTCGCGCAGCACCCACAACAGCGGCATGTCGCCGGGCACGTCGACAGAATGGACGGTATCGTTGATCGTGAGTTCAACCATCAGATCGCACCTCGGGTCGGTATAGGGATGGGTGGCACACGCCATTGCAGCATGCCGGACGCGATCGGACCTTCTCGGCAAAGATCTCCGTGTCAGCCCGCCGGCGCCTTCAGCGCGTGCATGCGCGGCCCGGTCGGATGCTGGCTCGCACCTCTGCTCATCCATTATATTTGTCATGCTTGTAGTCAGCGTAGGTTAGGCGTTGATAGTAGGTGAGGCGCGAGGTCCTGCCTAGCTAGCCACCGATATGACCGTCTAACCATCATGTATGATTGATGGTGGTTTCGGAGATAGATAGAATGGCTGGATTGCGGCTGGTTCAGCCGCCGAGCCATTTTCGCATTGCAGGAGCCACCATGCGCGCCCGCCTCATCCGTACGGCATCCGCTCTGCTCCTTTGGGCGCTTACCGGCTCTGTTGCTTCGTCTACCTCATCCGCGTCGGCGGTCTCCGATACGGCGCTGGTGAAATCGCTACCCGGTTTCGCGAACGCCACGGCGGTCGTCGACGGGGTACGGCTGCATTATGTCGTCGGCGGCGCAGGCAGTCCGATCTTTCTCCTACCCGGATGGCCGGAGACATGGTGGTCGTATCACAAGATCATGCCAGAGCTGGCTCTGACGCACCGCGTCTACGCCATCGATTTGCGCGGCATGGGCAGCTCCGACCATCCTGCCGACGGCTATGACAAGAAGACCATGGCGAGCGACCTGTCGGCCCTCGCGCGACAGCTCGGTTTCAGCAAGGTCGACGTGGTCGGCCACGACATTGGCGCGATGGTCGCCTTCAGTCTCGCCGCGAACCATTCCGACCAGGTCGCACACCTCGTACTGCTCGACGTCGGCCATCCTTCGGCGGGCTATTTCAATCTGAAGCTGCTACCCGAGCCCGGTTCCTTCGCCGAGAAGGCCGACGAGGACCATGTCTATCTGTGGTGGTTCGCCTTCCATCAGGTGAAAGGTTTGCCGGAACAGCTTCTGGAGGGACGCGCAAGCATCGAGCAAGCCTGGTTCTTTCACTATATGGCCAGGGACGAGGGCGCGATCGACGCGCGTGATCGTGCAGTTTATGCTGCAGCCTATTCCACCCGCGAGGGAACCCGGGCGGGCAACGCATGGTATCAGGCCTTCGGCCAGGATGTCTCGGACAATGTCGACTATGGACCGCTCACCATGCCAGTGCTCGGGCTCGGCGGCCCTGGTTACAAGCGCTTGAAGGCACAGCTCGATGCCGCCGCGCCCGGATCCAATACCTACCGCGTCGAGGGTAGTGGCCACTTCATTGCCGAGGAAAGGCCGAAGGAGACGCTGCGCTTTCTCGGCGATTTCCTCGCGGCCAAATGAGGGGCGCTCGACCTGCTGAGGTGACGGCGCCTGGCCGCGCCAGTAGCCGAATTCGCGCGACCGCTATCTTGTGACGATGGCCCATCGCTTCGAGGTAATCCTGCTGCTGATGGCGGCGTGCATCATCCTGACGCTCATCGCGCGCCGATTTCGGCTTCCGCCGGCCGGTGCGCTAATCGTGGGCGGCCTTCTCCTGGCGATCGTGCCTGGCATGCCCTCCATCGAACTCGATCCCGACCTCGTGCTCGTGCTATTCCTGCCGCCCTTGCTCCTGCTGAGCGCTTACCTGACCGACTGGCGCGCGTTCAGGGCCGATCTGCGCATCATCCTGCAACTCGCGATCGGCGCGGTGATCTTCACGACCTTCGCCGTCGGCTGGATCGCCCACCTCGTGCTGCCGGAATTGCCCCTGGCGGCCTGCTTCGCCCTTGGGGCGATCGTCTCCCCACCCGACGCCGTCGCCGCGAAGGCGGTCCTGCACGGTCTCGCACTGCCGGCGCGCGCGATAACGCTCCTCGAGGGCGAGAGCCTCCTCAACGACGCGACGGGACTGGTGCTCTACCGCATGGCCGTCGTGGCTACGCTGACCGGCGCGTTCAGCGGTTCGGATGCGGCGGGCAGCTTCTTCGCGTTGATCGTCGGCGGCGTCCTCATCGGCGTCGTCTGCGGATTCGCCGCTAGCTTTCTGACCGGCCGCTATCTCGACGGCGAGCTCGGTGTCACCGCAAGCTTTTTGGCCGCCTGGGGATCCTATATTCTGGGTGAATCGGTCCACGTGTCGGGCGTCCTCGCGACGGTCTGCTGTGGAATTATCATGGGTTGGCGGCAACACGCCCTGCTCGACGCGGAACAGCGATTTCAATATCGGGCGGTCTGGAGGGTGATCGGCTTCCTCCTTGAAAGCCTGGTCTTTATTCTGATCGGCCTGTCGCTGCACAGTGTACTGGCGCGCCTTTCGATCGACACGATTACATCGCACGAAACTCTGCTGCAGGTCGGCGCAATCGTCCTTGCTGTCATCGTCTCCCGCTTCTTGTGGATCGTCCCGGTCACCTACGGCATGCGGGCGATCTCGCCCTCGCTTCGCCGCCGCGATCCTTATCCACCGTTGCGAATCCCGCTGGTGATGAGTTGGTCGGGCATGCGCGGCGTGGTGAGCCTTGCAGCGGCACTAGCACTGCCTGTCGGATTTCCCGGCCGCGATTTCATCCTGCTTGCGACCTTCGCGGTCATCCTGATAACCGTTGTCGTGCAAGGGGCAACGCTTGCACCGCTTATCCGGTGGCTGCGTTTCGACCGCGCCGAACCATCGCCTCGCACAACGTTGTCCGAAACCCGGGCTCGGGAGCACGTCCTCATTGCGCAACTTGCTGCAGTCGAGGCAATGTCGGCCAACGCGGATGGCACACACCAGCATCCGCGGCTGATCGAGCAGCTGCAGTTCAGGCTCGGCGCGATCCGGCGCTCGGCGAAGGCCGAGGGGGCGCTGGACCAGGTGCGCACCGATCATTTCGACACATTGCTGGCAGCGACCGCCGCCGGCCGCAAGGAGTTGATCCGGCTATACGGCGTAGGCGAACTGGACAACGAGATCCTTAATGCGCTCGAAAAGGAACTAGACGCAGACGAGATCCGTGCCCGGCATCTGCTGACACCGCTCGATCGCAGAAGGACAAAGGCGTGACGCCGTTCACATCAATCGCCGACCGCTATCTTCCCCAGAACGCTTTCCGATCCGAAGGTCCGTCGCCATGCTGACACGATTCAGGCATCACTCCGCCCACGCCTGGATTGCGGTCGCGGTGACCTTCATCGCGCTGCTGGTGGCGGCGGGCCTGCGCTCTGCACCGAGCGTGCTGATGGTACCGCTCCAGATCAATTTCGGCTGGGGGCGCGGCACCATCTCGTTCGCGGCGGCGATGGGCATCTTCCTATACGGTCTGGTCGGCCCCTTTTCGGCGGCGCTTATGATTTCGTTCGGCATCAAGCGGACGATGCTCGCGGGATTGACGCTGATGGCGCTGTCAACATTTGCCAGTCTGTGGATGACGACACCGTGGCAATACGTGCTGACATGGGGCGTCTTCTCCGGAATCGGCAGTGGTGCGATTGCTTCCGTGCTGGGCGCCGCTGTGGTGAACCGGTGGTTCGCGACCCGGCAGGGTTTGGTCATGGGAATGCTAAGCGCGAGCACCGCGACCGGCGCACTGATATTCCTGCCACTTTTGGCTTGGCTTGCCCAAGCTGGCGCATGGCGGCCGGTTGTCGTCGCGGTGACGATCGCCTGCGCTGCGCTCATTCCCGTGGTCGCGATTTTCTTGTCCGAACATCCAGACGACGTGGGCGGTCGCCGCTTCGGCGAGACCCAGGCCACGCAGCCGGCGCCCGAACTCAAGCAGGCGGCGACGCCGTGGCTGGCGTTCGAAGCCCTTTTTCGCGCGGCGAAGGTGCCGATGTTCTGGCTGCTATTCGGGACGTTCTTCGTGTGCGGTCTCACCACCAACGGCCTGGTGGGCACGCACATGATCGCGTTCTGCGGGGACCATGGTATTGCGCCGGTCGCCGCCGCCGGCCTGCTCTCAATGATGGGATTTTTCGATCTGTTCGGCACGACCGCGTCAGGCTGGCTGACCGACCGTTACGATCCACGCCGGTTGCTTTTCGCCTATTACGGATTACGCGGACTTTCTCTCGTCGCGCTCCCGTTCCTCGATTTCGGGCCGATGAGCCTCGGCATCTTTGCGGTCTTCTACGGCCTCGATTGGATCGCCACCATCCCACCTACGGTGAAGCTGGCGAACATCAGCTTCGGCCAGCGCGACGCACCGATCGTGTTCGGCTGGATCGCGGTCGGCCATCAGGCCGGCGCCGCCACCGCGGCATTCGGCGCCGGCGTGATCCGCGAACAGTTCGGCAGCTATGCCGCAGCTTTCGTCATCTCGGGCTGCCTCGCGCTGATCGCAGCGATCGTCGTCATCTCGCTCAGGCTCGGGCCGCCACCGCAGGTCAGGCAGGCTGCGATAGCTTGAGCTAAACCGTGCATGAAGATGGCGGCCTTCGGGCAGCACTGCCGATGGTGCTGCTCCCCTCAGGTCGCGAGCGGCAGCGCCATCTCTACGATTGCTCCACCCTCAGCGTGATTGCCTATGCGAACCGTGCCGCCGTGGGCTTCAACGGCGGAGCGGCAGATTGCCAGACCCAGGCCCATCCCGCCGCTCTTCGTGCTGGCGAATGCTTTCAGGGCATTTTCTATGATCTCAGGGGCAAAGCCCGGCCCATTGTCGCGGGCCGTGACGATGGCGGTCTGGCTTTGCACCCTGGAGGATATCGTGAGCAGGCGGGCACCGTCCGCACCCTGCAGCGCCTGAAGCGCATTCGTCGCAAGGTTGACCAGAGCCTGCTGGAGCAGGAGCCTGTCGCCCATCACATGCGCATTCCCTGCCTCGAGATCGAGCAACAACTCGATTCTGTTGTCCATGACTTCCAAACGTACTAGCCGGGCGGCGTCCGCTATCATCTCATCGATCTCGATCGGCAAATCCTCCCGCTCCGATCGGCTGAGCAATCGTCGTACGCCCTTTGCGATTTCACCGGCATGGGCGGCGGCGGTTGCAGCCTCTTCCAGCGCGCCCATTGCCTCCCGACTGTGATCGGGGCCGCGGCTCAGCCACCGCTGCGCCGCCTCGACATTGCCCTGATTGCCGCCAGCGGCTGATTCACCTCGTGCGCAATGGTGCCCGACACCTCCCCAATCGAAGTGATGCGCATGGCATGCTCCAGGTCGGAACGCGTACGGGCGAGATCGTCGCTTACCGGCTTGTGCTCGGTGAGATCGATCATGCTACATTGAATGGGATCGCTTGCTTCTCCTCCACGCGGGAAATGCAGGGTAACCCTGAGCGACAATACTGCTCCTTGTGGCCCTGGCACGGTGGTATCGCGCTCGAACAGGACGTCGCCGGTTTCGAGGGCGAACAGGCACGAGCGCAGATTCGCGTCGCTCAGCGGCAGGAAGCTGCAATATCGGTCAAGGAATTTGTCTCTCCAGTCGAGTCCCATCACGGCGAGCGCCTTGGGATTGGCGTTCACGACGCAGATTGCGCTCCGCACCTTTCCAAGAAAGTCCACCTCGTCCGTCAGGTCGCGGCTCAGATCGGATATTCCGTTGGAACGCGCGGCGTCGAGCATGGTGCGAACCACGGTAAAGTTGAATTCGAGCACGCCACCGCTAGCGTACAGAAGATGCTGCGATATCGTCGCTCGCTCCTGTCGAGTGCGCGATCCGCCGCCCCGCGATCGGTGATATCGGTATTCGTCTCGAGCACTCCGCAAGGCGCTCCTGTGTCGTCGCGTTGGAGCGTCCAGCGCGACGACACGGTGAGCAGCGTGCCATCGCTTCGCCTTTGCTGTAGTTCGCCACTCCAGTTGCCATCACGCTCAAGCATTCGGTCCACCTCCGCACGGGGAGGATCGAAGCGGCTCTCCAGCATATCATGATGATTTTTGCCGACGGCAGCGGAGCTCGGTGCGCCATAGAGTCGGGCGGCCCCCTGATTCCACAGCAGGACGCGCCCCACAGGATCCCGCAAAATGATAGCATCAGCGGCCTGATCGAGCAGATGCGCCTGAGCCTCGTGGCGCTGACGGGTTTCCAAATTATACATCAGCAGGGAGGTCGTCACGATGATGGCGATGACGCTGAAAAAGACCCTGAGTGCTGCCGAGGCATTCGAGACCAACGAGTGATCCAAGAGAAAGCTGGTCACCGTGAGGACGACGCAGATCGCGCTCAGCCGAAGGATTTCGAGCTTGCTGTAGCTCATGCCAACCGCGACCAGCACGAGAATATACAGGACCGCGATCGCGCTCTACAGGGGGGTGAACGTGTCGAGCGCGAGAGATTGCTAACGCCGTGCCCGTCGCACAGGTCCACCGGAAGCGCGCGAAACCATCATCCACGCGGTAATTCCGTGCATCCTGCCAGTGCTCCAGGCGGCGCAGCGCCTGCATCTATCGCTATTTCCGCGGCAGGTTCATCGGGCTTGATCCGGCGGGCCGACGATCTGGGCGATGAGTTCGATCAGGCCATCGACGTCGCAGGGCTTCTCCAAGAACGCCTTTGCGCCGGCATCCATGGCGCGCTTGCGCAGGCGCTCCTCGGCGAACGCCGTAATCACCACGAACGGGATGTCGGGCGCGACGTCCAGGAGGGCGTGCTGAAGTTCGAGACCCGACATTTCCGGCATCTGCAGGTCGGAGATAACGCAACCGAATCGCGACAGATTCTCTGCCAATAGCGTCCGAGCGCTGTCGAAGACTTCGGCTTGATAGCCAAGCGATTCGAAGAGGTTGCCCATAGCGCACCGAACCGACGCATCGTCGTCAACGATCGCGATCCGCTGCCGTAATTGGCTTTGGTTCGGGTGATTGGGTACAGACATTGGCAGGAACCTTTGATTGCGCGGGACGACTCATCGAGGTCCAGTCCGGCGAGGCGGTAAGAACACCTGCCTCTCAGAAGCGTGCGAGCGTGACTCGATCGGGTTGCGCGTCGGCGGTTCTGCGGCCGAAAGGAGCAGGCCGTCGCCTGGCCTCGGTTCCAGCCGCAGCCCGGGCCAGGCTTGCCAGAAGGAGGACATGGTGCGCCGTCGAGAAACCTGCCTCGATGAAGCGCTCTCGATCCGTGGCGCACATGTCCATTTGGTGGACTGCAAGTACCGCACATTGGCGCAGTATCTCGAGGCGGGGATCGGCGAGCGAGGGACTGGACTGGGAACCGAAAAGCGACCCTAGCGCAAGAGCGAGGCGGCTAGGCTCGCGCAACGTCCTCAGCCCGTCACGCTGTGCGATCGCGATGACGAGCCATTCGATCGGTGTGAAGGCCGCCGGTTGAGTGCTTTCGACTTCTTCAGTGTAATTCGGCTGTGGCACGAATAGGGCAGAGCTCGCCATGTTTTGATCCTCGGTTAGGGGGGATGTAGATCCACCGCCTCATGATCGTGACGCGAGAGATCGAGCGTCAGTGGTGCCGGTTCAGGGTGTTCGGAGCGCGAATTGTTGTCGGCGCCGCTTTGCCTCCAAGCGATGCCAGAAGGATCACAACGAACATTCCGACCACCATTGCTGTCACCTCGCCGTCACCCAGCAGCGCGTTGAGAAAGCGCCAAGCCATCGCGATGATCGCTATCGCCAGCACGAGCGAGGCCAAGCCGATGCGCCAACGCCGATTAAGATCCGTGTCCGCTGATGCGGGGGATCTTCCAAACTGTTTCGAAACGCGCATAATACCTCGGCTTTCGTCGAAGTGTTATTCCGCGTCCGCGCCGCCGCCACCATCGGACGGTCATTTGATCGGGTTAAACCAAGGTATGATGATGATCTCGGCGCAGATCGCCGATGTCAGTGCACACGCTTGGTCGCGAGAACCTCGGCTTTGCATTTTTGCCGTGGCGCGGCGATCGAACGCTATTTCCCCGAGTGATATCAAAACGTCAGTTGCCGATTAATCGAGCAAAATCAAACCATCGTATGATTGCACGTACCGATGCCTCCGCGGCAGATGGTCCGGATCCAGATACACCTTTGGATCGAGCATCTGCCCTCAGCATTTGGAAACCCGATGAGCCCCAAGTACTTTTTGATTGTATCCGGCATCTCTGCAAGCCTCATGGCCACGCCGGCACTGTCGCAGGATTCCGCACCGGCACCCGCACCGGCGGCAAAGGAAAAAAAGACCTGCCGGCGCCAGGAGGTGACGGGCTCGATCATGCCCAAAAGCATCTGTCATACGACGGCTCAGTGGGCCGAGATCGAACAGCAGCAAACACGAGATGCAGACGCACTGCGCAACAGGCAGTCGGGGTCTGCCGGCCATTGAGACAGCCGCCCGCGTCGCCGATCAGTCTGCCGCGGGCTGGCTAGACAAATAGGTGGGATGCGCACCTGCGGCGTCGCTCGTTTTACGGGGGGGCTAGGGTCCAGCGGGACGTCATTCGGCGCTGCCGCCCGCTTTAGAGCGCTCGGCCCCGAGTGTCAGAAACGCGGTCATGCCGGACGCGATCGCCAGGACCGCCGCGAGGATCGCCGCCGACTGGAACGCGCCGATCAGGGCGGCACCGGATTGCGCGATCACTGCACCGGCCAGTGCGGTTGCGATCAGTCCGCCCGTTCGCGCAATCGCGCTGTTGAACCCCGACGCGGTGCCTGTGTGCTCACGGTCGACCGACGACAGCACAGCCGTGGTCAACGGAGCGACAGCGCCTGCCATGCCGAGCGCGATAACAATCATCCCTGGCATGACGCTCGTCCAGTAGCTCGCCAGGGGATCGACACGGATGAGCAGCAGGAAGCCCAGTCCCGTAACGATGGGGCCGATCGTTAGCGGCCAGCGCGGTCCGATACGTTCGGTCGTCCGCCCCGTCAGGCGCGAGGCGCCGCCAATCACGATCGAGAACGGCAGAAGCGCCAGGCCAGCCTGTAGCGGGGTGTAGCCACCGCCGACGATCAGGAGATATGGCAGCAGCACGAGCAGCCCGCCCAGCGCGCCATAGAGCAGGAAGGTCAGGAGCGTCAGGCCCACGAAGGGGCGCGACGCGAACATGGCGAGCGGCATCATTGCGTCTTTGCCCCGGCGATGCTCGACCCATAGGAACAGGGCAAGGAACGCGAGGCCCGCACCAACCCCGATCCACACCTCCAGTGATCCTTTATGGTGGCTCGACCATAATGTCAGCGACCAGGTCAGGGCGCCCAGCGCAAGGGTCGCCAGCGTCGCCCCGGGTATGTCGAGCGGTTGCTTTCCCTCGGAACTCTCCTCGACGAACTTCCAGGCGACAAAGATCGCGGCCAAGGCGACCGGCAGGTTGATCAGGAAGATCATGCGCCACCCCAGCGTGCCAACGAGCCAACCGCCCAGCGGAGGACCCACTGCGCTGGCGATCGCGCCCGCCGAAGCCCATGTGCCGACGGCTCTCCCGCGGGATTCTCCGTCGAATGCGGAGCCGAGTATCCCGAGACTGTTGGGCATCAGCATCGCCGCTCCGACACCCTGGAACGCACGGGCGGCCAGCAGAACGGCAAGGTTCGGCGAGATTGCGCACATCACCGACGCCGCCGCGAACAGTGCGGTGCCCAAGATAAGGATGCGTCGCCGCCCAAAGTGATCGCCGAGCGCACCCCCGACGAGGAGCAGCGCCGAGAGTGGCAAGAGATAGGCGTTTACCGTCCATTGCAGATCGGCGGCAGCTCCTCCGAGTTCCTTGCCGATCGCTGGAAGCGCCACGTTGGTGACCGAGCCATCGATAAAGGCCAGGCTGGACGCAAGCATCGTCGCGGTGAGGATCCATCCGGCATTAGCCGGACTTGATTCGTGTGCCGGGGGGCCTGCCATCGCCTGGGCGGGCGAGGCATCATGAGCGGATATCATGCTGGGTCCTCGATCATGAGCGTTCCTCGACGTGGGCCGCGTCCCTCGTCCGCGTTGCGGCGATACCGTCGATCGCGCAACAGTCCAGCGTGGCGTCGAGTGCCAATCGCCGGCACCGCTGCCCGGAGCGATCCAGCACATGGACGGAAATAGCAGCAGCTTTTACTCCGCCGGCACGCTCGCATCACGGCACCATCGCCTGGCATCTATCGAACGGGCTGGCCGTCTGGACCAGCGATGCGGGCGATCAGTGTTCCGGTGTTGCTCCCGTCGAACAGAGCGGCGAAAGTCTCCGGGAGCTGACCGAAGCCGTCTCGGAGATCCTCGCGATGTTCGAGCAGGCCGGCTGCATTCCATTTAGAGAGGTCCGCCATCGCCGTGGGATACCGGTCGACGAAGCTGGATACGAGAAAGCCGCGCAGCTCGATCATGCCATAGATAATGCGCATCATATCCAGCGGAGGATCTCCCATCGCCGCATCGTACGTTGCGATCTGGCCACACAGCGCGATCCGCCCTCGGCGGCGCATCCACGTCACGACATCGCGCAGCAGCGTGCCGCCAACGTTGTCGAAGAATATGTCGATGCCTTCGGGGCACAGCGTATCCAGCTGCGCAAGCAAGTCCTCGGCCTTATAATCGATCACCTCGGCGATGCCGCAATTCTCACGCAGCCACCGCGCCTTTTCGCTTCCGCCGCAGATCCCGATGACGCGCGCGCCCTGGATGCGGCCGATCTGGGCAGCGACCGAGCCAACCGATCCTGCCGCACCCGACACGAGAAGTGTCTGGCCGGATCTTGGGCGCCCGACTTCCATGATGCCAAAATATGCGGTGAGGGCATTCATTCCAAAGATGCCGAGCGCGTCGACGGATGCGACCTCGTCCGGCACGATCCGATAGCCGGCGGGCTCGGCCCATTGGTAATCCTGCCAGCTGACCATGCCGACCAGCCTTGCGCCGACTGGATAGCGATCGTCATCGCTGGTGACGATGCGACCGACGCCGGGCGCCATGACGGGCTGGCCCACCTCCACCGTCGGTTGATAGCGGCTCGGATTGCCGCTGATCCAGTTGCGGATTGTGGGCGCACACAGCAGCAATTCGTTTCGCAGCAACACCCTGCAACCCTCGGCCGGCGCTTGGGGTACAGTCGTCTCGGCGAGCGCGAAATGGTGGCGTTCGACCGCGCCCGTTGGATGGGAAGCGAGCAGCCACTGGCGGTTCAACATGCGATGTTCCCTGTGAGGTTAACGCCAACGGGCGCAGGCTATCTGAAACGCATTTCCTGGCGTGTCTGGCGTGTATCGATGCGGATTCACGACTGCGGCGCGCGGGCTCAGAAAAGGCGTGGATTTCTGTGTGTGGTCCGCACCCGCTTTGCATTCATCCGGCCGAAGTCTCTGACATCCCAGACTCAACGACTTTGGGTCATTTTAGGCGGCGATCACCTCGCGTGCCGAGAGCGCCGCGACGACGTCGGCGGACGTCACCACCGCGTGCGCATACGTCGGACCATTGATGTCGTGTGCGCTGTGCATCGCCGCGTCACTCACCGCCGCGGTAGCGTCGCGCACCAGCGTCACGTGATACCCCAGTTCGGAGGCGTATTTGCCAGTGCTCTCGATGCAGGTGTTGGCGATCAGCCCGATCAGGATCACACGCGTCACCTGCTTCTGCTTGAGCAGGGTGTCGAGGTTGGTGTTGGCGAAACCGCTGCTACCCCAATGCTCACTGGCGATCAGGTCACCCGGCTGCGGGGCAAATTCCGGAAGCCATTCGCCGCGCCAGGTCCCCGCAGCAAAGGTCTGCAGCTGGTTGCCATAGAGCTGATAGGGAGTTGCGTGGTCCCAGCCTTCATAGTCGGTCGGCGTCGCGCGATGATGCGGCACGATCACGACCTGTACACCGGCGTCGCGCACCGCTTTAGTGACCGCGCGGAGGTTGTCGAGGAGACCGACGCGCTCGGCGACCTCGGCGACCATTGGCCAAAGCGCACCCTTGGGCGCGAGGAAGTCGTTATAGGGATCGACGAACAGCAGGGCTGTCTTGTCGAGATCGCCGATGAGATCCGTACTGTTCGTGATGATGCTGCTCCGTTGATTGGCTGCCGGGCGTTCGCCGGCGTCGGGTTTCATGACAGGCGCGAGATCCCGGCGACATTGCGCCTCAGCATGATGGACCAAACCATCGTATGGTGGCGCCCTGGTGCGGTCCGCCAAGCCATCGACGGCGCAAACTCTTCGGGCAGGCGAGGGGCCCCGGGCCAAATTGGTTATCGGCCCGGGGTAATGGCACCGATTACTCAGTGCCACCGACGGCGACGGCGAGGGACGGACCGCTCGGCTTCCAACCGAGGAGACGACGCGCGTTCGTGCCACGCACGCGGCTATTCGAACCCAATGCCGCCCGGGGCCAAAGGCCCATGTCGGCCTCGGCCGATGCCAGGTCCCAGCTCTCGATACGGCCCTGGAAGCCGAGCGAGCGGCTCACAGCTACCGCGACCTCCTTCAGCGTGCTTTCGCCGTTCTCCGCGAAGAAGAAACTGGCCGAAGGTGCGTCCCGCACGACCAGCCCGTAGAGCATCGACAGGTCGTCGATGAACACGTTGGACCAGATGTTAAGGCCCTTGCCGATGTGGACGCCGATGCCGCGCTCGCGTGATTTCACGGTAAGTTTGGGTACCTGGTCGCTGTCGCGCTTCAATCCCGTGCCATCACCATAGACCATGGTCGGACAGATGACCGCCGTACGGATGCCCTGGGTGACGCCGGCAATGCGCACGATACGGTCGACGGCGATACGGTGCTCGCGGTGCGCCATCGGCGTATAGGCCGCGTCGTCCGCGAAGATGGCGTTGCTGGCGTATTCGCCTTTGGCATCGTCGCACACGATGCTGGAGCCGCTGGTGTGTACGAGCCCCTTGCCGGTGCCCGCGAGCGTCGCGACCAGAGTTTGGACGCTGCCCATATGGTCTGCGTCGCCCGCGTTGATCGTCGCGTCGGTCATGGTCGCACCGCGCGCGAGCATCGGTGCGTCGTTGAGGTCGCCAAGTAGAACCTCGAAGCCACGCGCCCGCAGCCCCGCTGCGGTCTCCTCGCTTCGGGCAAGCGCAACGACCTCATGGCCGGTGTCGCGGAGATGTTCGGATAGCGAGCCGCCGATGTAGCCGGAGGCGCCGATAACGAATATTTTCATGAGGTGATTTCCGGTTCGGGAGCAAAATGCAGGAAGGTCGCGCTGACAACCGCGAGGTCAGTCGACCCCTTCGACGATGAAGCAGCGATAGTCGGAGCCCGCATGACGGTGCGCTGCGGCCGCCTGGTAGTCCGGGCTGTCGTAATAAGCCTTTGCTGCTGCGTAGGTTTCGAAACGGATCACGACGGATCCCTCGATGGGATCGCCTTCGAGTACCTCGAAGCGCCCGTAGCGGGCGAGCACATCCATCGGATGGCCGACTGCGCTTGCCGGTGCAAGAATCGAGTAGATGTCCATTTCGGCCTGGTCGATCGTGCGCTCGCGCATGAAGATGAGATATGCCGACATGGCACGGTTCCTTTGATTGAATTTTCTGGGTGTGCATCGGCCGCCGGTGGCGTTCCGGGCTCACCGGAACGCCGCATGACAAGTATTCGCCGTTCTGGGGGCGAAGGAGTCGCTTATGCGACGACCGGCACGGCGAGCTGCTCGAGCAGTTCCGTCGTCGTTAGCATCGCGTGGGCGTATGCAGGCCCATTGACGGCGTGGGCGGCGTACATCGCCTCGGCGCTGAAGGCCGACGTTGCATCGGTGACGAGCGTCACGTGATAGCCGAGTTCCATCGCCATGCGGCCGGTGGACTCGATGCAGCTGTTGGCGATCATCCCAATCAGGATGAGTTTGTCGATGTTATGCTGCTTGAGCTGCACCTCGAGGTTTGTGTTTGCGAACCCGTTCTGGCCCATGTGCTCATAGATGACGATGTCGCCTTCCTTGGGACCGAACTCGGCATTGAATTCGCCGCCCCAAGTGTCCCGCGCGAACGCCTTCGTATCGATTGCCTGCTGCTGGACCTGGCAGACGTGCATCCAGTTGTCGAAATCGCCTTCATGGAACCGGTGATGGGGCACGACGAAGACCTGGATGCCTTCGGAACGGATCTTGGCCATGATGCTGCGCATGTTGTCGAACATGCCATTACCGTCGGCAACCGTCTTGATCGCGCCGTAGAGCTTTCCACCCTCGGTCATGAAGTCGTTGTACGGGTCGACCATGAGCAGCGCGGTACGCGGAGCTCCGTAGCCGGTGGTCGGGGCGATAGTGGATTCGGTACCGGCGGTCGTCATGGGTATCGTCCTTTTGCGGGGCGCATTGCGCCATGGTTAGGCTTGCCGTGAAACAGGCCGCTTTCTCCGATCCTCGGACTGGCCCCGCGCAAGAAGCTTGCGTCGAGGTGGCTTGTCGCAGTTGGATTGGAGTCGATCCGAATTGCATCGGCACTGCAGGATCTAGCGCGGCAGCCCCCCGGACGAACATCAGACGATCATTTGTGCGGGGTAAACGTTGGTATGAGCGGCCCCGGCACACGACGCAGCCGCGCGAGCGCGTCAGTCGAGTGCGCGGTGCAGGCAGTCGATCAAGGCCTCGGTTTGAAACGGTTTTCGCAGGAAGCAGAATGCGCCGCTGCTGATCGCGCGGTCGCGCAGGCGCTCCTCGGTCCGGCCGGTGATCACAATTACCGGCACCTCGCTGCCCATCGCCCTCAAGGCGCCGATCAGTCCGAATCCGTCCAATCCGGGCATCTGGATATCGGTGATGACGCAGTCGGCGGTATGCGGCTCGTTCGACGCGAGCATGGCTTCCGCCGATTCATGGGCACTCGCGGTGAACGCAAGGGAATGCATCAGCGCCAGCAGTGCGGATCGCATGGACGCATCGTCGTCGATGATGGAGATGACCGGCACCTTCACGGCGCAGTCCTTCTCAACACGCGTCGCGCCTCGGTTTCGGCCGGGATTCGGAGCCGCGAGAATGCGAAGACGGGGATGCGAGCCTGGTATCGTCCATCAGGTCTGCACGTCAGCGGAGCCAAGGCGCAGGGCTTCGGTCATTCGCACAAGGTCGGGTAGCGTCTTCGCCTGCATCTTGCGCATTGCGGTGCCACGATGGATCTTCACGGTGATCTCACTCAGACTCAGGTCGGCAGCGACCTGCTTGTTCATGGCGCCCAAAACGACGAGATCGACTACCTGTCTTTCGCGAACGGTGAGCGTTTCAAATCGTCGCAGCAGCGAAACACGATCTGCGGCAGCAGCGCGGCGGACGCGGTCCCGGACGAAGGCGCGGTCTATCGCGTCGAGCATGTCCTGGTCGCGGAATGGCTTCAACAGGAAATCGACGGCGCCGGATTTCATGCCACGAACGGACATCGGAACGTCGCCATGACCCGACATGAATACGACCGGCAAGGGGATCCCGTGGCTTGCCAGGCGATCCTGAAAGTCCAGGCCATTGGTACCCGGCAGGCGGATGTCCAGGACGAGACATCCTGCCAAGTCGTCGTGCTTGCCCTCGAGAAACGCGGTTGGCGATTCATATGATCGAGCCTCGAGCCCGACGGTTTTGACAAGTGATTCCATCGCGTCGCGCAGTGATGCGTCGTCGTCGATTATATACACTGTTTCTGTAGCTGGCATCCGGCTCTGTATCCTCGTCATGAAGCGCTAAGTCGCCCGAAGCCCCTCGGCAATCATACATGCATATGAGCGGGCGCACGGCGCGAGCGGCTGGGAGGATGGGGGCGGGTACGACCGCGTCGCCATTTGTTGCATCTCGCCGAGCCTGCAAGATGCCCCTCGGCGATATGCCTATCTGCCGATCGGGGGCGACGCGGCAGGCAGAATGAGCGTGGCGCGAGCACCGCCGGAGCCGACATTGTCGAGGGCGATTGACCCGCCATGCGCATCGATGATCGAACGGCAGATGGGTAGGCCGATGCCCATCCCCAGATCCTTCGTTGTGAAGAAGCTGTCGAACAGCCGATCCATTGCTTCCGAAGCGATCCCCGGACCCGTGTCGATGATTTCTACGCGGACGGCGTCGCTGCCAACCGGAGAGGTCCTCACGAGAATACGGCGGCGTTCGGAATGTTCCATCGCCTGGAGGGCGTTGAGAGCCAGATTGACGAGGACCTGCTGCAGCTGGACGGCGTCACCGTCGATGTCCGGAAGGTCCGCGGCTAATCGCAGCGCGACAACGGTACCCGCGCGGCGTGTTTCCGGCTGGAGAAAGCGCATTGCTTCGCTGACGATCCCGTTGACCGATAGGATGGCACTTGGTTGCACCGTCGGCGCAGCCATTGAGCGGATCTTGCTGATGATGGCGGCTGCTCGCCGCGCATCTTCGATCATCCTGACAGTAAGCCGTCGAACCTCGACTGTGTCGGGGATCGGTCGATCAAGCCATCGCAGGCTGGTCTCGCCATAAGTCGTGATCGCGGCGAGCGGCTGATTGATTTCGTGCGCGATCGAGGCGGTCAGTTCGCCGAGCAGGGACACCCGCGCCGAATGGACGAATTCGGCCTGCATCTCCGCCAAGGCATTCTGCGCGGCGACGCGCTCGGATATGTCCACGATACCGACTAGCGCTTGGCCGGCAACTCGCAGCCTCGGGGATGCCGAGACGGTGAAGATGACGTCGATCTGTCGCCCGTCCAGGGTCCGCATTCGCGTCTCTTCGCGAAAGCTCTGCTGGTCGCTGAACGACGCTGCAATGCTGCCGAGCAAGGTCTCATATTGGCCCGGGATCCAGAAGGGCGCCACAGTGCCTCCGACGATTTCCTCCCGGCTCGACGCGCCGAACAGCTCAAGGGTCGTGTCGTTGATATCGACAACCGTCAGTTTGCTAAGCGCTTCTTGAATAAACTCGGGATGATCCTCGGCATAGGCTCGGATGTCTACCACCCCCCTGGCTTTGAGGTCGGCGTACATGGCACGTGCCTGGCTTGCATCGAGGTGCCATGCGGCGACGCTCGGACCGTTGAACATGTCCTTAAAGAACGCCTCGCTCTCCCGGAGCGACGCCTGCCATCGTTCGTCGGGCGACAGATCGATGACCCCCATCAATACTCGCCCCTGAGCAAGCAGCGCCGGGGGAAAGAAGATCGTGACGAAGGCGCTGAACTCGCGGCCGGCGAAGGTGCGCAAGGTGGTCTTTCCCGTGACCGCCGGTGCCCCACCGAGCGCTGAAGCGATTCCCTGTACCCAAAACGTCGTGCTGGTCTGCGTCAGGCAGAGCTCCAGAAACGGCGCATGTTCGGCACCTTCCTCCGCACAGAACAAAGAGGAAGCCGCAGCATTGAAAGCGACGATCCTCGCTCCTTTCAGAAGCGCGGCTGCGTTTTGCGGATGCTGGGTAAGCCAAAGATGCAAGTCGTCAGGAAAGCGCTCCTGCAGCCTGGAGATGTCAGGGAGCAACTTCGATATGTCGAACTCCCAGACGCAGGCGTCCATCGTCGCCAGCATGTGACGCGCGCGTTCTTCGGTGAGCTCGAGGCTGTCGGACGTTGCAGTCCGGCCGCTGGTCTCGACGAAGCCCAGAGTAATGCCAGTTTCGTCTTTGCGCACCGTCCGGCGCACCGCGACGGCAACCCCTTGACCGGTCGCGGTGCGCCGCATGTGCGGCCGCCCATGCGAGGTAAGGATATCCACAGAATCCTTTGCCCATCCGTCAGGGCTGGGAGCGTCGCCTAGCAGTCGTGCCAGATTCCTGCCGACCGCTTGGCCCTTCGACCAGCCATAAAGCGCTTCGGCAGCAGCGTTCCACATCGTGATGCAGCCCTCGGCGTCGCACACGACAACGCTCTCGGGGAGGAGGTCGATGACCTCGCTAGGATCAGGCGATTGCCACTCTTCGACGAGAGCCTCTTGCCGCTGCATTCCGACGCTCCGATTGCCCAGTTCCCCGAACCGGTATGGTGTGGTCTGGCTCGGCTGACCATGCATGATGCCTATCAGGCTTTGCGACATGAATGCGTCGAGCTTGAGCCGGAGTCAAGGAGTAGGGCGGATCGGGTGGCGATCGCGCGATGTTTGGGGCATCGCGACTAGGCCTGCCACGGGTCAGATCAAATCCCTTGGTAGACCGGATAGTCCACATACCCGTTGGCACCGCCGCCATAATAGGTCTCGCGGTCGGGAAGCGCGAGGGGCCATCCATGTCGGAATCGCTCGACCAAGTCAGGATTCGAGATGAAAGGCTGGCCGAATGCTGGCAGATCGATGGCGCCGCTATCGACGAGTTGCTGTGCCTTTTCGAAGTCGAGCTGCCCTGCAATCATCAGATTACCAGTGTACGTTGCACGGAATCTGCTCAGAAACTCGGGATCAATCGGGGGCAAGCCGAGCACGCTTTGGTCCATGAAATGGACATATGCGAGCCCGCGCGTCGAGAGCGCACGACCAAGGTGAAGATAGGTTTCTGCAGTTTCAGCATAGGCCGCCATATCGGAGACCGTTCCGTAGGGCGAGAGCCGGATCCCGACCTTGCCGGCGCCGATCCGCGCCGACGTCGCATCGACCACTTCGAGCACGAACCGAACGCGATCGTCGAGGTTGCTCGAGCCGTAGCGGTCATTCCTGTCGTTCACTGTCGGATTGAGGAACTGCTCGAACAAATATCCATTCGCGCTGTGCAGTTCGACCCCATCGAAGCCGGCAGTCTGTGCATTGGATGCGGCGTTCGCGAAATCCTGGATGACGCGCTGCCTATTCCGACGAAGCCGGCCACTTATTCCGACACGAAGCCGGCCACCGCACCGATCTGAAGCCGGCCATTTGAGGCGACTGTGCAGGTCGTATTCTTAGCTCTCGCGATCCGTCGCTGAGGT
>Ga0233335_1000060_pt1 | contig 39580 bp, 31 predicted proteins | sample GEONDECOMP222_FD_180695 | JGI IMG/M metagenome (GOLD analysis project Ga0233335, IMG submission 180695) | Leaf litter microbial communities from Shasta-Trinity National Forest, California, United States - GEON-DECOMP-222 | ecosystem: Environmental > Terrestrial > Plant litter > Unclassified... | reverse complement strand
CGCAGCGACGGCGCACGGGTCAGCCAATTGCCCTCGGGCAGCATCCCGACGATCTCACTGTGCGCGTGCTGCGAAATCTGGCGGACCAGCGTGCGGCGATACTTTTCGGGCATCCAATCCTTGGGCTCGATGAACTCGTCGGCCGCCACCCGCGCCTCAAAGGCGGCGACGAGCGCGGGATCCTCGCGATGGATCATCGCTGTCGGCACAGCCTCTTTGGCAAGCTCCGTGGTATACATCGCGCGTTCCTCCGTTCGTCTGTCCAATATTCCCTAATATTTATCGACCGGTCGGTCAACTAATCTTTCGTCAGCACCGCTCGATCGCGATCGCAATTCCCTGCCCCACGCCGATACACATTGTGCATAAGGCATAGCGCGCACCGCGACGGGTCAGTTCCTCGGTCGCGGTAAGCACCAGTCGCGCGCCCGACATGCCGAGCGGATGGCCCAGTGCGATCGCGCCTCCATTGGGGTTCACATGGCTGGCATCGTCGGGAAGGCCGAGGCGGCGCAGCACCGCCAGGCCTTGTGCCGCGAAGGCTTCGTTCAGCTCGACCACGTCGATCTGCCCGATATTGAGTCCAAGCCGCGCGAGCAGTTTCTCGCTGGCCGGCGCCGGGCCGATTCCCATGATCCGGGGTGGTACGCCAACGACCGCGCCGCCGAGCACGCGCGCCCGCGGGGTGAGCCCGTATTTGGCCACCGCCGCCTCGCTCGCGACGATCACCCCCGCCGCGCCGTCGTTGACGCCGGAGGCATTGCCTGCGGTTACGGTGCCGTCGGCACGAACGATCGGCTTCAATCTGGCGAGCGCCTCTACGCTGGTGGCACGCGGATGCTCATCCCGGTCAACGACCAGCGTTTCGCCCTTTTTCTGCGGAATCTGCACGGCGACGATCTCGGCGGTGAACCGCCCCGAGGCTTGTGCTGCAGCGGCGCGGCGCTGGCTCTCGACGGCGAACCGATCCTGGTCCTCGCGACTGATGCCGAATTCCTGCGCGACGTTCTCCGCCGTCTCGGGCATTGAATCGATCCCGAACTGCTGCTTCATCACCGGGTTGACGAAACGCCAACCGATCGTCGTATCATACACCGTATTAGCGCGCGAAAACGCCCCGTCTGCCTTGGGAAGGACGAACGGCGCGCGTGTCATGCTTTCGACGCCGCCGGCGACGATCAGCTCGGCCTCCCCCGCCCTGATCGCGCGCGCCGCCATGGTCACCGCGTCCATGCCGGATCCGCACAACCGATTGACCGTCGTGCCTGGCGCATCCTCGCCAAAGCCGCCGAGCAGCGCCGCCATGCGCGCCACGTTGCGATTATCCTCGCCCGCCTGGTTTGCGCAGCCCAAAATGACGTCGTCGAGTGCCGTCCAGTCGACGCCAGGATTGCGCTCGACGAGCGCACGGAAGGTTGCCGCCGCCAGATCGTCCGGCCTGACGGTTGCCAGCGCCCCGGCGTAGCGCCCGATGGGGGTGCGGATCGCGTCGCAAATAAAAGCTTCTGCCATGTTGGATCTCCTTGGGGCCAACCGCCGACGGTGCGCGCGGTCGTTGAATTTCTCGGAGGTGCTTAGCGCCAAGATTCGCCCTTGCCAATAATTGTCCGACCGGGCAGTCTTCTTATCAATCAGAAAATCAGGAGCGGACCGGCGGCATGGGATATCAAACGATCGTGTTCGAAATCGACGCCGGTGTAGCACGGCTCACGCTCAACCGCCCCGACCGGCTGAACAGCTTCACCGCGGCGATGCACGGTGAGGTCGCCGACGCATTGCAAATCGTTGAGCGCGATCCCGCGGTGCGCACCTTATTGCTCACTGGAGCGGGGCGCGGTTTTTGCGCCGGGCAGGATCTGGCCGATCGGGCGGTCGTTCCCGGCGACGCTCCGGTCGACCTGGGCGACTCGGTCGAGCGTTATTACGCGCCCTTGATCCGGCGCCTGACGGGCTTGCCCAAGCCGGTGGTCTGCGCCGTCAACGGCGTGGCGGCCGGGGCTGGCGCGAACATCGCGCTTGCCTGCGACATCGTGATCGCGGCGCGCTCCGCCAAGTTCATTCAGTCCTTCGCCAATATCGGGCTGATCCCGGATTCGGGCGGCACCTGGGTGTTGCCGCGTCTGATCGGCCAGGCGCGCGCTCTTGGCCTCGCGCTCACCGGCGACCCCTTGTCGGCGCAGAAAGCGGAAGACTGGGGAATGATCTGGAAATGCGTCGACGACGACGCGCTCGTGCACGAGGCCGAAGCGCTCGCCGCCCGCTTCGCGGCAGGCCCCACGCGCGGGCTTGCCGCCACCAAGGCACTGATCCGGCGATCCTCACTGCGCGCGCTCGACGACCAGCTCGACCTGGAACGCGACGCGATGCGTGAGCTCGGCGCCGGCGCCGATTACCAAGAGGGCGTCGCCGCCTTCATGACCAAGCGCAAACCTGTTTTTACCGGCCGCTGATTGGCGGCCGCACGATCTTCGAGGAACGATCATGACCACCACTTTGATGAATTATGCGGCAGACACCTGGACCGCAGGTGACGGTGCCCTCGCCCAACTGCGATCAGCGGTGAATGGCGAGGTTGTGGCGCAGACCAGCAGCCAGGGCCTCGATTTCAAGGCGATGCTTGACCATGCCCGCGGCACCGGGGGGCCGGGATTGCGCGCGATGACCTTCCACGCGCGCGCGACGATGCTCAAGGCGCTCGCGCTGGCGATCATGGCCCGCAAGGACGAGCTCTATGCTTTGTCCTGGGCAACGGGCGGCACGAAATCGGACAATTGGATCGACATCGAGGGCGGCGCCGGCACCTTGTTCGCGATCGCTTCGAAAGGTCGGCGCGAACTTCCAGACGACGTCATCCTGGTCGACGGTGAGCTCGAGCCAATCGGCAAGAGGGGCACGTTCATCGGTCAGCATGTCTACACGTCGCTTCACGGCGTTGCGGTACAGATCAACGCGTTCAATTTCCCCGTCTGGGGTATGCTCGAAAAGCTCGGCCCCAGTTTGCTCGCCGGCCTGCCGGTGATCGTCAAGCCCGCCTCGGCAACTTCCTATGTGACCGAAGCGGCGGTGCGGATCATGATCGAGGCCGACGTGCTGCCTGCCGGCGCACTGCAGCTCATCGTCGGCGGCGTCGGCGACCTGCTCGACCATCTCACCGGCCAGGATCTGGTTTCCTTCACCGGCTCCGCTGACACGGCGCAAAAACTCCAGTCGCATCCGGTGATCGCGCGCGAGGCGGTGCGATTCATCGCTGAGCGAGATTCCCTCAACGCCACCGTACTCGGCCCCGACGCGGCACCCGGCACGCCGGAATTTGAGCTGTTCGTCAAGGAAGTGGTGCGCGAGATGACCACCAAGGCGGGGCAGAAATGCACCGCGATCCGGCGCGCCTTCGTGCCCGTTGCATGGCTCGACGCCGCCGAGGCGGCGCTGGTCGAACGACTCGCTAAGGTCGTGGTCGGCGATCCGCAGATCGACGGCGTGACGATGGGGCCGCTCGCCAATCTCGCGCAGCTCGACGACGTCCGCGCCAAGGCGCGCGAGATGCGCAACGAGGCCAGACTCGCCTTCGGCAACATCGACGAGATCGATGCGCGGGGCGTGGCGCCAGGTACGGGCGCGTTCGTCTCGCCATTGCTGTTCCGCTCGGACGATCCGTGGAGCGCCAAGCTGATCCACGACATGGAGCCGTTCGGGCCCGTCTCGACGCTGATGCCGTATCGCGATCTGGACGATGCAATCGCGCTGGCCAATCGCGGCATGGGATCGCTGGCATTATCCCTCTTTTCCAACGATCCCGCGATCGCCCGCGCGTTCGTGCTCGGCGCCGCCGCGTTTCACGGCCGCATCGTGATCATCGATCGTGACAGCGCGCGTGAATCGACCGGTCACGGTTCCCCACTGCCTAATCTGATCCACGGCGGCCCCGGTCGCGCCGGCGGCGGCGAGGAAATGGGCGGCATTCGCGGTGTGCGTCATCATATGCAGCGCTCGGCACTTCAAGGCAGCCCGCGCCAGCTTTCGACCGTCATCGACCGCTGGCTCCCCGGCGCGCCGCAGACCGAAGGCGACGTGCATCCCTTTCGCAAGCGGTTCGGCGAGCTTGAGATTGGTTATACGATCAAGACGGCGCCGCGCACGGTGACGCTGGAGGATATCGAGAAGTTTGCGCATTTCACCGGCGACACCTTCTACGCGCACATGGACGAGGAAGCGGCAGCGGCGAACCCGTTCTTTCCCGGCCGGGTGGCACATGGCTATCTGATCCTGTCTTTCGCGGCAGGGCTGTTCGTCGATCCCGCGCCCGGCCCGGTGCTGGCCAACACCGGACTCGATAATCTCCGTTTCACCAAACCGCTTTCGCCGGGCGAGTCGATGAAGGTGATGCTGACGGTCAAAGCCAAAACCAAGCGCAACGACGACTATGGCGAGGTGCGTTGGGCGGCGACGGTGACCGACGGTAGCGACGACACGATCGCGACCTACGACCTGCTGACGATGGTCGCGATCTGACCAATGCACGAGATGGATTACGGGCCGGCTACGCGCAACGCGCTCGGGGCCCTGCAACTCGAGCGGCTAAAAACCACGCTGACGCACGCGTATGCCAAGGTGCCGCATTACACGCAGGCGTTCGATGCGGCCGGCGTCCGCCCCGACACGCTGCGCGGCCTGGATGATCTCGCCCGGTTTCCGTTCACGGCCAAGGCGGATCTGCGCGCCAATTATCCGTACGGCATGTTCGCGGTGCCGATCGAGCAGGTGTCACGAATCCATGCCTCGTCCGGCACGACCGGAAGGCCGACCGTGGTCGGCTATACGGCGAAAGACATCACGACCTGGTCGAGCCTGGTGGCACGCTCGATCCACGCTGGCGGTGCGCGCGCCGGGATGAAGGTGCACATCGCCTACGGCTACGGCCTTTTCACCGGAGGGCTCGGCGCGCATTACGGTGCGGAAGCTTTGGGCTGTACGGTCATCCCGATGTCGGGCGGTCAAACCGAGAAGCAGGTCCAGCTGATCCACGACTTCAGGCCTGACGTGATCATGGTCACGCCAAGCTATATGCTGGCGATCCTGGACGAATTCCGTCGCCAGGGGCTCGACCCGCGCGGTACATCGCTTCGCTACGGAATCTTCGGCGCCGAACCCTGGACCGAGAGCATGCGCGCCGAAATCGAAGGTGCGTTTGGGATCCAGGCGAGCGACATTTACGGCTTGTCCGAGCTGATGGGCCCTGGAATCGCGTCGGAGTTCGTCGGCGGCGCCGGCGGTCCGACGATCTGGGAGGACCATTTCCTGCCCGAAATCGTCGATCCGCTGACCGGCGCCCCACTGCCTGATGGCGAGGAGGGCGAACTGGTGTTTACCTCATTGACCAAGGAAGCGTTGCCGATCATCCGCTATCGCACGCGCGACCTGACCCGGCTGCTACCCGGCACCGACACGCCGATGCGGCGGATCGCGAAGATTACCGGCCGCAGCGACGACATGCTCATCATCCGCGGCGTCAACGTCTTTCCGACCCAGATCGAAGAACAGGTGCTCAAATGCCCGGGCCTGAGCGCGCATTTTACGATGGAGATCACCCGCCCGGACCGAATGGACGAAGTGCGGATCGATGTAGAATTGCGCGGCAGCTCCGACGGAGCGACCGCCGTCGCTCAGACCCGACTATTGGCGGAATACATCAAGGACGCGATCGGTATCACTGCCGTGGTAAACCCCGTCGCCGCAGGCACTCTGCCCCGCTCGGCGGGCAAGGCCAGCCGGGTTCGTGACCTACGCCGCGCGCGATGAGCAATCAGCTTGCGCGATCCATCCGGTTTACGACCTTCGACAGCATGGCATCCAGCCGCGGGTCGGAAAGCCGCCCCGCCTGCGCCTTGGGAAGCGAGGTTATGAGGCGGATCGTCTCGTCGTGGAATGCGCGCCCAAGACGAGTGGAGGCCTTGGCATCACGGCGTTCGATCGCTTCGACGAAGCGCATCCTCGCCGCTTGCAACTCGCCGAGGATCGCGATCCACAGGACGATAGACTCGTCGGCTACCTCGCGCGCGACTTCGATCTGCACGTCGGCGAGAAAATCGCAGATCACCTCGAGGAGCGGATTGTGCGCCGCCCGGACGAGCGCGTGATGGAAGCTCCGGACGCCTGTTGTCGCCGAGGCGATGCTCCTCACCTCGGCCAGCGATTCCGCCGCCTCGCGCAGCCGGCGCAGATCAGTGGTGGTCGCGTGGACGATCGCCGACGCCGCGGCATGTTGATTGAGCACTGCCAGCAATTCCAGCGCCTGAGATGCCTCCACGCTCTTCAACTGGATCACCGCGCTCAGCGACATCGCGACCAGCGAATCTCCGCTGGCGCTGACGAACGCGCCGCTCCCCTGTCGCACCTCAACGAATCCAATCACCGTCAATCCACGGATGGCCTCGCGGACGGTCGGCCCGCTGGCGCCGTAGCGGATGGCGAGTTCGCGTTCGGTCGGCAGGCGAGTGCCACGCGGCAACTCTCCGCCGACGATCTGCTGTTTCAGATCGTGGAAGATGCGGTCGGCAAGCCGCGTGCGATCTGGCAGCCGTTCGGGCGTCGAGGTGGCAGGCATGGGTTTATCCTTGTTGTGCCGGTTTATAGCGATAATTCACTAGGTGACTTTACGAACGAGGCCGTAAGGCCGGATCGGAAATCCCTTCTTTCGGAGCATCCCTATCATGGCTGAAGCAACAGGTAAGCAAGCCCCCGGCGGCGGGGCATTGGGCATCCGATTGGCGCAGGCCTCTCAGATCATCGACGGCAGCTTGAAACATTCCCACGAGGCGACAATGCCGCCCATGACGGTGAGCGTGCTCGATGCCGCGGGACGCCTGGTAGCAATGAAGCGCGAAGACGGATCGAGCCTGATGCGCCCCGAGATCGCGCAAGCCAAGGCATCCGGAGCGCTCGCTATGGGAATGGGTTCGCGCGGCCTGGCCGAGCGCGCGGCGGGCTTCCCCGCGTTCATTGCGTCGATGACGGCGTTGGCGGGCGGTTACCTCGTCCCCGTCCCGGGAGGCGTGCTCATTCGCGACGAAAGCGGTGCTCTGCTGGGCGCGGTCGGCGTGTCCGGGGCCAATCCTGATCAAGACGAGGAATGTGCACTTGCGGGCATCAAGGCAGCCGGGCTGACCGGCCAGGTCGGAGGGCACTAGTCCCGCCGGGTCAGACAATGGTGGTCGTTTCGCTGACCGGCTCAGCGACCACCCGATTCTCGATGGCGCCAAGCCCTTCGATTTCGACACGGACGACCTGCCCCGCACGCAACCAGGTCGGTGGCGTCCGCCCCTGAGCGACACCGGACGGCGTCCCTGTCGCTAGAATATCGCCCGGCTCCAGCGTCATCACGGTCGTCAAATGAGCGATCATTGCGGCGATCCCGTGTATCAGATCGTGGCTGTTGCCCTGTTGCACGACAACACCGTCGACCATCGTGCGAATATCGAGCGATTCTGGATCGGGGATTTCGTCCGCGGTGGTGATCCAGGGTCCGATCGGCCCGTGCGTGTCGAATGACTTGCCGAGCGTCGCCGTCGGAGCGCGCTTCTGCCAGTCGCGCACGCTTATGTCATTGATCACCATATAGCCGGCGATCACCCGGTGCGCGTCGGCAGCCGCCACGTGCCGACAGCGCCGGCCGATAACAATGCCGAGTTCGCCCTCATAATCGAGTTGGACGGAGACGGCGGGGAGGTGGATCGGGTCCTGCGGGCCAGTGATGCAGCTGGTCTGCTTGTTGAACCATATCTGATGGGTGGTGTCCGGCACCAGGCCGTGCGCCCGTAGTTCGTCGGCATGGGACAGATAATTGAGTCCGATGCCGAGAAACTTGCCGGGACGGATAAGCGGCGCCAACAGAGTGACGGACTCAACCGGAACGCCGCCGAGTGCGCCGGAGGAAAGGTCCGCGATCCTCGCGAGAATCGCTGCGCCCGACTCCAGCAGCTGTTCCATCGTCTTCGGCAGGTTCGGTGCCAGCGAATCGAGCGCGACGACGCGTCCCTCGACCAGGATGCCGAGCGTCCGTGCGCCCGACCGTTCAAACGCCAGCAATTTCATTCACGAAATCTCCCAGCTCCACGGAGCCCATAGTCACCAGGCAACTGTTACGCGGTTTGTGCCGCTTGCGCACGAAAAACCGGACGGTTCGAGCCCTAAGCTGTTTGACCTGCGCGGGCAAAGTTACTAGGTGAATTATGTAAACGGGTGTGAACGGTCGCGGCACTGGAGAGGGGCGGTGGGCACGCGCATGACCACAGCAGGCAGACCGCAGCCTGATCGCGCGACACGCAACCCGCTCGCTGCACGGCCTCGAAACCAGCTGAAGGATCCCCGGTGTTCAAGAAAAACCGCATCATGGAGATGCTGAAGAACAAACAGGTCCCGCTAGGGATGCAGGTATTCACCGGCCACCCGGCGCTCGTGGAGATCCTCGGACATAGCGGCTATGATTTCATCATGCTCGATACCGAGCATTCGCCCAACAACGCGCGCGACATGGAGACCTTGATCCGTGCTGCGGACACTGTTGGCCTCACCACCTTCGTCCGGGTATCGCGCCACGAAGACGAAAGCGACATCCACCGAGCGCTCGAAGCGGGCGCGATGGGAATCTTCCTTCCGCTCATCAAGACCGCCGATGACGTGCGTCGCGCCGGCGATGCCGCCTTCTTCCCGATGAAGGGCAAACGCGGCATCTGTCCGTCGCTGCGCGCGGCTCAATATAATTGGCGCACGTTCGATGACTATGCCGCCTGGAACAACAGCGAGATCTTGCTGATCCCGATGATAGAACAGGTCGAAGCGCTCGAGAATATCGACGAGATCTGCGCGCTCGAGGACGTCAAGATCATTGTATTCGCAGGCGGCGACCTTGCTTACGCGATGGGCGAAGCCTCGCAGATGATGGCAAGCCCAAAGGTTCAGGACGCCTATCGCCATGTCCTGGCCACCGCCAAGAAGCATGGCGTCCATGTCGTAGGCGGCCCCGTACTCGACCCCACCGTAGAGGGCTGCCGCAAGGCGCTCGATGTCGGCGTCACCATCATGTGTCTCGGGCTCGACACGATGAGCTTCCGCGCCGTCGCCGAAAGCTATGTCGCGGTACTCAACAAGAGCGTCGAGGGCACCGGGTTCACCCGTGTCCCCGCTCCCCGCAGCGGCCTCAAAGGCTGACCCTATTCAAGGAGGACAATATGTCGAAGATCAAGCGTATCGTCGTGGGCCTCAATGCCGACAAAAAAGCCGCCGTCCTCTACCGCGACACGGACAACATTCAGGAAAAGGCAGGCATTTTCTGGCGATCGACGCTTTGGGCAGCCGATGAGCTGCCGGTCGACAATCGCATCGGCAGTGAGCACGACCGAGCAAAGGGGGTGGTCGCGCGGGAACCGGCAGGCCAGGGCCTGATCTTTCGCGCCGTCGAAATCCCACCCAATCCCAAGGATCGCGATGCGCATGTCGCAACCCTCAAGCAGCTTCACGCACAGGTTAAGCAGAAGTACGAGCCAACCGAGGAGGACCTCGCCCGGCACCCGAGTATGCATCGCACGGACACGATCGACATGTTCACGATTGCGCGCGGCGAGATCTACCTCGTCACCGATGTCGACGAGACGCTGCTCAAACAGGGCGACACCGCCGTGGTACAGGGGGTCAACCACGCCTGGGACAACCGCTCTGACGAGCCATGCATGATCGTCGGCGTGATGGTTACCGCCAATCCCTGGAAGCCCGGCGAATATCGCTAAACAGGGGACCGGCCGGGAGCAGCGTCAGTCGACTTTGGTGGATTGCGCAGACACCAGCCGAAACCCGCTCCCGTCCGCCACCCAGACATTGACGTACCTGTTCCGCAGCGATTTAGAGACGCCGCCGGCAATCGCCGTCATCGTTGCAATCCCGGCGGAAACTGCGACATCGCCATAGAGACGGATGGTCGTCTCGGTCCGGTTAATCGTGAGATAGCGGCTTGCCCCGCTTGTTATCTTCTCGATGAAGGCCTCTCGGGAGTCGATCTGTCCGGAGGAATGGATCCAGGTCGCTTCGTCGCTGAAAAGTCGCTGCAATGCCGTGCCATCGGCCGCGATCATGGCGTCGCACCGCTCCTGCTCGACGTGTTCGATCTCGCCGTTCGTCCAGCGATAGACGCTCCCACCACGCGTAGCACCGCGGTCGTTTAACGGCTCATGCGGCATCGAATTCCCTCTACGCAATTGGGTTCCTGGGCGCGCCAGACAGGGATTGGCATGCCGCGACCATGGACATCCGTCAATGATTGATCGACCGATTGGACTATTGTAGTCGAATGGGCAGCCGGGCTGCGGGCGCAATGGACGGCGACCCACCAAGCGTCGGCCTGAGCCCGACACCTCCGCCAAACGCGCTTGTTTTCGATCGGCGCTTCTCCGCCATCCCCATGACCAAGGATTTTGCGATGACCTCCCCTATCCGCACCGAGCACCACGATGACGTCTTGGTCATCATCTCGAACAATCCACCGGTAAATGCACTTGGCGTCGCGGCCCGGCAGGGGCTTGCGGCAGCAATCGCCGGGGGCATCGCCGATGAGAGCGTCGCGGCGATGGTACTCCGCTGCGAAGGCCGAACCTTTTTCGCCGGCGCGGACATCACCGAATTCGGCAAGCCGATGGAGGAGCCGGTGCTGGCAACATTAGTGGACACAATCGAAGCATCGCCCAAGCCGATCGTTGCAGCGATTCATGGCAGCGCACTCGGCGGCGGGTGCGAGGTCGCGCTCGGCTGCCACTACCGCGTCGCGGTGCCATCAGCAAAAATGGGCACGCCAGAGGTCAAACTCGGCCTACTCCCTGGCGCGGGCGGCACGCAGCGCATCCCACGCATCGCCGGTGTCGTGCTGGCACTTGAAATGACCGCCAAGGGCGATCCGATATCGGCCAAGCGCGCGCTCGACGCAGGGCTGATCGATAGCATGGCTGGCGAGGACAGTCTGGAGGCCGATGCGGTCGCCTTTGCGCGCGAAGTCGCGGCACAGCGCCCCCTACCCCGGGCTTCCCAGAAGATTGCCGTCGCTGATCCCGACGCGATTGCAGAGTTCAAGCGCCAGAATGCCCGGCGCTTCCGCGGTTTCGATGCTCCCGCTGCCAGCATCGCCTGCAACGAGAAAGCGAGCGATGGATCCAGCTACGCACAAGGCGTCGCGTTCGAGCGTCAGGAGTTCCTCAAGCTGATGGCAGGCACGCAATCCGCCGCGCAGCGCCATATCTTCTTTGCCGAGCGTCTGGCCGCCAAGATCGACGGCATTGCGCCCGATATCGCGCTGCGTCCGATTCGGCATGTCGGCGTGATCGGCTCCGGCACGATGGGTGGCGGTATCGCGATGAACTTCCTCTCGGCCGGCTTCCCCGTGACGATCGTCGATATGCAGCAGGAAGCACTCGACCGCGGCGCGGGCGTGATCCGCAAGAATTACGAGATGTCGGCGGCCAGAGGCCGCTTAACAACCGACCAGGTCGAGACGGCGATGGCCGCGCTTACCCCGACGCTAGATTTCGCCGCGCTCGCGGATTGCGACCTCGTGATCGAGGCGGCCTATGAGAATATGGACGTAAAAAAGGAGATTTTCTCGAGGCTCGACACGCTCTGCAAGCCGGGCGCGATCCTCGCCACCAATACGTCTTACCTCGACGTAAACGAGATCGCCGCGGCGACGGCCCGCCCGCATGACGTGGTCGGCCTGCATTTCTTTTCACCGGCTAACGTGATGAAGCTGCTCGAAGTGGTACGCGGCGACAAGACCGCCAACGATGTGCTCGCCACGGCCATGGCGCTCGCCAAAAAGATCAAGAAGGTCGCAGTTGTCGCCAGGGTCGGCGTCGGTTTCATCGGCAACCGCATGCTGCTCCAGCGCCAGACCGAAGCGAGTAAGCTCCTACTCGAGGGCGCAAGTCCGCAGCAGATCGACAAAGTTCACACGGATTTCGGGATGCCAATGGGCCCGTTCCAGATGGCCGACCTCGCCGGCGTCGACATCGGCTGGCACCGCGACCAAAATCGCATTGAAACCATCCGCGAGGCGCTCGCGGCGGACGGTCGCTGGGGACAGAAAACCAAGGCTGGCTACTACGATTACAACGAGCAGCGACAGGCAACGCCGAGTCCGCGTGTGGCCGAGATCATTGGCCAATGGCGCGTAAAAACCGCGACCCCGCAACGCGAGATCACCGATCAGGAGATCGTCGAGCGCACGCTCTACACGATGGTCAACGCAGGCGCCCTAATCCTAGAAGAAGGCAAGGCACAGCGGTCTAGCGACATCGATATTGTCTGGATCTACGGCTACGGCTGGCCCGCCTATCACGGCGGGCCAATGTTCTGGGCTGACACGCTCGGTCATCGGGTGATCAGCGCCGGACTCGAAAAGCACGGCTTCCCGGTGGCTGGAAGTTTGCGGGGACTGTCTGCACCCGATATCCGTCAGGCCAAATCTTACGGTTCTCTTCCCACAAAATTACCACTGTGACTGCCGGCCGCGCGGAAATGATGAGCAACCATCCAGCAAACGACCCCTGTGGCCATTCAATGCCTTGGGGAGCCTTTTGAAAGCAGACACTACAGGGCGGCGTGAAATGATTTTAGCTATCCCTCGTCGTTTGATTGCGGTGGCAGTTCTCGCGATTTGCGTTGGTGGTTGCTCCGAAGAAAAGGGACCCTTCAGGATGATTCAGTTTTGCCTTGCCGACAAACAACAAGTCCCTGTATTCAAGAGCCTTATGGATGAAATAGCATAAGCGGGGCAGATTCCGGCGCAGTCAGGCTTTTGCGAGTCTGAGGAGGTCCGGGAGCGCCGGGACCGAGAGGGCGCCTGCGACATCGAAGCGGTCACCGAGGAACTGGTAAAAGGAGACACCAAGCTTGCTGCGTGTCTTGAGCAGTCCGAGCATGGTGTCGCGGGCAAGTTTGCCATTTTCGCTGACGGCGCCGCCGGAGATCCTGCGCTTGGTGACGACGGTTCGGATGTCGTTTTCCGACCCGTTGGTGTGCAGCGGGATCTCGGGCCGATCGAGGACGCGCAGCAGATCGCCCTTGTGTTTGTGCAGCCGGGCAAGCTGCCGATCGAGCATGATGTAGCCTGTCTTGGCGGTGAAGATCCGGTCGAAGCGGGCCCGCAGCATGCGGGCTCGCTTGGGGTCTGGCGATTGCTGGTACGCCTTGAGATCGGCGTAATACCACCAGATCAGACCGCGTCGGATTTCCACCGCGACGATCCGCCGCATTGGTCGGCTGGAGCTTGTAGACCAACCGTTCCGCGTGAACCCAGCATTGTGCGTGGCGCCCGAGCCTGAACTGGCCAGCCCCATCCGAGACGATCACGGTGTCGCGCAGCAGATCCTGCTCGCACAAGCCGCCCCACAACGCCGCCTCAGTGGCGACGTTGATTGGGTTTGGCGTGATGCCGAGCTTGTCGAAGTCCAGCGCCTCCAGATGGGCGCGCCAAGAGGCTTCGTCGGCAAAACTGCGAGTTGGATGGTTGGTCAGCTGGGTAATCTGCGCCGCCGCCATATCCATCGCATGCATCTTGGCCAGCGCCGCGTCGTTGATGACGTGATCGGCACGTCCTGCCTGCAGCGTTAGTATGAAAGCGCAGCGGGACTTCGACTGCGTGGTCCGGAAGATCGTGAACCGATTGTCGCCGGCTTGCGTCACGAACCTGTTCTTGCGCGCATGGCGCCCCGACGTGTCGTCGACAGTGATCCAGCGCGCAGTGTCGAGGCCGGGGCGGAACACGGCCTCGTCTTCGGCAACCAAGGCCTCCAGTCCCCTGCTGAGCAGGCGCACCACCTGCCGCTTGGAGATCGGCAGGCCCATGTCGTTCACAGCGCGGTCAGCCGATCGCTGGTCATCTGGCCCTGGAAGTGGCCCGCTGCAATGAAGCGGCGTAGTTCAGGACTAAAGCCGCCAAGGATGCCGGACGGCAGAGGCGCCACGATCCGTTCCCCCAATGCCGTCTCCCACCGTTCCCGACGATAGCGCACTACTTCGACCGCGATCCGCAAGTCCTGCATCAGCAAATCTTCATAGTCCCGAAAGCGCGAGCCCGGTGGCACCGCTGTCGCCTTCAATGTAACCTCGGATGTCACCACGACCTTGCCGCGAACCGAGCCGCGCGGGTGCTTGCGCCCCTTTTTGCCCGAAGACTTCGCGGTGGCGCCTTCCATGCCTGACGGCTTGAGGCCGAATTTAGGCCGCGGCGGGAGGCCCTTCAGGCGAGCGATCTCGTCCTTCAAAACGATGATCTCTTTACAAAGAGAACCGTCTGAACCCGCTGGTCTTCGCACCGGGAGAGCGGATACTCCGCCGCTCGGCGTTGCGCTCTTTCCGCGCGAGTTGCCGATGCCGCCTCGATCGTGGGTCGAGCGGGTATTCGACGTAAGCCGTTGGTCCGTCATGCCGGCCGGGGGCCATTTTGTCGCGCTTGAACAGCCGGACTTGCTGGCGGAAGATATCAGGGCCTTCTTTCGTCCGTTCCGTTGAGCATGAATGACACTTGTCGGTCGCCCGAGAGGCTATCGAAAGGGCTTTATCAGACCAAGTGCAGCCGGCGTTGGGAGTCTGATGCAAAGCCACGTCGGCGGTGAGCCGTGCTCCTTGGGGCAGTCTCTCTTAGGATCGAGCCTGTAAGCAGCCGGCGGCTATACGCCAAAACATGAAACTGGTCACAGGTCAGCTTTTAAGGCCGTTGGTATTAGAGCGATTTCCCGAGAGCCGACGTACGCTGAACCACATTTATTGGGGATCCTCCATTTTCAGGGCAGCCCGATCGCTTCCCAAATACGGACAGTCGTATCTTCCGCGCCAACCGACCATGTCAAATCACTTAGCCAAGCTGCGTGACGCGGGCTGATCCGTGCCGAGCCGCGCGGCATCTCGATCATTTACGCCATCAACATGTCCGTCCTGGATTTGGTGATAATGGGCTTCATGGCCGGACTTGGGGTCGGCGAGAAAGGGGAATAGAGATGCGCTACCGTCCCTATATCTTCGCCTCGATCGACCCGCCGTCAGATTCGAAAATAGGGATTGGCGGTATCGTTAAGCGGCTCGCAGCCGGTGGCGGTGACCAGCCAGAGGTCTTCCAGATGGACCGAGCCCCCCATGTCGGTCTGCAACATCGGACAATCCATGCTCAGCACCATGTTCTCCTCGATGACGGGATCGTCCTTGACGAACAGCGGCCCGTCGTCCTTGAACGCCTCGTCGGTGTGTAACAGCCCGACGCTGTGCGGGGACGATGGCGTGGCGATGTCATACCCGGCTTTGGCGATCGCTTGTTGGCCGATCCGCATGATGTCGGAAAAGCGCAAGCCAGGGGTCAAGGCCCTGGACACGGTCTCGTTGCACAGAATCGCGGCATCGACTGCGCGTAGCAGAGCCGGATCGGGCGTGCCGACGATGATCGTGCGGCCGTAATCGCCATGATAGCCGGCGTAGCTGGCGACCGCGTCGATCGAGAAGGCACGGCCTTCGGTGATCACGCCGTTCCGCTGGCGATAGGCCGAGTGATCGGTCGACATGAACACGGGCCGCCCGCCGCGCCGCCCGGTCTCGGCGAAGAAGGCGTTCTGCAGGTCGACGTAGCTGTCGCCCGGCGCGGCAGACCGGATCGCGACGACCGCCGCTTCGCAATTCTGCTGTGCGGCGAATCGCATCAGCGCGACTTCGTGCACCGACTTGATCATGCGGATACGACGCAGCAGCGGCGTGGCGGAGCGATGCGGTCCGCCCGTCCCGAGCACGGCGTCGGCGACGTCGCCATCGGTCGCGACAGTGCCACCAAGCGTGGCAAGTACCGCCCGCACCGCGCGCGTCGCACTCGCAAACGCCGGATACGATTCGAGATGTGCAGTCGTGGTCGCGCGCGTCGCGCGCTCGAACGGATCCATCAAACCGCCCTGCGCCGAGCGGAAGAAGATCGGCGGCATCGCGTTCTCGCCGTCCTGATCGAGCGCGGTATAGAGCAGGATATGGAGCGGGCTATCGGCTGATACGTCGTCGAGATCGAAAAAGTAGTGCAGGAATTGCGCGGTGATCAGCGTCACCGGTTTGGTCCGGTCGGCCGGCACCACTGCTAGCGACGAGCCGAGGTGGCCCATCACCAGCGTCTGCGGCCAGAAGCCCGTCGCCTGATAGACGTTGATTGGATCGGCCAATACCAGCGCCGACACGCCAAACGTCGTCATCACCGTTTCGGCGCGGTCGCGGTTGATCAGGGGGGTGGGCAGGCTCATCGGGTGTTCCTTTCAATCGAGGCGTATCGTGTGTGAAATGCATCGCATCGCTGGGTTGCGGACCCGAGAGCCGACACGCTCCTGTCGATGCGGATCTCGCAGCTTATGCGCCACGTCTTGCTCCCATTGTGCCGACCGCCGTGAGTAACCGGGTCGGCATGCCTTAATGCCGCGATCGCGATCCCGTGGTCAGTACCGATTCCGGCATGAGGCACGCCGCCCTGCGCATGACCGAAGCGAAAGCCGCGCTGGAGAAGCGGATCGCGGCTCATACGAAACACGTATGTGGCAAGTCGCAGTTGGGAGCTTACCGATGCCGCAGGTTGCGGGAATACTCGGGAGCAACGGCCCCTTTCCGGAGGGGTCGGACGCCCTGAAACATAGCATCCCTCGCGGGAGACAATATGCGCCGACGCTCTTTCCTTGGCGGGCTCGCAATCGCCCCGTTAGCGGGTGGAATCCCCATATCTACTGCCCTCGAAGCCGCGAGCGGCGGCGCGGTGCCGGCGAGTTGGCGCGGCGCGACCGTGCTGCGCGGCGGCAAGGGCTATGCAGCCTGCCCGCTCGGACAGATGCATTATCGCCAAGTCGACGGGCATGTCGGCGTTCCGGTGCTGCTGCTCCACCAGACCCCGCTCAGCATGGCCGAATATGCCGAGATCCAGCCAGCGCTCGCCCGGCTCGGTCGCGCGTCAGTCGCCGTCGACAACCCCAGCTATGGCATGTCGGATCCGGCCGGCGCTGGCACCGACATGGGGCAGCTCGCGGACAACCTCGTCGCCTTGCTCGATCACCTCGGCATCAAGAAGGCGATCCTCGCTGGACATCATACTGGCGCGTCGATCGCGATCGCCTTCGCGGCGCGCCATCCCGATCGCACCGCCGCCCTGATCAGCCACGGCACGCCATTTTACACCGCAGCCGAACGGGCCGAACGGCTCGCGCGCCCCGCCTTCCACCCAGCACTCAAAGCCGATGGCAGCCACCTCGTCACCACGTTTCGCGAAGTTCTCGCGCAGCTCGGCGGCTCTGTGGAAAGCGTGGCCCCGGCGACATGGTCGACCGTCGATCAGTTCCTGGCCGATCCCGCCAGTCCGGTCTACCACGCCGTATTCACCTATGACATGGCGCGCGATCTCGCTCGCCTTCGCGCACCCACGCTGATCCTGTCGAGCGTCGGCGACGTGCTGTATGACAATGACGCGCGCGTCGCCGCATTGCGCCCAGATTTCACCGTTCACGAGCTGCCTGCCGGGCACTCGTTATCTTTGTTGGATCATGCCGACCGATGGGCCGGCGTGGTGCACACGTTCGCAGGACCTGCCGCAGTCTAACGCAAAATGCGGGACGGCGGTTCTATTTTCACGACTTAAGGGGTTAATCGGCATGCATAGGAAATACTTGCTCGTTGTATCGAGTCTGGCGCTCAGCGTTGCAAACGCCGCACATGCCCAATCAACCCCACCGGTCAGAGCGGCCCCAGCGGCAGACGCGGCGGCGACCGTTTCCGAGCCCGATCTGGCCGCGGTCGGCGATATCGTCGTAACCGGACGCAAGCGCGACGAGCGGCTGCTGCAAGTCCCCGTGTCGATTACCGCCTTCACCGAGGCCAAGATCGCGGACCTCAACCTGGTCAGCATCGCGGACATCGGCAAGATCACGCCGGGCTTCAAGTTCGAGCAGCAGGCATTCAACAACGGCTATCGCTTCCTGTCGCAGACGCGCTTCCGCGGCATGGTTGCGTCGAGCCCGCGTCCGAACACGCAGATCGGCGCGGTATTCGTCGACGGCGCATTTGTCGCGGTCGGTGCCGGTTCGCTCAACACCGATGACGTCGAGCGCGTCGAAGTGATCAAGGGTCCGCAAAGTGCCTATTTCGGGCGCAATACCTTCGGCGGTGCGGTCAATTTCATAACCCGCGCGCCGGGCGACGAACTGCGCGTCACCGGAAAGGCGGAAGTGAAGACCTACGGCGGCTATGACGTCGGCGGCAGCATCGAAGGCGCGCTGATCCCCGGCGTGCTCAACGGACGCATAGTGGTCGATTCCTTCCGCAACGGCGGCCAATACAATTCAGGCGACGGCAACAAGATCGGCGAGCAGGACACCAAGTCTATCTCGGCCTCGTTCCTGTTCACGCCGACCGCCGACCTCAAGATCCGGGCGCGCGTCTCATATCAGCGCGACGACGATTACGGCAATCTAATCGAAAATTACAGCCTCAACACCGCCAATTGCACGGTTGGCGCCCGCCCATTCTTCTGCGGCGCGATCCCGCATAGCGGCTCGACCTACACCAACTATCTCGGCCAGACCGTTTCGGTCGGCAAGAGCCTGGCCTATCAGGACTCCAGCCTGATCGCGCCCGCGCTCGTGGCGTCGGGTCGGCCCAATGCGCTGATAGACCTGATCCATAACACCAATGGCGCGCTCAACGACGTATCGTTCCTCAACAAGGTGCCTTCGATCGATCATTTCGGCTCAACCGACCGAATCCTGCGCGCCAATCTGGGCGCGGACTACGACCTGGGCGGCGGCTATGCCTTCTCGACCTCGGTCGGCTATGGCCAGGATCGCGGCGCGGCGCTGCGCGACGACGACAGCGTACTCGGCTATGCAACCGCGCGGCCGAATTGCGCGACGACGCTGGCGGCGGCCGCCTATCAGGCGTGCATCCTCAACAATACCAACTTCGTCTACGTGCCCTTCATCGAATCGGACCTGACCACCGAAGCCCGCATCAGTTCGCCGCGCGACAAGCGCGTGCGCGTGATGCTCGGCGTTAGCTATTTCAAACAGTGGATCGACGGCAATCTGAGCGCGGCCGGCAAGACGCTGGTGGCGGGCACCGGCACGATCACCTCGTTCGTCAACAATGACCGCGATCGCTCCTATGCCGCCGCGGTGTTCGGATCGATCAGCTTCGACATCCTAAAGACACTGACGCTGGACCTGGAGGGGCGCTACCAGAAAGACGCGCTGCGCCAGTTCACCCAATCGGGTTCCTATGCCGCTGGTACGATCGCCTACACACCGGTCAGCGCCGACTTCAACAAATTCCTGCCGCGCGCGATCCTGACCTGGAAGCCGACGAGCAGCACGACCCTCTACGGCAGCTACTCGGTCGGCGCGCTGGCCGGCGTGTCGAACGTCAGCTTCAACAACGAGGTCGCGCAGATCGCACGTAACGTCAACAACCCGATCGGCTCGACTGATCCGGCGGTGATCAGCAAGTATCTCGCCGGCCTGCTCGGGTATACCGGCACCGTGCCGACGATCGTCCCGGCCGAGGAGATCCGCCAGGTCGAACTCGGCTGGAAGCAGTCGTTCTGGGACGGCCGGGGCGCACTGACGCTGGCGGGCTACCATATCGACTGGTCGAACATGAAGACCGCGGCGGCGGTCACTGCCCCGTCCGATCTGGACGGCAACGGCGTGCTCGATCCGATCGGCGCGACGCTGCCGGGCAAATCGCGCATCTGGGGCGCCGAGTTCCAGCTCGACCTGCGGCCGGTCAGAGGTCTCGCACTGACGCTGCAGGGGGAAAAGGTCAGCCAGAAGTTCACGCAATATACGATCTACGGTGTCGCCGCGCAGATCGTCAGCCCCAACGCCCAGGTCTCGGGCGTTGGTACGACCTTGCCGCAATATCCAACCTCCACGCTGTTCGGTTCGGCGCGCTACACCGCGCCGATCAGCCAGCAGGTCAGCGTCTATGGCCAGATCGAAAGCACGCTGACCGGACGGCAATATCTCGACGAGGGCAACCAAGCGTGGATCGATCCCTATGACACGGTCAATCTGCGGCTCGGCGTGAGCACCAAGGCGTATCGCTTCGAAGCCTATGTCACCAATCTGTTCGACTATAGCGGACCGATCGGTGGCCGCCGCAATACGCTCGGCGACGGCTTTATCGGCGTGACGATCTATCCGGCGCAGCTGCGGACGTTCGGCCTGCGCGGGTCCTTCGCCTTCTGACCCTTCCGCCGATCGCCAAGGCCGGGACCCGGCCGAGGCGATCGGCGACGCCGGCGCCGGACCGCGGCGGCGCACTGCACCCAGCTATGAAGAGGATCCGAGAATCTTGATCGCCCCATTCCACAACCAGGTCGCGCTCGTCACCGGCGCCTCGGGCGGCATCGGTAGCGAGACCGCGATCCGGCTTGCAGCCGGCGGTGCCAAAGTGGCGCTGCAATACCATTCAAACCCGGTCGGCGCCGAAACGGCACTCGCCAAGATCACCGCCGCCGGCGGCAGCGCGATCACCGTGCAGGGCGACGCCGGCAACGCCGCGGATGCCGCGCGGGTCGTCGCCGCCACGGTTGCCGCATTCGGCACGCTTACCATCCTGATCAACGGCGCGGGCATCTCGACCCCCCTTTCGGTCGGGGAGATGACGTCGGAAGCGATCGACCGCGAATTCGCCGCGAATGTCCGCAGCGTCATCCTGATGACGCAGGCCGCCGCACCGCACCTGGCTAAAAATGCAGCCAACGGGGGGCGGGTCGTCAATGTCAGCTCGAACCTCGCCTTCGGCCCGATGCCCGGCCTGACACTCTACAGCGCAGCCAAGGCCGCGGTCGCGTCGCTCACCCAAGGCTTCGCGCGCGAACTGGGCAGCCGGGGCATCGCGGTCAACGCTGTCGCACCCGGCGCGACCATCACGCCGATGACCGAGTGGCTCGACCAATCGGTGATGGACGGCATCGCCGCCAGCACGCCGCTCGGTCGCGTGGCACAGCCCGACGACATCGCCGACGCCATCCTATTTCTCGCTTCCCCTGGCAGCCGCTGGGTGAACGGGCGCACGATGATCGTCGACGGCGGCCTGATCTAACCAATTTCAACAGGAGACTGACGTGACTGACGCCAAGGCCCCCCAATCGATCTGGCCGGATATTCCGGAGCCCTTGATGCCGTACAGCCCCGCGGTGAAAGCAGCGGACTGGATCTTCGTCTCGGGCCAGCTTGCAAGCGACTTCAAGACTGGCATCGCCCCTGAAGCCCGCGCCGCCAACCCCAATCTGGTCGACGAATTGGCGCTGCAGTCGCGTTATGTGATGGAGACGCTCAAGCGCACGATCGCCGCGGGCGGCGCGGACATTGCCAAGGACGTGGTGCGGATCTGGCAGTGGTTCCCGTGGGACACGCCGACTTATGAGCAGTTTGAGAAGGGGGATTGTTGGCCAGGTCTCTCGATCACGCCCTATCTTGACGTGCGCAATGACTATATTTTCGAGCCGCGACCGGCTTCGACCGCGGTGAGCATTCGAGCGCTGCCGGTACGCAAGGCGCGGATCGAGGTCGACATGATCGCGATCGCCGATGGCGGCGCCTCGATCGGTATCGACGCTCCGGCGGGCGTACCGATGCCGCTCGCCGGTTATTCGCCGGCGCTGCGCCGCGGCGACTGGATTTTCCTGGCCGGCGAAGTGCCGACCGACTGGATTGGCGACTATGGCGAGGCGCGCGCGATGGGCGAGCCCTCGGCGCTCGCTAAGGCAGCGCGGGTCAACCCCTATGTCTGGTACGGATCATCGATCGAAGCGCAGACCGACTATACGCTCTCCAAGCTGGCGGCGATCGCCGAGGCGGCGGGTTCGTCGCTCGCGCGGGCGGTAAAGGCCGATGTCTATATCGGCCATCCGAGCGACTATGCCGGCATGGACCGGGTGTGGAAGCGCTGGTTCCCGAACAACCCGCCCGCGCGCTGCGTAATCCCCTATATGGGGCTCGGCACGATGGGCAGCCGAATCGAAATCGCGTTCACGCTGCTCGCCGACGACAGCAAGCTGACCATCCAGCGGATCGAAACCTCCGACGCGCCCGAGCCGTCGAGCCACGAGCCGCAGGCGGTGAAGGTCGGCAACTTCCTCTTCCTCAGCCAGCAGATGGCGTGCGACAGCCGCGGCGCGCTGGCCGAAGGGATGCTGCGCCACCCCGAATTTCCCTGGTACGGCCTGCCGGGCAAGAACCAGATGCGCTACATGCTCAAGAACGTGGCGGCGATCTGCGAAGCGGGTGGCACACAGCTTGAGAACGTCGTGCGCCGTGCCTGCTTCCATGACGAAGGCGACCATTTTGCGGATTCGATTGACGAATGGGCGGCGCATTTCCCGGGTGTGAAGCCGGCGTCCACGACGATGAAGATCGGTGGCCCGCTGGTGGTGCCGGGCGCCAACGCGCTGCTCGACCTTATCGCATACGTGCCGGATTGAAGCTGGGCACATGTATCCCGAGCCGTTTGTTTCGAGCGGAGCGAGGCGTGTCTGAAGGAAAGTTACTCTGAGAATGCTCGTCGCCGACACGCTGATTCGCAACGCTTATGTCGTCACGGTCGACCCTAAACGGCGCGTGCTTACCGACGGGTGGCTGGCGTTCAAGAACGGCCAAATCGTCGGCCTCGGGCCGATGGCTGAGTGCGACGTCTCGGCAAAGCAGACGATCGACGCGCGGGGTCGGTTGGTGATGCCGGGCATGGCGAACGCGCACAACCATCTCGTCCAGATTGCCTTTCGCGGGTATAATGACGATCGCTGGCCAGTGCTCGACATCCCCGGAGCGGTGCGTGCGCTGATGGTGCAATTGTTCACCGTTGCCGACCGACTGGATGCCGAGCGAACGCACGCGCTGGTTCGGCTGCACGCTCTGGAGATGCTCAAGGCTGGCTATACCGCCACCCACGACGAGCATTTCACCAACGTCCGTGCCGACAGCGCTGACGGATCGTGGGCGGCGATCGAAGAGTCCGGGATGCGCGGCTATCTGACGCGCTGCATCGTTAACAGCGCGTTCGTGCCCTCGCGCGGGCACGAGACGGTCGAGGCCGGTTTGGCGGAGGTCGAGCGCCTCCGCACCCGCTTTGCGTCAGACCGGATCGCGGTGGCGACCGGCTTCCTCAACTTCAATTTCCTCGCCGACCCCCAGGACATGTGTCGCATTCGGCAGGGCGCCGATACGCTCGGCGTGCGTTTCGGGATCGACATGACGGACAACAGCCGTGGCGCGGCGCTCGCCAAGCGCGGGTTTGAGGGCGGGCAGGTCGACTATTATCGCCACTGGGGCCTGCTCGAAGGCGGTCCGATCTATGCCGGTAAGGCGGTCAACATCCGCGCGCACGAGTTCGACCTGCTGGCCGAATATGATTGCCGTGTGTCGTTGGTACCGATGCTACGCTTCTTCGACGCGCAGGGTATAGCGGTGCACGAATTTCTCGCGCGTGGGATACTGCCGGGGTTAGGCACCGACGCGCCTTTGGTCAGCGATTGCCAGAACCCGTTCGAGGTCATGCGCCAGACGATCCTCGCCCAAAATTTGGCGGTCAAGGCGGCCGGCGGCGGCAAGCCTGCGGCCGAGCTTTGGGCCAACGCCGAACGGGGAATCGAGATGGCGACTCTGGGCGGCGCACGCACCCTGTTCATGGACGATGTCGCCGGATCGCTCGAGATCGGCAAAGCGGCGGATTGCGTGATTGTCGATACCGGTCGCGCCGAGCTTCAGCCGAATTATCACGGCGCCCGTACGCTCGGCGCGCTCGTCTGGGGCGGACAGACGAACGCTGTCGACACAGTCTTCGTGGCTGGCGAGAAACTGATCGAGGGCGGTCGCTCGACCCGCTGGGATGAAGAGCAGGTGGTGCGTGAGGCGGCCAGCGTGCTGGCGGCTGTGATGCACGAAACCGATCTGCCGACGATGTTACCACCGCGTCGGGCCGGCGCAACCTATCGAGGATGGACCTATGTTTGAACGCGCGCGACGCTGCCTGCTCGCGATGCTTGTCCCCGTGCTGATGGCCGCCGCGCCGGCACCGGTGATGGTGCTCGATCCTGTCGTGCTGCCGGCTGCGGACGGGCAGCGCGAGTTGCTGGTCCGCGTGACCGCGCCGATGGTGCCGCACGGACGGCTGCCGGTGATCCTCTTTTCGCACGGTGCCGGCCTGTCGCGCGCGCAATATGCGCCATTGGTCGAATATTGGGCGCGGGAAGGGTTCGTCGTGCTTCAGCCCGATCATGAGGACGGGGTGGTCGATGGCTTTCCACCGGCGGTACCACCGTCGGACGAGCTATGGCGAACCCGTATTCTCGATCTTAAGCGGCTCGCTCACGGGTTGTCCGCGATAGAGACAGCGGCGCCGGCATTGCATGGGCATCTCGACGCGGGCCGGTTGCTCGCCGTCGGGCACAGCTTTGGCGGGCATACGGTGGCCGCACTGATGGGCGCGAAGGTGTGGAATGCGCGGCTCGGGCGCTTCGAGTCGTTCGCCGAGCCCAGTATAAAAGGGGCGCTGCTACTATCCCCGCCGGGTGCAGGTGGTGCGAGTGGCGCGAATCTGAGTGAGGGATTTCGCGCCCGCGGCGGCTTTCTCACGGTCGACTGGTCGGCGTTGCGCGGACCGATCGTGACGATCGTCGGTAGTGCAGACGATAATAAGGCGATGTCGCCTAAGGCGCCCGAGTGGCACGCGGACCTCTACCGTGGCAGCATCGCCCCTGACCAATGCCTGATCACGCTTACCGGCGCGCGCCACTATCTGGGCGGTATCGTCGATCCGCGCCGCAGCGGCGTAGAGGATGCCGATCCGGCCCGGCTTGCGGCGGTGCGCAACATTAGCCTCGCTTTGTTCCGCTCGGCGCTCGCGGGGACGCCGCTGATCGAAGGATCGTTCGCGCCGCTTGGTACGCCCGGCGTGGTCGAGTGCCGATGAAGACGGCGGTCGTCACCGGCAGCACCCGTGGCATCGGCCGGGCGGTGGCAGAGGCGTTGCTCGCGCGCGACATCAACGTGGTGATTTCGTCGCCCGACCGGCTCGAAGCCGAGCGCGTGGCAGCGACCCTGCCGCAGGTAAAGGCGCGGGCGATCGGGGTCGGCTGTGATGTGACCGTGGTCGCCGAGGTCGAAGCGCTTGGTGATCGGGCGCTCGATGCGTTCGGCGGGTTCGAGCTGTGGATCAATAACGCTGGGCTGGCGCTCACCGGGCCAGCGCTCACAGAGCTGCCCGAGGCCGAGTTCCGGCGGATGCTCGATATTAACTTGGTCGGCACGATGCTTGGCTGCCAAGTCGCGATTGGTAGCTATCGCGCGCGCGGGACGGCCGGTGCGGTCTACAATATGCTCGGGGCCGGGGCGGACGGCCGGCCGGTGCCGCACATGATCGGCTATGCGACCAGCAAGGCGGCGGTCACGTTTCTCACACGCGCGCTGGCCGAGGAAATGGCTGGCACCAATATAAGGATCGGCGGGCTGAGCCCAGGACTCGTGATAACCGAAGGCTTTTTGCGTGAGCACGCGAAGGTTACCTCGGCGGCGCGTCCGGGCCGAGAAGCGGTGGTGAATTTGATTGGCGACCATCCCGAGACGATCGGTCGCTGGGCGGCCCAGATCCTCGACACCAACATGGAGAATGGGCGCATTTTTAATTGGCTGAGCGCGGAAAAGATTCGTCGGCGCCGTCTTGGCCGCGCACGCGATATATTGACGCGCTATGCCTAATAAGGTGTGCGGACTTTTAGGAGATTCCCTTTTTTTCGCGTGAACCGGATTCAAGACTGGCGAAGGGAGTACCATCTGGGATCGACAGGGATTAAGCGATGATCAGTGGGAACGGGTTTGGTCTGTGCCGCCTGGTAAAGTCAGGAGTCGCAGCCGATCGGCAGCAGATAATCGGAGGTTTCTCGAAGCGGTCTTGTGGATCGCAGGGAGAGGACCGCCATGGCGAGACGTGCCGGCGAGCTTCGGCAACTAGAACCCCAATTTCCGTCGCTTTCGAAGATGGGCGTTAAAGGATTCTTCGACCTTCTGTTCGAACGATTATCGGGCGACCGTGATTGAATTGCTATAATCGACGGCACCACCGTCCGGGTCCACCAGCAGGGCGCCGGCGCAAGGGGGAAGCTCATCGTCAGGCGATCGGACAGCCCCGTGGCGGTCTAACCACGAAGATCGTGGCGTTGAGAATGTGGCCCGTTTCATTCTACTTCCGTGTCAAAGCCATGCCCTAGTCGGAGTGAGGCCCCTGATCTAGCACGTTGAATTCGATATGTTTCTTGGTGACAAGGGGTTCGATGCTGACCGGTGGCGTGCTGAGTTAAACGAAAGAGGCGCGGTAGCGTGGATCCCTCCCAAATCGAACCGAAAGCAAAAGATCGATTGCGACTTCCACGCCTATCGCTGGAGGCGCTTTGCCGAGACTTCTTCTACAGCCCCAAAACATTTCGCGGATCGCCACCGATACGAAAAAACCGACCATATCTATCGAGGCATGATCACCTCGCAGCCTGAAGATCATCATACGTTAAATGTTCATTCGCCTTAGACCATATTGTATCATTACCGTACTACTGCGTCTCGCGATAATATAATATTTACACTGTGCTCTAACAAAAAAAGTTTATTTATCGATTCAAAAGAAATTTATATATGATCTTTTTTTTAAAATACGATATTTATAGATGCCCTTTTTCTGAAGAAAATACGCCAGATAGGGATGCCGTGATCGTAGGGCACATTTCACCAATTAGATTTCCGTTAGGAAATAGAAAGAAACGCTTTTCATTGCGACCGTTCATGGAAGAAAATCGAATCGCATGAATATGGTTTTCGATTCCGTGTTCATATACGACGACCCACGTCTTTTTATTTTGCACCGCCCCGACAAATCGCCTTACGGGCAAGTTGGGCTCACGGATCATATCATGTCGCTGAAACTTAGCATTTCTGGGCGCCATATCTGGGATTAAATTTTTTAAATCGGCTTGGATGGAAGCGGGCAAGCTTTCCGAATCCAAAGTGACTTTGGAGTCGGCAGGTAAATGGCAGTCGGCGATCGAAGGCGAACGGTCAATATTACCTTGAACGATTACCAATAAGTTTAAAATAATTTTACTAAACATGCTATACATGCCTTGGCAACTGTGTTACGGAGTAATAGTGCGCATTGTGATTCAGAGGTCAGGTGCACGCGGGTCGATCACTGGCATTCGCATTGTCGGTGTCGTTTACATTCGTACGGCCTAAGCCTGTATGATTGTCACGATGAGTTTCGTAGTCCGTTCCGAAGCTCTGATTCATCTGTTTTGCGATTTCATTCGTAACAGCTATAACCTCGACCTCTGTCAAATTCGGGTTGGCCCAATGTACCAACTCATGTGCCAGTGACATCGTAGGACTTTCTGTGTATGCCGAACCATCATAGTTTTGTCCGTAGGTCGCACTAAAAGCATCCCATGATAATATATGAGTATTTGTACTGTAGCCGTCGCGATCTGACGTGGTATCTTCCCGAATCAGATTAATGGTGAGGCTGCTTTCTCTAGCTGCATCAACGATAGCCCTAGCCGCGGCAGATCCAGTGCTTAAATTATACAATGCTTCGCTTAGTTCGCCCTGAGACGTATTACACCCACCTCCGACGTTGAATGCTCCTTGCGCTTGGGGAGAGGGGTCGCTTGGCAAGTCAATCGTAACCGGGCTGGCAAATCCGGGAACAGGAGCAGACGTTATCCGCGTACCGATGACAATGATATCGGGCTGCTCCGGATCTGGAGCCGGCGGGCTGTCGGTGTCCTCACCGTCGCCACCGGCTATAGCATCCAACTCATCAAGCATAAGGAGCCGAACGCCTTTGAAATCACCGCTGAAATGACGCATATCAGAAATATATCCTTTGATGGGCCAATAATGCGCCTTCACCTAGCATTGTAAACACCCCTAATCAGGTATGTTTCATTTTTCGCCCGCCAGTCAAATTGCAGTGGAGGGGGATTTTGTGATGATAAACTTTGGAATGAATCGCGAAGCATTTAGGGATAAATTTTTAGAGGGTTGTCCATTATTAAAACGAGGTTGCTTTGATCCGAGCCGCTTCGGGTGGTCGCTGATTGACAGGGCGTTAAACGTACAAGATCTATCCCGAGAATCATTGAAGGTAATGCACGGTGGCCGCCTCGATCCGTCCAATTATATTGAGGAATATAGTGACGTTGGGCTGCGACGCCGTCGAATTTTGAAAGATCGCCTCTATCGTCTCGTTGACGAGGGAGCTACCTTGGTACTGAACCGGATCGAACTCGTGTCCTTACCGGTCCGCGACATCTGCATGGAAATTGGCCGATTCATTGGCGCTCAGGCAACGGCAAACGCCTATGCGTCGCTTGGCAAGGAACCGGCGACGAGCGTGCATTGGGACACGCACGACGTTTTCGTTGTTCAGCTTGGTGGCCGCAAACGTTGGCGTCTGTAAGAACCGACCCATCTGCTGCCTATTAGCAGCCAGGAGAGCCACGACCATAAGGGCGAAGTACCAGAAGAGCCGATACTCGATGAGGTATTGGAAGCGGGGGATACCCTTTATGTCCCGAGAGGCTGGTGGCACCGCGTGGAGCCCGTCGAAGGGAGCCATACGCTGCATCTCGCCGTTGGAATTCACACACCTTTAGTCCTCGATTATCTGATCTGGGCATGCGCGTCGGTGCTGCCAAATTTCTTGGAAATACGGCATTCCTTGCTGCGCTGGCCAGGTGAACAAGCCAGGTTGATGAAGCTATGGCCGTTCTAACTTCCACGATGCGCGACCCGCAAACGATTGAAGCATTTTATGATCGATCAGAGCAGCGTGAATCTGCTGATAGTAATGTAATCCGGATCAATGGAGGCATCACGAGTTCGTCAGGAATTCATCATGCAATAGTCAGCATACTGGCAAGCGTCAGTGAATTATCAATGCAGGATTTGATAGATAAAATTCCAGAAATATCCGTAGGCGATCTCAATGCCGCCCTTAGAGATTTGGCACGCGCCGATTTGATCGCCTTGTTGAGCCCGTTCCAGCCCCATCGCCTGCTCGAAAACGCGGCTTAAATGGCAAAGCTTGACGACTTAGCTGGTCGCCCGTGAATAACTCGATGTCGGCAAAAGGGGCGGTTTCGGGGTCTCGTTGCGCGAGGATGCTCCGATAATATTTCAGGGTGTGGCGAACCCACTTCCTTGGCGTGGTCGGTGTGGCGGGCCATTTCTGCCGCTATCGAGGTCCAAGAACGGTCGAAGCTTGGTCGCAGGGCTCAACATCCCCAGCGCCGAAGACCATTTGACGAGCATGCTCGGTGCGCCGTATTTTGAGCCGGCGCTGAAGCGTTCTGGTTAGCGAGGCAGGGTATTCGTCAGAATGTTCGGACTGGAGACCCTCCAGAAACTCCGATGCAGTTTGCCACGGGTCGGATGCCAAGGACTCCTGTACCGGCTGCGATGCCGAGATTGGCGCGGACTCGTATCGGATCGACGAAGCTGCTCGCGGCGGTGTCGCGCCGGCCCTCACGGATCGTGAGTTGGGTTCAAATCGTGCCGCCGCGCGGGCTGCGTTCCAGTCCGGGTTGAGCGCATGTCCGGCCGGGCCGCCCGCCTCGACCAGTACGGCTGACAGCGGGTTACGGTCGAGGAGTGGGCGATCTCGAGCATCTGCGAGGGACCGTCGCCGCCGCGACAGGCGTCGGCGCCCGTCGCGGCGGTTCGAGCCTGCGAAAGTGGGGCCGCAGGCCGTCGGCGCCCCAGCGGGATCGCGGGTGGCGTCGGTCCATTGATCGTAGACGTGCATCGGGTCCCGCCGGACGCCGAGCGCGTTGATCAGCGTCGATTCGCCAAGCCCTTTGCCGCGAGGCTGCCGCCGAGCAGCCCTGGCTGCGGGACCGAGGCATAGTTCCAATCGTAAACACCGCCGGCGAGACCCGGCCAGCCGGGCGGCGCGTCGACCGCTGGATCGCGTACCTCGCTTCCGGCTTCGATCATCAGCACCGTGGCGTCCGCATCCTCGCTGAGCCGGCACGCAAGCACGCAGCCAGCCGATCCGCCGCCGACGATGACATAGTCCCATGACCGCGCCAGCAGCGCTTAGACGGCAACCGGCACGCCGCCGATGCTGGCAGGCATATCTTTTTCTTCGACTGTCCGTCATCCCCGCTTTCGCGAGGATGACGGAATAGGGCCTTAGAAGTTCACTCGGCCGCGCAGGCCGACCTGGCGTTTGTCGGCGGCAAAGGTCGAGACCGACAAGCCGCCCGAGGGCAACGCGCCCGCATCGCCCGAGGACTGCGCCGACTGGATGCTCTCATTGTCGAACAGGTTGGTGACATAGGCGATCAGCGAATATTTCGCAGTCTCGATCCCCACCCGCAGGTCGACGTTCGCGTAAGGCGCGTACCAATAAGCGTTGGTGTTGTCCTGGTAGCGCCGGCTGCGATACTGGACGTCGGTCTCGATCAGCATCTTCACATGGTCGTTGATCGGATGGTGGTAGTTAAGGCTGGCCACCGCTGAGTTGCGCGCAGATCCCTCGAGCCGATTGCCGTTCAGGTTGACATAGCAGCCCTTCAGATTGCCCACCGTCTTGATCGTGCACCCGCCGGCGAGCGCGATCGTGATCGGGCTGGTCGTGGGCAGATCGTAATTGGTATAGCGGGCGTTCAGATAGGTATAGCCGATGTTGAAGGTCAGGCCCGGCGCAAGCAGCGCGTTGATCTCCACCTCGGCACCGTCGATGCGGGCGCCGCCGACGTTCTGGATCAGGCTGACGTTGCCTTGCGGATTGACGCTGAACGGAACCGGAACCAGCGTCGATTCCTGCTTATCCTTGTAATCCATCCGGAAGATCGAGGCGTTGAACTGCAGGCGCCGGTCGAGCAGCGTCGACTTGAAGCCGATTTCATAGTTGTTCAATTTCTCTGTGCCGAACGCCGCGTCTTGCGGATTGAGCGTCTGCACCTGCGACAGGCCGGCCGGTTTGATGCCGCGGGCGGCAGAGGCATAGACCAGCAGGTTCTGGGTCGGCTTGTAGTTGAGCGACGCGCGCGGCGCGAAATATTTGGTCGAGGTGCCCGAGCTGTAAGCCGCGCCGGTGGTGGTGAAGCCGTAGACGCCGTTCACGGCGGTGGTCGAAATGGCGATGCTCTTGGCGAACAGATAGTCGTAATCTTCCCGCGCGTAGCGGCCTTCACCCGACAGTGTGAGCTTGTCGGTCAGATCGACTTCCGCCTGTGCATAGACTGAGAAATGCTTGGTCGTGCGGCCCTGGTCCTGAGCCGGGCCGCGGCCGCCGAGCAGCACCAGATCGGCGAAGACATTAACCGGCTTGCCGTTCGCTGAGAAGCCGGCATTGGAGATGCTGCCGAGCTGCTGCTTGACGTCCTCGTACCAATAGAGGCCGCCCAGGTTCCAACGGAAGCCGTGGCTGGTTTGGTCGCCGACGCGGATTTCCTGGCTGAATTGCTGGGTCTGCGTGGCAGCGTCGAAGATGAACAGACCGCTGGCGTTGCCAGGGACTTCCGCGGTCACCGTCTGGCCGGCCATCGTCACGGCGCCCAAGGGCGCCGCGTAGAAGTCAGCGTCCTGGCGTTGCGTGCCGGTATAGTGAGTATAGCCGGTCCAGGTCGCCAGCGTGATATTGCCGGTCAGGCCGATCTCGCTGCGCAGGCTGCCGATGAAGGTCTTGCTGTGCGTGCCGGCAAAGTCCTTGCCGGTCGCGGGGTCGGTCGAGAGCCGGACTACCCCGGTGCCCGTGGTGAGTTCGCCGCGCTTGGCGACATAGGCAGTGCTGCCGATCGTCGTCTGTGTAGCGCCGATGATGCCGACCTGCTGACCGGCGACGCTGGTTGGGAGCGGGAGGGACTCGCGCAGCCCGTCGGCGCCGCCGATGTAATATTGCGCACGTGGCTCGTAGGTGTCGTCCGAATAGCTGCCGCGCGCGATAATCTTAATGTTGTCGCGCGGTTGGTACTTCACGGCGACCGCACCGCCGGCCGAACGCGAGCCGCCGATCGTCTTGCCGGTCTGCGCGTTTTTGTAGAAGCCATCGAAGTACGAATAGGCGCCGTTGACGCGCACCGCGAGATCGTCGTTCAACGGGACGTTGACCGCGCCGCGCCCTTGATACTTGCCATAAGTGCCGATGTCGCCGCTGACATAGCCTTCCATCTTCTGGGTCGAGGGCTCGACGGTAATGTAGTTGATCGCCCCGCCGAACGCGACGCGGCCGTAGAGGGCCGACTGCGGGCCCTTCACCACTTCAATGCGCTGGAGGTCGACCAGTTGGAGGTTGGCGAGGTTGCCGCCGCCCGCGGTGCCGATCGATTCGGTCGAGATGTCGATGCCATCGAGCAGCACGCCGACGGGAGGGCGACCGCGCGTCGCTGGAAGCCCGCGGATATTAGGTCGGCTGTCCTGCTGGACGAAGCCCTTGTCGAAGAAGATGCCCGGGGTCAGCTTGATCACGTCTTCGAAGTTGCGGATGCCCTTGTCGGCGATCGTCTCGGCCGAGAAGGCGGTAACAGTCAGCGGCACCGACTGCAGGCTTTCCGATTTGCGGCGCGCGGTGACAGTGATGTCGCTTAGCTGATCATCGGACCGGGCGGCGGGGGATGCCTCTTGGGCAAATGCCGGAAAGGTGAGCGCGGTGGTGAGCGTAAGAGCGCTGATAGACAGCAGTGTGCGATAGCGACCCATGATTTTGATAACCCCTTTTCTTTAAAAGAAAATATTCCCGAATCGTCGTTTTTTTATTTTGAGGCACTGAACCGCTTCTATGTCGGAAGTGCCGAATTGCGTCTGAGCGCTGTGAGGAGGTTCCCGCGATAGAGCGCCCGAACCAACCCTTCGGTCAGCGATTGTTCATTGAGCGGATAGTTAGGCGCGACTCATCGGTTCTCATCACGGGGTGGGCATCGGCCGCGACATGCTGGCGAGGACCTTCCAGTCGCCCTGCGTCTTCTGCCAGACGTGGATATTGTCATAGGTCTGGTCGACCACGGTGCCATCGGGCAGGCGAGTACGGTGATTTACATAATAGATGATCGCGGTGTCGCCCGAGAGAGAGAAGTCTCGGAAGACGGTCTTGATGATCTCTTTGTCCTTGCCGACCATCGCGGGCTTGCCGGCGCGCAGCTTATCGATCCGGAATGGGGCAGGGGTGCCCGCAGTCCAGGCAAGGAAATTGGGCGAGGCGTTGGCAATGTAGAAATCGACCATGCCGTGGCTCCGACCTGCGTAGATTGCCATTTCCTTGGCCCAGATCGTGTCGCGTGCTTCGATGGCGGCGTCTTTTGTCTCGACCGCCGCCAGGCAGGCAGTCGCACCGAGTCCGGCCAAGCCGAGCAGGGCCAGCATTTTGAAACGGGCTATCATGGTGTCTCTCCCTTTAGGTGGCTGTCTTGGCACCGGATGACGCAAGTAAGGCGGAGCGGCTGCAAATTAGCCAAAGCCTTGGCGCGAACTATCCATCATCCGAATAAGCCCGCGCTCGGAGATTGGCGGTGGGAGGTGGCCGTTGTCACACGGCGGCTCAATATCCGTAGATGCGCAAGGAGCGACCATGGCCAAGACCGAAATGATCCATCTCGTCGCGGACCTTTCGCTGATCCACACCATGGGCAAATGGCGCTATCCCGGGTCGTGGAACGGTTACGACGCTTATGGCTCGCCCGACCTCTATATTGAGATCGCCAGGCTGCTCGAGCACGGCAAGTTCGACGGTGCTTTCTTCGCTGACGTGGCCGGCACGCCGCTGTTCAACGGATCGCCTGACGCAACGGTAGAATGGGGCGTCGGTTGGCCACGGCACGATCCGCTGCCGCTGGCGATCGCGATGGCCTGTGCAACCAAACATCTCGGCTTCGTTACGACGATGTCGATGACCTACCACCACCCGTTCAACGTCGCGCGGCTCTATACAAGCATCGACCACGTCACTCGCGGCCGGATTGCCTATAATGCGGTGGTCAGCGGCTTTCCGCAGGAGGCGCAGAACTTCGGCTATCCCACCACGCCCGATCACGAATGGCGCTACGCCCGCGCGGAAGAATTCCTTGAGGTGCTCGATAAGCTGTGGAACTCGGTCGACCCGGATGCGATGCTGTGGGATCGCGAGAGCGGGCGCGTCGCCGATCCGACGAAGGTCCGGCGGATTGACCATGAAGGCGCGCATTTCAAAGTGATGGGGCCGCTTCCCTGCGCGCCCAGCCCGCAGGGCCGCCCGGTGCAGATCCAGGCCGGCGCCTCGGCCTCGGGGATGAAGCTGGCCGGGCGTTGGGCCGACATGCAGTTCGCGATTCCGGGCGACCTCGCGAAGATGGCCGCGCACCGCGCCAAGCTCGACGCCGCGGCGATCGCTGCCGGCCGCAGTCCACGCGACGTCGGAGTCTTGTGGTCGAGCCGGTTCGATGTCGTCTCGGGTCCCGAGGAAGCCGCGTTCAATCGCCAGCGCTTCCTTGATTCGGTGCCCGGGCCGCTGGCGCTGGTGTTCCTCAGCCAGTGGTGGGGGATCGATGGCTATGACCTGGATCCGCGCCGATCGGTTCATGAAACGATCGCCGAGATCAAGGAAATGGGCGTCGGCCCAAACTGGAGCTACCTCGATGACGCGCTCCACAACACCGCCGGTAACACAACGATCAGCGAGTACGCACTGCAGTGGCTCGATCCTGACGGCGGTTGGAACGGCACCCCCGACTATATCGCCGACAAGATGGAGGAGGCGCATTACGCGGGTGGCGCGAACGGCGGCTTTATGATTGCGCCCCGTAGCGGCGTACCCGGCGGCCTTGCCCGTTTTGTCTACGAAGTGGTGCCGGTGCTGCAAAAGCGCGGGCTCATGCGCAGCGAATATGCCGGAACGACCATGCGCGAAAACCTGCTGGTCTGATCGCCTCCTTTCCTCAAGGCTGTTCCATGGAAATCGATAACGTTCGTGCGGCCCCGCGCGTCGATGAGATGAGTCTGCGCGACGTAAACCTTTCGATGGCGGGACTGACCATGGCGCTGTTCGTGGCGGCGCTGTCCAATCTGATCGTGCTGACCGCGCTGCCGCGGATCGTCGCCGATCTGCACGGCAATCAGCCAGCTTATACCTGGATTATCAGTGCCTCGATGCTGACGATGACGGTATGTATGCCGATCTGGGGCCGGATGTCGGACGTGGTCGACAAAAAGCGGCTGATCCAGGCAAGTGTGTTCGGCTATGTGCTGGCTTCGGCTTGCGCAGGGCTGGCGGCGTCGACCGAGGTGATCATTGGCTGCCGTATCGCGATCGGGGGCTGCGCTTCGGGAATCATCATCCTGATGCAGGCGATCGCTGCGCAGATCACCACGCCGCGCCACCGCGCGAAGTGGATAGGATATCAAGGCGCGGCGATGTCGGTCGCCACGGTTGGCGCGCCGACCTTGGGCGGGATCATCGCCGAGCATCTTGGCTGGCGGTGGTGCTTCTTTCTGGCGATCCCGGTCGCGATCGTGTCGATTGGGATGCTGCAACGGACCCTGCATCTGCCGGCGCGCAATGCAACGCGGCCGCGGATCGACTGGCTGGGCGCGCTGCTGGTGGCGGGTTCGGTGGTTACGCTGCTGCTGTGGGTCTCGCTCTTCGGGCCGCGCAATGGCTGGAGTTCGGCATCGGCGCTCTTTTCCCTGATCGGCGGCTGCATCCTGCTTGTCGCTTGCATCGCGGTGGAGCGGCGGGTGACAGCGCCGATCTTGCCGCTCGACCTGCTGCGGACCCGCGATGTGCTGCTCGGGATCATCGGCTCTTATGCGACCGGCTTCGCTTTCTTCTCGTCGGCGGTATTCCTCGCTTTGTTCCTCCAGGTCGGCAGGGGGTTCAGTCCGCAGGTCGCGGGATTGATGGCGGGCCCGGAAGCGCTGGCGACCTTGCTCGCGTCGCTGATCTCGTCGCGCTTCATTGCGCATCATGGCCGCTATCGCCGCTGGCTGATCGGCGGCGCAGCGATGGTGGTGCTCGGTTTCGTGCTGCTGTCGACGATCGGTACGCAGACACCCTTGGTGTTCATAGGTCTGTGCGTCGCGCTGATTGGTGGCGGGCTGGGAATGGTCGCCGAGAATCTGACGCTGGTCGTGCAGACCAGCGTGGCGGCCGGCCGGGTCGGTTCGGCGGGTGCGCTGGTCGCCTTCTTCCGAATGATCGGCGGAGTCTCGGCGGTTGCCGGGCTGGGCACGTTGCTGTCCTACCGCGTTGTCACCTATACCCACGCTCACGGCCTCGCGCTCGACGCGGGCAGTAGCCTGCCAAAGCTCTCGGTGCTGCCCCCCGCCAGCCGCTTAATCCTGGAAGCCGCCTATGCGTCGGGTGCCGCCTGGCTGTATCTTGCCTGTGTGCCCGTCGCGGCCGCGCTGCTGGCGTGCGTCTTCCTGCTCAGTAACCGGACGCTCGATGCGGAGAAATCGGCATCCTAGCCACAGTGCGCGGAGCAAAACGCCGTGCCGCGCGATTGCACTTGCCGGTCGCCGGCGAATGCGAAATTCTCTCGGCAAGGCTGCTCGGCAGCCGTATTCCAGCGTCGTCATGAAGGTGTACCATGGATAATGTCGCTCCAATTCGATCGGTTAGCCGGACGATATCGGTCCTCCAGGCGATTAATCGATTCGGGTCACTGTCAATGACCGCAATCGCCAAGGGCGAGTCGCTGCCCTACCCGACCGCCTACCGCATCGTGCAGACGCTGATGCACGAAGGGCTGATCGAGCAGGAGCCGACTCGAAAGCATTATCGGCCGACAGCGCTCGTCCAGTCGCTTGCGCACGGCTATCAGGAGCAGGGCCGGCTGATCGACTGCGCCGGGCCGGTGATCCGCGCGCTGACCCGCCAGATCGGTTGGCCGGTGTTCGTTACCGAACGGGTCGGCACACGCATGGTGGTGCGCGACGCGACCCATGCCGAGACCTCGCTGACCTACGGCCTGTGCTACCCTGGTTTTAACGTGCCTTTGCTGACCAGTGCGACCGGCCAAGCGTGGCTCGCGCAGCTATCCGAACCGGAGGTCGACCATGCGATCAAGTGGCAGGATCTCTCGCTCCGTGGAGGCATGGATGCGCTGGCGATCGGCGAACTGAAGCAACGGCTCGCGGAGATTCGAGGCGACGGCTATTCGGCCAAGCAGTGCCTCAACAACGAGAGCAACCGTTCCGCGTCGATCGCGCTGCCGGCGTTTTCGGAAGGGCGAGTGACGTTCGTGGTGACGCTGATCTATTTCCAGACCGCGATGAAGCAGGATGTCGCGATCGGACGTTACTTGCAGCCGCTGCGCGATACGGTGGCGCAGATCGAGGCAGGACTGGAAGCGCTGGTGGCCGACCCTGCGGCGGGGATGCGACGGGCGAGCTAGGCCTCGTCGCCCCGGACTTGTTTCGTGGTCGCCGAGTCGCGTACCAAGGCGCGTTAGCTCCTGCCGCCCGTGGATCCCGGACCAGATCCAGCATTACGGGAATCGCTGCCTATGCCCTCGCGCCGATGATCTCGGCAAATGTACCGCCACGACGCAACAGCGCTCGATAGCCGCGATAGGCCAGCGCATAGCACAGCACCGCCAGCAGTAATGCTGGCAAGCACACCGTCGTCATTGCCAGCCCGAGCGACCGCGCCCCAGCACCCGGACCGCGTGCCGCGATCGTCGCAACCAGGAACGGTCCCAGTGTCTGGCCGGTGATCGTATTAAATAGCCCGAACAGGGATACGCCGATGCCACGCATGTTACTCGGCACCATCTCCTGTACGCTGGTGATCATGCCGGTTCCGATCATCGGCATGAAAAAGCCGATGAAGCCGAGCGTCAGGATCGCAGTCGTTGGGGTTGGCATGAACACCATCAGGGTGCCCGGGATCATCAGCACGCAGACCGCAAGCAGGAACAGCAATTTGCCGCCCGGACGCGCACGGCGCGAGACGGCATCGACGATGAAGCCGGCGAGCACCGCGCCGGCGGTACCGAGCACGATGCCGACGCTGCCCTGCCACTTGCCGACTTCGGAAGGGGCGAGCGCGAACTGACGCATCAGATAGGTCGCGCCCCAGGCGGCGTTGCTGTAAACCATCGTCACCACCATGGCGAAGCCGGCATAGAAGGGCACGAACAGGATCCAGTTGCTGCCGAGATAGCGCAGCACGTCGCCCAGCGTCGCGCCGCGCACCCGCGCCCCGCGCCGCACTGGCTCGCGGAAGCTCATCAGCATCAGCATCACCGGAAGTCCGGCTAACCCAGCAAATACGAACGCCACCCGCCAGGCAGCGAGCCCGTTCAGCCAGCTGATCCAGGCGAAAGCGCCGGCCGGTACCGCGCTGAGGATCGCCCCGGTCAGCATCACCGACAGGCCGCCAGCGAAGGACTGGCCGAGTAAATAGATGCTGATCGGTCGCCCGCGCCGGTCGGGCGGGAACATGTCGCCGATCAGCGACACCGCGCACGGCGCGAGCGCCGCCTCGCCAAGCCCCACCAGCAGCCGGGCGGTGAAGAGCTCACCGAACGAGGCGGCCAAGCCGCCCAAAAAAGTCGCGACGCTCCACGTCGCGATCCCGGCGACCAGCAATTTGCGGCGCGAGAAACGGTCGGCGATCAACCCGAGCGGGACGCCGGCGATCGCGTAGAAAATCCCGAACGCCAAACCCAGCAATAGGCTGATCTGGACGTCCGATATGCCGAGATCGCGTTTAACCGGATCCACCACCAAGGTGAGGATTCCGCGGTCAATCACCGAGACGATCGACGCGGCGAACATCGTCGCGACCAGCCACCAGGCCCGGAGGGAACTCGGGTAGGGCGCGTCCACCGCGGCGTCGATCGCCACGTCGCTCATGCAGGTAGCACGCGCAGCGAGGTGTCGCCCGACGACAGTGCCTCGGCGCCGTTGGCACGCACCACCATCATATCCTCGACGTGCGAGGTGCCATAGCCGACCTCATGATAGGGCATGTCCATCGTGAACACCGTGCCTTCCTCAAACACCATGACCTTGTCGAAATACGTCTGGTCGGGTTCGTTGCCGACCGGCCACGGCTGGTCGGTGTGCTCGAGCCCGACAGGATGCGCCCCGCCGCCGCCCCGCGCGAAACCGTGCTGGCGGACCACCTCGGTAACGATCTCCGCCCCCCGCGCATAGGTCATGCCTGGGCGAATTTCTCGGTATAGCACGGCGAGCGCGGCGCTATTGGCTTCAGCGCGTCGCGCGACCTCGTCGCTGGGCGTGCCGACCACGATCGTGCGGCCGACATCGCCCTTATAGCCGAGATATTCGCCGACGCTGTCGATCTTGGTCGGTTCGTCGCGTTCAATCACCCCCGAGTTGAGCCCGCGCTGATTGACGATAAGCCACAACGACTTGCCGCCGAGCTCGCCCCATTTCTTCTGGTGGCCGATATCGACCTCCTGCAGCGGCTGTCCGATGTGCATGGTGGCGATGGCGGCGTCGAGCGCGGCCTCGTTGCGGATCGCCGCTTCGCGCAGGATCGCTATCTCGGGCTC